>ERZ773059.277-NODE-277-length-28224-cov-15.159715_pt1 | contig 28224 bp, 23 predicted proteins | sample MGYA00580514_ERZ773059 | MGnify/ENA primary metagenome ERZ773059 (study PRJEB29015, sample SAMEA2737981) | human oral metagenome | biome: human oral; feature: human-associated habitat; material: dental | place: China | collected 2056 ...
AAGGTGCGCGGGTACCAGCGCTTGGCGAGCTCCTTGATCGAGGACACGTCCACGATCCGGTAGTGCAGGTGGTCGATGAGCGCGGGCATGTCCCGCACCAGGAAGGCCTTGTCGGTGCCCACCGAGTTGCCGGCCAGCTGGGCCGTGCGGGGCTCGGGCACGAGCGACCTGACGTGCTCCACCACCACGCGCTGGGCCTCGGTCAGGGACAGCCCCTCTCCGAGCTCGTCGAGCAGACCGGAGGACGTGTGCATCTTGCGCACGAAGTCGCCCATCTGCTCCAGGGCCGCCGCCGGCGGCCTGATGAGTACGTCGATGCCCTTTCCGAGGGGCCTCAGGTCGTAGTCGGTGACAATGACCGCCACCTCGATGAGGGCGTCGACGCCCAGGTCGAGGCCGGTCATCTCGCAGTCGATCCACACCAACGGGTCAGCGGTCGTCATCTGTCGGTTCACGCTGGCCGAGTGTAGCCATTGGTGCGACCGCTGGGGGTAGCCATTGGTGCAGCCATGGCGTAGCGGACATGGGGGATTCATGGGGGACATGGGCGTCTCCGGCGTCCCGACCCGCCGGGACATTTCCGCGTGATCCCGGGGTTTCGCTGGTGCGCCTCGCCACCGCAAACACGAACCACTGGTCGACGTTGTTGGCGTTTGGCAAGACACTCGCATCGCACGGTTCCTGTCAGGGTGGCGATCTGGCCATCGATCCTAGAACTACCAGCCCCAGGAGCGACAGCCTCGGCATGCCTAGTTATGCCGACTGCAGTGTCAAAGGTCCTAGCAGTGCCCTTGGTCATACTGACCGTGGTACTGACCCCATCACGTCCGACCACAACAGCGCCAACCGTAACGATCCGGCCAGCGGTGCCAACCAGACGAGCAGCGCTACCGACAACCCTGCCACCGATCCTGCTCGTGCCCATGACGGCAGCGATGTCCCCTCGCTCTCAGGCCTGCCTGGAGGCTCAAACCCTCCGGACGCACTCGAAGACGCAGGTCTCCCAGTCTCACCCGAAGGCTCAGAGTCCCCAGTAGTCTCGCCTGAAGACGTAGATCGTCGACCGACGGGGCCTGTCAATCCCAAGTACCGGCCTCTGCCGCCAGCCACGGCTGCGCGGATACAGGAGCTGCTCGGTCAGGGCCTTGGCATCACTGAAATCGCCAGGCGGGTCGGTGTCCACAGAGATGCGGTGCGTCGCATCCGCCGTAAGCAGCTCTATCCTGCAGGGCGGAAGCGTCGCTTCACCGATGAGGATCGTCAGCGAGCTCAGGCGCTTCGGCGTCAGGGAAAAACCTTCACGCAGATTGGCCTTGAACTCGGCTTTGACCGCTGCACCATCAGCAAGCACCTGGCTGAGCATTCTTCATAGCGCTACCTGCGACTGACATCTCAGCGGGTCAGGACCAGTTGAGGCTACGGCCGTGGATAGTCCTGGTCTGATTGGCAAGCCTGTCGCGTCTGCCTGTGTGCTACATATACGTCGACTCAACTTTATGGTGAGCCGCCTTGTTATAGCACTTCAGTGCGCATGGTGCGCCAATGAGGTGACAGGAGTTGCCGAGATTGCAACGATAGGTCAATTCAAGTTTTCAAGAACGAAACACGATTCTGCTTAATATTGGCCGTCGACCGCACACTCACTTTCAGGCTTCTACGTCATTCCACGACGACGGTGGCGGACCAAGGATTTTGCGTGTCGTCTTAATAACTCCCCACCCTATTAAAGCGTTACCTCCCGCGCCAATTCCCGCTCCGATACATAGTGGTAGCTGCTTACCGAGAACTAACACGCCCTGTTTGGCTCAGTACTTGGTTATAAATCGCGGCCCAAGCACCTTGTTGACTGCAGAAATAGTTGACATGGGAATAGACTGAATTATCTTCTTACTCCAGTACGGCACACTACGTTCCGCAAGGGAGTTAATCGTCTGAGAAGCAGCCTTTTCGCCAAGCATGGCAGTTAAAACCAGAAAGCGTCTACGCTCAATATCCTCAGTATCAATGCCGTAGACTTCGAATATCGACAGAATGTAGAGAATTGATGCCTCTAACGAGGTGCCGAGGTCAGCAATAGTGGCAGTTCCTTGGGCGACACCATTAGGAACCACTGCTGCCATACCGGCGCCCGCACCAGTTGTGGTCACTGCACCAAGGTAGTAGCGGTTCAGTAAGGTTATCAGTTCTTCGGGCGCTTTGTCCGGATGCACATGGCGCAAACGTTGCACGTTTTTGATGGCTAGGGGGCGCTGCGATTCGAGAGACCTATCGAGGACGGCTTTAACGAGAGCTTTTGGCTGTAGTGAGGGACGTGAACTCATGTTCGTAATATATCACGACCTTGCCGCTGGTCTGACTCGGAGCGCGAGGGCATCGCGGCGGAATATACGGTAGACTAAGAGGTCAGGAACAGAGGTAAATATCGCTAGAATATTTAGTTCTCTGGCCAGGGTCGTAGCCGAGAGTACATATTCTTATGCTGAGCAAATTCTTTGGAACTCACAGCAAACGCCACAGAATACTTGGCTCGTGTTACAGCGATATAGAACTGTATGCGTGTATCGTCCTTTAAATCGACTGGCTTGCCTTTAAGAAATTTCCGCATGTCCTCGGTCGGAAAAATCAGTGCGTGGTCGACGGTCTCCCCTTTGGATATACGGAAATTTATGGCGGATATGCCAGATGGAAGCTTAGAACTTTTACTATACCTATAACACGCCGGATGATGCGCGGAAATATAGCCTAGAATATCCTCCCATCGCACGAGAAATATGCCCGAATACTGACCTTGAGGCACTATTCGATGAGACTTGGTTGCTGGGAACGTATTTGGCTTGAGAAAAGAGTCAGCTAGGTCGATAATCTCTTGGCTACATCTCCAGGTCTCTTGACACTCATCCAGTTTTGCTAGAGGAGAGTCTCCTGCAGCTAATTCCCTGAACCAATAGATCTTGTTCAATTTTCCAAATTTACTTCTGTGTCTTTGATCGCTATCTGACGTCTGTAGCGTAGACTGGCGGACATCACCCACAAGAGTGATGTCTATCTTGGATTTCATCAAGACCTCAAGAATATTGAGATCGTTGCCGACGAGATCCTGGACCTCGTCAATATAGATATCATCATAGATTCGCTGCAGCCTATCCATCACTTCTCCACCGCTGGACTCAATGATGTCGTATGCTAATTTTCCAAGGCGATGACTATAAACACATCCCTCGCTATCAATATAATACGCCGCCCCCCTTCTTCTAATCTGAGTGCCCTGTTTGACATAGTGCAAACCGGAAATCCGCATATCAGGATTCCAGTGCCTCCAGCAGGGAATGTATGGGCGGACAATATGGGCTAGCAAAAATCCATACCACCCCATGACCTCAGGTATGCTCTCAATAGCACAAGCTTGATACAGTCGATCCCGAAGAATGGCCTGAGCAGTCTGCGTATAGGTAATCACCAGTCGCCGACGCGGAGGCTCGCCTTGGGCACAAGCATCGACGATGCGCTGTGTTTTACACCCACCTGCGGGTGCAAGGATGATCAGGTTCACGATGACCTCACAAAGTCAATAGCATCTCGAATGTACTGAGGGTAGTTTACTCTCTCATCACCCGTTGCTACTCTCCACGCCCATTCTGTTTTGTGATCGGTCATGTACTCTCGTAGCTGATCTCGATCGGTATTACTATCCATGCCGATAACCTTGGCAAACTCATCAAGGCTATTCTCGTTGGCCGTGATCATCTGCGGCTCTAGAGTATGGCCATCATCGTGATCGCCAATGAACATCTGGCGTTTCCCTTTTTTAAGATAATCTTTGGCTTTATTGCGCCAGTGCTCGGGCGTCTGGTCATCAACATCACGAAGCACCGCAACAGACCTATTAAGGAGTTTACACAATTCGAGGGCGCGGCGATTGCGTGTCCCCATGGTTACGATGTCAATGCCGTCTTGGTGCGGCTCTCGCCCAGTCGTTTCCTTATATGCCTTCATGAATATAAGTTCATCTGATGGCCCCTCAACGATGACGAGGCGTTTCGCCAAGACCACACGCAGCGTATCGAATCCGGGCTGAAGTTCAAAATAATGACGCGTATCCTCGGATAATCCTTTGAATGAAGCGACAGTACCTTGATGGAGTAGTCTAAGATTATCAAGGCCGAGCCTATTGAGGACAAAAGAGCTGTGCGTCGTAACGAAAAGCTGTTGATTGTCTGTATCTCGGATTGATTTTTTGATGAGATTCAGCATATCAAACAACGACGTGTGTGACAGATGGTTTTCCGGTTCTTCAATCAACACAACGTTCGCGTTTGTTGCATTGGCATCCAATGCAAGTGACATTTTGACCAGAGACTGAGTTCCCTGCCCGGTCAGATTGAAGGGAACTTCTGAGACATGTGGCACGACAGAATGGTGCCAACTGGATGATGCGCTCTGATCCATCGCAAGTGTCAACGAGCGGTTAATGGAGGCTCCTGCGCTTGCTATATTACTCTGATTGACAGCATTTAGAGCATCGCTAGTCAGTTCATGCCGAAGTTGCCTGTATGCTACTGATATGTGCGCACTTTCCTGTTCATCGATCATGTCGATCAACATCTGCCGTGCGTGGTAGTCGACTGCTAGCCGTGAGCGAAGGCTCTGACTGTCAACGCGAGCAACTCTGAAGTCCTTAGGACGCCGAGACACGGCAATCCCACTGAAGTCTTCCCAGATAACGCGATAATACTCCGTCGGTAGAATATTTGGACGCTTCGGATCCTTTATATAGTCGTTGAATTCTTCAAGATACTGCGGATCAACCTCAACGCGTAACGAAAATCCTGGGCAGTCTTCTTGTGCTGAGTTGATTCTTCCACGGTTTTTCTGAAGTGACGAATAGTTTTTTGTAAAGTAGACTTCGATTCGGATCGACGGCGGCGACACTTTTTTATTTGATGTGCAACCGTTCCAGAAATCTTCTAGTATATCTTGGTTGAACCAGAACGGGTTGAGTTCGTCGGAAGCCCATCGTCCGGAAATTCGTCCGGTCAGCGCAAGTTCCATAGCCTCAAGAAGAGTTGACTTGCCCGCCTCGTTGTCGCCGACAATAATGTTCATGCCCTTCGTTGGTCTGAAATCAAGTTCTTTGAATATACGGTAGTTGGAGATTTTAATGTGCTCAATCATGAGGTACATTATCTCACGCGTGGAGGATTGCCACAAATATATGTTGGTAACAAAATCGTATCGACTGGCCTAGTTGATCGGGAAACTTTACGGGTTATCACCTCGTCATCTACGCCGATGTGGTCATCATTGTCTGCGGACGGAAGTACAAGTGGAAGGCACTGGTGCGCAGGTTTCAGGCTGTAGCCTGCCAGTAGCCGTCAGCCAGATGCATCTTTGTCGAAGGCAGTTGATTGGCAACCATTCTCCACAAGCCGTTGGTGCACAACATGCTTGATCGGATGTCCAAGGCGGATGCAGCCACTAAGGGGTGATAAGAGGGAGCGCGTGCAACACCATTGCCGGTCCTGTCGGTGTCACAGCACACTATCAGGAACGCGTGCTGCCCTGCCCTACTTCAGCAACTCCCTCGGATCTACCTCCAGCACCTCAGCGATGCGTTCCAGGCTGCGCAGGGTGAGGTTGCGTTCGCCTCGTTCGACGCCGCCCATGTAGGTACGGTGCACACCCAGGACGTTGGCGAAGGCTTCTTGGCTCAGGCCGCGGGCGTGGCGCCAAGCGCGCAGGTTGGCGCCTACCGTCCGCTGGAGTTCTCCCTGAGCCATACAGCCCAGCGTGAACGGATGCTACTTGAGAGTCTACAGACTAATGAGTAGCATCGGGGATGTCCCGACGAGCTGAGGGGGTGATGGCGATGAGCGGCGGCGAGTGAATGAGAGACCGAGAGGCCCGCTAGGCCTCAGGCTGCCTCGCGGTGCATCTCGCCGCGGGGCAGCTCGGCTTCCAGGGTCCAGGTGAAAGCGAAGCCAGCCTTGCTGAGCAGCCAGCCCGGTACCTCGACGCTGACGACCTTGCCCGGGATCGTCTCCGGGGTGTGAGAGATCCGGGCTGAGCGCACAGTGGACACGGTGTCGCTGACCCGCATGGAGGCGATGGTGGTATCGGTGTAGTCCAGGATGATCGAGGTACCACGAGCCGGTTGCGGTAGCTCAAAGAACAGCCGGTGGCCCCACTGGGGCGTCACCGTGCGGAAGATGGTGCGGATCCGCACCGGCTGGCCAGGGGCCGCGGTGGTGAGGTGCACGGTGTAGAGCTGGCCCGTCCTGCGACTGGAGCGGCGGATCGTCTGCGGCACGCCGTCGACGCTGAACTCCAGCAGCTGGTAGGTCTGCCGGCGCCGGGCGTCCATCCCCGGCCGTGGCACCACCAGCCAGGCCGAGGTCGTGGCGTCCTCGCGCAGCGCCGTATACTCCGCCCGGTCTGACACACAGGCAAACCGCCGAACTGAACCACTGGGGACCGTGGTGTACTCGGCCTCCACAGTAACGTCGAACAGAGGAGTACCGGAGGTACTCCTCTCTAGTGCACTAGAGAGCCGAATGCGGACCTCCACATCATGCCACCGCTCGGCAGCAGCAATCGCTTGGTCGCGGATGTCGCGGTAGATCTCACGCGCGAACTGCTCATCACCCAGACGCAGGCTCATGGCGTTGGAAGCCAGATCATCCAACAGCTCAGGATTAGCCACCCGCTTCAAATCCTCCGGACGGACGGCGAAACCCTCCACCACCGCGTCCCGCATGGCCGGCGCCTGCTCACGAATGATCCGCCGGAACTGGGCAACCGTCGCCGCCTCCTGATCCCGCCGAAAACTGTACTCAAACAAGGTACTCAGCAGCCCGGCACCGAACAATGTCCCGCCGAGCTCGCCTAGCGGCAGAGAGTGCAGCCAGCCCCACGCGCCCAGGTCCAGCGAACTCATCCAGCCGTTGAGCATCATGAGCAAGACACCGGCCAAGGTAAGAGAAGTAGAAAGTAAAGCCGCTTTAAGGCGAAGAATCCGTCGCTGAGATGAGTGCGGAGAACTCATAATGCATTTTAGTATAGCAAATTATCGGCAAAAACACTAGCGTTTAGACCTCACGCCGAAGATTGGCTGCACCACTGATCAACTGCTTTGCCGCCATCGGCATAGAGCACCTCGTTGCCTTTACGTGAGGTTTTCTCAAATAGAACACGAACTTTGCGCAAGGACTCTATTGAAAAGAACTTTCGTTCATAATACGGGTCGCTGGTATTTCTTCGATAGAGGCCATGCAGCACTGGCAGGGCGTGGATTAAGTCGTTACGTGCGACTCGTGACTTCTCTAGGAGTTCTAGAAACTCCTCCATGCCATTAAGTGGAAGTTCCGCCTTCTCTAGGCGCGTCTTGAGTCTGCCAAGCGGGTCGTTGTACAGAGCGGCTGAATCAATCCCGTCGTGGACGCGCAGTATATCAAACGCTATGCCTGCCAGAGAGGCGGCAGCGTACGTCGCGCGCCCAAGTTCGAGAAGATATTCTTCATGCCGTGGATGCTGCGGGTCACCTGGGTAGGCAGGAATAATTTGTTCGTCCATCATTTCATCCATCTGCGCTTTGCTGTAAACATAGTAAATTATACGAGCCCAGTCTAGCGACAGAAAAACTCGTGCAGTCCAAAGGCAACTGCATTAAGATATTAGCACAGACTGCGCCTAGGCTACGTGTCCATCCCGTCCAGATACTCCAGCACCACAATCGCCACCCTCCGCGCGCTCTCCAAGCTCAGGTCTAGGCCGTGTACATCATCGCCGATGTAGACCCAGTCCTCGTAGTCTCCACTGTAGCGGTACCGGACAATGTCGTAGGTGATGGCTTCTGCTCTGCGCTCTGAGGTGTCGTTCTCGTCTGGGCTTGGCCCACGTCGCAGTTCCACACACGCTACCCCACGACGAGCAGCTGTATGGACATGCTCATCAGATGTGTCACCAGGCTCGCGCGGGATGATGCACCACGATGGGCACGGATCTCGTAGCCCTTCCTCCTGCCCCTGGTGGCTCCATGGCTGGACGGGACGTTTGCCTGCGGGCATAGCCGAACCTCCTTGCTGACGGCGTAGGCTGTCTGTCCGTAGAACCGCCCGGTGGACGATGAGGCGGCCTACAGGACAGACAACGCTAGGAGGAGCGAGGAGTCCAGGGATGAGTGAGGAGAACGCTGAGGGCAGAAGGATGAGAATATGCAATTACGTATTTATTCCACGTGCCGGCATCAGATTGAGCCGACGAACCTCTTCATCAAATTTACTTGCTTAACATTTTTAGCTCCACTCGCTTACGTACGTTAAAAGAACCGCCTCCGCAAGTAGTACTGAGACTATCGCAAACACCACCTTGAATAGAATAATGTATGGGTAAATCTCCGGGAATAGCCAGCAATTACGAATGGCGACAATTATCGATATCCAATTTAGCACAGTAAACAGTACTAAAAGATTTAACTCATAACTTTTCCTACATACTGCCCACCGCCATAGTTGGATTCGCACAATGTCGAATAGAAAGAACAAGAGAAGCGCCAGTTGTATTATTGTGTACAAAAATAATGCTTTTTGCGACATGACGCTCGCCTTCTTGTCAGCCATATCAATGGTAAGTGCAACTGAAAAAAGGACCGAGAGTACTGCTCCGGACCCCAGAAGTGCCCTTCTTGTTCCTAATGCTAAGCTTACCGCTTCATGCTCCTGCGAGACGAGAACATAGGAAGCAATAAAAGCAGGAACTAGTGTAGCAAGTGGTGTAAACCCTTGGAATGGAGCGTTGACGCCGGAGGAATCTTTTATCGAAAGCGCAATAATCTCGGAAATAACAAAAAAGACAAGAGATGCGATGAACGCAGGTATGGTAAGCATTGACCTTTTTGGATTCATTACGATACGAAGGCTAAAAGGAATCCTATGTGGGGTTGGCGCATACACATATACTGCCTGACCATCCCAGCGCGTGGTAATGGTATCAAGATACTGATTTTCCGAACATCCATACGCATGCAGACGCCCAGAAGACCTTAGACCTTCACGTCAAACTTCATCAACGCGCATACCATCAGGAATTAAAAAACGTCCATGTAAAGCGATTTTATTGTCCGTATTAGCATGGGTCAGAACAAATGAAGAGGAGGTCAAACCAAATTTACTTATACGTTCTATTAATGAAGAAAGAAAATTATTTTCTGGCTTAAATGCGTTTGCTTGTTTGGCAATGGCCGTATTAAATTTGAATCTAATTTTTGCGCGCTTTACTTGTTCATCGTTTGGTACACTAATCCATACAAACGTTGGGACATTCAATAAGTTGATAGTTTTACATACCCTCTTGACATCAGAGAGAATGTCAAGTACCTCGCATATATCGGCACCCAAGGACTCATCTGGTGCACCCAATACGAACATTTTATATACTCGACCAACGATATCAGGGGCATCATATATCTTATGAAGATGGCTCTTATTGCTGCCAATTTGAGTCAGTCCAAACAGCATTAGGGTTAAATATCTGGCTACTTCTTTTCGAGTAAGCAAGCAAGTCTGCTCTTCCCATGGGCTATCTAATGATAGGGTCATGTGCGGACGAAATCCTAGAGTGTCTAGGGGCAGCAACAATCTAGAATCCCCATATGGGACTGGATAGATCTTCATCAGGTCATTTAAGCGCCCGAAGTCAATATCGTATGTGAGCGTTCGACTGATAGTTTCTCTGTCCAAGTAGTCAAACTGACTTACTTTGCGCGCAAGCCAGTCCTGCCTGCTTGCAAGTAGGTAGCAAAAATTAACGGAGTGCGTAACTACCTCGGACGGGGTCGGAGGAAAATCAAGAACAGAATCCATTTATCGGGTCTAATCTAAATAATTGACAGACAAAACTGTTAGGTTATGCCGATAATCTTTTTGCCACTTCTTCCTCACGCTTTCTAGCCAATGCTTCCTCAATCTCTCTATGATGCTTATCGATGAACTCGGTTAACAACTCTGGCTCCTCGGCGCCAGCAGGTACGACGATTGTTCCACGAGCCTTAACTTTTACGTCGTTCGCCCCCTCCTTCTCAGTAGAAAACATCATTGCCCTCTCCACAATTTTTGCTAATTTTTTTAATAAACCAGAACTTGGGGTGCATGATTCCCCTTGACGAAAATCTTCGTGCTGACAGACTGACTCAAAGGTGCCAACATCTGTATGTTTTAATCGTTTCTCCATAACTACTAATCAACAATAGCACGTTTTGCAATGTAATGCACATAGAATACTAGACAAAAGCACTTTGTACTTTTCGATAGCGAAAACTAATATGCGGGAGCGCTCCCGGCAGGGTCTAGCCTCCGTCGCTCTGGTCGAGAATAGATAGCGGCGGAGACGCAGGCAGAGCCACCGTCCATCCCCGGTGCCCAGCAGGCAACCACCCCTCTGAGGTGGCTTTCCTACGGTCGTCCGGGTGCGTTCCGCATGCTCACACCCGGTGAACACCATGTCGCCACCTCTCTCCTCCCTGAGAAGATGTCGCGTCCAGCACCATTGATGATCTCAGGCCCTACGCGCCAGCGGCCGGTACCTGGTACCGGGTGCCGCGAGACCCTGATCAAACAGAAATACGCCCAGGAGACCATGCCCTAGACGCACAACTGTTTAAGTATAAACCAGACAGTCCACCACACAAGCAGAATGTGTCGGACACCACAAACCGGATGCCTGCTGGACTATGCCGTATATCTCACTCTGCGCACCATACGCCGCCCGGCGCTCCTGGTCCATATACAGCTTCTTGCCACGCCCGCCTCCTCCTCGCCCTGGGGTGGTCAGGGGACGTGGCGCAGGCCCAGTACTGCGGCGTTGCCAACCGTGTCGCTGTCCACCAGCGTGTCGGCTGGCAGCGGTCCTGCGATGGTGGTGCTGAACCGCGGCCAGATCTCACCAGGCCAGCTGATGCGCAGACGGACATCACGGCCCGGCTGCGGCGCCGGGAGCTCCAGCGGCCGCTCAAGGCGGCGCTCCAACCACAGCACACCAGGATCCGCCACCGGGTCGGGCGGCAGGGTGAAGACCGGCTCGGGCACGAACGGGACAAGCCGGTTCTCGTCCTGGAGACGCCGGACCTGCGGGCAGCGCATGTCCACGAACCACTGCCAGTGGATACGCACCATAACCGCCAGCGTTCCGTCAGGCTGCTGCGCCAGGAGGAGCTGGCACACCGGCACCGTGCGGACCACCCAGCTCGAGCAGACTAACCGCGCCAGCCGCCGCAGGCCCCGGTCCGAGTACCGCCGCGCCTGGCGCGCCTCAAACCCGAAGTCCGCCCCGAAGTCATTGAGCCGACTCAGATGCGTCGCACGCCCCGAGGCCAGCCCCAGCGAGTAGGCCGCCGCCTGAACCGGCAAAGCGTCATCACCCTGGTCCAGCACCTCCAGCACCCCGTCCTGCAACCGCGTGAAGGCCACCAGCGGGTCCCCATCACCCAGTAGCCCGGTGATTGTCGGGCAGGCAGCCATCCCCGTCGGGGACAGACCTTCCACCGCCTTGCGCGCCGCCAGCAGCTCAGCCAGCACCCGCTGCTCCAAGGCCGATGCGTCTCGGCTATCGGCAGCTGTCTGTGGGCTCATGCCCTCCACCGTAGTCGGCCCACTGCCAGGGCGTGTTCATCGGCAGGCCAAGCCCCGGTGCTGCAGCAGGTCACGCCCGGCTGGCGTGGCACCTGGCAAGTCGCCACCACGGAGGATGTCACTTCCATGTCACGACCAGCACCCCCACACCGCAGTCTCCTAGATACCACCAGGCCAGCGCCACCTCGACCGGGGACCGCTCGCCACAACATCACACCGGAGAGCCGCGGGTCCAGCAGCAGACCATCCGGCACCGACCTACCAACCAGTCCACCCACCCACAGAGAGCGTCCACCATGCCCACCCTCATCACCACCAACCCCGAAGCCCTTACCCCAAACCTCATCCCCATCCAGTCACCGGTGGGCCGGGCTGTCTCCCGGACCGCCCAACGTGAGCTGGACCAGGTAGCCGCCCGTGGGCAGGTCGCCCTGGCCACCGATACCACCCGGGCCTACCTGGCAGCCAGCGCCATGGGCAACATCGCCGCCCTATCCGGCCTGGCCCAGGGCTACGCCCAGACCAGCCCAGCCAGCGCCGGCTACTGCCAGGCCATCCTCCACGCCTACGCCGTGGGAGCTACGCGGGGCGTGGCGGGGTTGTGAGGACAAGCTCTGCAGCCGTGGCTAGCCACTGCCCGGCGGCGACCGAACCAGCACGCAGCCGGGCCCGATACGGCAACGCGGCAAATGGCAGCACCGCTCCCTGGCCACCGGCCTCGCGGCAGTTTAACCGCTTAAGACACCACAGCTCGGGCCATACACCACCCACAGCGCAGCGTTTGCGGCCGCTCCCACACGCAGACCCACACAGGCCATCCATCACACACCGACACGGGAGGACACACCTCATGCACTGGATCATCAACAGCCTGGCCTTTGTCGGGACACTCGCTCTGGCGGCCATTGCCATCTTCGTCTGGGCCTGCTGGCGGGATGCGACCAAGCAGCACCCCAGGCCGCGGCAGACCAGGCCCAGTGATTCAGCGGGGCGACGCGGTTCCGGAAACACCAGTGGAGCAGCCGCTGGGCGCTATCCCCATAGCGGTGGTGCTGGCAATGCAGGCTGGCTGGCCTCCCGCCGCACAGCCCGGGCCCTCCGTCACCAGCAGCGCCAGGCCTGGGACCAGGCGATGCGGGTCAAGCAGGCTCAGGACCTGGCGGCCTTCTACGCCGCGCTGGCCATGGCCGAGGAGGCGGGGCGGACGCATGGTCGAGATGGTCGAGAGGCGCCGCGGTCATGAGGCTTTTGCGGCGTATCCGATTCCCCACTTCCCGGCCTTGTCATTCACACTATCTTGCTCGTCCGTTGTCAACAAAACAGCAGACGGTTTTGTGACGCCAAATTCACGGCGCGGCCGTATGGATGCGCTATTTTCCCTCTGGTGTCAGCGTGAGCATGAAAGGTTCGGGATGTCCAGTCGGTCGGGGTTGGGCCATGGATTGGCTTGCATGTCAAGAGGGTTTGTGGGACAACCGATCGTGGCGACGGCGGTGCAACAGTGGCTAAAAAGTTATCAGAGTACCTGGCCGGAAACTAGCCATGGTGCCGGATGACGATGAGGCAATACCGCTGAAGCAGTTCGCCACTAAATCGGAATTAGCATCGAAAAGGAGCACGTCTATGTCTACCAGCACGCAGCGCAATCAACTAGGCCGGAAGCAGTCGGGCTATCAGGGTCCGCGGTTTCGCACCATCCTGGCCGACCCGCCATGGCAGGCCCAGCAACAGGGGCGGCTGGGGGCGGCACGACACTACCGCCTGATGAGCCTGGAGCGCATCACGGCCCTGCCGGTGGCCGACTTGGCCGCCGAGAACGCGCATCTGTGGCTGTGGGTCACCAATGCCACGCTGCGCGATGGCTATGACGTGGCTGAGGCCTGGGGCTTCACGCCGCGCTCGCCACTGACTTGGATCAAGCCGCGTCTCCTGCTGGGCAACTACCTGCGCAATGCCACCGAGCACTTGCTGTTCGCCACCCGGGGTCGGGCGCCGGTGGCGTACAGGGCACAGCCGACCTGGATGTTTGCGCCGTTGCAGGAGCATTCGCACAAGCCCGAGGAGCAGTTCGCCATCATCGAGCGAGTCAGCTCGGGGCCCTATCTGGAGCTGTTCGCCCGGCGTCGTCCGCCCTCACGGCGGTCCTGGCGGGTCTGGGGCGATGAGGTCGAGGCCGACGTCCGCATCCCCGGCTATCCCGTACCGCGCTACAGCAGGCGGGCCGGGACGGACACGGAGCCGGCGGGCGCTGAATCGGGACTGGGCCAGGCCAGTTCAGTAGATGACGTGATGCATGAGCACGGTGGCAGCGCTGGGCACCGGTTAGCGGAGGACTCGAGATGACAGGGGGCACTCATGCAGCGCAGGCAGTTTTCGGGACCGTCGGGCTGGCTACTGCGCGTCGGCGCAGGCTTGATGGCCATAGCGCTGGGGCTGGATTGGCTGAGCCAGGTGCTGCGGCGGTCCTGGCCCTGGCTGGGCGGCAGCCTGCTGGTCGGCCTGGGCGTTTACCTGGGCCTGTCCTGGTGGCGCAGCCGGAGTCGGTGGTGAGGAGGCCGTCATGAACCGGCAGATCGGCGACCATAGACCATCCCTCAAGCAGGCGCCGTCGAAGCCACGGCGCGGTGGGCGTTCGGCTTCCTCACGGCAGGTCTGGGTGGTTGGGCAGCGGCGGGGGTTGGATCATCAGGAGTTGGCCCGAGTGCTGCTGGCGCTGGTCCGGCCGCAGGCCGAGCAGCTTGCGCACGCGGCCGAGCTTGAGGTCGCGGCACCGGATGGTCCGGCCGATGAGGTGGAGGCGGCCCCATGACTCGCCATGATGGTGCGGCGCCGCCAGAGTGGCGGCAGGTGCAGCTGGCTCGGCCGCTGTCGGCGCAGGCGGCGGTGACCTTGTTGGACCGGGTGCTGGCCGATAGGCATCTGGGGCGGGTGGTGCTGGAGACCCGGGCCAGTGGTGGGCGGGCCCAACTGCTGGCGGCCAGTTGCCACTCTGTGGCGATAAGCCAGCTGGTTGAGTCGCTCATCCCGGGCAGTCGGGTTAGTTGGGCCGCGGTGTATCGCCACGATGTGGATATAACGCTGCGCCTGAGCCTGTCCCGGCCCAATCTGCCCCTAAGCAGCCAGCGCCTGGAGGCCATCACCCGGGCGGTGCTGGCCGCCCTGGCCACCACCGGAGCCGATGAAGAGTTGGTCATCCAGGCAACGATCGGCCCGCGCTACCAGCCGTCCCTGTCCAGTGGCCAACTGCCGCGTCATGGCTGGCGAGAACTGCTGGGCCTGGCCCATCCCGCCGACGCCCCGGGGCTGAGCGCCGCCATCCGCCAGCGCGAGGGCCAGCACCAGGCCGGGCTGCTGATCCGCCTGGGAGCACGGGCCGCCAGTCCGGCCCGGTGCCGGGCGCTGCTGACGAGCCTGCTGGGGGCGCTGCGCATGGCTGAAGGCGCCGGGCTGCGCTTGCGGGCCCGCCAAGAGGCCAGTCATCGACTGGACGAGATCCATCGACCCTGGCAGTACCCCCTGACCCTGACAGCCCATGAGCTGGCCTGCCTGCTCGGCTGGCCCATCGGCGACGGTGAGCTGCCCGCAGTACCCGGTGAGCACCCCCGCCTCCTGCCCCTGCCCGAGCAGCCGGGCACCACCCGGGTGTTCGCTGCCTCGACCGACCCATCCCAGCCCGGCAAACTGGGCATCTCCATCGCCGACGCCCTGCACCACACCCTGCTGCTCGGCCCCACCGGCGCCGGTAAATCCACCGCCCTGCTGCACCTGGCCCTGGCCGACATCCACGCCGGACGCGGCCTGCTATTGATCGACCCCAAAACCGATTTGGTGCATGACCTGCTGGCCCGCCTGCCGCAGAACCGCCGCCGGGATGTGGTGGTGATCGACCCGACCAGCCCCACCCCGGTTGGGATCAACCCACTAGCCCCCGCAAGCGCAGATACCCCGCTTGCCCGATCCTCCCCGGAACTGGCCGCCGACGTAGTGCTGTCCACCTTTAAGCAGCTCTACGCCGACGCCTGGGGCCCGCGCACCGAGGAGATCCTGACCAGCGGCCTGTTGACCCTGGCCCGCACCCCAGGATCAACCCTGGTGGACCTGCCACTTCTCCTGACCAGTCCGACCCTGCGCGCCCGCATCGTGGCAGCCGCACCGGACCCACTAGGCACCGACCAGTTCTGGACCAAGTACGACCAGCTCTCCGACGCCCAGCGCCTGAGCTGGATCGCCCCGGTGCTCAACAAGCTGCAGGCCTTTCTGATCCGTCCCCACCTGCGAGCCGTGCTGGGCCAATCCCAGCCCCGCGTTGACCTGGCCCAGCTGTTCACCCGGCGGCGCATCATCCTGGTAGCCCTCAACCGCGGCACCCTGGGCCCGGAATCCGCCCGCTTGCTCGGCTCGCTGGTAGTCGGACAAATCTGGCCGCTCATCCTGGCCCGCGCCAGCCTGCCCGCCGCCCACCGCCACATAGTCAGCGTCTACATCGACGAAGTCCAAGACTTCCTGGCCCTGCCCGGCGACCTAGCCGACGCCCTGGCCCAAGCCCGCTCCCTGGGCGTGGCCTTCCACTTAGCCCACCAGTACCGCGCCCAGCTACCCCCTGCCCTGCGAGCCGGAATCGACGCCAACGTGCGCAACAAGATCATCTTCGGCCTGGGCGCAACCGATGCCGCTGACATAGCCAAACAAGCCGTCGAACTTGAGGCCCAGGACTTCCAACTATTGCCGCGCTTCACCGTCTACGCCCGCACCCTCCACGGCGGCCAGCCCCAGCCCTGGGCCCTGGCCCGCACCCTGGCACCACCCCCAGAAACCACCGATGCCGCCCACCTCAAAGCCCTCAGCGCCGCCCGATACGGCCAAGACGCCCACCACGTCGAAACAACCCTGATGCAGCGACTGGGACTAGCACCGTCTGCGAACCAGCCAATAACAGAGGAATTAGCAAACGGCACGGAAAGCCGACCAGTCCCGCCAGATCCGAAAACAGCGCCGGAAACCATCATCGGCAGACGACCGAAAAAGACAGCGAAGCCATGAGCACGATTAGGCCACACACCAGTCCCTACCCAATCGTCTCCTCTCCATCGCCTGTCACACTGACGCGTAACCAGGCGAGCGATGGGTCAGAGAGATTGGGTGGCACTGAGCGGGGCGGCCACTCCTATTCGGCCGCCGCGCTGCATCTGCCGGAACCTCCGGTCATGTGGTTCCACCCGAGCCCTATAACCCTTGCCCGATGTGTGGCCCCGTGTTCTCGGCGGGAGGACTGTTCTGCAAGAACAGCGCGAGGGAACGGAGGGCAGGGCTGTGGGGTGAGGGTGGAAGGAGAAAGGCCACCTAAGCACTCCCGCCAATAGTTCAGCCGCTCTACCGCTCCCACCAATCCGTTCATTACCAACAAGGAGGAGATCATGTCGCAGCCACATCACCAGACCATCAGCCAGCCCGAGGTCAGTCTCAACACTGCCGACGAAGCCCACAGCCACCACAGCGCCCCGCCCAGCCTCAGCAGCGCTCGCCAGGCCAGCACTCAGACCAGCCATCAAGACGGTGGCGAGACCACTCGCCAGACCAATCGCTGGACCAGTCGCGTTGTTGAACGTTCAGCGCAATCGGCGGCAGATAGCGGAAAAGTGCCCGCCTGCCGCGGCGACTGCTGCCCTGTTATGGCAGCGGCAGTACCCACCGCACAGTCACGGCCCGGCCCCGCTGGCAGGGATGCTCCAACTGCCTCATCCAGCTCATCGCATACAGCTGCAGTTGCCACCGCGTCTCCCGCCCCGCCCCGTCGCCTGACCCGCCGTCAACTGGCCGAGGTGGCGCAGCAACTAGCGGAGCGGGATTGGCAGTTAATGGAGCTGCTAGCGGCCCATCGGCTGGCCACCACCCGGCAACTGGCCCGGCTGGACAACCAGGCCCATGCCTCGGCAGCCGCTCGGCTACGGCAGACCAATCGGCATCTCAACCGGCTATACGGGTTCGGACTGGTAGAGCGCTTGCCACGGCGCATCGGTGGAGTGCGGCGCGGCTCGGCAGGCATGGTCTGGTACCTACGCCCGGCGGGCTGGCGGCTGAGTGACCCGGCGGCCAGACCACGACGAATCAACCAACCCTCACCCCTGTTCGTACTGCACACCCTGGCCATCACCGAGACGCGGGTGCTGATTCATGAGGCCATGCGGGCCATCGGCGGCTGGCTGAGCTGGGTGCGCACCGAGCCGGCCTGCTGGCGCTCCTGGACACTGGTCTCCGGCGCGCGGCGCTGGCTCAAGCCCGACTTGGAAGCCGTCACCACTACGCGGGAGGGCGATGAGGACCACTGGCTGCTGGAGATCGACCTGGGCAGCGAGCACCCGGCTCGGTTGCTCGCCACCTGCCACGACTACCAAGACCACCTAGACAGCGGCATCGAACAAGCCGCCACCGGTGGCTACTACCCGCAAGTCGTCTGGACCATGGACGACGCCGAGCGGGCCCGCCACCTGCGCCAGGCCATCGTCGACGACCCCGGCCTGAACACCGCCCTGTTCCGTGTCGTGACCGTAGAAGAGCTGGCCGGGCTTATACAGCAGGGTGCGGGATAAGCGTAGAAAATTCCCTGTAGGCGGTTCGGCGGTGATAGAAGGCCGCATAAAGGTAATCTCAGAGAGCCCTTGAGGCTTATTATAAAGCTACCTGCGGCTGGCATCCTAGCAGGTCAAGGCTAGCTAGGAGTAGGTTGCGAATAACCCCCTCATTGCGACAGTAGCCAAGTTGCAGTATGACATTAAAATCAGCCACCCTCGGGGAGGGTGCCTATCTATCAGGAAATCGCCACGACGCTCCGAATAGAACGAACACAAATGCTCCGTCACTACCGGACAAACAAACCAAAGCAGAATTATATTTATGTAGATCATTATGCTTCTCGGCATCTGATGTTGTTCGCGGCAAACTCGGCGCATTTTTTATGGTGCAACGAGCATCCCTGTCGACTGCTCGTTGAACAATAAGTTGCGATAGTTTCCATTCGGGTAGTAGTGTGTCTACGTTGCCATCGCGACCATACCACGTGGCTACAGAACCCTCTTTTAGCTCACTAAACGTGCGGTGTGCGGGTAACGAGTGCTTCAAATCGTCATACGGTCTCCAGTCTGTACAGCCACGGGAGCAATTCTGAAAAATTTGCGAGGCGAGTGCATTTCGTCGAATCTGATTATTTCGAATCATTCCGACAATCACGCCATCACCAGTCATGCCGTTAGCTGCAACCAATGAATGGCGGTAGTGCACTTCGATGTCGCGAAGTTTCAGTTTTGATTGGTCAACATGATCGATAAATGCCAAGTTCAAGTCTTGAGGATTGTGGTAGTGACTATAAATGAGTTGACAAGCAACCCAAATAATGATGACGACTAGCAAACAATACACTACCGCCACAATAGAGTTTCGATGCCGACAATTTTTTACAAGTTTTGCACCCACATATTTACTGTATGCTATCGGCAATAGTTAATCAAATAAAAACGGATTACTAGTGAGTTATTTGGGGTTATTCATTCTCTCATCGCGTATCGCTCGGCTACGACGTATAGTGTCGTAGCCGAGCGATACGCGACAGGCCCGCCTATTCGTTGTAGCACCCGAATGCTAGAACATTGAACGGCTTGGCTGTCCCAGCAACTTGAGCATCGAGGGCCTGTGCGAAGTAAGGGCTCAGCAGCTCGAAGTTGTAGTAGTCGTATATGGCTATGCAGGATTCGTCGATACGATAGAAGTCGATTTTGTGTACCGACAACTCCATGTCAAGGCCATCCTTGTCTTTCGTCGCCTCATACTCACCCTTCCCTCCGATCTCCTTCTTGTAGAACTCCGATCGAAGACCTTCACTGTGCTTGAAGAACTCCCAATCAATGACGACGTCGGCACCTGGAAAGTCAGTTCTCCGGTAGTAATGTGTTGCCAACTTGTCAGTCACCTCTAGGGGCCCCGCATTCTGTGGGTCATATTCGATTCGCATCTGCCAGGGGTATGTTAGTGGTGACTGCGTTTTGAGTCGGTTCCGCCAGTCCTGATGCCCCTTCCCCTGGCTGTCAGCAGGCGTGGCAGGCGCTTGCTCCGCCGAGCAGTCCGGCACACCGGGGGACCTGCCGTCTACCCCTGAGTAGAAATAGGCTGTCGGCAGGAAGCTGCCGTCTTCGAGTTTGGCCCAGATGTTCGAGGGGCTGGTGTAGCCGTTGGCGACCTGCTCGCCCTCGGTTTCGCAGGTGACGGTGACGGTGGATCCGTCGGCCAGCGCTTGGCCCACCTTCTCGGCCGCCAGACTGGCCGAGGCTCTGGGGTAGACACCGTTGTCCGTAAAGGCCACTTGGAACTGGTAGGTTTCCGCGGCGCTGGCAGTGCTCGTTGGGACAGTGATCAGGAGGGCCACCAGGACGGTGGCGAGGGCCGCGGCGAAGACCGGCGGCTTCTTCAGGCGAGCCATGATGTTGGCTCCTCTCCCGGACAGGAATGGACATCCCTGCCCGCTCGTGCTGTCTGTGTCTCGGTCAGTGAATGCCGGTCGCGTGGAGGACTCGGCACCAGTGGATCGGGCCAGCGGTAGCTCGGAGCTACGGGATGTTGCCATGCAGGCAACCTGTATGGGGAACCGGGTGAGGCTCCCCGGGCTTGTTGTCCACCTTCCTTGTGGACGGTTTCAGTCTAGCGTGTTCGCAAGTGTTGTTGCAAGCTCTGCAAGCGATTTGCCACGGCCCATCCAACCGTGAAAACGATTCTTCCTAGCGTTAGCAAGGCTTGTTAGACACTGCCAATGCGGCCGGTGGTGTGTCGCGGGAGCGAGGCGGCATCTGCCCAGCGCACAGCGTTTCGACGCGGGTGACGGTTCTGAGGATTCCTCCAAATCTGTTGCCATTTCACTGGTTGGTGATGGTAGCCTATTGGACAGCCTGTTCACCATAAGTCTCGCGAAGATACCCGTGACCTGCAGTTATGGCCCAGACCACAAATTGAGTGGTCAATAGCTGGAAGTGGCTATGGATGGGAGGGTGGATCTGGGGCGTCAATTTTGTGATGTAACACACAAATCAAGCCTGCGTTGGAGCATGCGGCAGCTGGATGGGCTTAGCGGAGCGGCTGACAGGAACTCGTGGTGTGGTCGCGCCCTGGTCGACCAGGGCGTAGCCGCCAACTGCTGGACCGCCAACCATCTCGGGGGACTTTTTAATTAGGGCGGTTTTGCGGTCGAAGATGGACATGAATTCCAAACGTCCACTGCACGCATTTTTCCTGACCTGCACGCAGAAGCAGGCTCTATCTTTGGTGTGGCAGTCGAAGCGATGGAGCAGCATGAAGAAAGTAGCTCGGCCTTGTTTTGATCATGGCAGCATGGTTAAATAGCGGTATGAAGAAAGATATAAAGTTGAACGATATAGCGACACTGATGCGCGATGGATTTGCGCGGGTTAATGAGCAGCTTGACAAGAACGAATCACAGCTGACGGACTTCAAAGAGGAAGTCGGCCAACGGTTCGACGAGATAAACAAAAGATTTAATGAGGTCGATCAGCGCTTTGACGCTGTTGAAGGGCGACTCGACAAGGTAGAAGACCGATTGGATGGTGTCGAGGATCATCTGGTGAAGGTGGACAAACGGTTAGATAAAACAGAGCAGCAGTTGACGTCCCTCCGCGCCGAGGTAGACAACGGCTTTGTAGCGATCGCCAAGGAGTTCACGCGGATCGATGAGCGTTTTGCCACCATGGAATATCGCCTGGACCAACACGATGAGCGGTTCAATCAATTCGAGAAGCAGATGCATGAGCGGTTCGATCAAGTGATCCGCCACATCGATCGCTTGGCGAATACTCAAGACACGCAGGATACTGAGGCGGCCATGGCGACCAACCGGCTGCGTCGTCACGAGCAGTGGATCGAGAAGGCAGCCGTAGCCATCGGCGTGCCATACCAGCCAGCGGCCTGAGCAGCTGGCTGGCGTCCCTGCCAGTCGCAGCGGCCACCGACCCGTCTGGACTGCCCGGTAGAGCATCGGCACCGGATCTTTCCAACCCTCTCCCGCTCCCACCACTTCCCTCACCATTCCAACCAAAAATCCCCTTGACTGTTCCGACGAAGAGAGCGTTAATGGACGTGGGAGCAGGCAAACCTGCTTCTACCAACCAAAACATCCACGAAGACAATCGGGGCGTCTCGACGCCCGGCAGACCGGGTGAACTCGCCAGCTCAGCCAGGCCAGGGCGCAGCCCATCGCCTGAAGCGGGGGGCCTGCAACCTCTAAGTTCGAGTTACCCCTGAGCCGAAGCACCAAGGGGCCGGGCCGGTGCCGCGTGGGTCATATGGAGGAGGACGCCATGAACCAGCAGTCATACCAATCAAGCAGCGGCCCACCAGCCGACCCGCTGACCGTCATGGCTGCTTCGCTGGAGCCCAAGCGGGCGGTGTCCTACATCCGCGTCTCCACCCGCGGCCAGGCCGAGCGCGGCGGGGCCGAGGAGGGCTTCTCCATCCCCGCCCAGCGCGAAGCCAATAAGCGCAAGGCCGCCTCCCTGGGGGCACTGATCGTCAAGGAGTTCGTCGACCGCGGCGAGTCGGCTCGCTCCGCCAACCGCCCCGAGCTGCAGAAGATGCTCCGCTATCTGCGCGAGACGCCCGAGATCGACTTCTGTATCGTCCACAAGCTGGACCGCCTGGCGAGAAACCGCGCCGACGACGTCGAGATCAACAAGATCTTCGACCAGACCGGCGTGCGCCTGATCTCCACATCCGAGAACATCGACCAGACCCCCGGCGGCATGCTGCTGCACGGCATCATGAGCTCCATCGCCGAGTTCTACTCCCGCAACCTGGCCAATGAGGCCATCAAAGGCATGCGCCAAAAAGCCCGTAGCGGCGGCACCACCAGCAAAGCACCCCTGGGCTACCGCAACATCCGAACCCGGGACGAGCAGGGCCGCGAGGTCCGCACCGTCGAGCTCGACCCCGAGCGCGCGCCCCTGATGCGCCTGGCCTTCAGCGAGTACGCCACCGGCAGATGGACCGTCCGCCAGCTGGCCGAGCACCTCAGCGGCCTCGGGCTGGACGTCCCGGCCACCCCCAGCAAGGCCGCCCGGCCCCTAAGCGCCAACCGCCTGCAGAACCTGCTGCGCCACCCCTACTACCGCGGCGTGGTGGTCTTCCAGGGCGTGGAGTACCCCGGCCAGCACGAGGCACTGGTGGATGCAGAGACCTGGCAGACGGTACAGACCATCCTGACCTCGCACCGCAACGGCGAGCGCCAGCGCCTGCACAACCACTACCTCAAAAGCACCGCCGTCTGCGGACACTGCGGCTCACGCCTGATGGTCCAGAACGCCAAAAGCCGCGCCGGCCTCATCTACCCCTACCTGGTGTGCACCCGCCGCCATCGCCTGCACACCTGCGACTTCAGCGCTGTGCTCATCGACCAGGTCGAGCAGCGCGTGGCCGACCTCTACCAGCACATCGCCCTGACCCCCGCCGACCGCCGGATGGTCCAGGCCTACCTGGATGAGGAGCTGGACCACATCCAGGCCAGCTCCCAGAAAGACATCCGCGCCCTGCGAGTCCGACGCACCCAGCTGGAGGACCAGCGCCGCAGCCTGCTCCAGGCCCACTACGCCGGAGCCATCCCCCTGGACCTGCTCAAGGAGGAACAAGAGCGTCTGAGTCGTGAACTGGCTAGGATCGAGCGCGCACTCAAGGACTACCAGGCAGACGCCACCCTGGTCAGAGCCCACCTGGACCAGGCCCTCAACCTGCTCGAAGACTGCCACCGCATATACACCGCCGCCCCCGACCACCTCAAGAAGCTGCTCAACCAGGTCTTCTTCAGCCACGTGCTGGTCAACCCGGAGCGGGATGAGCATGGCACCGTCATCTTCCCGCCAGACAGGCTCAACCCCACAGCCACGCAGCCACCGACGGCACCAGGTGCAGCAGACGATCCAGACCCGGCCCACGACACTGCACCCGCGGCCATCATGACCAAGCTGCCCCTCACCAAAGACGCAGCCAACACCACCAGCGCCCTCGGACTGCTCACCCCACTGTTCGACCAGCTGGCCAGCCCTGCCCTGCGCCTCGCCGCCCAGCGCGCCTACACCGCCGCCCAGCGCGCACTGCATGCAGGCCGCAGCGCATCATCCGCCATGAGTGACCGGCCATCGCCGGGCACAGACCAAGACGCACTGGGCATGGGCCAGCAGGAGCCAGGTGCTGGCCGCGAGACGAAGATCACCGGCTCGCAGAAGCCAGATGGGGGCCGAGAGACATCCGGTGCAGACCGAGAGTCACCTGCCACCGACCGAGAGATGCCGGACGCGGACAGCGACATGTGGGAGGCAGACACGGATCGAGAGACGTGTCTCGCCGACCAGGGACCTGATCCGGAACACAGGCCCCACGGACCTAGCAGCGGCAACGGCCAGTCTCCACAACGCAAAGCACCTGCCCTGAAGGGCAGGTGCTTGCAGACCCCCGACACAGACCCCAACCATGCGCTGCATGACGAGGGTTTGAGTAGGGGGGTTGTGGTGCCCCCGACAGGACTCGAACCTGCAACCATCGGATTAGAAGGCCGGTGCTCTATCCATTGAGCTACGGAGGCGGATGGGCTCAGACTACGGCATCAGGGGGCATCGGGGGCACTTGTCCCCATCGGCGACGCGGCGTCGAGTCCCGCCGGAGTGCTCAACGCCGGTATCGTGTCGCTGAACCCCGGGCGCTCCCCGCGCCCACGTCGTCCTGAAAGGACTCCCGTGCCCCACATCGCGTTAGCCGTGCGACTGTCCGCGGCACCCGCCTATATCCAGCCGCAGGTCTTCACCGCGCCTTTCATCGTGGGGCGTCTGCCGGAGTGCGACGTCGTCATCTCCAACTCCTCGATCGTCTCGCGCCGACATCTGCGCGTCTCGCCGACCCCCCAGGGATGGCTCGTGGAGAGCCTGTCCGACAACGGGATGGTGGTCGGCGGGCAGGAGGTCCCGCAGGCGCTCATCACCTCCCCGACCCGTGTTCACCTCGCCGACGGCTCGGGCCCCGGGCTGGATCTCGTTCCCACTCAGACCCCCGCAGGAGGCGTTGCTCCCGCCGGGCCGATGACGCCCGGCGCCGTGCCGCGTCCAGGTCCGATCACGGGTGCGACTCCGAGGCCCGGCGCCGGGCCTGCGAACGCGCCCACCGTCCTCCCGCCCGGAGCGGCTGCCGGCGGGGCTGCCGCCGGAGGTCCTCGGGTCCAGCCGATGCCGACCGGCTACGGCGCCCAGGCGCCCGGTTACGGCTCGGCCTCCGCCGCGTCCTCGGCGCCGGGGATGACCGCGGGCGTCGGCTACGGCTCCTCGGCGGAGGTCGGGGCGACCATGGCTGTCGGCTACGGCTCCGCGGCCGGGAGCAGACCCGCGCAGGGCGGCCCGGCCCCCGGGCAGCAGCCTCCCCGGGTCAGCCGTGTCACGATCAGCGGCTCGGGGACGATCGGTCGGCGTCCGGACAACTCGTTGACTGTCAACGACCCCACGATGTCGGGGCGGCACGCGCGTGTCGACGTGACTCCGCAGGGCGCGGTCGTCACGGACCTCGGCTCGCGCAACGGCATTCTGCTGGGCCACCAGCGCGTTCAGACCTACACCGTCACCAAGCCGACGGTGTTCGGCATGGGCTCGACCTTCATCGAGATCAGCCCAGACGGCACCTGCGCCCTCAAGGTCGGCGGTGGCGGCGGCGGTGAGCTGGTGGGCAAGGACCTCACGTTCAGCGTCAATGACGGCAAGCTGCGTCTGCTGGACGGAATCTCGTTCAAGCTGCCAGGCAATGAGCTGCTGGCGGTTGTGGGCCCCTCGGGCGCGGGCAAGTCGACGCTGCTCAAGGCCCTGACCGGTGAGCAGAAGGCGCAGGCGGGGCAGGTGCTGTTCGACGGGCTGGACGTCTACGAGCACTACCCGGTCATGCGCAACAAGATCGGCGTGGTGCCGCAGAACGACGTGATCCACTCGGCCCTGACGGTGCGCCAGACCCTGGAATACGCCGCCGAGCTGCGCTTCGCCAAGGACGTGACCAAGGCGGAGCGGCGTCAGCGCATCGACGAGGTCCTGGAGGACCTGGACCTGACCGAGCACGTGGGCAAGCGGGTCAAGAAGCTCTCCGGCGGCCAGCGCAAGCGGGTCTCCACCGCGATCGAGCTGCTGACCAGGCCGAGCCTGCTGTTCCTGGACGAGCCGACCTCGGGGCTGGACCCGCAGCTGGACCGGGACGTCATGGAGCTGCTGGCGACCCTGGCGCACGGGACGCGTCCGGGCGACACGGGGCGCACGGTGATGGTGGTGACCCACAACGAGAACCACATCGACCGGGCGGACAAGGTCCTGATCCTTGCCGCGGGCGGCAAGCCGGTGTACTTCGGGTCGCCGCGCCAGGTGATCCCCTACTTCCGGGAGCGCCTGGCCGAGCTGCGCGCCGCCGGGCAGCTGGTGGTCTCCGCACCGCGGGGCGGGTTCCCTGACCCCGGCGAGATCGAGGGGTTCGCAGACGTGTACGCGCTCATCCGCAACCACACCCAGGTGCTGCGCGCCCACCTGGAGGCGGTCGAGCCCTCCACGCGGCGCGGGGACGGGCGGCGGATCCCCACCGCGATGTCGGCCTCCCACCCCAAGGCCCCCCAGCAGTCCGCGGCGCGGCAGGTCTCCACCCTGGTGCGCCGCCACATGCGCATCGTGGCGGCCGACCCCTCCTACCTCGCCTTCATGCTCGCCCTACCCGTCATCATGGGTCTGCTCACCAAGGTCATATCCGGCAAGAGTGGCTTCGCCATACCGGAGCTGCCCGCGGCCACTCCGGACAACCCGTGCGTCGTCCGGCCCACACAGGCGCTCGAGCTGCTCGTGATTCTCATCACGGGCGCCGCCTTCGCCGGCATGGCGGCGACGATCCGCGAGCTGGTGGGGGAGCGGGACGTGTTCCTGCGGGAGAAGGCGGTGGGTCTGCGCGCGGGCGCGTACCTGGTGTCCAAGACGATCGTGCTGGCGCTGATCGTCACGGTGCAGACCGTGCTGATGATGGGGATCGCCCTGGCGCTGAACACGCACCCCTCCGGAGCGGTGCTGCTGGGCAGCCCGGGGCTGGAGCTGGCGGTGTGCTGCTGGGCGGTCGCCTTCGTCTCGGGGCTGCTGGGGCTGGCGATCTCGGCGTTCGTGTCCTCCTCCGAGCAGGTCATGCCGGTGCTGGTGGTCTCGATCATGGGGCAGCTGGTCCTGGCCGGCGGCGTGGTGCCGGTCGCGGGGCGCGCCGTGTTCGAGCAGCTGTCCTGGCTCATGCCCGCGCGCTGGGGCTACGCCATGGCCTCCTCCACCATCGACATGAACGAGATCGTGCCCCACCGTCATGACGCCCTGTGGAACCACAACGCCGGCCAGTGGCTGACCGACTACGGGTTCCTCTCGCTGATCGGCCTGGTCTGCATGATCGTGTGCTACATCGGCCTGGCCCGCCGCGGACGCCGCTGACGCGCCTGGAGCGGACCGCAGGACCGGCCCGGCCCGTCGCGCTCGGACCGGTCCTGCAAGAATGTCGCACGACCCCCGCCCGCGGCCCTAAAGTTGGCCCCATGGCCGCACCCACGCCCCTACTCCCCTCCGGGCAGGACGTTCCTGTCTCGGCGCTCAGCCGCGCCCAGCTCATTGACGTCCTGACCGACACCGTGGGGGACCTGGAACGGCTCGAGCTGACGCTGGACGCCGACGGCGTCGCCGACGCCCGCCGTCTGCGCACCAGCCTCATCGGCCAGGTCCGCGACCACGTGCTGCCGCGTCTGGCGGACGCCGACCTGCCCGCCGTCGTCGTCGTGGGCGGGTCGACCGGTGCGGGCAAGTCCACCCTGGTCAACTCCATCCTGGGCTCCGAGGTCTCCGAGGCCGGGGTCCTGCGGCCCACGACGCGCACGCCCGTGCTGGTCATGAACCCGGAGGACGGCGACGCCTTCGCCGAGCACCCCTTGGCGCAGGTGTGCCGCAACGTCTTCTCCAAGACCGTGCCCGCGGGCCTGGCCCTCGTGGACGCCTCCGACCTCGACTCCGTGCACGAGGCCAACCGGGCCCTGGCGCTGCGCCTCCAGGAGGCGGCCGACCTGTGGCTCTTCATCACCACCGCCGCGCGCTACGGCGACCACACCCCCTGGTCGTCCCTGGAGGACGCCGCGGGACGGCGCACCCCCATCGGCGTCGTGCTCAACCGGGTCCCCGCCCGGATCCTGCCGGAGGTGCGCCGCGACCTGGTGACGCGCCTGGAGGGGCTGGGGCTGGCAGAGTCCCCGTTCTTCGTCGTTCCCGACGCCGGGCCCCATGAGGGACTGCTGCCCGAGAGCTCGGTCGCGCCGCTGCGCGACTGGATGACTCTGCTGGCGGGCCGCCACCGTGCCGCCGGCCTGGTGCGCCGCACCGGGCACAGCACCTGGACGAGCCTGCGGTCCGACCTCAACCGCCTGGCCGACGACGTCGACGCCCAGGACGACGCCGCCACCCGGCTCGAGACCGCCACCCAGGCCCTGCTCGCGGCGCCCGTGGCGGGCATGCGGGCCGAGATCGACGCGGGCGCCTGG
>ERZ773059.288-NODE-288-length-27645-cov-10.405618_pt1 | contig 27645 bp, 26 predicted proteins | sample MGYA00580514_ERZ773059 | MGnify/ENA primary metagenome ERZ773059 (study PRJEB29015, sample SAMEA2737981) | human oral metagenome | biome: human oral; feature: human-associated habitat; material: dental | place: China | collected 2056 ...
TATCAAAGCCAACGGACAACCTACTAAGGCAGCCGAAATACTTGGTGTTACCTATGCGTCTGTATACGGTCGTATTCGCAAAAACCCTGAATTGGAAATTGTCCAAAAAGCCTATCGAGCACGTACTTTTAACGATGTATCTAACTTGGTGTCTGCTATTGCTATTATAGGTGTTATTCGTGAGCCTCTTACTGATGAGAATGGTACAGTAATACCTAATCAATTCCGTGAAGTGCCAGTAGATTATAAAACACGTATGACCGCAATGCAAACTGTACTTTCTACTTTCAAAACCGATGAGGGTATAACCGACAAGCTCGACCTCACCACATCCGGCAACCCCCTATCATCAAACATCAATATCGAAATAATCGACAAACGCGAACAAGTACGCACCGACGATGACGATACAAACAACTAACATATACGCACAAGTTGATAAAGCTATTAAGAAGGGTTATACAACAGTTTCAGCTCAAGGAAGTAGCCGTAGCTCGAAAACATATAATATTCTTATTTGGCTCATCATCTATTGCCTTTCGCATTCTCGCACACGCCTTTCTATCGTCCGTGCCACACTACCAGCGCTCAAAGGCTCAGTATTTATTGACTTTAAGGAAATACTATACAAGCTAAACGTATTCGATGAATCCTGCCTTAACAAGTCCGAAATGATATACACATTTCCTAACAGCTCGTGGGTAGAGTTTTTTTCCACCGATAGCGAACAAAAGTTAAGGGGTCGTAAGCGCGATATATTGTACATCAATGAAGCCAACGAACTCAAGTTTATTGAGTTTCAACAGCTAAAAATGCGTACTACCCAATTCACTATTGTCGATTATAACCCCTCATTTTCCGATGACCATTGGCTGTGTGGACTCAATAAAGACTCTCGTACCTATCATTTCATATCCACCTATAAGGATAACCCCTTTTTGGAACAAACGATTATTGATGAGATTGAGAGCTTACAGCACAAGAACAAATCGCTTTGGCAGGTATACGGATTAGGACAACAAGCGATGATAGAGGGGCTTATCTTTGAAAAGGTTACCCTTATTGATGAAATTCCTATTTGGGCAAAGAAACGTTTTATAGGGCTCGACTTTGGTTTTACTCACGACCCTACCGCTATTGTGGAAGTAGCTTTTTTGGATAACAAGGTATATATTGATGAAATATGCTACCAAACGCAAATGCTCACCACTGACATTATCGAAGCCCTTCGACCTTATCGTAACTATAAAATCATTTCCGAAAGTGCCGACCCTCGATTAGTGAAAGAAATAAAAAATGCTGATTATAGTATTGTGGCGGTAACCAAAGGACAAGGTTCGGTAATGGAAGGGCTTACCAAAATGTTAGAGTACGAAATATGTATCACTCGCAGAAGCGAAAATATCATTAAAGAGTTTAAGAATTATACCTATGCCCAAAACAAAGACGGCGCATTCCTCAATGTACCCATTGATTCTTTTAATCACGCTATAGATGCCACCCGTTATGTATTCTTAGAAGAAATATTAGGGCGCAACCGCAAACCTAAAGACCTAACTGGTATGTTTTACTAATGAAAATCAATAATACTGACATACAAACTCTAAATGCTAAACTTGTAGAAGGTTCAATAGCAAGCCTCCTCTCGTACCCTGCCCTTAAAGTACCTAATAAAAATGATTGGGCAGAGGAAAACGGTACAGAGTATGACCTTGCCAGTCCCCAACTGTCGGCAAAGGAGCTCACTCTACAACTATTACTGCCTGAAAGTAAATACAGCCAGTTAGTAACGCTCCTTACTGCTAATACGTATGCCAATTATACCTTTAAGCAGTTACAGCGTACCTACAAGCTCCGCCTCGTAGGACTCAACAAAGTACAAACTAATGGTAATTATATAGTAGCCGACATTCGTCTTTCAGACGATAGTCCGTTACAGAATTACACCTACCAAGCCCCAACTCTAACCGCTCACAATGTAGAAACCTATATCGACGGTAAAAACCTAACTCAATACGGTATAACCCTATTAGAAGGCACGCAGCAGGAAATCATCACAGCAGGCAATGCCAAAATGTATTTCACCGCACAAAACAGCACAATGAGTGGACTTGTTTCAGTGAATGCTCCCATTACCATTCAGGAGCGAACAGCTACTCTCAAATGCTTTATGTACCTACCTATTACCGACTTTCTTAAAGGGTATTACGCCCTACTTTATGATTTAGTGCGACCCAACGCTCGAATCCTAAAATACGACAACAAGGAATATCCTTGTATCTATAAAGACGGCAAAATAACCGAACTATACATTGATACACCCCTAATATGGTGCAAATTCGACTTACAACTAACAATTGTCTAACAACTAACAGCTAAATAATATGCAAATCAATTTTAACGCCACACATATAGAAATTCTACCCACCGATGAGAGCTATCGTTACCGCTCTATAATGGGCGAACATACTCTTACCTTATACTTCTCGTTATCCACCTATACCGATATTCCAACTGGTGCGTGGTGCGAGTTCGCTAATGAGCGTTATACCCTTAACCAACCTGCAAAAATCGTAAAGCATAACACACGAAATTTTGAATACACCCTCACTATGGATAGCGAGGGCGCAAACCTCAAAAATTACAAATTTCGCAATCCAAATGATAAAACACTAAAATTCCCATTCACAGCTTCTCCACGCTATCACGTGCAAATCCTTGTTAATTGCCTCAATATGATAGATAGCGGGTGGCAAGTAGGTAACTGTATCGAAGCCTCTGAGAAGCTCGTATCATACAGTCATAACAACTGCCTCGAAGCATTGGAAATGATAGCCAAAGCCTTTGAAACAGAATACGAAATCATAGGCAAAACCATTCATTTGCATAAGGTAGAGTATTTTAAAGACAATCCCCTACCACTTCAATATGGCAAGGGTAAGGGATTTAAGACAGGTGTAAGTCGTAATACTGAACAAAGTCGTATCACTCGCTTATACGTACAAGGAGGCGAACGCAATATCGACCGTTCCAAGTACGGCAATAAAGAATTATTACTCCCTAAATCACAAGAGTACGTTTACGAGGGTGTAACATTCGTTTCAGATGATAAAGGGCTATCTATAGCAATCAAGAATGCGCAAAATAACGGCTTTGTAAATGAGCAAAGCCTTGACCTATCACATATATATCCTAAACGAAAAGGCACAATATCAGCCGTCTTTGAAGTCGATAAAGCCAAACACTTCTACGACTTTACCGACGCCTCAATTCCTCAAGACCTCAACTTTTGGGATATGCGTATCAATGGCGAAAAAATGCTCATCTACTTTGAAAGCGGTATGTTATCAGGTAGAGAGTTTGAGGTAAATCATTACGACCACGCTCAAAAACGTTTTCAATTACAGCCAAAAGAAGAAGATGGCGTTACTATGCCTAATGATATATTCAAACCTGCCATAGGTGATGAATATTCAGTCTACAATATGCAAATGCCTAACGCTTACATCAGCGACAACGCTACCAAGTCAGGTGCAAGCTGGGAAATGATGAAAGAAGCGTGCAAATACCTATATGAAAATCGCACAGACCTCTTCACCTTCACTGGTGATTTAGACGGTATATGGGCAAAGAAGAAATGGGCAAACATAGGAGGACGACTCAAAATGGGCGCATATATCAATTTTTCCGATACCGAGTTCCAACGTACCCCCGTGTCTATTCGTATCGTTGGGCTCAAAGAATATGTAAATAACCCCTATAGCCCACAAATAGAATTATCCAACAAGGTACAAGGACACTCTTTTGCCTCCGAAATGCGAAAACTCCAAAACCAAGAAGTGTATTTTGGAGAACTCAATAAGCGCACTATATCTGAGACTAAACGAAGCTGGCGAGACGCTCAAGAAACTATCAAGCAAATAGAAAAGGCATTTCCTGAGTACACCAAAAGCATTGTCCCTGCCACCGTACAAACGATGATGGCTCTTATAGGCAATAAGTCCACCCAGTTCGATTTTGTAGTCTCAAAAACAAACCCTATAAAAGCACCTCACACTCTCTATTTCGATAAAAACACCAAACAAATCAATGCAGGTAGCGGGTGGCTCAAACATTTTACACTTGGCACCACCGACATAAGCCCCAATCGTGACGCTAATAGCTATAAATATTGGAATATCCCCGCTTTCGTATCGGGGCGTTTGGACGACAAATCCAAAACCTACTACCTATACATCAAAGCAAGTAAAACCGATGAAACCGCTGAATTTATTCTATCAGAAAACAAGATAGATTTAGAACAAGAAGCGGGCTTTTATCATTTCCTATATGCCACCGTCAATTCAGAATACGAAGGTGAGAGAGGTATTGCTAAACTCAATGGATTTACTGAAATCACAGGCGGACAAATCAAAACTGACAAAATTACATCAGGAAACGGGCAACAATATATACATCTCTTTGAAGACCATATAGAGATAAAGGCGCGGCTTAACATTACTGGCGAAAATAAAACCGAGATAAAACAGCTTATTAATCCTGATTTGCTTTCATTGGAGAATAGACTCAAACAATATTCTGATGAAAATATTGCTAAAGGGGAGATATACCTAAGGGGTACAGGATTAAACAGACACGCTGCGCCTATTATTCAGATTAATGGAAAAAATGTAGTTCCTAACAATTACAGAGGGCTATGCCTTGTGGTTATTCGCCGTTCAGATTTACAAGTGATATTTCAACAAAGCTATGACACCTATATTAATGAAAATGAAGCATTTAATAAACTATCTGATAAATTAAATGAACTCAGCAGTGATGTATTAGTGGCATTGGTGTCAAGAGATGCAGCGTTCCAAAATGAAAATCACGTGAGTCAAAAATTAAAAGAAGCACTTATGCGCTGTGGAGCTAATAACGATAATTCAAAATATGTAACACGAATGCCTTATGCCTTTTTAGGTATTCCTAACATCGGAAAAGGCAACGGTATTGAGGTTTACACATCAATAAGTGACACAGCTCCTTATGCTGAGATTGCTACTAAAATCATCAATGGCACACCGCAAGGAATCAATAATGTTTTCACTGGTATGTTACAAACCGCTAAAACTGCTACCGAAGCATACGCTCGTGCACAAGCAGAACTCACCAAAACACAAGCTATAGCAGCAGCCGACGGCAAAATCACAGAAGCAGAACAAAGGCAAATCCAGCAACTCCAACAGAAACTCCAAGAAGCTAAAACATTTGCCCAGCAAAAGGTGGACGAGTTGAATATTGGGGGAAGAAATCTTATAAAGGGAACAGCTAATTTTATTGTAAAAGAAGAACCGTATTATTTGTGGCCAAATTACGCAGGCAATGCTGGGATTGTATCTGAAACTTTTAGAGGAAATAAGGTTATTAAACTTATCTATAACTGGCAAGGGTTTCAATGTAGAACGACGTTTGAAAGTAGACCTACAACCATTTCATTTTGGGCTAAAACAACAAAAGAAAATATTCGTTTTCACTACGTTGTAGGCGTTAGTGCTGTTACTTTCCCAGACGGAGTAAATTTAATTGCTGACGGGCAGTGGCACAGGTATACATTTTATGGTGAAAATGGAATTGTAACTTTTGATGATGCTAGTCACGGTTTTGTTGAGTTTCAGTGTACCACAAGTGACAAACATATTGAGGAAGTGTTGGTGTCTTCTTTTAAAATTGAATATGGCAACAAAGCCACCGACTGGACTCCTGCACCTGAAGACGTATGGGATACAATGGTAGATTTAGGTATCATTGATAAAAATGCAACGAACCTCACAGAAGCCGAAAAAGCAAATGTTAAGTTTATCAATGGTATGTTTAGTAAAGGCGCTGATTATACCAATGGCACAGAGGTAGTAAAAAATACAATTACTACTGGTGCTTTAACCGTTGGAAATACATTAGGAGGCAATGCTGGTATCAATGGGGCAGGGCTATCGGGTGAGTCTACACGTTTCTTTGCTGGAGCTAAATACGAAAAAAAAGAAGAGGCTCCTTTTAGAGTACAAGACGATGGCACACTTTTCACTTCTAAAATCAAAGCAGGTGGAGGAGAAATAACCGGTAATTTAAAATTGATTGGCTCATTGTATACAGGGCAATGGGACGAAAAAAGCAATAAGGTAAAAGATGGCACAGCGTATACAGGTAGTGGTATTGTATACCGAAAAGATAGTGAAAAACTTTTAGCTCGCTTTGGTGGTATAGCAGGTAATATATATGGTAATTCTCAAGATATAATAAATATAGATAGACCAGCATTGAGTGCTAAAGGATTTGTAGATGAAACTTTTACAGGTATAAAAGTATTAGTACCTCCTCATCCTAATGATTATATAGACACTACTACTTTTTATTCTAACAATCGTGCTCTAAAAATATATGGTGACACTCTATCATTTGGTGCAAATTCTCATTTTGAATACTCATATTATGGAGTTGCTGCAAGTGATACCATTATGAATTGGATAGGTGTAACTCATAAGTTTGTTTTTACTAATGTATCTACTGATTTCAACTTAGTGTATCTGCCAAATTACACAACTATGTCTAATAAATTAAGAAATATGGGGATACCGGTTGTCTCACGTAACAACCTATACCCTTACTATGAACTTACAATAATAATGGCGTATAAAGACCAAGTTGGGAATAAAAGAATACGTGTACAAATAGAGCCTGCAGGGGGCGGAGGGTTGATAACCAATGATGGAGATATTTTAAGTTACATAGATATGGGAAGTGGAGATGTATTAACACTTGCTTGTAGTCCTGCTGCATATTACATAAAAAGTCATAGAAGTTAAAAATAACTATACAAATATAAACATTATGCAAATCATTCAAAAAACAATCCGCATTACAGCACAAGAAAATGTGCAAGGAGTTACAATAATGTACTCTTATGAAACTGAAAACGACAACAACCCTATGGCTGTTGCTTTCTCAGTAACTCGTGAACAGTCATCTAACTATCCAATAATTCAGGGTACAGTTACTGCTAACGATTTTAACGTTCAAAACTCCAATTTTCAAGGAACAGACATTGAACTCTACAAGCACATTCACGAGACTTGTGTTACCATTATTAATGGTGCAGAGAAACAAAAGTAATTATTAACACAAGGTAAAAGGTAGGCAATTACAATCTTACCTTTTACCTCTTATATCTTACTTAAAAATGACCTTACAAGAACTACTTGCACTACCAGAAGCCGAGCGTATTGCCGAGCTCAAAAAATATCCAGCTAATCGTCCCGATACCCAATTACTCCTAAAAGATTGGGACTATACTAAGCACGATATTTTCGACCCTGAATTGCGCCCAAAACGAAAGGTGCTTACCCAAGAGGCAACCTATAATAAGGACGGCACAATTCATACCCCAGCAAAATTCAATGATGAAGAAGTTAATCGCCTCGCTCTACCATTAGAACAGGATATTGTCAATATTCATACCGCATTCACGGTAGGTACACCTCCTAAAATCACGGCAAACACCGATAAAACAGAGCAAGAAGAATTATTTAAACTTCTAACTGACCTACACAAGCGCAACAAGCTAAAATACGATAACAAGCGTATAGTTCGCTCTTGGTTCTCTGAATGCGAAGTAGCTGAATATTGGTACGTAAAACCCTCAAAGGAAGATGACCCCAATCCTACTTATCGTCTTAAGTCTATGATATGGTCGCCCTTTCGTGGTGATACCCTATACCCATATTACGATGAGTACGGCGACCTTATAGCATTCTCCCGTGAGTACAACAAAACGGATAGCAAAGGCATACAAACCTCACGACTAATGGTCATCGATAACCAAAATGTAACAATTTACAGCAACGGCGCACAAACAGAGAAATATCAACACGGATTTTCCAAAATACCTGTTATTTATATGAAGCGTGAGCGACCTCTTTGCGATAAAATACGTACACTTCGTAATCGTCTTGAGTCGCTCTTATCCAATTTTGCCGATTGTCTCGACTACAATTTCTGCCCCAAATTAGTAGCTTCAGGCGATGTGAAAGGCACTCGTAATAAAGGAACGGGAAGCGAGATAATTCAACTTGAAAACGATGCCCAAGTGGCCTACCTCACTTGGCAACAGTCCCCTGATATGGCAAAATTAGAGTTTGATAATCTCACCTCCCGCTGTTATGCCCTAACTAACACCCCAAAAATTACATTTGAGGCTTTGCAAGGTATCGGCAATGCCTTCAGCGGTAAGGCATTTAAGTTTATGTTTATGGGTACGCATATGGCAGTGAGCAATCACGCTGAGACTGTAGAAGAGTTCTTGCAACGTCGTATCAACTTCCTATTGTCTGCAATAGTAAGCCTCATTCCTAAATACGCCAGCATTGCCAAACAAACACAAGTCAGTATAGAGATTGTACCTTATATGATTGACAGCTTAACCGAAAAGATAGCCGACGCCGTTAGCGCCGTGCAAGGAGGGGTAGCTTCACGTAAAGAAGGTGTTATTTTAGCAGGTATCACTGACCGCGTAGATGAAGAACTCGCTCAAATAGAGAAAGAAAAAGGAGAGGAAGTGTTTAAGGATTAGCAAAAATGAACTTAGAAAAGTGGAATGAATATCACCAAAACCAAACCGAAAGGGACGTTTCTAAACTCCTTCATCTATTTGATGAGGTGCTAAAAATGGTAGTGATGTACTATGGGTTGCAGACTATCAAAGATGAGTTCTTTTCCTTTACCTTGTACCCTGTACTGAACAATAAAGTAAAATCACTCTTTGAAAAGTTTAACAACGTATTTTCTCAAAAGATGAATTACTGTATAGACAAGCACTACCAGCTATCTAAGGACAAGTTTAAAGACGTGTTTACTAACATTCATCATTCACAAAAAGGGGAAGATACTCTACAAAGCCTTGTGATGAAAGAAAAGAAGCGTATGCTTTCAGGTAAGGTGTGGAACTTAACACAACAGTATCGCACTGAAATAGAAATGGCATTAGATGTAGCCATACACGAGGGAACACCAGCTAATCAGCTCACATCTGTACTAAAGAAGTACCTACAAAACCCTGATACCCTTTTCAGAAAGTACCGAGATAAAAACGGTATTTTACAACTCTCGCAAAAAGCAAAGGAATATCGCTCAGGACAAGGAGTATATAGGAGTGCGTACAAGAATGCCGAACGCTTGGCACGTACAGAGATAAACATAGCCTATCGCACCGCCGATATAGAACGCTGGCAAAGTATGGATATGATAGTAGGCTACGAAATCAAGCGAAGCAAGCACCCTCACGGTTGTGAAATATGTGATATGATGAAAGGTATATACCCTAAGAGCTTCGTATGGGTAGGTAATCACCCAAACTGCCGTTGCTATATGACCCCTGTATTCAAAAAAGATATAGCAGGGAAAGAAATCACCATAAAAAACAAGCTCACCGAGTGGATATCAGACAACGAAAATAGAATAACCAACGCTAAGGGTATACCTATGTTTCTATGGGGCATAGATAACCAAAGTAAGGGCGTTTCGCAAAAGGTTATACAAGCAATACAGTTTTTTTCTAAGAAAAAACTACCCTAAATTTATGTACATTCAAGGTAGTTAATGAGCTTCGGGATACTATACCGCCATTACGCTCTGGTGGGCGTTGCCCCTGCAAAAGTTCAATTAAGCCCTTTTGCATTGCAAAGGTACAAAAATATTTTCACTAAAAAGCCCCTTAATTGGGGCTTTTTTATTGAATGATAGCACACTTTTTTCAATCCAAGCCATAGATAAACTTGTAAAATTATCTATAACAAAAAAATACTAACTTTTTCACAACACACAAATATACAACCTAACACCTACCCCCTTATCTTTGCATTATAAAATAATAGTACTAAAAATCAATATTTTATGTTTAAAGAAAAAATTCTCCAATTGCTCAAAACTAAGTATGCAGCATTAGGGTTGAGCGCGCAAGTGCTTGAAGGAGTAGCTACTAATTTAAGTACTTTCGTAACCGAAGAAGCACAAGTAGAACCAGCTGTCGCTGGGGCTGAATCTATGCTAAAACATCTCCAATCGTTCGCCGATAGTCGAGTAAACACTTTCAAAAACGAAAGCGAAAAATATAAGAAAGAAGCTGAGGATTGGAAATCCAAGTTTGAAAAGGGTAACGAGCCAGCTAACACGCAACCTACACAAGGGGGCAATCAGCAACAACCTAATTCCGAACTCGCCACCGTGCTCGAAAAGCTTAACGCACTGCAAGACACATTTGCAGAGTTCCAAAAAGGTCGTACCTCCGAAACTCTAAAAGAACAATTCGTTAGGGCAATGAAAGAGAAAAACATACCCGAAAGCTATTACACCCCAGCACTCGCAGGGCGTGAATTTGCTGACAATGTTGCCGTCGAAACTCTTACTATAGAGGTAAGCAACGGCTTTGAAAAGCAAAAACAAGAACTTGCTGACTTAGGTTTCTCTTACTCTAAAGCTCCTGACAACCCAGACACTCCTCTTAAAGAGGAAGAGACTCTTGCTAAACAAATCGAGCAAGACACTCAAAAAATAGTAGAAGCCCAAAAAGCAACTGCTACAAATTACTAACATTAAATAATAAACAAAATGCCAGCAGGAATTAAGTATGACCTTAAAGGTCAAGAAGTAGAGAAAGAACTCTACAATGTAAAAACAGGCTACCGATTGGCAGGAGGTTTTAATCTTGAAGACAATGATATAGCAGAGGGTACTTATGTACCTGTATTAGCCCCTTTGTCTGTGGATTTTAAAACCCGTATTGCCAAAGTATCAAAGTCTGTAAAAGCTACTGAAAACATTGACAATACTACCCTAAAAATCCAAAAGGGAAGTCTTGTTAAAAAAGGTATGCACATTGGCAACGGCACGAAAGGCGCAACCATTTCAGCTATCGACACTACCAATGCCAATTACGACACCCTTACCCTGTCAGCAACCATTGACGGGGTAAAAGCAGGAGATGTCCTCTTTGAAGCCAAAACCGTAGCAGGTAAAGAAGTTAAAAATCCCGCTAATTTCCTTAACTATGCAAGGGTAAAGAAAGAAGCAGGGGCGACTGTTACTGCTCTCGGTCAGGCATATGAAATCCAAACAGAAAAACTCTACACCCCCGTATCGGAACAAGATAAGGCAACACTCGGGGCAAGATTTATGTTCATTTAAAACTCAAACACTATGATTTTAACATTAGAAAAACTTTTTAACAGCCCACTCATCATTAAGGCGGTAATTGATAGGGTAATGCAAACTACTCTTGACACTATCGTGTGGAAACGATATTTAGATTTTGAAGAAACCAAATCACGTTTGTTCAAAACCTATCTTGGTACCGTTACGGGTGTGGTTATGGGTTCAGTGATTGACAAGAACTCTAACAAACCTATCCGTGAGCGCAAAACGCTTGGCAGTGGTACTGGTGAGGTTGCCGACTTAGGGAACTCTTTCCAAATGGACAATGAACGCCTTAGTATCGTGCAACAACTCATCGACAAGTACAACCAAGCAGGGGCAGGACAACCTGCTGTACTTACCGAAATCATCAACTACCTTGCAGATGATATTCGTCAATGTACCCTTGCGCCTCATAAGCGTATGGACTATGTTGTGGGACAACTCATATCTACAGGTGTAGGAGAGGTCAAATTGGACGACAACAAAGAGGGTATTACCCTTATGAAAATGGAACTCCCTGTAATGAAGTTTGACCCTACAACTGCCGAAAAACCTAATTTCATCGCCTACTTACAAAAGATAGTCGAAGAAACTCGTGCCAAAGTAGGTACTTTTGCTCTTATGGAAATGACACGTAGCACTTTCAACAAGCGCATTGTAGCTTCTGATGAGTTCAAAAACACCTATAAAATGGTATTAGGCAATGCACAAATAGGCGTTGCAGGGGGTATCATTACCGAAGCAATGGCGAACCAATTACTTACCGGTATAGGATTACCTCCTCTTCGTATTGTAGAAGACTACGTGGTGAAAGAAGATGGTACAAGTACTAACATCTTTGCCGATGAGCGTATTGCTTTGTTGCCTACTACAAAAATAGGTAAGATGATGTGGCATCAACCTTACGAGCTTGCTGACCGTATTCCCGATAGAACCTACACTGTATTAGAGGGTGGTCATTTTATCACCACTAAACGTACAGAAGAAGGTCGTTTTGTGGAATATGGTTGTGAGTGGATACCAAACATCACCGCTCCTCAGCGTATGGCAATCATCAACACTTCTAAAATGGGATAATATGACAAAAAAGGATTATTTCCGTCAAAGGTTTGCCTCTTTGGGGCTTTCTCTCACTGAGGCTGACCTTTTAGATTTAAATGTCCCAAATTTAGAAGACGAAGCTAAAAGCGAAGAGCAGGAACAAATGTACATTGCTTTTATTAAGTTTATACCGCAAATACTCTTGCACCCAACCTCAATATCTGAAGGAGGCACAAGTATATCACGAGCAAACAAAGATGATATTATAGCATTCTATGGTAACGAATGTAAGCGGTTAGGACTTAAAGACGAACTTTCTAAGAAACCAAGAGTGATATTTTTATGATATTAGATAATGGCACAATACAAGTACAAACCATAGTAGGAGGCGGACTTGTGGACGGCATACCTCAATCGGGGGTATCTGAATGGAGCGAGCCTATACCTTGTCATATTGTAGCAAACACTCTTAATCAGCGAGGAGTGTTTAAGGATAGTACTTTTACACAAAGCTCTTTTACTGTGTGGTTTGATTATGGTTTGTATGTATTCAGTGCTAAGAGGGTGCGTCTCATTAACAACAAAAATGAGGTATTAGGAGAGTTTGAAGTACAAAGCATTGAGCACGCCGATTTAGTGGGTAGAACAAAAATCACTGTATAATGATAGAAGGAAAGCTAAACATTACCTTTGATAAAATCAAAGAAAAGTATATCAATGAAGCTACAAATAAATTCATTGAGGTTGGCGAACGATGTATCATTGAAGCACGAGATAATGGGGCATATACCGATAGAACAGGCAACCTTCGCAATTCTGTAGGTTATGTAGTACTCCTTAATAGTGTAGAAAAATCTAAAAGTAACATTTCTGCACTAAACCAAAAACTTATAGAGGAGCTAAAAAACAAATATCCTAAAGATTTGGTGCTTATAGTGGTTGCAGGAATGAATTACGCTGCTTACGTCGAAGCTAAAGGTTTTAATGTGCTTTCATCTGCCGAGCTAATAGCTAAAAACATCTTAACAAAACTCTATTCATAATGAAAAAAGGAGGTACACAAATTGAAAAAGACGTCTTTGACATATTCAAAGATGAAATAAAAAGATTCATTAAAGGCGATGTGTATCTGCAAGGTACACGCCCTCACAATTCTAACAAGGAAGATTGTGTAATAGGATATCTTACGGGTATCAATAATGATGTACAACAAGGCAAAATTAACATCAACTTCTATGTACCTAAAATCAATATAGGAGCGCAAAAGAATGTAAAAAATATTGCACGTATCTTAGAGATTGAAGATTTTATGAGCCGTCTCGTACAGCGCGCCCCTGATGAATATCTTTTTGTACAAGAACAAACCATCAATAGCTTTGAGGAAGATAGCAATCAAAACCTTGTAAACGCTCAAATCCTCTATAAACGTTTTAGTATTAATAATTAAAAAAACAAAACATTATGGCAAATATTATAAGCTGGGGGAAACCCAAATTAGAATACGTCAAGTTGGAGAATGGCGAAATGCCACAAACACCCACTTGGAAAGCGTTTCCTACACCTGTTGAAAACTCGACAAAGTTAGAGACAGAAGAAGGAGATAGCAAAGAAGCTAAAGTAGAAGGTGGTGAAATTATTGCTACCCGTAAGAACGCCAGCAAGTATAAGTTGGAGTTTGAAATCTACGAAACAGACGACCTTGTTATACCTATTCCAGATGAAGATGGTATTATCCTTGACCAGTATGCTGTGAGACTTTCACCTGAAAACAGTAGCGCAAAAGGTTTTATAATGGATAAAACCAATGTCTCATCTGTAAAAACGTGGGACAGTGAGATAGGAGGTAAAATAAAATATACCTTTACGGCTCTCAAACCCAAAACAGGCAAAATGCTCAAAGAGTATAACGGATAATCAAACGTTAGGTACAGGGGTTAGGTAATAAGCCTAACCCCAAAACCTACTCTAACAGACTTAAACAATGGACATACAGCAAAAAACTGCAGAAACCATACTACAGCAAACGCAACCTGTAACTATATTAGGAAGCACCTATCACGTACCACAACCTACCCTTGCAACCCTTATTCTTGTATCTCAGGAAATCTCCCATATACCAATGGAAGAACTCAATAGAGAAAGGGCATTAGGAGAAGCTTTTCAAAAAGCACCATATGGGAAACACATCGCTCGTGCTCTTGCTATAATGATACTTGGAGCTCCCAACCCTAAAATAACCTTGTGGGAACGACTCAAAAAACTATTCAGCAACCACAAAAAACAACTTCAAGTCCTCACTAATAAAATACTATATCAACTAAGCATACAAGATACAGGCACACTTTTAATTCAGCAACTTGGCAAAATGCAGACTACCGATTTTTTTATGCTTATCACTTTCCTCAACGAAGCGAATCTGCTAAAACCGACAAGGAAAGTGAGCGAAACGACAGTGTCTGGGCAATAGTCGGTGGATTTCTAAAACAATATCCTAATATAACTTTTAATGAGGCTTTGTATGAAATATCCTTTGCTAATATAATGCTCTACAATAGTGTAATACCTGAATATTATTCTGTTGATGAAAAGGACAAAGGGAAGGTTGTTACAGACAAAAGCCCTGAATATAACAAAGAATTAGAAAAACTAATAAATCAATCTTAATAAATGAATAAACTACTAAAATGGCTACTCAAAGCCAAGATAAAGATAGCGATATGGGCTACACCTTTGGTTTTGCTCTTCTACTTTGATGATAAGATACATCTAAGAGATAGGGTGTATTACTTTTTTGTTGCTTTCTTTAAGAGCATTCCATTGCTGTTGTTGTATGCTTATTTTTCAACTGATAGAGAACAAAACGCTATATTTTATGCAAGCATAGGGGTTTTGTTACTCCTTGATATGTTAGCTGGAGCTTGGTATCACTTTAAGAAGGGAGATTTCGATTTTGTAGACCTCTTTAAGGGGACAATTACTAAGATGTTGCTTATTGCAATAGCCTTTATATCTTTATCGCTTTTAAATATACCATTGAGCAGGTCGGGGTGGGGTAATGCGTTTGAAATTACTATACAAATGATATCTTTATTATACCCTGTTAAGGATATTGTAAAGAATGTTTTCGTACTTTCAAAAGGTAAGTTTCCTCCTGAGTTCTTTATGAGAACCTTATACAACTATGAAAAGAGTGGGAAGCTAAGGGAGTTTTACGAAAAAGTAAACAGTGGTATTATTCCTGAAGAATTAAACAAAACAGGCGAACAACAATGACACCAAAGGAATTTATAAAGCAATACAAACCATTTGCTCTTGAAACAGAGCGCAAAACGGGTATATCGCACCTCTTTATTTTGGCACAAGCAGCGTTGGAAACTGGTTGGGGAGAGCGTGGCGTTGGTAATAACATTTTCGGTATAAAAGTACCTAAAAACCTTGTTAGCAGCACGCCGAATGAAAAAAAGCAATTGTTACGTACTAATGAAGTGTTATCGAGTGCAAATGCTGTATTTCCTAAGATATTTAGCATTAAGAAGCGAGCAGACGGCAAATACACTTATGTCGTGTTAGACTGGTTCAGGAAGTACGACACGCCAGAAGAATGCTTTACAGACCACGCGCAATTCTTTTTCAAAAACAAACGATACGCTAAGGCGTTGTTAGTAAGAAGCGACCCGTATAAGTTTGCTGAGGAGGTCGCAAAGGCAGGGTATGCAACCGCTATCAACTATGCTGATAGTTTAAAGAAAGTGATTAAAACGATTGAAAGTTATGAGAAAGTATAATTACATAAGAATACTAAGAGCTTTCGGAGTTATCGGATTGGTGCTCGTATTGCTCGTCCTATTAGGTTGCAGGACTCGTAAGGTAGCCACTACCGAGCAAAAGCAGGTACAAAAAGAGCGTATTATAAAGTACAAGGATAGTACGGCTCTTTTTCAGCAAAACGAACAAACCTTGCAACTCGATACACACGCCTCGCAAGAGTACGAGGTAACAGTGGAGAGCGATAAGGATAGTATAGGCAACAGCAAGGAACTCACGTACACTCGCATTCGTGATGGCAATAATGAAACTATAAGGGTAAGAGGTGGAAAGGTGAAGATTACGACTAAGAGAGCCCTATCCAATAGCCAAATAGTGGCAAATACTACCATTACAAGTACTATAAGCACAACTAATAATGAATTACGTAATACAGAAAGCACAACGGCTTTTTCTCAGAAAACAAAAGATGTGAAAAGTTCCTATTTATACCTTATTGCTATTATCATAGTACTATTGGTAGTCTTTTACTTTATACGGGACAAACTCAAACGCTTTTTGAAGTGATTTTTTTCTTAATTGCACGAGAAACGCCTCTTTATAGGGGCGTTTTTACTACAACCTTAATACACTATAACAATGAACACCAGCGACGGAACTATGGACTTTGAAGCACGTTTACGACTTGATAATTTAGAACGTGATTTAAATAAAATGCAACGACTTTTCAATGAGTCTATGCAAAGCTCACAGCGAGAAACCAATAAACTACAACAGTCTATTGATACCCTTGCTAAGGGAGCATTAGCGTTCTTTACTTTTTCACAAGCAAAGGCTTTTGTCAATCAAGTAATCGAGGTACGCTCCCAATTCCAGCAACTCGAAATATCTTTTGGCACTATGCTCAAAAGTAAGGAAAAGGCTAATGCGCTAATGTCACAAATGACAGAACTTGCTGCTAAAACCCCATTTAGTTTGCAAGAAGTATCAGAGGGTGCAAAACGTCTGTTAGCTTTTCAAGTGCCCGCTGAAGAAGTAACCGAAACGCTTAGGCGTATGGGAGATGTAGCCTCAGGGCTTGGAGTACCTATGGGGCAACTTATTCACGTATACGGGCAGGTGAAGGCACAAGGGCGTTTACTCACTAATGACTTGTATCAGTTTATGAATGCTGGTATTCCTATCATAGCCGAATTGAGCAAGGTAGTAGGCAAGAGCGAAACCGAAATCAAAGAAATGGTTTCTGCGGGCAAAATAGGATTTACCGAAATACAAGCCGTTATAAAGAATATGACCAATGAGGGCGGTCTATTCTATAACCTAATGGCAGAGCAGAGTAAATCATTAGGCGGTCAAATATCCAATTTAAAGGATAACTTTCAACAGGTACTTAATGAGATAGGAAAAGCGTCTGAGGGTATAACTTCAGGAGCTATTTCTGCGGTTTCTTTCTTAGTAGAGAACTATCAGACATTAGGAAAGGTAATAGCGGGGCTTATCGGTACTTATGGTACTTACAAAACTGCTATTATTGTACATAATGCCATTATAGCTTTAAATACCCAGCTTACTAATGGTTGGACGGTTGCACAACTCGCTCAATACAGGGGGCTTTTGCTGTTGGAGAAAGCCCAAAAACTTCTCAATGCTACAATGCTTGCTAATCCTTATGTATTAGTTGCAACAGTTATAGGGGGACTAATAGCAACTATGTGGATATTAAAAGATAGTACCGACGCTAATGCTGAAGCAACCGAAAGACACAACCAATTGCGCAAGGAACAAGCAGACCTTATTGATGACGAAAAAAACAGAATTAATGGACTAATATCTACTATTCAAGACGAAACTAAATCGTGGGACGAAAGAAATAAGGCTTTTTTAGCGTTAAAAAGTAGCACAGGTAGCGTGCTTGATAAATACACATCTCTCAATCAAGTATTGAGAGAAATGTCCCAAGTACTGAAAGACTTAAATGGACGTTATGAGACAATGAATGAAAATATGTCTCGTGACGCAATAGGGAAAACTCAAGAAGCAATCAAAGCTAAAGAGTCACAAATAGATAAGTTGATAAAAATGCAAGCGTATGACAGTCGATTTGCTATGAGTACTCAAAGAGAAATCAACCGTCTAATAAAAGAAGTTGAAAGAGACAAGTTAGTACTCCAAAAACAACAAAATGTTGTAGTAGGTATTGACGTGAGTCAATTTGCAAACTCTCTCAATGGTAAAAGTAAAGCGGAGTTAGACAAAATAAGAAAGCAAATCAATGACGCATATAATATTAAAAAATCGCCATCAGCAGGTAGTAATTTCAAGATAACAGACGATATTCAAAATCCATTTCTTAAATACAACTTTAACGAGTTGGGACGTTTCAATCAGGCATACAAAGAACATATAAAAATGATTGAACAAGCTAAAAAGCAAACTACTGATTTCGTTGCAAAGAAGAATGAGATTTTAGTCCTACAAAAACAAATAAATGAAGCAGAGGCAAAAAATAAAAAAGGCACGAATATAAGTACTGAGGAATTAAATAAATTAGACGAAAAAAGGGCTAAATTAAAAACACTTCTTGAAGAGTACAAGAAGGGGACAGGAGATGATTTATCAGCCAAAAGCAATACCCCAAAAAGAACTACCAAAAAAGAAACCCTTCCTGATTTCGACACTGAAAAAGCTCAAAGAGACCACAACCGCCAAATTCAAGACGACCTTTTTGCTCGTGAAGAAGCCCGCATTAAGATAATGCAAGACGGAGCGGAAAAACGCCTTGCTATCATTCAATTGGAATACGACAAGCAAGAAGAGGAAATTAGAAGGCGTTCAGAAGACCAGCTAAACGCATTCATCGAAACCGAAAAACAAAAAGCAGAAGCGCAAGGAAAATGGAAAAAAGGACAAGCCTTTGACACCAATACCGAAGCTATCAATGCTGAAAAAGCCCGCCTTGCTGAAAACGAAAAGGTGCTTTTAGCTTCCAATGCAGAGTACCAACGTATGCAGCAAGAACAAGTGTATAAGGACTTATTAGAAAAGTACCAAACCTACACCGACCAACGTAAAGCTATTGAGGAGAAATACAATGCCGATATTGCCACTTTGCAAGCTAAATTAGGCGCAGACGCTCCACAAGTCAAAAAAGCACAAGACGAAAAAGTACGAGAACTCAAAAAGTTGGATATACTCTACAAAAAAGAGGGTACAGCTATTGCTAAACTATTTGAGAATATGCGCAAAAAGACCGTCAAGGAGATACGCCAAACCATAGCAGAGGCAGAAGCTGAAATAGACCAGTTGGCGAGCACCCTCGATATGAGCGACAATGCCAATGTAGAGTTTATAACAAACCTACGCCAGCAACTCGAACAAGCAAGAGATACAGCCGAGCGTAGTGATACCGTTTTTGGCAAACTTGGAGCGAGTGTAAAAAAAATGTTTCAAGCCAAACCCAACACCGCTGAATGGCAGGAAGCGTTCAATGGTATGTTGTCGTCAGCGCAATCAATCACAGGACAATTTGGACAGTTAGGACAAGAATTTGAGCGATTGGGGCAAAGTACAGGTAATGCTGCTTTAAAATCATTAGGAGAAAATATGCAAAAGGTTAGTAGTATATTAAACAAAACACTATCTTTTGCACAAATGGGATATTCAGTTGGTAAAGGTTGGGGAGCAGCTGTTGGTGCGTTTATAGGGTTATTTGCCAGCGGTAATGAAATAGCAAATAAAGCTAAATTAGAACACGAAAATAGAATGTTGCAAATATCAAAATCTAAACTTGCAATTCAAGAATCGTATAACCAAGCCTTATACCAAGAGCGCTTATTACAGAAAGAAAACTCTTCTATTTTTGGAACTAAGGAGTTGTCTAATGCTATAGGATACTTACAAGAATACAAAAAACAATGGGACGAGTTTAAAAATAGTGTCAATATACGACCAGCTCATTCAAAAGAGGAAATAGATTTTATAATAAAACAGAATAAAGAGCAATGGAGCTCTTATTATGGTAATAGTATCAATGAAAAAGCAAAAGAGTGGAGGAAAACATTAGAGAGTGCAAAAATTAGCGACTTAGATAATATTGGCATAGTAACTGGTAGCCATACAAAAGGGTGGCTTTGGTGGAAAAAAACAGTCACTGAGTGGAATAGTATATTAAAGGTTTATCCTGAATTGGCAAAAGGAGTTGATGGGTTGGATATAAATCTTGCAAAGAAGCTATTAGAACACCAAGAATTTGTTGGAACGGGTAAAGAAAAACTGCAAGAAATTGTTAATGCTTATGAAAGAGCACAAGAAGCTCAAAAAAAGTTTGAAGAATACACAAAAAACACTTTTGGGGAATTAGGTAATTCTATAATTGATAGTGTTTATAATTCCTTACAAAAAGGAGAGGACGCTTTTGAAAGTTTTGCTAAAACAGTAGGAAATGTAATAGGTAAATTAGGGAAACAGCTTGCATATGAACTTTTTGTTGCTGACCATTTTAAAAGACTACAAGAACGAATAACAGAAGCTGGTAGAAATAATAGTAATAGCGAAGATTTTGCGCGTAAGTCATCTCAAATTGTAGGTGAATTTGGCAACGCTATGAAAGGAAAAATAGCTGAAATGCAGCAGTTTCTAAAAGATTGGAACAATATGAGTAGTAGTTTGGGATATGATTTTCTCAATGAGCAGCGCCAAGCTGTCGAAAAAGGATTTGCACGAATGAGCCAAGACAGTGCAGACGAATTGAACGGACAATTTAGGCTACTCACACAAATAGGTGCGGAAAGTAAAAATGCGATGTTACAAACCGTCAAGGAGTTTACTGAAATGCACAGGTTCTTACAAAACTTTTCAGCACAACAGCTTAAACACCTTGCAGGGATTGAGGTTAATACCTACAAGTTGCACAGCATTGAAACAGCAGTTATAGGCCTCAAGAGAGGAATGGACGAGCTTACCACTAAAGGAGTTAAAATTAAATCGTAACAAAAGCCCTCAGTCTCAATGAGGGCTTTTGTTACGATTTAGTTTGAATTACTTAACCTTACTATAAAACAAAGTGCACGAGTTTTTAAGTGCATTAAATGTAAATCCTATATAAAATGGGTTGTTTTCATCAGGATTAGCAAAAACAAACACGCTTCCTTCGGAGCTAACAGGAATATATCTCTCACCTAAATAATTAATAGTATCATTCCTGTATTTTCCGTTGAAAGCAAATACAATCATTACATTTTTTAGTTTGTTATTCTCAAAAGAGTATACAATCTTATAAAACTCTTGTATATCTCTTATGTCTCCAAAATCATATGCGTATGTGTTTTCATCTATTTTCTCAAAAACACCACTTTTCATATATTTTTTCACATCTTCTTTCGAAGCGTTAAAGTCTAAAAGAGGATTGTAGAAGAAATCATACTTAGGTATAATTGTAACTTTTACCTTTTCAGTATTAACACCATCTGTAATAGTTAATTCAGCATTTCCTACAAAAATACCTTTAATAACTCCGCCTTCAGAAACAGAAGCGTGTAACTCTCCTTTGGGAAAAGAGTATGTTATCTTTCTATTAGAAGTGGCGTTTACATTTTTTTCTTCATTTCTGTATAGAGATATTTCCTTATTTTGAATATTCAATACAGGTTTTTCTTCCTCTTTACTCTCTTTCGAACACCCCACAGCGAGCAGGGCAATCAGTAATAATACTATTCTTTTCATTGGTATATTAGTTTTGTTTTGGGCAAAAGTAGGAATATATTTAAAATCAATAATCATTGAAGAAAAAATGACAGCGATAAGAAGTATCTAATATTTTTATTATCAACAAATTAAAAGCGTATCCAAAAATAAAATACAAAAAAACAAAAAAAATATATACAATTTCATCTATTTTTTATATATTTGCGCCGTAAAAAATATATCTGCGGCAACAGATATATTTTAGGTAGTGGGATTTGTCTTAAATTCTTTATGAAAATGAGAAAGAAACATTTACCCGCGACAAAATTACAAACTTTTGTCCAATCCTGCAAGCGAAAGCTCGCAAAAAAAGATACATTCGTTACTGAATGTACTGAAAATGGGCTTGTTAAGTTCTTTTATGCTTTTGAAAACGCTAAAGAAAAGTTTAATTTAACTATGAAACTTTTTCCTCCACAATCAAGAAGTAGAGGTTTTGAAGCAAGTGTTTTTCAATCTTGCCTATTAGGTGAACTCCAAAATCTTTTTCCTGAGAGATGGAAGTTTTGGAAATACAAACGATTTGTAATAACATTCTGCGGACACTCTTTCCTGTTTAAAAAGTTAAACAAAAAGGGTATGCCTATGAATATAAAAACAAATGCCAATCAGTCCATTATAAACCAAATGCAGACACAACTTTTTGACCCTACCGACTACGAAAATCCTATCGTGTTTTTCGGTTGGGAGAAAAGCAAGTCAGGTGATTTAATAAATCCACATTTCGTTTATATAGACGAGGAGCGAATAAAATGGAGGCTTCGTAAAGATGAACTAACTTCATTAAACGCTCCTACTATTTTAGTGCCTAACGAAACAGAAAGATTGCTACCTAAAGTTAAAGAGCAATCTAAACGTGAAAAGGCTATTTAGTATTATTGTTGAACCGACAAATCCTACTACCTTTTTTTTACAAAAACTAACGGCTAATAATAAAAACACTTATGAAAGTTAATCACAATCAGCTTATCCTTGCAAGGGAATACAGAGGGCTGACGCAAACAGAATTGTCAAAAGCGGTGCAAGGGCTTTCACAATCTAATTTATCCAAGTTTGAAAAAGGACTTGGGGGGCTATCCGATGAGATTTTGGAAAAGATATTTAATGTATTGGAATTTCCTAAAGAGTTTTTTGAACGCAAAATATCAGTAGACTTAGAGACATCTAACTCTCGCAAAAAAAACACCATTCCAAAATCAATTATTCAAGACTTTGAAACGTCTTGTACTTTCATCGGTTATATTATTGACGAAATGTCAAATTCTATTGATTATCCTGATTTCTCACTTAAAACCTTAGATATTGAAGACGGATATACTCCTGAAGAGATTGCTCAATTCACACGTAAGGATTTTAGAATATTCGACAATGAACCTATTGAGGATATTTTTAGAATTATAGAGGATAAAGGAATTATCATTTATGAACTAAATGCTAATGAAAAGTTTGATGGTATATCGTTATTTACTAAAAAAGGATTTCCAGTAATAGTGCTAAATAAAAGACTTCCTAATGATAGGAAACGCTTTACATTAGCTCACGAATTAGGGCATTTGATAATGCACACAGCTTTTCCAGTACCAAATATTAGAGACAAAGAGCAAGAAGCAAACGATTTTGCTTCTGAATTTCTAATGCCTGAAAGAGCGATAAGGAACTCATTAGAGGGTCTTAAACTTTCAAGTCTAAGTGCTTTAAAAAGCTATTGGCTAACCTCAAAGGCTTCAATTATCAGACGCGCATACTCATTAGGGGTTATTAATCAAAATAAATATAAGTATTTTAACATTGAACTGAGTAGAATAGGAGAGAAGAAAAATGAAAAAGGAAATGTAAGTATAGACAAGGCTATAACGTTTGATGTGGCTGTAAAATTACACTTAAAAGAACTTGAGTACACTTATGACGATTTAGCAAAAGCTTTTGCTCTTCCTGAAGATGTTATTCAGAGATATGTATTAAAGCAAAATTTATTCTTAAAACCAAAATTAACCATAAACTAAAAAGCCCCTTAATTGGGGCTTTTTCTATATCTGTATATCCAACTGCTTCAACCTCTCCCGCTCCCTTTTAGCCTTGTTCACTTGGTATATAGCTGTTGTGTTTTGGTTTGTATGTGAAGCTAAAATCATAGCCGTATCACTGTCCAAATTATCAAGCATATAGTGTTTGAGGGCGTAAAAATCAGCTTCAATACCTAATTTATCCTTTACGTGTCGCTTCCAAAAGCGTGTTACAATCTCGGTATGACCCATTTTCTTATTAGGTACAAAATCAAGTGCAAAAAGGTAGTCGTTATCGCTTTTACACTTGCTACATATCTCTTTCCAAAGTTCTAATGCAGGGGACAATATCACCTTTGTACATCGTTTGTACTGTCCTCCTTTTTCAAGCAATATTACAAACTCCTGCTTTTCTAAATCTACATCTTTGCGTTGTAACCTGAAAAGTTCGGTGTTACGTGCCCCTGAATATAGGAATATCATCATATACCTATAAAAGTCGGGGTTAATAAATCGCACGTGGTTTTTTACTTTTGTAAGTTCATCAGCGGTAAGTATAGTACGGACTTCTTTAATCACCTTTTTAGGGTATATATCCCTCGTAATGTTACTTTCGCAGCATTCGTATTCTATTAGCTCACGGTATAAGCTGGATAAGTATATCACAAACCTATTATAATATTTGTCGGATAGTCGCAACCAGTCCAGCATTCGCTTTAAGTCCACCCTTCGTAAGTCTTTAATTTTAACGGCTTGCAAATCGAGAGCTTCACACGCTTTTTCAAGTCTATTGATAGCGCATTGTATTTCGTATAGGTGCTTTTTAGTACCTACTTTTATTTCCAATGCACGCCTAAAAGCCTCGATAAAGTGCAATTCAGGATAAAGACCCTCCTTGTGAACGCTCACGTACTTTTTGAGGATAGGATTAAAACCATTGTCAAGTTGATGGGGAATGTTTTTAAGAAGAAAAGAAATCATCGCTTTTCGTTCCTCAATAGTATTAGGTCTGTTAGCCTTTTTTCGATAGGGAAAGCCCTTAGGGTATTTCTTTTCAAAACGAGGGTCAAAGAAAACGCATTGCACGTACCAATCTTTATCCAAGTCTTTTTTAGTAGCTTTTTGCCAGTTGGCAGGGGACACCCATAGTTCGGAGTAGCTACACCCGTCGATTGTTTTTGTAACCATAATGTAATTATTTTAGATTGACGTTTACCTTGTCGTTTTTGAATAATTACAAATGGGATTACCGTACTAAAAATAAAAGGCAACGCTTTGAGTGGAAGTACGTTACCTTGTTGCTCCCCCTACTGGACTTGAACCAGTGACCCTCTGATTAACAGTCAGATGCTCTAACCAACTGAGCTAAGGAGGAATATTTTCTATTTATGTTTTCCTTAATTGCGGTGCAAAGGTACAACTATTTTTGAAACCTGCAAATTTTTAAGCAGAAAAATATTTAATATTTTTTAGTTGTACTGCTAAGTCATTTATTTTCAATAATAATATAAAAAGACTTTACCAAAAATTTAATAGCCTCTCGTGCTACGAGTTTTGGTAAAGTCCTTATTACTATTTATGTAACTCGTATTACTTTTGTACAAAGTAGTGATAGAACCACGGAATGGTTTCAATACCTTTTAGGAAGTTGAAAATACCGTAGTGTTCGTTAGGCGAGTGAATAGCATCGCTATCTAAACCAAAGCCTAAGAGAATAGATTTGCTACCTAATTCTTCTTCAAAAAGGGCTACAATAGGGATACTACCACCTGAACGCACAGGTATAGGCTCTTTCCCGAAGCTTGCTTGACAGGCTTTTACTGCTGCTTGGTAAGCAGGCGTATCGGTAGGGGTTACATAGCCTTGTCCGCCGTGGTGCGGAGTTACTTTCACGCGCACACCTGCTGGTGCGATACTCTCAAAGTGTTTGGTGAAGAGCTCGGTTATTTCGTGGTTATCTTGGTTAGGCACTAAGCGCATTGATATTTTGGCATAAGCCTTACTTGGGATAACCGTTTTAGCTCCTTGTCCGGTATAGCCTCCCCAGATACCATTTACATCAAGGGTAGGACGTATAGAGGCACGCTCGGTAGTGGTGTAGCCTCTTTCGCCATATACCTCATCGATATCTAAGGCTTTTTTGTAGGCTTCGAGTGAGAAAGGTGCTTTTGCCATTTCATCGCGTTCAGCTTGTGAGAGCTCTTCTACTTTGTCGTAGAAATGCGGAATGGTAATGCGGTTGTTCTCGTCGTGCAAAGAAGCAATCATTTTAGTAAGCACGTTGATAGGGTTCGCTACGGCACCACCGTATAAGCCAGAGTGCAAATCGCGGTTGGCACTGGTAACTTCCACTTCCACATAGCTAAGTCCGCGTAAGCCCGTAGTGATAGAAGGGGTGTCGTTAGCCAGCATACTGGTATCGGAAATGAGAATAATATCGTTTTTGAGTTTTTCGTGGTTGTTTTTTACAAACCAACTAAGGCTTCCTGAGCCTATTTCTTCCTCGCCTTCAATCATAAACTTCACATTGCAAGGGAGCACGTTGTTTTTCACCATATATTCAAGGGCTTTCACGTGCATAAACATTTGCCCCTTGTCGTCGCAAGCCCCACGAGCGAAGATAGCTCCATCAGGGTGAATATCGGTTTTTTTGATAACAGGCTCAAAGGGGTCAGATTCCCAAAGCTCAATAGGGTCGGCGGGTTGTACATCATAGTGCCCGTATACCAAAACAGTAGGCAGGGCAGGGTCGATAGTTTTTTCGCCATAGACGATAGGGTAGCCAGGGGTTTCACAGATTTCCACCTTGTCGCAACCAGCCTTCTCTAAGGCATTTTTTACGGCATCGGCAGTGTTGAGCACATCCTGAGAATAGGCAGCATCGGCACTGATAGAGGGCATTTTAAGCAGTTCTATCAGTTCCGCAATAAAGCGGTCTTTGTTTTCATTGATATAATTTTTTACTGAATCCATATGTCAATTAACAATTTACAATTAATAATTTACAATTCTGCAACCGTAGCAGGGTGTTTTTTTCTTTTTGTGTTATTGTTGTGTGTTTTTAAAAATATGTAGTTATATCCTTTGGTAAAATTATTTGCTAAACAATTCTGAATGAGAACCTAACCTAACTAAAAGTATTCTTTTCCTCTCTTCATCGTATTGTAACCAAATGATAAGTAAATCAGGTTCTTTTTATAGTCTTTTTTTAAACTGTCCAGTATAAGTTATTTCATATACATTTCTGTTAATATTATCCATAACTTAATCATTTAAAGAGGCTATTAATTCTTTTACATTTGTAAAGTATTTTGTGTTGGGATCGTTTATAAGTCTTTCAGCTTCTTCTAAGGCTTTTTGAGTAGTCTCATTTGGAATGTTTTCTCCCCTTCGTAAACGAGGAGTTTCTTCAAAAGTCTCTATTATTTTAAAGTTGAGACTTTCAAGTACAGATTTAGCATTTTTCAATGAAAGTCCTTTGGGTAAGGCAACTGTAATTGTTTCCATATTTTTCTTCTTTTACGCAACAAAGGTACATTATTTTTCTAAAATACCAAAATTTCATCTATAAAAAGCCAAGCATCACCTCCTTTTGGGGGTGTTTTTACGTTTTTGAGGGTGAGCTTGATATAGCGTGCTTCCGTTGGACTAAACTTCAACACAAAATCTTTTAAGGTGGCTTTCCCTCTTACTACACAAGGCTCATTGTGAGTTGCTACTTCACGGTAGTTTTTACCGTCGTTTGAAAGGAATACCATAAATTTTATGGGGAAGTAAATACCAGATGCTTGGGCATCCATTGCTCCTATGCGCACCTCTCTCACCTCAGTAGCTTGCTCCAAATCGAGGGTAAGGGTTACATCGTCGCCTA
>ERZ773059.297-NODE-297-length-27348-cov-17.672517_pt1 | contig 27348 bp, 17 predicted proteins | sample MGYA00580514_ERZ773059 | MGnify/ENA primary metagenome ERZ773059 (study PRJEB29015, sample SAMEA2737981) | human oral metagenome | biome: human oral; feature: human-associated habitat; material: dental | place: China | collected 2056 ...
TTTGGGGATGAAACCCAACTTGAAAGCTATTTGACGGAGTGTTGCAAAGAAGATTGCAAAATCAGATTTAGCATGGAACTTTTGGCAATTATATAAAGCCAATGATTTTGAGCCTATTCCACCTGACAATCACGTGGCACTTCAGGAGAAAATCGATAATAATTTAGTGGATGAGGTTAAAAAACTTGATAGAATGCGACATGTTGAGGAAGAAATTTTGAAAGTTCCTGATGATATGAACTCTCTTTCAGCTGATGAGAAGACAGAATACAAACAAATATTGTTGCGTTGTAAAGAGGAATTGAAAGGCATTAAGCTCTATATCTCATTAAATGATAAATTGAATAGGCTTATTGATAAGAAGCTGGAGGCGTATAAGTAAGTTTATAGATGCCGTCTTGGCTTTTAATATTCCTGTAAATTGAGAGGGGTTTGTTATCCTTGTGATGCCAACACAAGATAAACACGCCTCTCATGCACGAAGTGTAGGACAAGTCAACTCACTGGATGATAAACTCACGAAAACCCAATAACATCCAAATGTATCAACTCGTCTACTTACAAACTCAAGAACCCATAAGATTATAGACTCATCAACTCGCAAATTCATAATCACACCAACTTATCAACTCACAAGCTTACCAACTCAAAATCTTAAATCGTTATTATTTATTTTACAATATTGCTCCAAATTTCACTCCGTTCTAGCGAAATTTTAGGTTAAAAAGTAGGCAAAAAGTCGTTTTTTCTAGTCTTTCGCACCTTTTGTTTTGTCAATTTTTAGGTTTGGAACCTGCATTTAGCACCATTTAGCCTTTCTAGTTTGGTTGTCAGCTCATTATTTTTCACGCCAAATTCCCCACTTTTACCCCCTAAAACCCCACTTTTTAATGGGTGTTTTGCCCCTTTGGGGCATGTGTTTCATGGCTCTAAGAGGTTTTGTTTATACAATTGCGGTGTATTTTTATGCTTTTCGTCTTGCATTTAGTAGCATTCAGCACCGTATTTTGCTGCATTTTACCTTGCGTTTTGCTGCAAAACGCATTGCATTTAGCACCAAAACGCACTGCATTTAGCGGCATATTGCACTGCGTTTAGCACCAAAACGCACTATATTTACCAGCAAATAGCCCCAAAATGGGTGCAAATGGTGGTGTCTTCAAATAAATATTCATTTTGTCGCATGCACATGCTAACCCTTTTTGGCATCAAAACAAACCTTCGCGAGAATCGATTTTTTGCGGCAAGGTGGGCGGTTGGTGCGCAGAAAGGGCACTGATAGTGTTAAAATTTACGCTGAAAAGTTGACAACGTTTCAGGCTGACGGGTAGACAAGTTACCAAGAAGGCAAGTGGATAAGTGAACGGGTTAATCGTTCGTCTTTCGGGTTTTGACATAAATACGTCCATTTCTGACATAAGAACATAAGGAACATAAATAAGGTCGTCTTGACTTTCTCCTCATTATGTGCCACTGGTAAGATGCTTTCAACTTGTAGGGAATGCACTGAAAGAACTTCCGCCTGGTTATCTTTTTGAGATATAGACATGTTTTTCCACCGGCAAATGGGGCCGAATTTCTGGTTTTATCGTATCTTAGTCCAGTACTTTGTACATGAAGAAGGGTGTTTATCTGGGTTTTACAACGCAAATATGATGAACCCTTCTCAATTTATAGAAAGATTAAAAGACAAGCCGACTTCTCTAAACTAGAGAAGAAAATAGTGCTAAAAATCAGTTTCTCAAACGTTGTGCTTGCACTGGTGTGTTGGTAAAATTCAGACAAATGTTAAGGAAAAGAATGCTCTTGTACGGTAAAAAGTGTCCAAAATAACTAATTGGCGGCGATAAAACACGGCTAATCCAAGTTTTATTTGTATTTTTGCATTTGGAGTAATGCACACCATCATAAAGTGGAGTGTAAGTCCGTGTGCCGTTATTTGGCTGCCGTCAGGTAGGCGCATAGCTCATCTTTAACAACGCAATCCATTTGTAGTCATGAAAATTAAGAAGCTAACTTTTATCAATCATAAGACAGGTTGGAACATTAAAGATGCCCAATTTGACAATACTACCCTGCTTGTTGGAGCATCGGGAGTGGGAAAAACGCAGATATTAAGGGCGTTGCAGATGCTTTCAGAGATTGTTGCAGGTAATTCTTTTGAAGGCATAGAGTGGGCTATTAGCTTTTCGCAAAATGGTAAGGAATATCAATGGACGGGTGAATTTGGGTTTGCTAGCTACCAAGAACCTTTCAACTTCACAGGAGAAGGAATGTATCCGATTGTCAAAGAGTGTCTAATGGAGGGAGAAACAGTACTTATTCAGCGAAGCAAATCTGAATTACGATATAGAGGAAAGGAAACTGTTAAACTAGATTCTTATACTAGTGCATTGTTCTTGTTGAAAGAGGAAGAGTGTGTAAATTCACCAGCAGAGGCATTTTATCAAGTATATGAGCTGGATGTTGATGTAAGACTGCCATTTGACATTGTTTCGAATGATGTTTTGGCCAATGATCAGACTTTAGATCACATTAAAAAAAGGCGACTTGCATCGGTGATAGTTAACCTTTACCTGCTAAAAAAAAATAAGCTGCCTGAGTTCAAATATGTTAGTGATACTTTTATTAGTATATTCCCCTTAGTGGAAGAGATTGACTTTACACTCATACGCGAAAGCGAGAATGTTATCTACACAGAACTTCATATCAGGGAAAAGGGTGTTAGCTCATTGATTTCATATGAAGAAATGTCCTCAGGGATGCGTAAAACTCTCTCTCAAATTGTATCACTCACTTTGGCCAAGGATGGTGACGTGATACTGATAGATGAGTTTGAGAACGGGTTGGGCGTTAATTGCATCGACCTTTTGGCCGACTTGGTGCGCAACCCTGATGCTGATGTGCAGATGATTATCACCAGTCATCACCCCTATATCATTAACACCATACCCACATCGCAATGGAAAGTGGTGACAAGAAATGGCAGCGATGTGAGCATACACAATGCCAGCGAACTGAATATTGGTACGCATTCGCACCACGATGCCTTTATGCAGCTGTTGCAAACCAACGCTTATAAAACAGGGCAACTATGAATGTGTATATCATTGTAGAGGGCGCGCGCACTGAACCAATGGTATATACTGCTTGGTTGAGCCTGTTGGTACCACAGCTGAAAAAGCTTGACTATGCGGACAAGGTGCAGACGGATAACTATTACTTGTTTAGTGCAGGCGGAATTCCCTCAATTTACAAGCATATATCTAACGCTGTGGCCGACATTAATGATATAAATAGCGGTGGGAAGGGGCATTACGATTATCTAATGGTATGTCTTGATACCGAAGGAGATACTCGCATCGAGTTAGAAAAGCGGATAAATGAACAGCTGACAGCAGATAAACGAAAGTTGAAAGATGCCCAACTAGTGCTGTTTGAACAAAACATCTGTATGGAAACATGGTTTCTTGGTAACAGAAGCGTGTTTAAAAGTAATCCTCAAGAGGAAGAGTATATAAGATATATAAACCATTATAATGTACGTGATAACGACCCCGAACTGATGGGAAACATCGAGAATGGCAACTTCTCAACCACGGCACAGTTTCATTGTCGCTATCTTCAGGCCATGTTTAAGGAGCGGAACATGAAATATTCGAAAGCTGGCCCAACTGTCGTTTGCGAGAAGTCGTATCTCGACCAGCTAATAAAACGGCACGAAGAAACAAAACATATCCCCTCGTTTGGACGGTGGCTTAACTTTATAACGCACAAAATATCTGGCGGAAATACATAATATAGAGAAACTCACACTATGGACGACGAAATAAAAGACCCGAACGAACTGGAAGAAGGCCTGGACATGGCCAACGAAAAGCAACAAGACGAAAACGAGGAAGAGGGCGTTGAAACGCATTCCGACTACAAACCCGCCGACCGCTTCGATGCCTCGGCGGTGCATCACCTTAGTGGCATGTACCAAAATTGGTTCCTCGACTACGCCTCGTACGTTATCTTGGAACGCGCCGTGCCTAACATCGCCGACGGCTTGAAACCGGTTCAACGCCGCATATTGCACTCGATGAAACGCATGGACGACGGAAGGTACAACAAAGTGGCCAACATTGTGGGCCACACCATGCAGTTTCACCCCCATGGCGACGCCTCTATCGGCGACGCCCTTGTGCAGATGGGGCAGAAAGACCTGCTTATCGACACGCAAGGAAACTGGGGAAACATACTCACGGGCGACCGCGCTGCCGCCCCACGTTATATCGAGGCGCGGCTTTCTAAGTTCGCACTCGACACCGTTTTCAATCCCAAAACCACGCAATGGCAAGCTAGCTACGACGGAAGAAACAAAGAACCCATCGCGTTGCCCGTGAAGTTCCCCTTGCTTTTGGCGCAAGGGGCGGAGGGAATTGCCGTTGGACTTAGCTCAAAAATCCTTCCGCACAACATGCGCGAGTTGTGCGAGGCGGCCATACATTATCTTAAAGGCGAACCGTTTAGGCTATATCCCGACTTCCCCACGGGCGGTTCGATTGATGCCAGCCGATATAACGACGGACAAAGGGGCGGTTCTATCAAGGTGCGCGCCAAGATTGAGAAACTGGACAGCAAGACACTTGTTATCCGCGAGATACCTTTCAGCAAGAGCACCACCACGCTTATCGACTCTATTCTTAAAGCGGTGGAGAAGGGAAAGATAAAGGCCAAGCGCGTAGACGACAATACGGCGGCCGAAGTAGAGATACAAGTGCACCTCGCCCCTGGCATTTCGTCGGACAAAACCATTGATGCACTCTACGCATTTAGCGACTGCGAGATTAACATTTCGCCCAACTGCTGTGTTATCGAAGACAATAAGCCGCGTTTCCTCACCGTAAGCGAGGTGCTGCGCCATAACGTTGACAGCACGATGGGGCTGCTTAGGCTGGAATTGCAGATAAGGAAAGACGAACTGTTGGAGCAGCTTTTCTTCTCTTCGCTTGAAAAAATATTCATCGAAGAGCGCATTTACAAAGACAAGAAGTTTGAGAACGCCGAGAATATGGACGTTGCCGTGGAACATATCGACAACCGACTGACACCCTTCAAGCCCAACTTCATACGCGAATTGCGCCGCGACGACATCATGCGATTGATGGAAATAAAGATGCAGCGCATACTTAAATTCAGCAAAGATAAGGCCGACGAGTTGCTGGCGCGCATCAAAGAAGAGATTGCGGGCATTGACCACGACTTGGCGCACATGACGGATGTCACCATCAAGTGGTTCAAATTCTTGATAACCAAGTACGGCAAAGACCACCCCCGACTAACCGAGATAAAGAGTTTTGAAACCATCGAGGCCACCAAAGTGGTTGAGGCCAACGAGAAACTATATATCAATCGCCGCGAGGGATTTATCGGAACGGGGCTGAAAAAAGACGAGTTTGTGTGCAATTGCTCAGACATCGACGACATCTTGGTGTTCCATCGCGACGGCAAATATAAGATAATGCGCGTGGCCGACAAGATTTTTGTGGGCAAAAACGTGTTGCATGTGCAGGTGCATAAGCGCAACGACAGGCGCACCACTTATAATATTGTGTATCGCGATGGCAAGGAAGGTCATTATTTTATCAAGCGTTTCAACATCACCAGCGTAACGCGCGACCGCGAATACGACCTTACGCAAGGCACTCCGGGTTCGAAAGTGGTTTATTTCACGGCCAATCCCAACGGCGAGGCCGAGACGATACGGGTTATTCTCGAACCGGAAGCACCCCCAAGCCGCAAAAAATGCATCGTGGACTTCGACTTCTCGAAGGTGATTATCAAGGCGAGAACCTCGCGTGGAAACATCATTTGCAAACGTCCGGTGAAGAAAATAGGTCTGCTCGAAGCGGGACACAGCACATTGGGGGGCCGTAAAGTGTGGTTCGACCCCGACGTGAAACGTATTAATTACGACGACCACGGCCGCCTGCTGGGCGAGTTTAACGAGAACGACTCTATACTTGTGGTGCTGGATAACTGCGAGTTCTACCTCTCGGACTTCGATGTGAACAACCATTACGAAGACAATTTGAAACTGATTGAGAAGTGGGACGAGAATAAAGTGTGGAGTGCCGTGGTGCGCGATGCCGACAACGACAAGTTTGCTTACGTCAAACGTTTCACGATGGAGGGCTCTAAGCGCAAACAATCTTTCCTTGGCGACAACCCCAAGAACGAACTTCTCTTCCTGTCCGACCAGCCTTACCCGCGCATCAAGGTGGTGTTCGGCGGCAGCGACAAAGAACGCGCGCCGATGGAGATAGAGATTGACGACTTTGTTGGCGTTAAGGGTTTCAAGGCTAAGGGCAAACGTATCACCACTTGGCATGTAGACCACATTGAAGAACTGGAACCTACGCGCGTTCCCGAACCCGAACCAGAGACCGAAGACAATGGCGAACAGGGCAGTGAAGGTGCAGAAAGCGCGCCGCCCACCGTCTCTTCGTCGCCCCGCATCAAGTCTGCGGCCAGTCCCGAACTACCAAGTCTTTTCCAAGATGAACCATAGTACATCCCCCTTGTGGCGCATGCAGACAGTCGCCACACACGCAGGCAAAGCCTTCACTTGTGCCAACGTTCGCCAGCGAACGTGGGCGCGGTGGGTGCTTTGCCTGCTTTTGTTGTGCCTTAGCCCCACGGCGCAGGCACAAAACGAGCTTTATCAAGACCCGACATTGCCCACCAATCGCAAGATAACTACCACTGCACGCATGTTGGGCATCAGCCGGGCGCAGGTGTTAGACACATATCTTTCGCCCGAACATTACACAGGTCCCGACCTCCGTTATATCTCGCAGACCCAGCGCGAGCGCGAAGGACGCCGCCTTTCGCAGCTCATCACGCACACGGGAAACGTGGCTTACCTTAAAAATAGGGCAGGAAGTGGCAACGAAATAGCGGGCATGTACAGCTTTGATTATGCCTTGCACTATGGCTTTGATTGGCTGGACCATCGCCTTCAGCTGCAAGTAGGGGGTAGGGTAGAAACCCATGTGGGCTTTATCTACAACACCCACAACTCCAACAATCCCGCTCAGGCGCGCGTGTTTCTGCATCTTGCGCCCTCGGCAGTGGCTAGTTACAAGCTTAGGGCGGGTCGTGTACCGCTGTTCCTTCGTTACGAAGTGGCCGTACCCCTGCTTGGTGTGATGTTTTCGCCCAACTATGGGCAGTCGTATTACGAGATATTCTCCGAAGGAAACTACGACCATAACGTCGTTCCCACCACTATTGGCTCTGCCCCTTCCTTGCGGCAGATGCTCACCGTCGACTTCCCGCTCTTGCGTTCAACCGTTCGTTTGGGTTATATGGGTGACATTCAGCAGTCGCGTGTCAATGGCTTGAAAACCCATGTCTACACACATGGCGTGGTGATTGGCCTTGTGAAACGTTTCACCCTCATCAAACTTGCGCCATGAAAAGAAAGCTGTTATACTTCTTTTTGCCGCTAATGGCGGCGTGGGGCTTGCTTGGTGCCTGTGTAGACGTTGAGCAATACGATAACAACCCGCGTGGAAACTTCGAGGCTTTGTGGCGAATAATAGACGAACATTATTGTTTTTTCGACTATAAACAGCAAGAATATGGTTTGGATTGGCATGCCGTTTACAACAAATATGCACCCCAATTCGACGACCAAATGACCGAGGAGCAAACCTTTGAGGTGCTGACCAACATGCTAGGCGAACTTAAAGACGGGCACGTTAACCTCTATGCGCCCTTTGATGTGGGCCGGGATTGGTCGTGGAAAGAAGATTATCCCACCCATTTCAGTGAGAATGTGCTGAAACTTTACCTTGGAAAAGACTACAAGATTGCGGCTGGCATGAAGTATCGCATACTTAACGACAACGTGGCTTACCTGCGTTGCGCCACGTTCGTCAACGATTTCGGGGCTGGAAACCTCGACCGTATCTTGCTTTACTTCGCTCCTTGCAACGGACTGATTATTGATTTGCGCGAGAATGGCGGCGGAATGGTGACCAGTGCCGAGGCTCTTGCGGCCCGTTTTACCAACGAAGAGGTGCTGGTGGGCTACATGCAGCACAAGACGGGGCCTGGACATAACGATTTTTCGCCCCGTCGGCAGCAGATACTTAAACCCTCTAAGGGACTTAGGTGGCAAAAACGAGTGGTGGTTCTCACCAATCGCGGCGTGTACAGTGCAGCCAACGAGTTTGTGAAATACATGAAGTGTCTGCCCCAAGTAACCATTGTGGGCGACAGAACGGGCGGCGGTGCAGGCCTACCTTTTTCTAGTGAGCTGCCCAACGGCTGGATAGTGCGTTTCTCTGCCTGTCCTATGTACGACCGCGATGGGAAAGATACCGAGTTCGGCATCGCTCCTACACATCAGGTAGGCATGAAACCTACCGACCAAGCACGAGGAAAGGACACGCTTATTGAATACGCCCGAAAGCTGTTGGCGAAGTAAAAGCGCGCGGAAAGGAGCTCATCGAATAGTGGTAAATAAGGCAAGCCAATAGCAATAAAGATTGGGTGGAAAATGCTTTTTGTCGGGCAGCCCACACCATAGTATAATACGCGCGCACGCGAGAAAAGCGTAAAAAGACGGCGAAAAATTTGGCTTGCCCCTAAAAAATCACTACCTTTGCACCGCAAATCGCGCCTGTGGCGAAATTGGTAGACGCGCTAGACTTAGGATCTAGTGTTTCGCGACGTGTAGGTTCGAGTCCTATCAGGCGCACAACAGCAATCCCGACTGTTCCATTTAGAGCAGTCGGGATTCTTTTTGTTTCTGCAATTCTAGTCCTAGAACGTTCCTTATCGCCCCGTCCTTAGTTCGATAAGGAAAGTAGTTCCGATACCTACTTCCGAGTTTTTTACGCTGATTTTGCCCTTGTGATACTCTTCCACGATACGTTTGGCAAGCGACAATCCCAATCCCCATCCGCGTTTTTTGGTGGTAAAGCCGGGGCGAAACACGTTGGCGATGTCTTTTTTGCGGATGCCCTTACCCGTGTCGCTCACTTCGATAAGCACTTTTTGGGCCGTTTTTTGCACGCTTAGCGTGATGCAGCCTTCGCTCTCGCCGATTGCATCCATTGCGTTCTTGCAAAGGTTTTCGATAACCCATTCAAAGAGCGAGGCATTAAGGTTAAGTATGATGTCTTCTTCGGGCAATTGCGTTTTAAGGACGATGCGTTTGGGTGTGCGCTTGTCCATGTAGCTCACAACGTGCGCCAAAACCTCGTTCAAGCTTGAAGGAACAGGTTCGGGCAAGGAGCCAATCTTCGAAAACCTATCGGCAATCAGCTGCAACCTGCTGATGTCTTTCTCCATTTCGGGTATCAGCTCGTCGTCGGGATGTGTCTCTTTCAGCACCTCCGTCCATGCCATGAGGCTCGAAATGGGCGTTCCCAACTGGTGAGCCGTTTCTTTCGACAGGCCTACCCACACCTTGTTTTGCTCTGCTCGCTTAGAAGTGCGCAAGGCAATGATGGCCACCATGACGAAAACCAGCACGATACCCAGTTGCACGTAGGGGTAAGTGCCCAGTCGTTGCAGCATCAACGAGTCGTCGTAGCACACGTCGATGTATTCGCTTTTGATAGAATCGTTGAGCGATATGCGGATGAACCGCCCCTCGGCAAGCAGTCGTTGTCCCAGATTACTAACCAACAGCACGCTGTCTTCGCCCGTTTTGCCTTTCAGGTTGATGTTGCGTGCCGTTTGCGGCTTGCCTTTCGCATCCAGCACCACCACGGGAATGGTGTTGTTGGCGTTGATAACTTGCAGCACCAGGTTTAGGTCGGTGTTCTCGTCGGCTTGGTTTAGCGTGCGCATAGCCTCTGCCCATATTTCCATTTTGTGTCGTTCTTCGGTTTCGAGGTCGCGCGTTAGCACATGCGACACCACCAGTGAGGCCGTAACGATGATGGTAGCGGCAATCACCAGTATGATTTTTACCTGCCTAATTCTGTCTGTCCATTGCATGTTTTCATAACGCACTTCTTATATATATATTGTGTGGCGGCGTGTTCTATCGCTTTTTCATGGCATTAAAGCAGCATGATGTTACGACTCATTTGCCGAATTTGGAGGCTTGGTTGGTGTCGTTGGCGTACTGGGGATGGTGCAATTGGGGTAAGAATGGCATCGTTTTGCGGGGTCGTTTGTAGGGCTAAATGTGCTGTTTTAGAAAGAAAGAGGTTCTTTATTCTTTCGATTGGCGGTTTTTTGCTTTTGAAAAGGGTCACTTTTTGGCGCGATTTTTATAATCGGTGAAAGATATTTAGATTAATTAACTATTCCAAATAGTGAACTCGTAACAAGCTCATTTTGTTATATTTATGCGTATTTTATGGTCTATTATACCCCTGTGTGCGGACACACTGGTACTTGATTAGCATCAAAAGAAGGCCGTTTTATGATAAAAAACATACTTTTTCTCTTGGCTGTTTGCGCAAACACTAGTACCTTTGCATCGTAAAAAGAAAACAAATCACAATCATAACAGATTTAGATTAGCAAATGTGAGAGGTTTGAGAGGATAGAAACAAAGTAGGTGTTTAGTTAAGTATAAGATTGAAGATTGTTTAGTTGTTGGAGTGATCCAATTTGTTTAGGTAGAAAGGTATTACTTTTTAGAGGTAATTAGATTGTAACAGGAGAACCATTTTTCCCCCTAGGTGGGGGCTGAACATTGCTACGAGAGAAAGCATACGAAGAAATAAGATATAGCAAAGAATATCGTATTGCTGAGAGATTGATGATACGGATAGGCATTTAGGTATATAACAAAGATTAAGGCAAACAAGATTAAAAGGTAAAATAAACTTCAAAAGTATTAGTCGAAAGGTAAGATAGAAGATTGACTTTTCAGGGAACAATGCATATTTAGGTTTAGGTATAGATAGGTAAGATTGACTTTTCAGGATTATTGGGTATTAGTTTAAGGTAAGATTATAAGGTTGTTAATAAGGATTTTCAGTTTAGATTGTAGACTCAATAGGGAATAGTTTGATAAGGTAGAAAGAGAATGATGTTAGATGACGCCCTTTTTGCAGCCTCGCGCTGCAATGGGCTACGCGGCGGGGACGGGATAACCGACGGAACCCCCCGCCACTCGGTAGTGAGAAGGAGAAATGATTTCACGTTATGGCCTTTGTTGCCCTGCTGCGGTTTGTTTCGCGGTTTGTGGCGGCAAGACATAGCGTTAACGTTAACAGTTAGTGCGGTATCCTTGGATGTAAAAGGGTATCGCTTTTTTTGTTTGTTGACCACTTAATATGTACCTTTGCAAGGTAGCCAACAAGTGATGAAGTAAGTAAAGGGCATGTTTGATAAGAAAAGCAACGACACACTTCTTGCCGGCATCAGGCAAGGAAAGACGCTTACGGGCAACGAGATGCTAAGCCTAATCGTGGGACTTAGCATACCCTCGATATTGGCGCAGGTAACCAACGTGCTGATGTTTTACATCGATGCGGCGATGGTGGGCAAGCTAGGTGCTGCTGCCTCGGCCTCCATCGGCTTGGTTGAGTCGGCCACATGGCTCTTTGGCGGTCTTTGTTCGGCCGTTTCGTTAGGCTTTTCGGTGCAGGTAGCCCACTTTATCGGCGCAAACGACTTTGTTAAGGCGCGGCAAGTGTTGCGCCATGCGTTGGCGTGCACGCTGGCATTCAGCTTGTTGGTAACCTTGTTTGCATCGCTCATCGCCTTTAAGTTGCCCATTTGGTTGCGCGGTGGTGACGACATAGCCCACGATGCCGCATTATATTTTCTTATTTACGCCCTGTCTGTGCCCTTTTTGCAGTTGGGCATCCTCTCGTCTAACATGCTGAAAAGTGCCGGAAATATGCAAATACCCAGCATCATGAGCGTGTTGATGTGCGTGTTGGATGTGGTTTTCAACTATCTTTTCATTTATGTTGCGGGCCTTGGCGTGCCGGGTGCAGCCCTTGGTACGGTGCTGTCCATAGCCATTGTAGCCTCGGTCGAGGCTTGGTTCGCGCTTTTCCGCTCGTCCATCCTGGCATTGCGGCTCGATAAGGCGCGTTTTGTTTGGATGTGGTCGTATGTTCGAAACGCCGTGAAGATAAGCGCGCCCATTGCTGCGCAATATGTGCTGATGAGTGGGGCACAGGTGGTTAGCACGTATATCGTTGCGCCTTTGGGCAACTTTGCCATAGCCGCCAACACCTTTGCCATTACGGCCGAAAGTCTTTGTTACATGCCCGGATATGGCATTGGCGATGCCGCCACCACGCTTGTGGGGCAGAGTATGGGTGCAGGACAATATGGCTTGTGCCGCAGTTTCGCCAAACTAACCGTAGGCATGGGCATGGCTGTTATGGCCTTGATGGGCGTGGTGATGTATGTGTTTGCGCCAGAGATGATAGCATTGATGACGCCCGTTGAAGAGATACGCGCCTTGGGCACGCAGGTATTGCGCATCGAGGCCTTTGCCGAACCCATGTTTGCTGCGGCCATTGTGGGCAATAGCGTTTGCGTTGGGGCGGGCGACACGCTTAAACCGTCGCTGATGAACCTTGCCAGCATGTGGGGCGTGCGCCTTACGCTTGCCGCAGTGTTGGCCCATTGGTATGGTTTGCAGGGCGTTTGGACGGCAATGGCCGTTGAACTTACTTTCCGCGGCATGCTTTTCCTTGCTCGTTTAAAGTGGGGTGCATGGCTAAAAGGCGAGCGTGGCGCGGAGGATGACAAGACCGATGGCGCGGAACGTGCCTTGTCGTAGCAACAGATTAGACAACCATATTAACGAAATTATGCAAGACATGTTTAGGGAAGATGGCTATCTCAACGACTTTCACAAGGCGTGGAACGAGAAATGTATCAAGGACGACGAGGAGCATAGGGCTTTGATGCAAGCAAAAGGGATGTGTTATACAGCCGAATTTCTGCGGGCGCAATCTCAAAGGATGGATGCTTTGGTAAGGCAAGAAGAAGAAATGTTGAGAGGAAAAAGAAAGAAACGTCCAAAGGATGGGCGGTAGCTGTGCGCCATTGGCACGTGCCGCTCGTTACAGTTTCTTTTGTCATTTGTTTTTGGTAAACTGTTTTTTATTAGGCGTGCTGCTATTATGAAGGGTGTTGTGGACATCCCAAACCAACGTATTTAATAGGGACACGGCTGCTTTTTGGCGGTTGGTTTTGTTTACTAAATGTTAGGGTTGGGGTTTATTTATTCTACGATTTGATGTAAAAAGTACAATATTGTTTGCATATTGTTTAAAAAATGTGTACTTTTGCAATTCTTTATTTCGATAGGTACAAGAGTTAGAAGTCTATCTCGGTTGGGATAGAAGCGATTTATAAATTGAGAGTGTGAAAGAAAACAGAGAAAGGATAACATTATAGATGAGAAAACAAATGCAGAAGACTAATTTTGTGTTGCGTGCGTGGGCTGTGTTGGCCCTCGTGCTACTGCTTGGCAGTGTAACCACAGTGTCGGCGCAATCGCAAAGCGTAGACAACATGCGGGTAACGCTGTCGATGAAACAAGTTACGTTAAAGACATTCCTTGACGAGGTTTCAAAGCAGACGGGTTTGCAGTTCGATGTAGATGCCTCACTGCTTGAAAAGGCCGACCGCGTAAGCATTGATGCGCGCGAACAGCCCGTTCGTGCCGTGCTAGGACAGGTGCTTAACCAGGCTGCCTTTACCTATAACATAACGGACAACGTGGTAAAGCTGAACCGAAAGAACGCCGTTGAACGCAGAAAAGGCGTTTATGGGCAGATAACCGATGCCGAAGGGCAGCCTCTGCCTGGCGTAACCATCAGGATGCAGGGTTTTAGCGGTGGGTACATCACCAACTTGGACGGATATTACGAGATAGAAACCGACCAACCCGAAGTGAAACTTACCTTTAACTACATTGGATATAAGCCGCTGGAAAAGACCGTAAAGAACGGAACTGCGGGCAACTTTGTGATGCACGACGATGCCGACTTGTTGGGCGAAGTGGTGGTAACGGGTTTCGCCACAAAGAATAAGAACAGCTTTACAGGTGCGCAGGTGTCCATCAAGAAAGACGAACTGTTGGCCGTGGGCACCAAGAACGTACTGACAAGTCTTGCCACCTTTGTGCCGGGCATGAACATCTTGGAAGACAATGCAGGAGGTTCGGACCCCAACAAAATGGCCGACATCAACATACGTGGCCGCGCAACGTTTACGGGACAGGCCAACATGCCCGTGTTTGTGGTGGATGGTTCGCAGGTGAAAGTGGACTATGTGAACGACATGGACATGAACGACATCGAGACCGTTACCGTACTTAAAGACGCGTCGGCATCGGCTTTGTATGGCGCGAAGGCCTCGGCTGGCGTGATTGTCATCACCACTAAGGCTCTGACGGGTGGCAAACTGAAAGTGAATTACAGCGGAACGTTGCGTTTGTCGACACCCGACCTCAGCGATTATAACTTACTTTCGGCATCGCAGAAGTTGGAGTACGAGCGTTTGGCCGGTCTTTACACCTCGACCGACCTTACTGAGCAGTATGCACTGGACAAAAAGTATGCCCGGTATTACAACCAGATACAAGACGGCGTGAGCACCGATTGGATATCGAAACCTTTGCGCAATGCCATCTCAACCCAACAAAGCCTAAGCATAGACGGTGGCGACGAACACGCTCGCTATAACTTGGGTGTGCGCTACGGCAACGATGCAGGTGTGATGAAAGGTTCCAACCGCGAACGCCTTTCAACCAACTTTAAGCTCTCGTACAACCTGCCGGGCAAGTTCTTCGTTTCAAACACGGCCACGATTTCTTCGGTTAAGTCGACTCAATCGCCTTATGGCGACTTTTCTGATTGGGTGAAACAAAACCCCTACGAATACCCTTACGACGAAACGGGGGCGCTTAAACCCAAACTTAACTACGACTTATCGAACCCGCTTTACGAGGCATCGCTGGGTAGTTTCAGCAAGGGCGACAACTTCGACTTCCTCAATACCACCTCGCTACAACTGTGGCTGGGCGAGAAATTCCGTATAGACGGCGACTTCTCGATACAGAAAAGCAAATACGATGGGCGTACATTCGTGTCGCCTTTCTCGGCCGATCAACTTAAAAACGTTGCCGATGTGTCGCGTAGGGGACGTCTCAACGAGACGTTCACCAAGACCACTACTTACCAAGGAAAGCTGATGGCATCGTACAACGACTATTTGTTGAAGAAACTTTTCCTCACGGCAATGGCTGGTGCGAGCATCGAGTCGAACTCGGTAGACGGCAGCACGTATGGCTCTGTGGGCTATTATACCGACAATATTGCCCACGCATCGTTGGCAGGAAGTTATCCCACGGGCCGTCCTTCGGGCACCGACACCAAGTATAACGGCGTGGGTTTCTTCGTAAATGCCAATGCCATTTGGGATAACCGCTATTTCCTCGACGTGATTTATCGCTACGAGGGTTCGTCGAAGTTTGGTAAGAACACACGTTTCGCACCGTTTTGGAGCTTGGGTGCGGGCTGGAACGTACACAACGAGTCGTTTCTTAAAGGCTCGCCTTTCCAATTACTTAAGCTCCGTGCTAGTGTGGGCTACTTGGGTAACATCTCGTTCGAGCCTTATCAGGCACTTACGATGTACACTTACCTCAACGGATATAATTATATAAAAGGTATCGGAGCCGTTCCTATGGGCATTGGCAACACCAATTTGAAATGGGAACGCACGCTTAGCGGAAACATTGGTGTGGACTTAACGATGTTTAAAGGGCGATGGGACTTCTCTGCCGACTTCTATGTGAAGAACACCGACAACCTTTTGCTCGACATAACTAAGGCTCCATCGGTGGGTGTGAGAACGTCGCGCGAGAACGTTGGCGAGGTAGAAAACCGCGGATTAGAGTTTCAAACACGCGTGATACCCATCCAAAACAAAGACTGGCAGTGGTCGCTTAGTCTCAATTATGCCTATAACAAGAACAAGATAAAGAAGATAAGCAACGCCTTGCGCGAGCAAAACGAGAAGAATCAGGCCAAGCGCGGACTAGCTCCGTTGCCCATCTATGAAGAAGGGCAGTCGCTTACGGCTTTGAAAGTAGTACCCTCGGCAGGCATCGACCCCATCACGGGCGACGAAGTTTTCATCAAGCGCGATGGCAGTTACACCTTTGTTTACGACCCTAACGACAAGGTTGTATTTGGCGATAGCACGCCCTTTGGCAACGGTTCGCTCAGCTCTTACCTCACTTATCGCCAATTCTCGATGGGTGCGTCGCTGCGTTACTCGTTCGGAGGTGCGGTTTACAACCAAACATTGGCATCGAAAGTTGAAGGAGCCGACCCACGTTACAACGCCGACGAAAGGGTGTTCAGCGACCGATGGAAACAAGTGGGCGACCATACGGCGTACAAGCGCATCAGCGATTCGAGTGTGCCCATGCAAACATCACGTTTCGTGCAGACCAACAATTATCTCACTTTAAGTAGCTTGTCGTTTGCCTACGAAGTGCCTTTGGCCTTTATCCAGAAGTACGGATTGAGGCGATTGCACTTGGAAATGCTGGCCAACGACTTGTTCTACCTCTCGTCGGTAAAGCGCGAACGCGGACTTAGCTATCCTTACGAGCACAGTATTGAACTCTCCGTGAGGTTGGGATTCTAGCCAATGGCGGCCCGTGGGTTCACAAGCTAGCGAACGCCACGCGCCACATTCACAATAAGAAACAAAGATAAGACAAGAAAACAATGAAGAGAACAACATATTGGATAAACCTGTTGGCAGGATTGGTGGCAGTGGTTTTCGCCACATCGTGTAACGATTTCCTAGATGTTCACCCCGCAGGCGAGGTGGACGAGAGCGAACAGTTCGGCTCCATTCGCGGCTATCGCAACGCCATCTATGGCGTATATGGTAGTATGGCTGCAACAAACCTTTACGGAAAGAACCTGGGTTATGGATTTGTAGACCAACTGGGGCAACAGTTTGGTTATGATAATACTTCTGAAACAAGCTACTTTGTGTCGCAATACAACTACCTTCGCAGTGACGTACGCGCCATCGTAGACGGGATATGGGAAGGCCAATACCAAACCATCGCGTATGCCAACAACGTGCTGCGCAATGCCGAGAACCCCCAATTCGACCACAAGGAACTGGCCTTTATGCGTGGCGAGTGTTATGGTTTGCGCGCATTTTTGCACTTCGACCTTGTGCGCTTGTTTGCCGAAGACTATACAAGGAGTAACGCATCCACGCGCGGAATACCCTACGCCACCACGTTCGACCTGAACAATAAGCCGCTACTAACGCTGCACGAAACGTTCAAGGCGATATTGAAAGACCTAGATACGGCGGAAAGTTTGCTGGCAGACGACAATGAGGTGAACGTGGAACAAACCCCATCGAGCGACTATCTTAAAGGTCGTGCCGTGTTCTTCAACAAGTATGCCGTGGCTGCAACAAAGGCACGCGTGTACTATGCCATGGGCGACACGGCCAATGCAGCCAAGTATGCACGGCTGGTTATTGCCGCAACGAGCAATTTCTCGCTTAAAAAGCTTACCTCGATGGCAGACGTGAAACGTTTTCCCGCAACGGGCGAACTAATCTTCGGCCTATACAACAACACGCTTTCTGCCGATATTTCTTCAACATTCCTTTCGCAAACGGCGCGCGGAACGTTCACCGAAGGTCGCCGCGACTTGGAAGAACTCTACGAAACATCGGCTTTCTCGGCCACAAGTGCCGACCTTCGCTATACGGGATATTATCGACAGAACACCACCCCCGACGGAATAAAGACCTATTCGTTCGTTCGTCTTTTGGAGAGCGACGCTCAGGTAAACAGCAGTCCGTTGCAAGGGCTTACGCTTATACGCTTGCCAGAGATGTATTACATACTTAGCGAATGTACTTACGATAACAACAAGGCCGAGGCAGTGCGCCTGCTAAATGTGGTGAGAACCAGTCGCGGTCTTGAAGCGGTGGCCGATGCGAAGGTTGCCGACCGCACCGCTTTCGATAAGGAAATGCTGCGCGAACGCATGCGGGAAATGCCTGGCGAAGGGCAAACCTTCTTTGCTTTAAAGCATTACAACAAGGCTTTCAGCGACTATCGCGGCATCAACACTTACCAACCGTCGAGCGCAATCTTCGTGTTGCCTTGGCCAGAGAGAGAAAAGGAATATGGTGGACAATAGAAAAAACAACGCTCAGATGAAAAAGACATTCAGACATATACTGCTGGCCTGCGTGGCATTGACCGCACTGGTGGCTTGCAGCAACGTAGACTATACGGGCGAATACAGCGAAGACGGCACTTACCAATCGGGAAATCAGGCATACTTTTACTTCGCCGAACCGGGGGATAGCGTGCTGAATTACTCCTTTGGCGTGAAACCGCTCGACACGTTAACGCACGTTGTGTACGTGCCGGTTAACTTGGCGGGTCGCCTATCGGCCGACAAGCAGGCCTTTCGTGTAGAAATTGGCGCGGGCAGTACGGCCGTTAGCGGCAAGCATTACACCCTCGATGCCGACACACTTGCATTCTTACCCAACGCTTATCGGGCTTATGTACCCGTGAAGTTGATAAGGGAGAACCTCTCGGAAGACAAAAACGACTCGATAAGGCTTGTGTTGAACTTGGTTCCCACAGCCGAAATGGGCGTGAGGTTCAAGGCAAACAATAGGGTGAAGATAACCTTTAACAACGTGTTGTCTAAGCCCGACTTCTGGACAGTGCTTGAAACCTACTGGGGGTTGGGTGCTTTCACCAAGAACAAGTATCGCAAATTGCTCTCTTATTATGATGGCAACGAAGATGCGATAAGGCAAATACTCACCGGCACCGATGCCACAGCGCAGGGCTATCTGTACCAAAGAGTGCAAGAAGTTATCGCCTATTTTGCGGCCCATCCCGGCGAATTATGATTATCAAGCAAAGACATCTGCACGTAGAAAGCATCTTGTGCAGCCCACAGCCTTTGCCTATCTATGGTTAACAGAAAAATAAACAATGATGATAAAGAAACATTTGCTACATGTCTTGGCTCTTTCGGTGGCCGTATTGTCCTTGCAATCGTGCATCACCGACGACTCAACGTCGCCTTCGGGCAACGCTTCTAAGCTGTCGTTGAGCCAGGATTTGCAACAGAAATACACGCTCGACAGGTGGGACACACTTAAAATTGCGCCCAAAGTGGTGCAAACCAACGCGCAGAAAGACGTGGCCTACGAGTGGGAAATAAACAGGAAAGTGGTGTCTACCGATGCCCAACTCAACTATGTGTGCGAAGAATTTGGAGTGTTTCCTTGCCGATTGAAGGTAACTAATGGCGACAACATACAGTTTTACGAGTTCGAATTGAACGTGCAATACTCATACGTGGAGGGCCTTTACATATTGGCTAGCCACGGAGGACGTGCTATTGTGTCGTATTTACCCGAACCGCAGAGCAACAAATCGTTCGACTTGGACGTACTTCAAAAGAACAATCCCAATGCCAACTTCACCTCTGAGCCCAAGGATATCAACTATGCGCTGGCTCGCGACAATAAAACACCACTCATATTTGTGGCTGTTGGCAACCCTAGCACCATCTACGAATTGGATGGAAACCTCATGACAACGCGCTTTAAGACTACGGCCCCAGGCAACGTTTCTTATCTAAAACGTAGTGCGCTGACCTATCCTAAGTCGATGTTGGCTATGGTAGACCATGTTCCCGCTCGGCTAACGCTTTCCGAAACGTCGCTCTTCGGCCTCGGAAAATTCATTAAAGACAGTCTGAAAACCGACATGTCGATGGCCGATGCCGCTGTATCTTGGAAACAACAAGACTTGCGTTACGTGCATGGCTACGTGTTGTTCGATAACGCCGAGGGCCGACTCGTCCCCCAAAAGGTGCAGGCCACGGGCAAAATTCCAGCACAATTGCTCAAAGGAACCTTCACGGGCGACTCACTCATCGGCATGGGAGCCGTAGATAGCGAGCGCAATCTCGTGCTGATGACGTGGAATAAGGCTGCATCCAAATTCAGATGCTACTATGTTGCGCCAGGTTTCTACCCCAGCAATATAACAAAAGTGGAGGCGGCCACATTGAAATATGCCGCCGATGTGCCTGCTAGTGCCGGATTTACCAAGAAATCGGTGGTAAGGGTGTCGCCCGAAAAGAACCTTGTTTATTATGCTACGGGCAACAAACTCTATGCTTACAACGTACTCTCAAACGGTAATTTCCCCTCCAGCGCGTTGACAACCTTCGGCGATTCGGGCGAAACCATCGCCGATATGTTGATAACCGAGGGCAGCGATAGGCTCTTCGTGGCCACCAATGCCGCAAGCGGCAGTCTTGTAGGGAGCATTTATTGTTTCGACCTGAACGAGAACAAGCTGCTTTGGCAGAAGAAAAACATAACGGGAACCATCAAGCGCATCACTTACAGGAAATAAAGCATGTTGGCGTGGGGTGTGAAAGCACCCTTCGCCAACCCATATTTATAAGATGATAACAAACGAAATCAAGGCAATGGTGCGCACAATAGGGATTGGCTTATTCCTATTGTGCTTTGGTTTTCAAGCCTTTGCCGAAGACAAGAAAGCCGACGACAAGAAAGCAAAGAAAGAAACAAAGTACGACCGACTATTTAAAGACAAGAAGAAAGAAACGGCGCGTAGCACTTTCCTTACCCTACATAAAGTAGACGGCAAGCTATATTTGGAAGTGCCTGTAAAGCTGATGCAGAGGGAAATGCTGTTGAGTGGGGCCGTATCGTCTACCACCGACCCAACCTATATAACGGTGGGAACGAAGAACTTTGCGCCCTTACACTTTTTCTTTGAATTGCAAGACAGCAGCTTGGTGATGAAAACGCCAAACGGCGTGGTGTATTCAGACGGCGGTGCTAGTGCAGAAATGCAGCAAGCATTGAACGTTAGCTACCGCGACCCTGTTTTGATGGGCTTTAAAGTGGAAGCATACAACAACGACAGCTCGGCTGTTGTGGTAGATGCCACCAACTTCTTGGCGCGTCCCAACACCATGTTGCCCCTCATTCCTAAGAGGTCGGGCGACCTCGCTGTGAACGCATCTCCCAAAAGCGAGATGTCGTTTGTGCGTTCCATCAAAAGTTTCGAGCAGAACGTAACGGTGAAAGTAGATTTTAATTATCTGCTCACCGCAACATTGATGTCGTTGCCCGTGGCTAGTGAAATACCCACCACCGTAGGCGCAACGTTCAGCATTTCCTTGCTATCCGAGAGCAAAATGCGCCAGCGCATATCCGACTCGCGCGTGGGCATTGCCGCCGTGTCGAAACTTACTTTCAGTAATGCCATTGCCAAAAGCAAGCCCACATTTGTGGCGCAGCGGTGGAACCTTACGCCCAAAAACGCGAAGGCTTATGCGCAAGGCAAGGGTAGCGAACCTACAAAGCCCATACGTTTCTACATAGACGATGCCTTTCCCCACGAGTGGAAGGCGGCCATAAAGCAAGGCGTGGAGCTTTGGAACAAGGCTTTTGAACAGGCTGGATACCTGAAAGCCATTGAAGCGGTGGACTTTCCCACAGCAGATAAAGACTTCGACCCCGACAATATCTCCTTTTCTTGCATACGTTATGTGCCTAGTGCCTCAGAGAAGGTGTCTTCGTCGTTCATGGCTAACCCACAAACGGGCGAGATAATCAATGCCTCGGTGTTTGTTCCTGCCAACGTTGGCGACCAACTTTACCGCTGGTTCTTCATCGGAACAGCGGCTGCCGACCCCGCAGTGCGCACTTCGCACTTGCCACAAAGCAAGTTCAACGAGGGCTTGCGCTATCTTGTAGCGCGCGAAGTGGGGCATGTTTTAGGACTACTCGACAACATTGGTGCCTCATCTGCTTTCCCCGTAGATTCACTTCGCAACGCCGTTTTCACCCACGCCAATGGCTTGGCCGCCTCGATTATGGCCAATACGCCCTTTAACTATGTGGCCCAACCTGCCGACAAGGGTGTTGTGCTGATGCCTTCGGCAACGGGTATGTACGACAGGCATGCCATTGAGTGGGCCTATCGCTACTTCGACCCCGCAAAAACAAGCGTTAAAGAAGAGGCGGACATATTAGAAAAGATGGTGGATAAGCGCGTTACGAACCCGCGTTACCGCTTCTTCCGCACCTCTTCGCTGGCTTGGGACCCCCGTGTGCAAGAGGGAGCTCTGGGCAACGATGCCATTAAGGCGAGCGAATATGGTTTGCGCAACCTTCAAATTGTGGAGCGCAACCTCTATAATTGGGTTAAAAAAGATGAGGATAGCCGCATAAAGGAAAAGCTTTACCTCACCATTGCACAGCAACGTTATGCCTTTTTCAAGCGCGTGTTGAGCAATGTGGGCGGCATATACCTCAACGACATGAAACTTTCGTCGGGTGTGCCACGCTACGAAGTGGTGTCTAAGGCGCGCCAACGTCAAGCCATGCTGTGGTGTTTGGCGCAGGCAAAGCGCTTTAAGCGTTATGCCGACCCCACATTCGAGAGGAAAAGTTTCATATCGGTTAGCTATTACGACCAACTGTTAGAGTTTATTGGTTACGACCTTTTTGGCGTGCGCACGCGTTTGGCCGTGTCGTCGCACCTATCTCCCCAAGGTTATAGCCAAAAAGAATATTTCGACGATCTCTTCTCTGCCATCTTCCAAAGCGTGGAGCAGCAAAAAGCCCCTTCGCAGGAAGAAAGGGTGTTGCAGCGTGCTTACCTCACTTACTCGCGAGCCGTGGTAGACAAGGCCAACAAGCAAGGCGGCAACGGCCCAGCGGCACTTCAAGGCGAGGTTTCTGCAACAGCCATGCCTATTGCAACGGCTTACGGCAATCCCACAGCATCGCTTGCACCCACCGTCGATGCGGCATTGCTCGATGGTTCGGCTATCTATTTTTACAGTTCGTTGCTAAGGCTTAAGCCCTTGCTCGAAAGATGTATTAAGTCTAACCTTTCGCCTGATGCACGCTCGCACTACGAGATGTTGCTCTTTAAGGTGAACAAGGCATTGGAGGACGGCAAATGAAACACTCCTTATTATATGGCTCAATGTCGCGACGCATTTTCTCGCTTTCGCTGATGCTTGTCGTGCTAGGCTCTTCGGCAACGGCTTTCCCCCTTTTCAAACGTAAGAAAAAGGCGCAAACCACGCAAACCGAGAAGAAATCGGCCTACGAACGCGCACTAACCGAACACGCCACTGAATCGTGTAGGGGGGCTTTCGTGTCGTTGCACAAAACGGATGGGAAGTTGTTGGTTGAGTTGCCGCAGACATCTTTGGGGCGCGACATGCTTATCGGAGTCACCATCTCGTCGGTATCGAACCCCAAAATGGGCGACTTGGGCTTTAAAAACTCCAACCTCGTGCATGTGCGTTTTATCGAGAAAGACAGCGCAGTGGTGATGCAGGTGGTAAATACCGACTTGTTTATTCCGAAAAATAGCCCCGCGGCAAGCCTTGCCGCAAGGCTAAACTACGACAACCTCGACTTCTTTTCTTTTCCCATCAAGGCACGCAGTGCAGGCAATGCCTCGGTGTTGTTCGACGCCTCTTCGTTCTTCTTGAAAGAAGACCGTTTCTTTCCCATCATTGCCAAGAATGTGGGCTCGTACTCGGTGAGTTCATCCTTAAAGGAAAACCTGTCGAGAATAACGGCGCTCAAGGTGTTCGAACGCAACGCCTGCATCAAGATGGACCGCCATTACTTGGTTAGTTTGTCGGGAAAGAGCGGCACGCCCATTTCCAACTACCCCGTAACCATCGGCGTTAACTTCACCCTTGCCTTGCTGCCCAACGAGCAAATGACGCCTCGTTTGAGCGATACACGCGTGGGAATGTTTCTCATTAACAAGGATGTGTTGGCCAGCGATGGCTCGGTAGACAAGGCCACGTTTGTTAAACGTTGGCGTATAGAACCCAAAGACACGGCGGCTTATTTCGCAGGAACGCCCACCGAACCCGTTAAGCCCATCGTGTTTTATGTGGAAAACACTTTTCCACCGCTTTGGAAACGCGCCATTAAGGCGGGTATATTGTGGTGGAACAAGGCTTTCGAACGCATTGGGTTTAAGAATGTGATGCAAGTAGCCGACTTTCCCACCGACAATCCCGACTTCGACCCCGACAATTTCGCCTATTCCTGCATCAGGTATTTGCCTACTGACGTTGAAAACGCTATGGGACCATCGTGGACCGACCCACGAACGGGCGAGATAATCAATGCCACGGTGCTGGTTTACAACGACGTGGTGAACACCATAGACAACTGGCGACTGGTGCAAACGGCGCAGTTAGACCCCGCCGCACGTGCTGCACAGATGCCCGACAGCATTGTGGAACAGACGTTGGAATACATCATTGCGCACGAAGTGGGGCATACCTTGGGCTTTATGCACAATATGGCTGCATCGGCCGCCATCCCAACAGACTCGTTGCGCTCGCCAACGTTCACCCGTAAGCACGGTACTACGGCCTCGATTATGGACTATGCACGCTTCAACTACGTGGCGCAACCCTCCGACCGCGGTGTGCGACTTACGCCACCGCAACTAGGCGTGTACGATTTCTATGCTGTGGAATGGGCGTATAGGCTGTTCCGCGGCTCGAAAGGTTACGAAGACGATGCCAAACAGCTGCGTAACTTAGTCGGCAAACACGAGGGCGACCCCTTTTATCGCTATGGCTTGCAGCAGACAAATACGCGTTACGACCCATCGGCCATTGAAGAAGACCTGAGCAACGACCCCGTAAAGGCTGGCGATTATGGTATGGCCAACTTGCGATTTATACTGTCGAACCTCGATAGATGGATTGGCGATGAGGATGGCGGCAAGCGTAAGGCCGAACTATACAATGAGATTTTGCAGCAAGCTATGCGCTATGTGCGCCATGTTTTTGCAAACGTGCCAGGCATCTACCTATACCAAACGAGCGAGAAGTCGGGCTTGCCACGCTATAAAGTTGTGCCGAAAGACCAGCAGAAGGCATCGGCACAATGGCTGTTGCGCCAAGCGCGCACCTTTGCCACCTTGGGTAACGACACCTTAGAGCGTAAACTGCCATACGGTGCTAATAAGCCGTTTAAAATATTGGCGCGCGATGTACAGTCGTTTGCCATGATGGCCAATGCCAAGTTGGCCATGTCCTATTACTTGGACTCTACCTCGTATTCGCCGCTCGAATACATGGAAGATGTTTATGCCGACGTGTTTGGGAAAACCATTGCAGGCAACGAGCATCTCTCTACGGCCGACTTGTCTATGCAACGGCTTTACGTAGACTTGCTGCAATCGGGTGTGGCCGACATGAAACAGGCACCCAATGTGCACAATTTTCAGGCCGACAGCGTACAAACAGGCCTTTCTGCATACCCTCTTCGCTCTGCTGGTGCACATCAGTGGTGCGGCTCGCACGCTTGTTTCCCAACAACCGACGGGCAGACGGATAATGCCGCAACCGCTTTCCTTAACTTCGGCAATGCCTATGGCGAACCCGAACCCTTGTGGGGAACAACGGTTAACCGCACGTCCGAGTTCCAATTGTTTTATGCACAAAAGCTGCACAGCCTGCTTTTGTCGTGTATTCCAAAGGTTAGCTCTCCCGATTTGAAAGCGCATTACATGCTCCTTGAAAAGCGATTGAAATCGTATTTGAAGTAAAAGCCTAGGCACACGGCCAAATGTTTGTACCGATAGGGCGACTTAAAAATCGCCCTAAACTAAGGGCAAACTAAGTAATAGGCTTGTATTTTTAACCCAAATCGCTCGTTAGAGCCTGTGCAGATTTTGTGTATTGTTGAGCATATTGTCTGCCTTATTCTTGAAGACGTAGCGAGCTACGTCAAGAGAATAAGACAGGCAAGATGCCGACAAGCAAACGAAAGATGAACAGGAAGCGATGGAAACAACCTAAAATAAGAGGTAAGCGGTCTAACGACCGATTGGGGGTTAATGCTCCCCGATGTCTTAAATGTGCAGCGGTGTTATCATTAACAACGCTACGCATAAGGCATCGGGGAGTATTTGTATTGGTTTGGGCATGAATTACAAGCAATTATTGCTGTCCGGTAAAACTTTATTCTCCCAATCTGTGTCAGAAGAATCGCCTTTAATACTACATTTTTGGACCTTAAATTCCAAAACTAAACCATTATCTAATAAAAACAAGTGCTTTTATAATGTTTACGATTTGTAACTGGAATACAAGCCCCATAGAGCTAAAAACGCTAGCATTGGCCTTAGACAAAGGGGTTGCAGACTTTCAATTTACTTTTATCGGACAGCAATAACAAACAATAAGAGGTGCATGGGCAAACCAAATGAAACGCGAAGACGATGAGCGTAGCTAAGAATTATTGGCGATAAGCGGTACATGGGCAAACCAACTGAAACGCGAAGACGATGAGGCGCAGCTAAGAATTGTTGGCGATAAGTGGTGCATGGGCAAACCAACTGAAACATGAAGGCGATGAGGCACAGCCAACAATTATTGGCGATAAGCGGTGTCTGGCAAACAGATGTGTGAGAAATCAGTATTAGATGCTTGCTTTTCGTGTTTTTCTAGCTACAGACTTTGAGTTAAATTCGTTTTGAATACTTTACAAAACACGTGTCGCTTACCACCCCATTCTAGCGTAAATAATGTTCTAAATGCAAGATATTAGCTACTGTTTTCGGCCTTGCATGTTTCTTTTGCACCCCATTTTTGAGTGCATCATTTGCATTAAGCACCATTTTGCCTTTCTATTTTGCTGCCGACTCGTGTTTTTTCAATCCCTAAAATCTGCTTTTTGCCACTAAAACACCACTATTTTCCTACCTTTTTGCCGATTTTCTCCCCCTGTTTTTTATCAAATGGTAAGGTTTATGTCTCTACATTCAGTGCATTTTTATGCTTTTATCCTTGCGTTTAGCACCAAAATACACTGCGTTTAGCACCAAAATACACTGCGTTTAGCACCAAAATGCCTTGCATTTAGCACCAAAATGCGCTGCGTTTAGCACCAAAATGCACTGCGTTTAGCACCAAAATGCACTGTATTTAGCACCAAAATGCACAAAATCTGGTGCCAATTACGATTTTATGCAGTGTGTATTCATTTTCCCGACATTCACATACAACCCCTTTTTGCATCAAAACCAACCACCGCGAGAATCGATTTTTTGCGACCGGATGGACGTTTGGTGAATAAAAAGGCGCTCACAATGTTAAAATTTGTACTGAAAAGATTATATTTTTAGTTGGGAAATTAAGGAGTTAAGCCAATATTTCAGGAGTTAAGGAGTTATGGAGTTAAGGAGTTAAGCCAAATGTATAGGTGGCGTTA
>ERZ773059.302-NODE-302-length-27076-cov-5.473854_pt1 | contig 27076 bp, 23 predicted proteins | sample MGYA00580514_ERZ773059 | MGnify/ENA primary metagenome ERZ773059 (study PRJEB29015, sample SAMEA2737981) | human oral metagenome | biome: human oral; feature: human-associated habitat; material: dental | place: China | collected 2056 ...
AAGCGCCGTTTCGCGCCGCAAAAATACTTTTAGCGGTGGATATTGGTGCTGTAGTTTATTGGTGCACGAATACACATTAACTACATGATTAACAAACGATTGACCGACAACTTTATCGCGGTAGCTCGCTTTGATGATAGCATCGGTAACGCGTTCGCTGCCATGAATCGATTGCAGCTGCCTAAGTCCTTTTGGCGTTAAATAATACGCTGCCGGCACGCCCCGCAATCTATAGCTTTTGTCATATCGTCTAGCCACAAAACCATGTTTCATCAGTACATTCAACTTTTCAAACAAATTTGAACCCGACTTAATACCCAGACTATCTGCCAACAATTGACGACTACCGAACCGATATTTGTATAGCGTTTCCAGGATGTCTATCTGTCCCTGCTTGAGCGCTGAACGTTTGTCTATTTTCATTATCAGCCTTTCACGATTCCTTTCTAGTATATTTATATAGAAAGAAGAGAAAAATAGCAATATATAACAGTAGTTTTATAGATGAATTATACTGTATATCGATATTCGGTATATTTTACATCATAAAATTGCTAAAAACTATTGAATATTTGTAGTACAAATAGTACAATTTAAGTAGAGGTTTAATCATAAAACTGGCTCGTTAATAACACGAAAAACTAGGCTTCAAACAGTAGCGCTTTTTGGTTATCATCCCGTGTAGTATACTGGGGTTAATGAGCCAATCAAGAATTCAGCTACAAATCGACACGTCAAAAGAAGTGCGCAACCGTGCCAAAGCCGTTGCGTACAGCCAGGGCATGAGTCTGACGGAATTAGTACTCAAAGCGCTGGCGACGGTTGGCGATAAGGAGCTGAAGCAGCTGATTGAAAAAGATTTGCAGGAGCGTTCTGGGCGCGGACGTCCGCAGCAGTCCAAGTCTGGTTGATGTTATGACGAGTCGCGACAGGAGGGATTATGGCGCGACCAAAAGGAAGTAAAAATAAACCAAAAGCCCCACTGGTGGAGCAATTTTCGTTCACCACCGAGCAGCGAATTAGATTGGTGGCAAATCTAATCGTCGAGAAAATTATAGAAGACGGCGCGTTTGCTAAAAAGCTAATCACGATATTGGAGGATGATAAAAATGTCTCCAAATAACCAGCCACGAATTGGTTTGTTGGCAATACGCGTTTCTTCTGATAAGCAAGGTCTTGATGGTGACTCGCCCGAAGCCCAGCGCGAGCAAGGCGAAGCTTACGCCAAGGCGCACAATATCATAATTACTGAGACGATTATTTTGCTTGAATCGGCGTCGCACGAAACGCAGCCGATGCAAAAAGTAATCAACGTTTGCAAGGACAAAAGCAAAGGTTTTCAAGTCGTGCTGATTAAATCAATCGACCGCTTCACGCGCGGTGGCGGCGATTATTATTCGCCTTTGAAGCGGCAGTTGACGCGGTTAGGCATTGCCCTTGAGGACATGTACGGCGTGATCGGCAAACAGCAAATTAACACGCTGGAACACACTGGATTTAAGTATTATTGGAGCGAGTTTAATCCAACACAAAAATCTGAGTATCTGGAGGCTGAGCGCGCCAAGGACGAGATGCGCGACATCATGAGTCGGATGATTGGCGCGGAGATTCGCTACACGCAGCTCGGTTATTGGATGCGTCGTCCGCACTATGGTTTTCGCAGTGTTAAGGTAGATACGAAAAATGGTCGGCGCACGATTTTACAGCCTGATGAGAACGAGGCGAAGTTTATCATAAAACTTTTTGAAATGCGCGCCGCCCATGTTTACACCAATCAGCAAATTGCCGACGAGCTAAATTCGATGGGCTTTCGCTCGCGTGTTACGATTGTGCGTGACAAGTACGACCGAACGAAAATTAAGCGGCAAATTGGCAACAAGCAAATGACCGCCAAGATGGTCGACCAGTACGCCAGTAAACTGGTTTATTGCGGCATCATCAAGGAAAAATGGACGCATGACCAGCCAGTCAAGGCGCAGTTTGATGGATTAGTTAGCATCGAGCTTTTTAATGAAGCGAATCGAGGGCGGATTTTTGTGGAAATTGATAGTCGCGACATGATAACTATCAAACGTAGAGCTGTGCCTGAGCACCTGAAAAATAAACAAATCTACAATCCAGAATATCCGTATAAGCAAGTCGTTGCTTGCCCGAAGTGTGGCAAAACCCTTTCTGGCAGCGCTTCGCGTGGCAAGATGGGCGCGTATTATCCGGCGTATCATTGTAGTCGCAATGGTCATTATTTTCGCGTACCCAAGCCCGAATTCGACAAGACGCTCGAGGATTTTGTACGGACTATTACCGTAAAGCCGGAGTACGTTGACGATATTATCGCTGCTATTGCCGAACTGTGGCGCGAGCGCCAAGCAAAGCAACTAGAAGCCAACCAACAGCGCCTAGAGTACCGCCAGAGCCTGCAAAACCAGATTCGGGCGACCGTGGACAGAATGCGCGTTGTCACGAGCGAAACGGCGCTTACGTACTTGGAAGAGGATATTATTAGCGCCGAAAATGAGCTAGCAAAACTAGACAAAGAAATCGCCAATCAGCCCAACCTACAAGCCGAATTCGACCAAGTCTTGCAATACACCAAATATATTTTGGAACACCTCCCTGAGCTACTACTTGACCTCTGTAATCCCTTGCGAAAAGCCGCCTTTTTCGCTGCTATCTTCAATAAAGTCCCAACCTATGATGAAATAAAGTTTGGAACTCACAAAAACAGCTCGCTACCAGAGGTAAACGAGCTGTTCCGTATCCGAATGGATGATAAATCCCTTTATGGTGACCTCACCGGGAATCGAACCCGGATTGCCAGGATGAAAACCTGGTGTCCTAACCGTTAGACGATGAGGCCGTGCAAGCACACATAGCAGTGCTGTGTGCCATTATACGAAAAAGTCGCTGGTTTGTCCACTACAATACTCCTTCATTATCCTGCCGCCCAAAAATCACGCTCCAGCCGCAGCGATATCTGCTATACTAATGACACAATATTGTGTAATACAACGAAGTGACTCATGGATATTTCGCCCGTTCCGACATCTGTGCTGGGGGAGCACCCGCCACAACGCCCTGCCAAACGGCGGCATAGCACACTCATGCTATGGGTGATGCTTGCGGCGGCCATCACTGTGGTGCTCTCGGCCATTGCTGCGGTAGTAACCCTTCTCTCCTCGCCGCAGCGCATGCAAGCAGCGGCAGTGTCGGCCACGCCATCGCGCACCGATGTGTTTCTGGCCAATGGCTATGGAGCAGGTCAGCGCGCAGTGCGGTTTGCGGCGGGGCAGGGTGGCTTGAACTTCTTGGGTAGCACAGCCGACCACTCGCGGCTTGCCATCGCGGGGCAGGGCGCGCAAGATGCCGCGCCAGTGCTCCGGATTTGGGATACTGGGCGTAAGCAGGCAGTGGCTACTTGGCCAGCCAGCACCTGCAGCAGTGTGACGCCGCGTGGGGTGGTATATTGCGCCAGCCAGCAGCGAGGGCGCTCAGTCATTACCGCGGTAGACCTTGCCACCGCCAAGGTTCTCTATACTACCCCTGTAGCTACCCAGCCTACTACGCTTACATATTACGGTACAGATAGCCAACAGCAAGACATTATTGGCGAGAGCGCTACTGCCACCTTCTACGCCGCCGTAGGGAATCTGCGCCCCATCACCAGTGGCGATTTTCAGAACCCCAACGCTACCTGCACTATAGCGGGCGGCAACAAACTCCTCTGTCGCCGCAATACTGAGAAAGACCACGGCGCTAAGCCATCCCAGAAGTCGCCCAGTAAGCGTGCTACCTCACGTACCACCACCGGTGTCGTCATTACGAATGAGCGCCAGGTGAGCACCGAGACTCAATCGACCACCGTTATCACCGTGTACGATATCACGAGTGGCACACGCGAAGTGCAGCGCACAGCCAGCTCTAGCAACGTCACACTGGCAAGCGATGGCTGGCTGGAGGGCAGTGCTGGCAGTAATACCGTCCAATCCAGTGGGCAAGAGACCTTCGAGAGCTATGGCGTTGATGGCAAGCCGCGCGGCCGCAGCACTATCAATAGCGCGTACAAGCTCAGCCCAGCCGCCAGCTCCTTCACTAACCCTGCTGGCACTACTGCGCCAACGTACCCCCGAGAGGCTCTCACCACAGATATGCCGCGCGTTGTCGTGAATGGGCAAGGTAGAGAGTTCCTGCGTATTGCCAGCCAAAACACGCAAGAATTCGCCCTAAGCCAGGCCACCTACAGCCGCACCAGTGGCGGCACACTCACCCTGGCTGACGGCGGTAATATCGTCTCCGCCAGCCTGGATGGCTCACTCCTCCTCACCAGTAATCTCCACTCCGCCGGCATTCAAGCCAGCGGCAGCAAAGGCCTCAAGATCGTCAAAGTTGCCGATGGCAGCACCATCCTCACCATCAAAGCCACCGACATGCGCAGCCTCACTATTCGTAGCAATCTCATCGCTAGCACTGGCAAGGACGGCGCACTTGTGGTGTATGTGCCGGGAAATACAAAATAGCCCACGTACCATGGGCTATTTCTCTAAGAGGATGCTTAGGCACTACGGCTTGACGCGGAGCGCCACCTTTCCAGTTGTTTTACCTTGCTCGAGAGCTTCAAGCAGGTGAGCTGCCTCTGTTATATCGGCAACCTCTGTCAGATCGACGCGAACCTTACCATCGGCAACAGCGTTAAGCGACCACGTAAGCGATTTTGTCCCCTCCGCTGGATGGGCCGCCAGCCAGGCACCAACATTGAAGCCGGCTGTTGTTTTGTTCTGCAGCCAATGCTGCGTCGAGTTTATCGCTACATCAGGAGCCTGCGACGCATTACCAACCCGAATCAGCCGTCCACCACTGCGCAACACACGAAAGGCATCTTCTGTTGCTTTGCCGCCAACTGGGTCGATCACAATGTCGTACGTATCACCTGGAATAGACGACAGATCCGAGCGCAGATAGCTATTGTCATAGCCTAGCTCAGCGGCACTCGCCTGCTTGGCTTCCGTCCCAACAACGGCGTCGATACGCCCTGCACCAAGCACCCGAGCGACCTGTCCAAACTGCGAGCCAAGCCCACCGACTCCAGCATGAATCAATACGCGCTCACCCGGCGCAAATCGTGCAACAGTTGTCAATGCGAGATGTGCAGTTACGGTGTTGATTGGCACAACCGCTGCGAGATCGGGACGAAGACCATTAGGAATCGGCGCTACTAACTCAGCTGGCGTACACACGACCTCGGCGAAGCCACCTGTGTTCGGGAGAATAGCAGCGACAACTTGGCCAACCTCACATCCAGTCACACCTTCGCCAAGTTCACGGATCGTACCCGACACCTCTAGACCAGGAATACGTCCCAGCCGAGACAGCATAAACCCTGTCGTCCAAAGAGCGTCAATTAAACCAACACCCGCGTATTGGACATCAATACTCACTTCTCCCGGTCCCGGTACTGGAGTTGGTGCTTCGCTGTAATCCAACCCGTCAAAGCGGTCATGACGATTGATGATAAGTGCTTTCATACGTTTACTCCTTTCAGATTATTTGATGACCGTCTAATTAGACTAACATCAAAGTATTTTTTGTGCAAGGTGATATTTGTCTATTTTGGCATGTATTACACGCACACAGTGCTATAGTACGCAAAATATCCCAACAAATTTCGTGAGGACAAAAAGGGAGAATAATAAATAACCCGCTAATTGCAAGCAGGTTATTCGGAGTAGCAGGGTAGGGTTCTACCGACTTGCTGCGTGGTTAAGCACATAGGCACTGAGACAGGCCAGGCCAATGCTAAGCATAACGATGGCGGTGTGCGGATCGATGCTGTGCGAGATACTCAGTACCACTACGATAACGCTGAGCACCAGGCAGGCTGCGATGAGCAGGATGTCAAGCATTTGCTTAGGCGTCTTTTTGCGGGTGGTCGATACTGTGACCTTTGTTTTTGTGGTAGTTGTTGATGGCGCGGCTGCTTTGGCCGCTGCTTTGGTTGATTTTTTTGCCATATGGCCTCCTTTGTTTTCTGGCACTATTGTAGCACATTGTGGAGAAAAATGGGCGAATAAATTACTACTAGGCTCATAAGAAGTGACTGACAGCGAGCGTGGCTATCTCGTCCAGCACTCCATTGCTATCACCCAAGCAATCCGCTATAATACACACAAAGCATAAGGGGGATAACCAATGGGGGTGCAACAAATCAGCCGGTTTTGGCACCGGCGCTTGTGCGAGGCAAGTATGCTCTATGCCGTCGTCATCGTGGCGTTGTGGGCATGGCGGCACTTTGGCGGGGTGGATCAATACAACCTCGTGCTTGGCATGCCACTCATTGCCGTCATCTTGGCCGGTATAACAGGGATTGTGGCAGCGGTGCTTCACATCTGGCCACCGCAGCAGCGGCTTGGGCAGGCGAGTCTGGCGGTGTATCTCTGTGCCGTCGCCACAACCGGCGCGCTCATTATTGGCACTGGTGGGCTGAGCTCACCCTTCATTGCAGCCTGGCTCTTAGTAGCAGTCTTTGCGATGTTTTTTGGCTGGGTGGGGCTGGCGCTCGTCTTGCTGCTGGTCAATGCCTACCTCAGTTGGGGAGTATTGTCAGGGTATATTACAAGCATGATGATCCCCAGCGCTATGCTGACGGGCGAGCTCCCCATCCTGGTGGGGTGCTTGCTCTGGGGGCCGGATGATCGCGCTGCACAGGCCCGCACTACTTCATACCGCGAGCTTGCCGCCACACTAAGCCGGGTAGCAGGCAAGTCGGACATCGTGCTCAATGCAATTGGCGATGGCGTGATGGCGCTGGATGCAGACGGGATGATTGAGCTCATCAATCCAGCAGCCCAACGTCTTGTGGGCTGGGGTGACGAAGATGCTCTGGGCCTCAGCTACCAATCTGTCCTCAAGCTTATCGATGCCAAGAATGACCCCATTACCAATGATACCGACCCTATCGCCGCTGTCCTGGCCGACAATCAGCCCCTCACCACCGACCGCCTGCGTCTCGTGACGAGCTCTGGCAAGACGCCGATCATCTCACTCGTCATTTCGCCCGTCAGCAGTGAGCCGGGCAGTGGAGTCATCGTCGTCTTTCGTGATGTAACAAAGGAAAAGGCCGAGGAACGCCAAAAAGCCGAGTTCATTAGCACCGCCAGCCACGAGATGCGTACCCCTGTAGCGTCAATCGAGGGCTACCTTGGCCTCACCCTTAACCCCGCCACTGCCACCATCGACCAGCGCGCCCGCGACTTCATTACCAAAGCCCACCGTTCGGCTGAGCACCTCGGCCGGCTCTTTCAAGACCTGCTAGATGTAAGCAAAGCCGACGATGGCCGCTTGCAGAGCAATCCCGAAGCGATCGACCTCATTCCCTTTGTTAGCGACATTGTAGAGGGGCTGCGCCACAAGGCTGAGGACAAAAAGCTCCAGCTTATCTTCAAGCCACGCCCTGGCACAACTGGCGGTGAGCATAGCGCTACCTTTACTAGCCGGACGCTGAGCCCTGCCTTTTATGTTTATGTCGACCCAGACCAGCTGCGTGAGGTGCTTGATAATCTGGTGGAGAATGCTATCAAATACACCCCCAGCGGGCGTGTAACGGTGGATGTAACCGGCGGTAGTGGGCGCGTAACGATCGCCATTGCCGATACTGGCATTGGCATACCAGTAGAAGATCAGTCACACCTCTTCCAGAAGTTCTATCGGGTGGATAATTCGGACACGCGCGAGATTGGCGGCACTGGCCTGGGGCTCTACCTCAGTCGCCGCCTCACAGAGGTAATGGGTGGCCGCTTGTGGGTAGAGAGTGCGTACCGGCAGGGAAGTACCTTCTTCCTTGAGCTCCCGCGCTTGAGCGAGCACGATGCTCAAACCGCCCTCGCCGCCAAAGCCAAGGCAGCAGCACAAGCCGCCGAGGCAACCCCGCCTCGCCCAGTGCCAACTTTTGCCACGGCCGCACTCCAGAGCCAAGGCTTTTTGCCGCAGCCAAGCCCAGCTACTCGCGCCCAGCGCCCAACCCAAAAGAACAGCCGCGCAGCCACGCCACCCACAGCAAAAAACGTACAATCTACCACTGTTACCGTTGCCCAGGCTGCTCCTGCCACTCCCTCAAGCGCCACACCACCATCTACGCCACAACCTGCGCCAAGCACGTCGCCCACGGCGCATATCATTGCCACCAGTCAGCCTCGGCGTAGCCCCACTCGCGTCCGCGATGTCCTCACCACGCCGCGCTCTGCTGCGCCACCACGGGCAGTGCGGTAGCTCGTGTAACTATTTCCAGACATAAATGCTGAGGCCGATATATCTCCACAATACCGGCCTCTTTTATATTAAAACCTGCTACTAGTGCCCCTCCTGCAACAAAAAGCGAGAAGGGAGAAGGGGAGTAAGCAAAGCCCCAGGCTGCTACACGCTTACAACTAGGGCTTCTTGCGTGAAGATTTGCGTGTTCGCCCATTGAGCAGATATAGCGTGATAGAGCTAAAGGCCATCGCTTCCGTACCACGCGCTACCCAATGCATCCTCGTCTCTTCCGCTTGGCGGTCTTCAAGTGCAATAATGTTCGAGAGTCCATCGGCACCAGCAATATCCTCATCCGTCGTCATCACATGCTCAGCAACTGGATTAAGCAGGTTACCCACCGGCTCCATATCGCCACTGTCGTGATAGAGACTAATACCTGTTGCAGCTGTCAGCGTGGCGCCAATGGTGGCCAGCATCCCTAGTGCCCGCGCTGCTTTCTCACGCCGTGAGGATCGCTCGGGCGATTGCAATTTTTCTGCAAAACGCGTGACCCAGCTTGGCTTCTCGCTTTTGTGTCGCGCCCCAGCGTGTCGCATTTGTTGTGTTGTTGTCATATTCATATTCCTCTGTTAGGGAGTGCTATGATACCACAGTATATATTTATAGTCAATAGCTACCCAGTAGCGCTGCCAAGCTAAACATACGCTAGCTAGAGTATAGAGCAAAGCTCTTTTCTTTGGCTTGGTCGCGAATTTCTCGATATTTTCTTATAGTGGGGTTGCTGCGAAGAGCAGGGGAACGTTCTGCAATTTCAGGTATGTTCGCCTATTTGCAAATCACTACCAGCGCTCTGTCAATCTCTTCGCACAAAGCCAACTGTGCGCCAGACCCATCACCAGAACAGCACTTTATATTAATTCCTCTCAAAAAAACCACAAGCACTATGGTATTTTTGCTGACAATTGCGTACAATAGAGGGTGATATGACAAAGGTTAAGATTCTGCTTGTCGAAGACGACAAAAGCCTGCGCGAAATATACGGAGTACGCCTGTTGGCCGAGGGGTATGACATCGTGTCGGCCGGCGATGGGGAAGAAGCACTCGCCATGGCTATCAAAGAACGTCCGCAGCTCATCATCAGCGATGTGATGATGCCCAAGATTAGTGGCTTCGACATGCTCGATATCTTGCGCAGCACCACCGAGACGCGTGGCATCAAGGTGATTATCATGACGGCACTCTCGAGCCAAGACCAGCGCATGCGCGGCGAGGCACTGGGAGCAGACCGCTACCTCGTCAAATCGCAGGTTGGCATTGAAGATGTGGTGCGCGCCGTACACGACGTCCTTGGTGATACAGGGGTGAGCCACCGGCCGGCAGCACACACCACTCCTGAGCCTCAGCCAAGCGCACCAGCTATGCCCGTGCCACCAGCCAGCCAGCCCACCACACTGCCGCAGCCCACAGCGCCATTCTCCACACCGCGGCCGGCCAGCCTGGGTGAGCGAGTAATCCACCCACTACAGTCTTCTATGCCGAGGCCAGATTATGCCAGCTTAATAGATGACGAGCTCGATGCCGCCAATGGCGCTCCACAACCCACAGCGCCACAGCCGCCAGCCGAGCCCACCACGCCACAGCCATTCACCTTACCGCCAGCCGAAGAAACACCAGAGGCGGAGATCGTTACGCATCATGATGAACACCCAGCAGCCCCTGCTAGTAGCGCGCTAAGCCCAGCCGAAGCTCCACACCCACACACACCACCAGTCAGCGATGCTCCCGCCGCGCAGCCACTCATCAACGATATTATTGCGCCGCACAGCACCGCGCCATCGGGTATTCCAGAGATTACACACCAGGCACTGGCAAGCAAACCACCACTGCCACCACACCACACTCACACTCCAGCAGACGACGAAGCCGAGCTAGCCGAAGCTCTGCGCATGAGCACACAACAGGCCGATGATGAGGCAGACACCGATGCAGCTACCTACCAGCCAAGCCAAAACCAGCTCGTGACGGACGCCGTGGCCAACCTCACCGAGCAGATGGATACCATTCCGACTCCGGTCGAACCACCAGCGCCAGCCGCCACAGCATACGATACACCAGCGCCAAGCCATACTGCGCCAGTCGCCCCAGCTCAACCACCAGCTGCTCACCACGAGCATCACGAGGATTCACCAGCTCATCCTGCTCCTGATAGTGCAGCCATTACACCGCACAGCACACAAGCCATTGCTGCAGACCCATCTGATGCACTAGCCGCGGCGTTGCTCCAGGGCAGTGCATCCGCTCATCCGTCGGTCTCGCCGGTCGATCATCCGCTTTACGATGCCATCCGTCCAGCTCCCGTTGCTGCAGCGCATTCTGCTCCAGCACAGCCCGTCAACGCCGCAGCAGGGCAACCATCAATCACTCATCATGCAGCATCAGCGCCTCAGCCAGGAGCCGCACCTTCGCGCCCAGCACCAGCCATACAGCATAGCCACGACAACCTCAGTTTCGAAGAGACTGAGCGGGCAGTGCCATCGGCCGGGTCGCACTAAAAAGCATATCCATATCGCTTCACGCGTGCTATACTAGGTAATCATCATTGCATGGAGCCTGTTATGCCCGATCGATCACCATTCGACTACCCATCATTCCATGAACAACCTACCGATGACCCTGTCACTGGCCCTGCTGCACGATGCAACGATCCACTACAAGCTGATAGCCGCCAGCATCCATCGCTTGAGTATCCACTTGTTGTGCCAGAGGTCAAACATAGCCCACTTTTCACATGCATTCGTGCCATTGGCCAGGCTGCTCTCCGCGGCACGCGGAGCATTGTCTCAGCGGTTACTCGGCCGTGGTCGCGTCACACCCATCAGCATTAGCCGAGAGAGTTATGAGCGCAGAGCCGAGCCTTCGGCCAGCACGTCCTGGGTGATATAATAGAAGCATGTCTACTACTCGCCTTAACAAACACATTGCTCTTGTGCTGGGCCTGTCGCGCCGCCAGGCGGATGACCTAATCGCCGCTGGAGATGTCGTGGTTGATGGCGAGGTAGCTGTGCTCGGTGCCCGTCTCCAGCCAGGCAGCCTGGTAGCAGTCAAGGGTGCGCCACTGCCCAAGCAGGTTGCCTACCACACCATCATGCTCAACAAACCAGTCGGTTACGTCTGCTCGCGCAAACAACAGGGGTCACAGCCCACCATCTATAGCCTTTTGCCAGCAGAGTTACATGCTCTTAAGCCTGTCGGCCGGCTAGATGCCGATAGCTCGGGCCTGCTTTTGCTCAGCAACAACGGCGACTTTGCCTACCGCATGACCCACCCACAGTTTGCTAAGGTCAAAGAATACCACGTCCGGCTCGACCACCCACTCGAACCCCTCCACCAACAGATGATCAGCGACTACGGCATCCAGCTTGCCGATGGCACCAGTCGGCTCATCCTCACGCGTCTTCGGCCCGATAGCCGCACCGAGTGGCACATTAGCATGAGTGAGGGCCGCAACCGCCAGATCCGCCGTACCTTCGCCGCTCTGGGATACACTGTCACGCGCCTGCACCGCACGCACTTTGGCAACTATAGCCTGGGCAAGCTACCGCGAGGTAAGTGGGAAGACGTCGCTGTGCAATAGAGCAGCACCTTCTTGCACTCTCAGCAAAAAAATAATATACAATAGCAATATATGTGTATGCCTATTCTTAAAGACCCAACCCCACGGTACAGGCTCCGTTATGTAACGGATGACACCATCACCTGGCTGCTTAGTCCACTCCACGAGCGCACGCTCTGTTTCGACCCCAAGGATGATCACTTCTGGAGCGAGACACCCACCCCACCGCGCATGATACCTTTTGGCGATCACGCCCGCTATGGTCTCGACCTTTACGCCTTAGCTATCGAGATTATCATTATTGCTACCTGTGGTGGCGCGTGGTGGCTAGTCTGGCGGCCATGGCACAAGAAAAAAGACAAAGATGCTCAAGACGCCCCAGAGAAAAAGCAGCCTCTCCCGCTGTGGCTCTATGTTGTGAGCTTAGCTATTCTCATCATTGGCATTGCATTTTTGCTCACCGTTATTATCTTTACCGTGCGTCGCTATATCATCCTCAATAGCTAACCTCTACTCATCGTGGCCCCATCCGCCAGAGGACGCCAGCCGCGCCAAGAGCCTGGATGATAGTGGAGTTTTTGTCAAAGGGCTGCTCTGGGCGGTTGATGTGTGCTCGAATCGTCTCGATCTGCTGCACAGCCGATAAGTCACGGTACGGTGGTATATCATGCTGGCGAAGGAACTGTGCTTGTAATGTGTACGCCTTAAGCTCAGAAGAGAACAGTGCATATGGTGGCTCACCCCACGGTGTACAAGGAGCGATGATGGCGTCATTGGCGTGACTTAACTCGTGGAGGAGTACACCGGCTGTGATGATGCGCGCCCTCTCGCTATCATCATGGAGAGGTAGTCTAGTCTGATTCATCACAATATTCGGCCGAGCATGCATGGGAGTGCGCCCAACCCGCCCCATATCAACAATGCATGCAGCATACGTGCCACGTATTCTGACTGGTGCCGCCTGGGCCGACATGTGTGGTGCGGCAAGAATTCGGCTTGGTGCATAGCACCATTTGGCCGCGCCAAGCCGCCACGGGGCATTGTGCGCTACGTCAGCCTGCTGCCGCTGCAGCGGCATAGGGTCGGTCATATCCGTCCAGACGTCGCGCGTCTCTGGCGCAATTGCGAGAGGAATAATGTCACGCCGATGCCAACCATCAAGCGATTGCACCTGGTGATCACGCTGGAAGAGGCGCGGCTCCGCACCATCATGGTCATCGAGTTCTCGCTGCGTGGCACCTGTGCGGACATCGGCAACCGTCAGCATCGCCGCCCTGTGCTGAAGCGCTGCTGCCGAGACGCCCAGCGCACCCAGGCTGTCAATCAGCTGCGGCTGGCCTAAGCTCTCATCCAAATATTCTATCGACTGGCGCAATAGGGTAGTATAGGCTGGCTGTGGTATCTCATTGGTCATTACACACTTCCTTATATTTCAGTCTTTATCAATGAGAGTGAGCCCGTTGCCGCGCTCGTTCTTTTATTGTACAAGAGGGGAGAGGGCACTGCAAATCCGCTCGCACGCTTTCATGATATAATGAGAGTATTATGGCTACCAAACTTCCTACCGTTGCAATCATCGGGCGTGCCAATGCTGGTAAGAGCTCGTTGTTTAATCGTATGATGCGCTCGCAGCAGGCTATCGTGGCACGCGAGGCCGGCACGACGCGCGATCGGGTGGTGGGCAAGGCAGCCTATCATGGGCATGAGTTTTGGCTGGTCGATACCGCCGGCCTCAAGCCAGCCGAAGATGAGTTTGAGGCAAGTATTCAAGAGCAAATCACCGATGCATCCGATGCGGCCGACGTCATCCTCGTGGTCGTGGATAGCACCGAATACCCCAGCGACGAAGACCGGCGCGTTGCCAAGACCGCCCTCAAGAGTCGCAAGCCTGTCATTCTCATTGCCAACAAAACCGACCTGCGGGGCAGCTTGCCCACTAGTGAGTTTCTTCGTCTTGGCATTAAGAGCATTATCCGCACCAGTGCCGAGCACAACAGTGGCATTAGCGATGCACTGGATGAGATCTGCCAACACATCCCAGAGAAGCGCCAAGCCGAGCCGAGCGATGTGCTCAAGATTGCGCTGATCGGCCGGCCCAATGTGGGCAAATCCAGCCTCTTCAACACCCTGGCAGGCAAGCAGCAAGCTATCGTGGCTGGGGTGGCAGGCACCACGCGCGATGTCAATCGCATCCGTCTGCGCTACCAGGGGCAAGCCATCGAGCTGCTCGACACCGCCGGTATTCGCCGCCAAGGCAAGCAGGAGGTGGGCATCGAGAAGTTTAGCGTCTTGCGCACCCTGGCTGCCATTGAGGAGGCCGATATTTGCTTCCTCCTGATGGACGTGAATGAGCTCAACACCGCCCTGGACCAACGGCTTGCTGGCATCATCGCCGAGGCAGGCAAGGGCATGGCCATCGTCGTGAGCAAATGGGACGCCGTGGAGGGCAAAGATGCCTACACACGCGATGCACTCGCCCCGCAGATCTCCGCCCAGTTCGACTTCACGCCGTGGGCGCCACTCATCTTTACCAGTGCCGTTACGGGCCAGAATGTGACGAAATTATTCGACCTCGCTCTTGGCATCGCCGCCCATCGCCAGCAAAAAACCACCACGCGCACCCTCAACGACCTCCTGCAGCGCTCCGTGCAGAAGCACCCACCAGCCGGCCTCAAAAACACACACCCCAAGCTGCGCTACATCGTCCAGACAGACACCAACCCACCGTGGTTTGTCATCTATGGCAGCAACCTCAAGTTCGTCCACTGGAGCTACAAGCGCTACCTCGAGCGGCGCATCCGCGACACCTACGACTACACCGGCACCCCCATCAAGCTCTCCTTCCGCGACGAGAAGCAGCTCAAAGCCAACCGCGAGCGCATCAAGCGCGGCCTCGAGCCTGTGACGAAAGCATATAAGCAAGCTAAAGACGCCGAAAGATCCGCCAAGCGATAATTATAGCCCCACAAGCGTGTGCTACATATAGAAAGAAGTTGACAGCGTTATCAATTATTGATATATATTAGCTTTTGTTGACAAACCTATCGTGTTTGACCAAAAGTGTTTTTTGACAAGCGGGAGAATAGCCAGCAAGGTGAGATTCTCTGGCACTAGCGCCTAGGCCAATAGTAGTACATACAATAGATAGTGCCCGATAACCTCATCTTGCTGGCCGCCATCCGGGCGTCTGAGTAGTGTTTTCTCGAGAGGAGACACGGGCACTCCGCCTGGATGAGGAGAAAGAGTATCATGGGCACATATTACAACCCTGGCATCGATGTAACACAAGGACGTGTCGGGCGTAAGCTCGACACGTTCATGCACGACGCTGCTATAGATGCTCTCCGTCCAGGAGAACATCTGTATGCCTGCCTTGAGTTCACGACACACACTGTAGCAGTGTGTGTCGATGAATTCACTGAGTTCAGACAAATGTCTGAACTCCTCTGCCCATACACACTGTACGCTCTGAGCGAGCTTGAACATGCTCGCTCAGTATAGAAGACTCCGAGCTGACAAGCCGCCAGAATTACCAGCGGCTGCTCTGCTGCGCATATTCTCCTGCTTGTCAGTTCGCTCTATAGATCCACTATACTGATGGGTCAAAAAGATAAAAGCGAATAAATTCTATCTCGAAACTATCCATAAAGCACTTCACTAGCAGCCAACGCCAAGAAAGTGGCAGCCTCTATCGCTAAGCACACCAAGCCACAGGCATAATACGACACAAGGGAAAGAAATAAGAGGTTCTCACACCCAAGCTGGCAATTAATCACCCTATCCAAACATCATCAGCTGCGCCACCAACCCATCGCGGGTGATGCTGCTGGCGTGGGTGCCAATGCAAACCAGCTTGGGTGCTTCGCTAGGTTGGCCAGTGGTGATCTGAATCTGCTCGGGCGTAGCTTCGATATGCCGGCGCGTACCATGCTCATCAATAAAGCACCCCTTGAGCCGGCGCAGCTCATACGTCGCAAAGAGCTGCAGCCACAGCGCCTCAAAGGCTGCCTCGGTAGCAGTGAGCTGCGACATATCGATGACGCTGTAGGTCGGGTTATCTGGCACGGCAAGCTCGCCATCATAGGTGTCGAAGAAGGTGAGTAGACTCGACGGCGTTGTGATCTTACTAAGGTCAAAGCACCCATGCGGCGCAGACAGCACCCGCGTATAGGGCAGGGCGCGGCGCTTGGTATCATAGGTAGTGCGATCATCGCCGTGCAGGAGATCTTCTTTGGTAATAAGAACTGTATCGGCAGCTTGCAGCTCCACCTCGTGGGCTGGCTCAATACCATGCAAGATTTCGTGTGCGGTGATGACGTAATAGCTCTGCAGCAGCTCATATTTGGCAAAGATCCGCGCATTGATGAGCTTCTCCACCAAGTTCATCGTCCGCGCGACCCCTGTTGCCTCGATGAAAACCGGGGCAGGGGACGACTGGCAAAAATCCAGCAGCATGCGCGTCAAGGCATGCTTAGACGAGCAACACACGCAGTCGCCCGCCAGCGTCGTTACAAGCTCCGCCAGGCCTTCCAGCCGGTAGCCATCGACGTTCTCGTTGGCATATTCATTCTCAATCACGCGCGAACCTGCAAACTCTGGCTGGCGCAAAAGATACTCCAGCACACTCGTCTTGCCCGCTCCCAGCGAGCCATTGATGAGATAGAGCGGCACCAGGCCAGGCTGGGTGCGCTGCTCATCAAAGGCAGCATTAAGGCTAAATTCAAGATCATTATCGCGCTGAGCCATGAGTTTAGTATAGCATGGCTCAGTATCCATCCATGTTATACTAATACGTATGAAATTACTCCTCGCTCTCGGCAACCCTGGCCCACGCTATACTGCCACCCGGCACAACGCTGGCTTCATCATCCTCGACGCTTATGCAGCAGAACAGGGGGTGCAGTTTACCCCAAAGAGCCGATTTAATGCTGAGCTAGCCGAGTTTTCACACGGTAGCGAGAAGATCATCCTCGCCAAGCCGACCACATTTTATAACGAAACAGGGGTCGCAGCCCGAGCAATCATGGATTTTTATAAATTATCACTCGACGATGTGCTTGTTATTCACGATGATGTGGCACTCGATTTTGGCAAAATTCGCGTTAGGCGAGGCGGTGAGAGCGCAGGCAACAATGGGCTTAAGTCACTCCATCAGTATATTGGGCAGAACTTTTGGCACATTCGCCTTGGCACAGACAATAAAATGCGGCAGCAAGTCGGTGATGTTGACTTCGTCTTGAGTAACTTTACCTCAGATGAGCAAGCCATTTTGCAGCAGTGGGCAGCCGAGCAGTCAGCCTCTCTCATTGCGCAATTCCTTGCGGGAGACATAGCAGCGACGAGTGTGACGTACCAGCCGTCGGTATAGTACATTATTTCGAGTATATTTTATCTCTCGACGACATGTATCAGTGGTGAGTTTGTGGCTTTTGTTTATAGCAATATCTAATGCTTCACAATCTTCTTCACCCTACGCTTAAAGCGCTGCTCGGCGTGGTGGACGGTGTTTGCGGTTGCAGCCTGGAGATTAATGGCGCGAGCTTCGAGGATACTACTACCGACTGCCAAGCTAATAAAGACAAGGCCTAGCCCACCGGTCGCCCACTCAGGCAGCTCCACGTGGAAGAGCTTGGCAATCATCATCACACCCAGCGCCATAATGGCCCAGTGCGCACCATTCTCAAGATACTTATATTTACCCAGTGCACCCGTCCGTAGTAGATAGACCGTGAGCGAGCGCACCCAGATGGCACCCGCCCCAAGGCCCGCCACGATCAAGACAATACTACTGGTGATAGCAAATGCTCCAATCACCCCATCGAAGCTAAAGCTCGCGTCCAGTACCTCCAAGTACATCAGGCTAGCAAAAGCCGCCCAGCCTGTTTTTGCTTTGAGAGACTGCGCTGTGTCGTCATGAAAGAACGAACCAAAGAGTTCCAGTCCAATATGCAGCAAGATTCCTAAAATAGATGAGATCAACACCACCGACTCATACTGTCGCTCCACCGTAAAGTACAGCACTGCTGCCACCGCCAGCATCACACATACCTTGAGGTTCTCGAAGCGCCCCGCCTTGGCTAGCCACGGCTCAACGTGCCGCATCCAGTGCACACGCTTGTTGTAGTCCATAAAGTAGCTTAGGCCAATCATGATCAAAAACGCCCCGCCAAAGGCATCGATCATTGGCGATGCAGCGTGGAGGATGTGCCCATACTCCGCTGGCTTATGTAGCGCGAGATCGACCACTGTTGAGAAGTCGTGCCCGCTTGCCACCATCACGATAACGATCGGCAGCACAAAACGCACCACAAACACTGCAATAAAGATCCCCACCGTCAGGAAAATCTTTTGCCACAGTGGGCTCAGGCTAGCTAAGACGCGGCTATTAATGACAGCATTATCGAAGCTAAAGGTCACCTCTAGTAGTACTAGGATAGTAAACAGCCACAAGCCGCTCACTCCCAAATGGCCAAAAATCGCCCCGCCCAGCAGCACTGTCAGCAGCGCCGAAAACCAAAAAATACGAAAAGGGTGATGAGAATGCCAGAGATGTTTCATAGTGATTTAGTATAGCACAGAATAAGGTAGAGCTTCACCTTCTATGGCCTTCTAAGCTAATCTTCGTGAAAGACCGCACCAAGGTACATTATTACTCTCGTTGCCGACCACTCGTCTTCTGCTTGTAGGCTCGTAGATGCCTCTTGTATCTCTGTGAGACTCCCAAGATAGGCAATGCGTGGCTCATACGCACGTACCGTCTCTGGGTCATCTATAATGCCATACGTACTGAGCTCGGCAGCAGTGGCTGGCTGGGCTACTGCTTGCACCATCCCAACGACCTTCATCTCGCCAGATGGAGTACGCACAACGACCACTCCACCGGACATACCGGGCAAAACGGCATCATCCAGCCCGTTAACATCATTTGCATCCTTAGCCGACCGCTCAAGGCCCGAGATCATAGCCATCTTGCCATCAGCCCCGCGCTGCCCAGCAGGGAGGAGCACATCGACCTGCGGTGTGGCGATCGGCTGGCCCCATTCTACCGGCGCACCCGCAGGGAAGCCCACCGCAAAGAATGGCTGGCCAGCCTGTGTCGCTGCCACTATTTCCTCATCTGTTGCAAGCTGGAGAGGTGAGCTATCTGGCAGCTCATCACGCGGCCTCAATGCCGCTACATCAGGCATGCCAGAGCTCCACTGGCCTTCGGGCGGTGCTTCGCCATTATGGCAGCCTTTTTGTATCTCATGAGCCTGGCCATCAGTTGTTTGGAAGGTAATGTCTGTTTGGCGGATAGGATATTTATTAGATACCACGTGTGCGGCCGTCATTACCATAGGCGTACCATCTGGCATTGCTATGATGTAGCCACTGCCAGTGATATTCGCACCACCTGCCTCCGCCATATTATGAGCGTGAGCATTTATCTTGACGATGGAGTGCTGTACCGCCTGCAAAGCCTCGCGCTTTTGCTGCTCGAGCGCTTCATGATCGCCCAACGCCTCGGCAATGCTCACTGGCGGGCGCTGAGCGACTACCTCGGGCTGCGTGAGGTCAAGCGACGAAGGCTGGCCAACTGCTGTACATGGCGGCAGTGGTTTATTAGGCCGCTGCGCCTCCTGCCGAGCATGCCCAACATAGGCCAGTCCAGCCATTGGCATACAGCCAATTATAGCGCCTACCGCTGCACTAAGTGCCTTTTTGCCAAAATTCGCATTCTTCGCATTCTTCTCTTGCTGGAGCCGTCGTCGTCGCTCCATCCGCGTCTCTGGTTGAGAATGCGGGTCAAAATTATGTTCTCGAACTGCCATTTCTGTCATGGTTTGGCCATTATAGCGCTTTGCGGGGCTAAATACAAATTTATAATAGTAGTTGACAGAGGAGAAACAGAGGACGCATTACCCCTGCATGTAGTATAGATATTTGTCATACAATGCAAAATGTACTACTATAATGCCACGCCCATACTGGGAAGAGCTAGAAAACCAGGCTCATAGCATCCCCAAGTACTATGTTGATCCAAACACTACTCCAGACGACAAGCAGCCAGCACGTAGCAACACAGCTCAGCTCTAGTGCTCACTAGCGTATAACGGCGTTTTCTTGCATATCTCTCACTTGAATAAATAATCAGTTCACTGCGCAATAACAGAGAAAAACATGGTGAAAAGTATTGTTCAACCATAGATTTTGTGTGCGTTAAGCTATATAGTAATATCTGATGGAAGCGCGTGTCAATTGCACGAACTCTTGGCATGTGGCTCTTATTTATCTGCGTCTTACCTCCCACATACCGTACCAGAGGGTATAGCAACACGAAGGAAGAGCTACTTATTAAATCTTCTACAGTACAGTCTTTACACTAATAATTCTTTGCTCTATAGACAAACAAAAAACACCGGAACTCTGAGATCTCAGCCACTACCAGAGATAATAGCTATCTTTGTTTTGGTAGCGCGTGTCACAAACCGCCAGAGCAACTCATAGCGTCTTCGCACACCAAAGTAAATCAGCTTAAAATAACTAATGTGTGACTAGCTCATCACTAACTCACCCCAACAAAAAAGCGCTCATAGTAAGGGTGGGCATCACTATGAGCGCTTGGTTTGCCCTTCGTCCCACCCAATCAGGGTATACGTGATCTACTCACACATACGAGATCCGCTGGACAAAGGGGTTAGTAAGCACACAACCCTGTCTAACGGTGCTGCAGTGGAGGGTAGATAACTACAGCACAGATTGTGTGCAACCTAACACGTTACCTTCGTGAAAACACTGGGGTAACTATGTTAAAATAGGGGGTATAAGGTACTTGAACGAGCTTGCGCTCAATCAATCACTTATGATACTAGCACCCGCTTGACAAAATGTCAACACTTTTCAGCACAAATTATGCAACAGATCAATCACACCACACCACAAGCCCACCAATACCTCAATCCACTCTGCCACATTGCCAAGCCACCACAGCAGATTCACTACCTCGGTACACTACCCGAGGAACGCCGCCCGAGCGTGGCGATCGTTGGGTCGCGCCGCCCCACGCGCTATGGCCGGGAAGTGACGGAGCAATTCGCCCGCGAGCTAACCCGCCAAGGGGTAATTATCATCAGTGGGCTCGCTCTGGGCATCGATAGTATTGCGCATCAGGCCTGTGTGGCGGTAGGAGGCACGACGATTGCTGTGCTGGGCAATGGCCTGCCACGGATCTATCCGGCCAATCATACTGCGCTTGCGGGCGATATCGTTGCTAAGGGTGGGGCAGTGGTGTCGGAGCACCTGGCGGGGGATGGCTACCGCTTTGGCAGCTGGAGCTTCCTCGAGCGCAACCGCCTCGTGGCTGGCCTAGCCGACGTCGTCGTCATCACCGAGGCGGCCGAGCGCAGCGGCACACTCAACACTGCCGCCCATGCACTCGAGCAAGGCAAGGACGTCTTTGCGGTGCCAGGCAATATCACCAGCCCACTCTCGCAGGGCTGCAACAACCTCCTCAAGCAGGGCGCTTTGCCCGCCACCAGCCCAGCTGATATCCTCGCTGTCATGACCATCACACCACCCCAGCGCCAGCAGAGTGAGAATGCCACCCTACCACTGGGTAGCACACCGCTCGAGGCCGCCATCATCAAGCTGCTGCGCCAAGGCCTGCGCGACGGCGAAGAAATGCAGCGCCGCCTAGGCACACCCATCAGCGAGTTTACCATTGCGCTAACGATGCTGGAGATTAATGGCGTTATCCGCTCACTCGGTGCCAACCAGTGGACATTGGCTTAATATTATGGTACAGTACCATATACTATGGCGACAGCAGAGCAAACCCCAAGACAACGCAAATATCACATGAGAGATATTCCTACTGTGCCAAATGCCATCTCGGCTACTGGGCTTGGGTTAGTAGCTGCCGGTGCTCAGAAATTTGACACCGCCACAAAGGAGAACGACAAAGCTGGCCAGATCATTGGCGCACTCATGATACTTGGTGGTCGTACATGTGACTTAGCAGATGGCCTAGCAGCGCGACGTCTTGGCCAAGAAAGTGACTTTGGTGCAGGGTTTGATGCTTTTTGCGACAAATTCGGTATGGTAGTGATTGGTGTAATAGCAGGCAAAACCCATGTTGTGCCCAAATCAGTTTTAGTAACAATTGCTGCTAAGAATGCCGTCAATGCTGGCGCGACCGTCTATCATGGCCTCACAAATGATGAAGCCTTCCGTACGCCAAAATCAGGCAAGTTCAGTATGGCAGCAGATAATATAGCAATTGCTGCCTATTTTCTCAAGTCGCTCGCTCCTGAGGGGAGTAAGCTTGAGCGTTGTGCTGGTGTAGCAGCACTAGGGTCGTTTGCTGCAGGTGCTGTCCTTGGTATTGCCGCTGCGAAAGACTATCTCACTGGCCACTATGCCAAAGCCAAAGACTACAGTAAATCTACCAACAAGTCCACCTCAGCAGCAAACATCCCACCACGGCAACATCGCACCCGTATGCGTCGCAAACGCCGCGTGCGTGGGTAACGCGATTGATGATTCGTGCAGCATTTTTTATCGACAGCCAGGCTTCTTATATTTTCTGCACTATCAGCAATACCCCTGCCTATAGGCTGGGGAGGGGAAGAGGGTATTCTTAATGTATCCAATTTGCATTCCACTCTACTTTGCGGTATCATAGGCGCTTGATTAGATAGATTAACAGCAAGTATATAACTATAACAAGCGAGTAGATAATCAATGAGCAAACACACACAACTAGTCATCGTCGAGAGCCCAGCCAAGGCCAAGACAATCGAGCGCTACCTGGGCGGAGAATATCAGGTGCTCTCGAGCGTAGGGCACATTCGCGCCATCCCCAAGAAGACCAAGGATGGACAACCGCCGATCGATATCAAAAACGACTTCAAGACCGTCTACGAGATCGACCCAGACAAGAAAAAGGTCATCACCGAGCTCAAGAAGGCTGTGAAAGCGGTTGGAGCAGATAATGTGTGGCTCGCAACCGATGAAGACCGCGAAGGGGAGGCAATTGCCTGGCACCTGTGCGAAGTCCTTGGCCTAGACCCGCAGCGCACCAAGCGCATCACGTTCCATGAGATCACCAAGCCCGCCATCGAGGCAGCTATCAAACAACCTCGCACTGTAGATATGCAGCTCGTGGAGGCACAGCAGGCACGGCAGATCCTCGACCGCATCGTGGGCTTCGAGCTGAGCCCTGTGGTGTGGCGCAAGGTGCCGGGTGGCAAATCAGCTGGCCGTGTGCAAAGCCCAGCGGTCCGCCTGCTCGTGGAGCGCGAGCGCGAGATTCGCGACTTTGCGAGTAGTGCACAGTTCCGCGTAACGGCGCATTTTGCCGTAGATGGCGAGGAGCTCAAGGCTGAGCTCAAGCAGCGCTTCGACAGCGAGCAAGCCGCCCACGACTTCTTGACGGGGCTGAGTGGTGCTCGTTTCACCGTCAGCAGCATTACCAAGACACCTAGCACGCGCAACCCCGCTGCACCATTTACCACCAGCACCCTCCAGCAGGAGGCCAATAGTAAGCTCGGCATGGGTAGCCGTGCTACCATGGCGAGTGCTCAGAAACTCTACCAAGAGGGGCTCATCACCTATATGCGTACCGATAGCGTCAATCTCAGCCGTCAGGCCATTGCCGCAAGCCGTACATACATTACTCAGCACTTTGGTGCCGACTATTCACACAGTCGCACCTTCACCACGAAGTCAGCTGGTGCCCAAGAGGCTCACGAAGCCATCCGCCCGACCGATATCGCCCGCGAATCCGTCGCTGGCAGTAGCTACGACCAAAAACTCTACGACCTCATCCGCCGGCGCACCCTAGCCAGCCAAATGGCCGCTGCGAAGCTAGAGAACACCACCATTACCATTAGCATCGACAGCACGCAGCTCGAGACCGAGAAAACACTCGTCTTTGAGGCAAAGGGTCAGACAGTGCTGTTTGATGGCTTTTTGCGCGTCTATGGCGGTAAGGATTCGACCATCCTGCCATCAGTCAGCCAACACACCACCCTTGAGCTCGCACAGGCCGAGGCACGGCAGGTCTTTGCCCGCCCACCAGCGCGCTATACCGAGGGGACACTCGTCAAGAAGCTTGAAGAGCTTGGTATTGGTCGGCCCAGTACGTACGCCACCATCATGAACACCATCCAGACTCGTGGCTATGCCGAGCGAGGCGAGAGCGAGGGTGAACCACGCGATGTCATCGTCCTAGAGCGTACGGGCGAGATCCCGAGTGATAATACCCCTGTCGTCACTCGTCGCATCGTCCAAGAAAAAACTGGTGCCACCCGTGGCAAGCTACTGCCCACCCCAGCGGGTGAGCTAATTGCTGGCTTTCTCACCGATCATTTCGACCCCATCATTGACTATGGCTTCACTGCCCGCGTCGAGACCGATTTCGATGACATCGCTGCCAGCAAGCTTGCGCGCAATGCCATGCTGCGCCAATTTTACGAGCCCTTCCATGAGCTCATCGAAAAATCCGGCGACATCGACCGCAGCACTGTTGGCGCTCACCGCGAAGTTGGTACTCACCCCAAGACTGGCAAGCCGATCTTTGCCCGCTTTGGACGTTTTGGGCCGATGCTCCAGCTGGGCAGTAGTGAGGATAAGACAACTAAGCCGCAGTTTGCGCCGCTCCCCAAAGGTGAGCGCATCGAGACCGTCACGCTCGAGCAAGCCCTCAAGGCCTTCGAACTACCGCGCACTGTTGGTACCACCGAGGATGGTCAGACCATCAAGGCAAACGTTGGGCGCTTTGGGCCGTACATTCAGGTAGGCAAGCTCTACGTCAGCCTGAAAGAGCACGACCCACGCGACATTACCGAAGCCGAGGCTCGCGTGCTCTACGCCGCCAAGCTCAAGGCCGAGGCAGAGAAGCACATCGCCGATTTTGGCACTATCAAAATCCTTAAGGGGCGCTGGGGACCATATGTGACTGACGGCAAGACTAACGCACGCGTACCCAAGGATACTGATCCAACAACTCTGGATGAGGCGCAAGCCCGCGAAATCTTGGCCGCCGCACCACCCAAACGCGGCCGGCGCAAGACCGCAACCCGCACCACCACCACACGCAAGAAGCGCACCGCCTAGCCCGGCGACCTCTCATATACCAGCGGCTCCTCTGTACTAGCCGCTGGTTTTTCTATGCCAGCCCGCATTGCTGCGAGCCCGTCAACTGCCCTGTCATGCTCGCCACATCACTTGCAAATGAAAAGCCTCAAAAAATTGTTTACCATAAGCGTAAAGTGTGTGCTATAATAGTTCTATGATGAAACGATTGACTTATATCACCTATTATTCTATAATCAAATGTAAGAAGTGCGAGTGGGCATTCACAAGCAACTGAGAAGGAAATGGAGAACCGAATCATGAACCAAACAACCAAACAACCAACCGAAGTTTTTGCCGCGTCGATCGCTACCATCCTTGATGCAGTCGGCGAAGAACACGACCGCGAGCGCGAGATCATCGTGCGTCGCTTTGGCCTCAAAGAGCGCCGCGAAACGCTCGAGCAAATCGGCGAGCTGCTCGGTATTACGCGCGAGCGTGTCCGCCAGCTCGAGAAAGCCATCGTGGTGCGCCTCAAGCTTGCCGCCGAAGCAGGCGAACTAGAGGGCCTGCACGACGCCGAGCGTCTCATCATCCGCGACCTCTCCGAGAATGGCCGCGTTGGACGCGTCTCAGATATCACACAGCGCCTGTTAGATGTCGAGACACCCACGGTGCAGCAGCGCGCCCACATTGCCTTCATCGGCGAAGTCTCAGCCCGCCTCACCCCCATCAACGAGACCGACAAATACCACCAAGGCCTGGCCATTGCCGAATACGGCGATGAAAAAGCAGTGCGAAGCCGCGTGGATGAGATCGTTGCCGCTATCAAACAGCATGGTGCACCTATCAGCCTCGAAGCGCTGCATGACCAACTCACCTACGAGAACCCCAACCAAGTGCGCGGCCTCGCCAGCCTCTCTACCCAGTTGGCCCACCTCAAAGATATGTGGGGCCTGAGCAAGTGGCCAACCGTTAATCCCAAGAATATCCGCGACAAGATCTACGTCGTCCTACTAGACGAAGGCAAACCGCTGCACTTTAGCGAGATTGCTCAGCGCATCAAGGAGAGCACCTTCAAGCGCCGCAACGTCACCAAGCAAGCCATCCACAACGAGCTCATCAAAGACAAGCGCTTCATCCTCATCGGCCGCGGCATTTATGCGCTCGACATCTGGGGCTATAGCCAAGGCACTGTGGCTGACATCATTGCCGGTATCTTGCGCGACGAGGGTGGCCCATTGCACCGCGACGAGATCGTCAAGCGCGTTCTCAAGAGCCGCCAGGTCAAGGAGACCACCATCCTTCTTAATCTCCAAAGTAAACCGCTTTTCAAGCGCGTCGCCAAAGCCACCTACGCCCTCGAACCACCTAAGGAGCAAGCAGAGGCGGTCGCAGCAGCGTAGCTTTCCTTAGACAAACAATACGCCAATAAGAGACGAAGTGATGAGAGCTTCGTCTCTTTCGGTTATATAGTATGGCTACAATGATACCACGAGGGATGTGTCTGACTATAACATGCAAACGTCTTACGTCTTTGAAATTCCGTTTCGGATTCACGGCAAGGACGCACATCCAGAGCGAGTTCTTTTCTTTCATCGGCCAATGAAGGAGTATATTGCTGCAGCTACGGAGGCAGGATTAGTGGTGTCGAATCTCTCGGTGCCTGAGCACATTGGTGTTGGGTGAGTCAAACGCATCTCAGTACTCATCCTCACAAAAGTATAAGTCTTTATTTTGGTGGATCACAAACAGCCTGAAAATAAGTGAAAGCTCGAGTCTACAGGCTTGAGAGAAATAATGATAGGGAAGTGGCCTCTCCTATAGCCCCGAACACCACATATACTCAGCTATAACAGAGGTAATTTGCCGTGTGGACAACTATCGTGTACACATGATGGCTGCGGGTATCTGCGTGTGATTTTGCACTCATAGGCTTATGTATCGGCCGTTTTGTGTGCAAGATAATTCCGCCGCAGCCACAATTTGCTCATATACACCTCTTGTATCTATTCCTTTGCAGAGCATCTCAGGCATACAGCAAAAGCAACCAAAAAGGGTAGGGTAAGGCAGGGGAGTCTGCCACCCTTTCGTCAAAAATCCCCGGCAACCGCCCTACCCCTGTTTTTGCATCATTGCACCAGCCTCTACCACTGATAATTTCGT
>ERZ773059.304-NODE-304-length-27034-cov-7.871344_pt1 | contig 27034 bp, 32 predicted proteins | sample MGYA00580514_ERZ773059 | MGnify/ENA primary metagenome ERZ773059 (study PRJEB29015, sample SAMEA2737981) | human oral metagenome | biome: human oral; feature: human-associated habitat; material: dental | place: China | collected 2056 ...
ATTTCCATAATGAAGATGTCCACATTCCATACATTCCCAAACTATTTTTTCTTCCGAATGGAAAACTTCTCCATTTTTAATATTAGCCAATAATTTTTTATATTTTTCTATAAGTTTTATAACTTTAAAATAATGAATTAACGATGTATAATTATTATCAGTAATTATTTTATAAACAATACTGTTACACTTAAAGGAGTCAACATGAAAAAAACTAATTTAAAATATGTACTTATCCCTGCATTTGCTGCAACTGCATTTTTACCTATTTTAGATAATTCTAATTCTGCAAAAGCAAATGACGAAATTACAACTGAATCAACTTCTCAAAATTTGGTAAGTTCTAATGCTTCTTCAGTTAATAACAAAGAAGTAACTAATAAACTACCATTATCTTTAGTTGAATACAAGCAAAAAAGTGCTTTAGAATTAGCAAAACTTATCCGTGAGAAAAAAGTAACTAGCACAGAATTAGTTGATTTAGCTTATAAAGTTATAGAAGAGGAAAATAAAAAATTAAATGCTGTTTTAACTACAGAAAATGGAAAAATTCCACAGGCTATAGTTGATGAAGCCTATAAAGAAGCTAAAGAAATTGATAACAGAATTAGCGCTGGTAATGCTGCTGCTAATCCAATTAATTGGGAAGAACAACCTTTTTTAGGAGTACCCACTTTAATTAAAGGATTAGATCAAATAAAAAACGGTGATGCTTCTAATGGAGTTTATTTTAATAAAAACAAAGTTTCTAAAAGTGATTTAATAGTAGCAAAAGAATTTAAAAAACTAGGATTTGTTATTCTTGGGCAAACAAACTATCCTGAACTTGGTACTAGAAATATTACCGACTCAAAACTATTTGGTCCTGCTGGAAATCCTTGGGATTCTACTCGTAACGCAGGTGGTTCGTCAGGAGGCTCTGCTAGTGCTGTTTCTAGTGGTATGGTCGCTATTGCTAGCGGGAGTGATGCTGGTGGTTCTATCCGTATCCCAGCTTCTTGGACAGGTTTAATAGGCTTGAAACCTACAGGTCATGTAGTGAAATTTCCATTAGTAAAGGATATTAATGACGCGAAAGTTTATTTTGATAAAACAAAAATTAATAAACCAAAAACGCTTATCGATATTCCTAAAAACCTAAAAACTCTAAAAATCGCATACTCATTAAAAACTCCACTTAAAGATGTGGAATTGAGTGAAGATGGTAAAAAAGCAATTCTAAAAGCAGTAGCTTTCTTAAGAGAACAAGGATTTACTGTTGAAGAAGTTAATGAATTTCCTATAGATGGCTATGAAGGCATTCGTACTTATACAGTAGGCGCTATAGGGGGGGCTTATACTCAAGCTGCCAAATTAGCAGATGAAAAAACTAAATATAATCTTGATCCAGCTACCTATGCATTAGGAACTTCTGTTACTAAAGGGCCAAATGCTAATACCGATATTTCGGATGTAAAACCTGCATCTGTCTATAAAAAACAAATGGATGAATTTTATAAAAAATATGATTTATTCTTAATGGCAACTAATGCTGTTACTGCTCCTTCTAATGATAAGAAAGTCGATCCTTATGTTGATCCAGAAATAGAAAAGAAACTTTACAATATTAACAATATAAAAGACCCTAAAGAAAGATTTAATCTTCTTGTTAAACAATGGGAACCTATGATGAAGCGAACACCGTATACATGGTTATTTAACTTAACTGGAAATCCAGCAATTACCCTTCCTGTTTATAAAAGCGTAAATAATTTACCTTTAGGAGTAATGTTTGCTGCTCAAGATAACTCTGAAAAAATTCTTTTGGAGATTGGTAAACTTTTCCAAGACAATAACCAATTCGTTATGCATGAGAATATAAAAAATTCTTCATCAACTTTGAACGGAAATAAAATTGCTGAAAATGATTATGGTACTAAATTTGAATATAATATACCTAAAGAAGCACCTAGCGTACCAGCACTTCCTGAACTAGAAATAAATGATTCTAGGAATACTGTTACTATTAAATTAGCTAATGGCACAAGTATCGAAATTGATAATAAGCTAACAAACGGTTTAAATTTTGAAGCACAAGATATTACTAACAATCTTAATTTAGACGAGATAATAAATAAAATTTTAGAGGATAAAAACGGCCGTATTAAAAATAAAGGGGACATTTCTACTATTCGTGTATTGGATTTGAAATTAAATAAAAATAATAAAGAATTTTCTTCAGATAGCCAACACATAGTTCAAATAAAACTTCTTGAAAATGAAAAGGATAAAGATATTTTAGTCTATCATATTAAAGACGATAATTCTCTGGAATTAATTGAATCAAATGTTAAAGATGGTGTATTAACATATACTATTAATCACTTTAGTAAATTCGTCATTATCGGTAAAACAAAAATATCTCATCAAATCGATTCTACCGATAAAGATAATGGTAAAAAATTCTCACTATTGGATAATAAAGGTACTAAAAGTAATTCAAAAAATAATATTTTACCTAAAACTGGTATAACATCTAGTAGCAATGTTTCATTAGGACTAATTTTTATTTTAATAATTTCTGCTCTTTTAAGATTTAAAAAAGTATTAAAATAATATGAAAAAGTAAAAGCCATGTAGAATTGAAGTAAATCTTCAACTCTACATAGCTTTTTATTTTTATTTCTCTGCAACTTTCAAGCGAGCCATCGCTCTTGCTAAAGCTAGTTGAGCACGACGAACATCAAGAGAATCTTCTTTTTTCTGAAGACGTTCTTCTGCACGCTGTTTTGCTTTTTTAGCACGCTCTACGTCTATATCTTTATCTAGCTCAGCAGTTTGAACTATTACAGTGATTTTATCTTTATGCGTTTCTACGAAACCTTTACTTATAGCTAGACTTTCCTCTCGACCATCTGGAAAAACTACCTTCAATGGACCTATTTTCAATGATGCAACCATAGGTACGTGGTTTGCCATTATCCCTAGTTGTCCACCTGTAGTATCCAGAACTACCATAGAAGCATTTTCAGCGCTATAAGCTTCTCCATTAGGAGTAACAATACTTACATCTAAAGTATTCATCTATTTACCTCCTATTGTATTATACTTCTACTCCCAGTTTACGAGCTTTTTCTAATACATCTTCAATTCCACCTACAAGACGGAAGCAATCTTCTGGAATATGGTCATATTTACCCTCTAAAATTCCTTTAAATGCCTCTACTGATTCTGATACTGGAACGTAAGAACCAGGTTGTCCTGTAAATTGCTCTGCAACGTGGAAGTTTTGTGATAAGAAGAATTGAACACGACGTGCTCTATCAACTGTTTTCTTATCTTCATCACTAAGCTCATCCATACCTAGGATAGCAATGATATCTTGTAACTCACGATATTTTTGAAGAGTTCTTTGAATTGTTGTCGCAACTTTGTAGTGTTCTTCTCCTACGATTTCAGGAGCTAATGCTCTTGAAGTAGAAGCTAGTGGGTCAACGGCTGGATAGATACCCATCTCTGTTAACGCACGTTCAAGGTTTGTTGTCGCATCTAAGTGAGCGAATGTCGTAGCTGGTGCTGGGTCAGTATAGTCATCGGCTGGTACGTAAATCGCTTGGATAGATGTAACAGAACCTTTTTTAGTTGATGTAATACGTTCTTGAAGACGTCCCATTTCTGTTGCAAGAGTTGGTTGGTATCCAACGGCTGAAGGCATACGACCTAATAATGCTGATACCTCAGACCCTGCTTGTGTGAAACGGAAGATATTATCGATAAATAATAGTACGTCTTGTCCTTCTTCGTCACGGAAGTACTCTGCCATTGTTAATCCTGTTAAGGCAACACGCATACGTGCACCTGGTGGCTCATTCATTTGACCAAATACCATGGCAGTTTTATTAATAACTCCAGAGTCTTTCATTTCATAGTACAAGTCGTTACCCTCACGAGTACGCTCACCTACTCCAGTAAATACTGAAAGTCCTCCGTGCTGTTGTGCTACGTTGTTAATAAGTTCTTGGATAAGAACTGTTTTCCCAACTCCAGCACCACCAAATAGCCCAATCTTACCACCTTTAATATATGGTGCAAGAAGGTCGATAACTTTAATACCTGTCTCTAATACTTCAACATGTGTTGATAATTCTTCGAAAGTTGGAGCTTCTTTATGGATAGATTCTTTTTGAACTTCTGCTCCAGCTTCTTCTCCGTGGTCAACCGCTTCACCTAATACGTTGAACACACGTCCTAATGTGTAGTTACCTACTGGCACTGTAATTGGTGCTCCAGTATCAACTACTTCTGCCCCCCTGTTTAATCCATCAGTAGATGACATCGCAATAGTTCTTACGACATTATCCCCAATTTCAAGAGAAACTTCAAGAACTAATTTTTCTTTTTTTCCATCGCCTTTTTCTATATAAACTTCTAAAGCGTTTAGTAGATTAGGCATATGCCCTGATTCGAATTTAACATCTACTACAGGTCCCATAACTTGGAGAATATAACCTTTATTCATATGTTGTTTGCTAAATTAATAGCTTCTCCTTTCTTATTTACTATTTTGTAGCTGCTGCTCCACTTACAATCTCAGTGATTTCTTGTGTAATTGCAGCTTGTCTTGCACGATTGTATTTAATCGTAAGTGTATCAATAATATTTCCTGCATTATCAGTCGAATTTTTCATCGCTGTTTTTCTTGCAGAATGCTCACTAGCTTTACTATCCAATATACTTCCATAAATCATACTTTCTGCATATTGTGGTAGCAAGACGTCTAGTACAGCTGCCTCACCAGGTTCAAACTCATAAGTGCCAAGTACTTTTGTTTCTGAATTTGTAAATTCTTCTATGTTTTCAACTGGAAGCACTTGGCTTTCCGTTACAACTTGTTGAATCATACTAACAAAGTGGTTGTAATGTATATAAATTTTATCATATTCTTTATCTATATAATATCCCACTACCTTGTTAGTTATTTCCTTAACCTGCGTGAAACTTGGCTCATCTGGTATATCTCTATAACTATCAATTACGTTATAGCCATTTTTCCTAAAGAACTCTGCACCGTAATTACCAATAGCAACTATACCGTAATCGCTATCTTTGTGACGAGTACTAACAGTGTTAACAAAATTTCTAATAATATTAGAATTAAACCCACCACATAAACCACTATCACTAGTAATTACTACATAAAGAGTTTTCTTAGCTTCTCTTTTTTCTAACATAGGATGTTTTATATTATCATTCCCACCAAAAATAGTTCCCATAACCTCTTGCATCTTTCGCATATAAGGGCTGAATTTTTGAGTGTTAGTCTGTGCTTTTAGAAGTTTTGATGTTGATACCATCTCCATCGCTTTAGTTATATGACTAGTTTTTTTCGTAGAATTGATTTTATTTTTAATATCTCTAAGTGACGCCAATTAGTTCACCACCTTTACTCTACTTATCATACTAGGCAAAAGTTTTCTTGAATGCAGCTATTACTCCATCCATAACTTCTGTCGCTGGTAAGTCTTTTGTTTCAATTATATGCTTAACTGCTTCTGTTTCATGTGCATCTAAATATGCGTATAATTCTTGTTCAAATCTATGAATATCTTTAACTTCAACATCATCTAAGAAACCATGAGTTAAAGCATAAAGAATCATTACTTGTTTTTCCACCGGAATTGGTTTATGTAAGTCTTGTTTTAAAACTTCAACCGTACGTTTACCACGTTCTAATTTTTCACGTGTTGCTGGATCTAAGTCTGATCCGAATTGTGCAAAGCTTTCTAATTCACGGTAAGATGCTAAGTCAAGACGAAGTGTCCCTGATACTTTTTTCATCGCTTTAATTTGTGCAGATCCACCTACCCTAGATACTGATAACCCCGCATTAATCGCTGGTCTAATACCAGAGAAGAATAAATCTGATTGTAAGAAGATTTGTCCATCTGTAATTGAAATTACGTTAGTTGGAATATATGCTGAAATATCTCCGGCTTGTGTTTCTACGAATGGTAGTGCCGTAATACTTCCTCCTCCAAAATCTTCATTAACACGAGCTGCACGTTCTAATAAACGACTGTGTAGATAGAATACATCCCCTGGATATGCTTCACGACCTGGTGGACGTTTAAGTAGTAATGATAACTCACGATAAGCTGCTGCTTGTTTTGATAAGTCATCATAAACGATTACTACATCTTTGCCATTAAACATGAATTCCTCTGCCATAGCAACCCCTGCATAAGGTGCAATATATAAAAGTGGAGCTGGTTGAGACGCTGATGCAGTAACTACGATTGTATAATCTAATGCACCATGTTCTTTTAATGTTTCTACAACACTACGTACTGTAGATTCTTTTTGTCCTATTGCCACATAAATACAAATTACATCTTGTCCTTTTTGCGCTAAAATCGAGTCAATAGCAACAGCTGTTTTACCAGTTTGTCTATCTCCGATAATAAGCTCACGTTGACCACGTCCGATTGGTACTAAAGCATCAATCGCTTTAATCCCTGTTTGGAATGGAACAGATACTGATTTACGTCCCATAACCCCAACTGCAGGAGATTCGATTGGACGACGTTTTGTAGTGTTTACTGGGCCACGACCATCAACTGGTTGACCTAATGGATCAACTACACGTCCAATTAATTCTTCTCCAACAGGAACGTCCATAACACGTCCTGTACGACGTACTTCGTCTCCTTCTTTAATATCAGTAGTTGGACCTAAAATTACGATACCAACATTAGTGTCTTCAAGGTTTTGAGCAAGTCCCATAACCCCTGTTTTAGTGAACTCAACTAACTCACCACTCATTATTTCATTAAGACCGTATACACGAGCAATACCGTCCCCTACTTCTATAACTGTACCGACATCTGTTGACTTAACTTCAAACTGATAATTTTCTATTTGTGATTTTAGTAATGAACTAATTTCTTCAGCTTTAATAGCCATTTATGTCCCTCCTTGTTTCAACTTCTTCTAGATTGTAGAAATTTTTGATTTTATAGCATTTAATTTTGTCTTAATACTAGCATCAACTACTTTATTATTATAAGTAAGTTTCAATCCACCAAGAAGACTTTCATCTACAAAATTATTAAGTTCTACTTTTTCTAGTTGTAACTCATTTTTAAGTTTTTCTTTTAGATTTTCTAACTGCTTGTCAGTTAGTGGCGAAGCTGATTCAACTTTCACAACAACGCTATTTGAATGTTTATTAAACAATTCTGTAAATTGCTCTAAAACAAAATTTATTAATGAGATTTGCAGATTACCTGCTAAGATTTTCACTACATTTACAACATATTTATTAACACCTGTAAATGAAGCATCAATCAAATTAATTTTTTTAATTTTTTCTATATTAGGGTTGTTCATCAATGTAACAAAATCAGGGTTTTCATTAACGACTTTTGCAACTTCATTTAACTCATAAGAAACTTGTTCTAAAGAGTTATTTTCTCTTGCAACTTCAAATAATGAATATCCAATTTTATTAGCTAATACTGACTTACTCATTATTTCACCCCTACCTCTTTAATGACTTTATCAACATATTCACTTTGTGTTGAGCCATCTAATTCTTTTTCTAAAATTTTCGAAGCTACAAGCACTGATAGTTCAGCAATTTGTTTGTTAATTTCTTCAAGTGCTTTTTTCTTCTCATCCTCAATATCTCTTTGAGCATTTACTTTTAATTGTTCTGCTTGTTTACGAGCTTCTTCAAGAATAGCTTGTTTTTCAACCTTAGATTGTTCACGAGCATCTTCCATCATAACTTTGATTTCTTTTTGAGCATTTCTTAATTTTTCTTGATTTTCTTCAAGTAAAACTAATGCTTCTTTTTGATTCTTAGCGGCATCATCAAGTTGACCTTCAACTAATCTTTGACGCTCATCTAACATATCAATAAGTTTGTCCCAAGCAAATTTTTTCAGTAATACTAATAAGATCAATACAGCCACAATGTTAATAGCCATATTTCCTAGATTAAAACCTTGATGAGAAGAGTGTTCAGTAGCTAAAAATACTAAATTTTCCATTTACTAAATGCTCCTATTCTTCATAGTTCTTTTGTTTACAGTATTATACTAAATTATTTAGCTAAGATAACGAATGAAATAACGATAGCTAAGATGGGTACTGCTTCAACAAGTGCGAATAATACGAAAGCATTTGATTTTAATTTTGACTCTAATTCTGGTTGGCGAGATACACCTTCGATGAATTTACCGAATAAAAATCCGTTACCGATACCAGCACCAACTGCTGCTAAACCTGCTGCTAAACCTGCTCCAATTAATTCTACCATAATTATATTTTCCTCCTTGGATAATAAATGAATTTTATTAATTATTAGATTTTTGCACTTTTAGTGCATTTTAAAATTAGTGTTCATCACTAATTTTATGTGATAAATAAATAAATGTTAAGACAGTAAAGATGTACGCTTGGATAAACCCAATGAATAGAGAGAATCCTTTCCATACTACTAAACCTACCATACCGGCGATAGCCCCAAAGAACCCTACGGTTGTAAGAGTTGCTAATAAGGCTAATAATATTTCACCTGCATAAATGTTACCGAACAAACGCATTGAGAAAGTCATTAAGTTTGTGAACTCTTCAATAACTTTAAATGGTGTAATACCAATACCTGAAGAAGTATAAGTACTAAAATAATGTTTAACACCTTTATACTTAATTCCTGCAAAATGAGTAAATACAATAATCAATAATGCAAGAGAGAAAGTAAATGTTGGATCTGCTGTAACAGAGTTTACATAGATTACTTCATCATAACTAACCTCTATTAATACACCAATAGTATTTGCTACTGCAACAAGTGAAATAATTGTTAGCGCTGTCGCCCATAATCCTTTACCATATTTTTTCCAGTTAACATTTCCTTTTACTACGTTATCGCTAACGAAATACGCAAGTAATTCAGCTGCATTTTGACGTTTACTATCTGGTCTTAATTTTATTCTACTAGTTAGAAACATCACTATAATAAAGGTAAGTAAAACTGTTATTAAAGTTGTGATTACACTAGGAATATTAACCGTTATATCATAGCCAAATAATTTGGTAATAAGATATGTGTGTTTTTCCATATATTCCCCTCACCTCTTTTCTTAAAGTATCTTTTATATTTCTAAGTCTGTTGTAATATAAAATTTAGAAATACTTAATACCTATTATAATATTATTTTATAAGATTTGCTAGCGATTTCTTAAATTTTATATAAATTGATTAAAATAAATTAATTATTATTTTGTTCCGAAAATTCGATCTCCTGCATCCCCTAATCCAGGCACAATGTATCCGTGGTCATTAAGTTTCTCGTCTAATCCCGCAATATATATATCAACATCTGGATGAGCTGTGTGTAATGCATCTACCCCTTCTGGAGCTGCTATTAAACACATAAATTTAATATCTGTTACACCTCGTTGTTTTAAAGAATTTATCGCAGCGATTGCCGATCCTCCTGTTGCTAACATTGGATCCACAACAATAAATAATCTTTCTTCTGGATTGCTAGGTATTTTCACGAAATACTCGTGTGGCTGAAGAGTTTCAGGATCACGGTATAATCCGACATGCCCAACTCTTGCCGATGGTATTAAATTCATTAATCCATCTACCATTCCTAGTCCAGCTCTTAAAATAGGGACAAACACAACTTTTTTTCCAGCAAGACGTTTACAAGTAGTTGTTTGAATTGGTGTTTCTACTTGAATATCTTCTAATGGTAAATCTCTTGTAATTTCATAAGCCATAAGAGATCCTACTTCATTAGTTAGCTGTCTAAAGTCTTTTGAACCTGTATTTTTATCTCTTATAAAAGATAATTTATGTTGAATCAATGGATGATCAAATACATGAACTTTTGACATAATTTTATAGTCTCCTTCTTTATTTTGTTATATTTATTTTACTCTAATTACTTCATTTTAACAAGCGTTATCTAAAAATATTTTTAGGGTTTGAAAAATATTTTTTTATAATTTTTTCTATATTACTAGACTTACCAATGAGAAAATATTACAATAGATATCATACTATATTTACGGAGTCGTTACTATGAATAAAAAAAGTTTACTTGCTACATTTATTTTAACAAGTATTTTGTACTATATTATCCCTTTAATCTTTCTGAAATTTTATTCAGGAAGCTCTGATAAAGCAGGATTTATTTTAATATTATTTTATATTTGTTCTGCCTTTGCAGTTACTATGTTAATATCCTATTTTATTGAAAGAAAAGTATATATTCCTTTATTTAGTACTATTTTATCAATACCACTTGTTTATATTTTTAACTCAAGTGCTATTGTTATATTAATTCTAATAGCTATCTTTTCTTTCATATCTTATGGCTTATCTGCTATACTAAAATAAAATTCAAGGAGAACTATATGTCTATATTAAAAAGAAATTTTTTAATTGCTAGCGTTGTCTATGTACTATTTTATTTAGGTCCCATTTTAGTAAATCCGCTTGCTATGTTAAACTTAGCAGAAGCAGGCACTGTTGGCCTTTTAGTCTTCGGTGGTTTCTATCTTAGTTATATCTTTTTATATACAAATAAAACTAAACTTGGAGAACAAACAAAAAATACTATTATAACTCTTATCGTTATGCTTATTGCACTATTTATTTATTATAATCCAATAACATTTCCTAATTCATTAAATGTTGTTGTTAATAAATATTTAGCTATTATTCTTTTAATTGGAATTTTAATAGGATTAATGCTTATTGCAAAAAATATGAAAAATTCTATTATATTTATTATCTTATTTGCTCCATCAATTATTCAAGGAATATTAATGCGTATCTCTTATACAGCTATGCTCTTTTATTTAGCTAATCCTAATGTTACACTTTATATTATCCTTTCAGGTTGTATCATATATTATATTTATAATCAGAAAAACAAATAATAAAAAGGTCTATTGAAATTCTGTCTTCAATAGACCTTTTTATTAAAATATTAACTATCAATTTTCACTTTCAAAACTTTCCCTGTTACAGCATCTATTTCGATATCATACTCTAACCCATTTGCACGAACTTCTATATCATAAATAAGTAATGGTGCTCCATTATTTTGATACGCATAATCATCTTCATATTCTGTACGAATTTTTTTAAAATAAATATCTCCTTCTGGTGTCGAAATAGCTTAGGTTACAATTCTTCGCACCTCATCTTGCGACTTTATGTTTTGAGCAGGATTTTGTTTAGCATTGTTTTCTTGTTGGATATTATTTGTATTACTTTGTTGAGTAGAATTATCAACATTTTTTTGATTTGAACTTTGGTTGCTTTGGTCGCCTACATTTTTATTTTACTCAAGATATATATAAATGTAAACTATTTTCTAATAATTATATCAACTATAAATGAATATAAAATGAATAGCTTTTTACCTTAAGAAAAAAATCAGCTTTGACTCGCATCAAAACTGATCTTTAGTTTATTCATTTTCTTCTAAAATACAAGTTATTTAAAGTAATATTTCCACTCTTTCCAATACGTTGATATTACTGAATTTTGTATTTTGTTCATTTCTAGTTATAGATATTTAATACACCTTTTCGGAAAGTCAACGGAAAGTAAACAACAAGTTTTGTACCAGTAGTTTTATAAATTAATAATAGTCCTTTATAATGAAAGCACCTAGTATAATTTTAATTTACTAAGTGCTTTATTTTTTCTTGTAGTTATATCCCTAAACTTAGTACAGAGCAAATAAACGCTTGTATAATACCAATTCTAATCTTCTAGTATATAATCATTAACTTTATATCCTAGTTTATCTTTTATTTTATTAAATAATTCTAATTTTTCTTTAGGCGTATCTTTTGAAAAAATATAAGTTACTCCGTCACCATTTTCTCCATCTATTATCCATGGTTCTATTTTATTAATAAACATTAACGTTTCTTTACTAGGCAATGTCATTATTTCCATTCTAATACTCCTTTTACTTTATTTAAATTAATTATACCATTTTCAAATTATAAAAACACCTAACAAATATAATTAAATATTTAAAATATATAGTTTAGCATTTTTTTAGGGTCTCTAAAATCTCCATATTGTTATGATCATTTAAAATATACACACTGTATTTTACGTTTTAAGCGTTCTGATTATAGCTTCCTTTGTAATTACACTACCTAAACTCATACAAGGTTTATTAAGAAGTGTACAGATATTCATCGCTGCATTGTTATAACCGCTTCTTTTTGTTGTACATTTCAAGGTAGTATCTTCCTATCACTAACTGTTCAAAGAAATACTATATTTACTTTCCTATCATTCTATTTTATTCTTATACAGAAGCGGTACAGTAGTTTTTGGTTTTACTTTCCTATACAGTTAATTTCTTCTTATCTAAAACTAGCACAATGATTTAACTAAAAATAATGCTGTTAACTTTATATATTCTTCTCTCAAATCGTTACAACAAATTAGCTTCATTAATTCTTATTCTTGTTTTTTATTCTTGTTAAAATCTTTTGTAATGATTTTCGTTTAAATATTCTTATCTATGTTATTTTTTCTTATTAAAAATTGTTACAACGATTATTAAACTAAACTTCTTTTCATTAAATAATTTTCTTACCAAGAACTATAGCAACAATGTAGATGTATATTTTCTTAAACATAATTTTTTATCCTATTAAAATCTTTCATAACAGTTTTATCAGTTATTTTCTTATCTACATTATATTTTCTTGTTAAAATTCATTACAATAGTTTTCTTAAATTTATTCTCACCGCTTCTTATTATTCTTATTTCTAATTGTGAAAAAAGATTATCCATTTACCGCCATATCAGTTTTTATTTTTCTTATCACAAATCATTAAAACAAATTTTAGTTTTACTTTCTTATCACTTAGGATTATTCTTATTAAAATCTTTAACAACTGTTTAGGGTTATTTCCGCTTATCATGGTGCTTTATTCCTATAACGTTTTATATCAATTCCCTATATATAAATTAATCTGAAGTTTTTAACAGCATATATAAGTTTTATGCCAATATTTGCCTACATTTATAGATATTATTTATCAAGTTTTAACAAGCTCTTATAACCATTTAAACGCCGTATAACGTTTTTAGTTTATTATTTGACGTATTTGTATTTTTTATCTCTTGAAGCGGTCTAGCACCTAAATAAACAGCAATTATGTGTATTTTATACTATTTCCTAACTTACATTGTAAATCTAAACTTTTAGATACAAAATATAAGCCCTAGCAAATCTAAGGCTTATATCTTTATATTTAATATCCTTCTTTTAGTAAGTCAACAAATTCCTCTAAGTCTCTATTGAAATGACTAATAGGATATACATCGGTTTTATCTAACTTCAATTCTAATTTTTCATATTTTATTAAATCATCGTCATTGAGTATTTGGTTTACCTTATTTAGCATTTTTAACATTTTACCTGTTTTTTCTCTCGCTATATTATTGTGTTTTTCCTCAAGTTCTTTTACTTTTTCCTTGATTTCATTACTTAAATTTTTATAGTCTGATACAACTTCGGCAAAGTTATCTTGAAGCGGTGTATCCCAATCTCTGACAATTTCAGAAGCTAGTTTATCTTTTATCGACCTTGTTTTTTCCTCCAACTCATTTTTTAATTGGCTTTCAACATCTAGTATAGTTTTAAATTCCTTATCTTTTTTTACTAGCTCTTTTGTTTGTTCTATTTTTTCATCAACGGTTTTGGTACTTTTCCCTTTTAGATTATCTATATCCATTAATAAATCTTTTTTTCTGCTCTCCACTTCTCTGATAGCCTCGTTAAGCGGACTTGCAGTTTCGTGATATTTTTCTATTATTTCATTTATTTTTTTATGTCCTTCTAATACTTCAGTCATTATTTTATCCCTCCATTAACTAATTGTTTATATATTTCTGGTTTTTCACGTTTTAAATTTAATCGGTCTATATATCCCATTTTCTTAAATTCTTCTTGTGAAATAACTACTGTTTTCTCATTTTCCTTTTTTTCCTCATTTTCCTTTTTTTTCTCATTTTTCTTTCCTTCTATATACTTTTTGTTTAGTTCTTCTTTAATTTCTTTTTTTATCTCTTCTAATTGCATTTTTTTACCTCACTATCTATTTCTATAACACATATTAAATGCAAGATCCTTATATTTTAACCATTTATTTAATGCCTTAATATATTTATCATATTTCATTTTTTGGGGCTTTGGTGGAAACCTATAGAGCCACCAATACTCATGAAATAATCTACTGGCGTAGTGTTTATCAATTTTCAAACACTGCTTAATCATTAAATTATAATAATAGTTAGGGCTTGTTTTTGTTCTATTTAATTGTTTTTTTCTTAAACCTATACAACCTCCGCATACTAGCTTTTTATTTTCATTGATATACATTTTTAAGCATTTATGTTGACACTCAAAGCATTTAATATAATATTTGTACCCGCCTAAATTACACGGTACTTTTTCAACCTCATAATTATTATAAATTTGTTTATACTTAACTATATCTTTTGTCTTAAAAGCCGTATACATTTTTAAACGCCCACTTTCTTTTTTCTATATACATTTTAACCTTAGCATTTCTTAGCATTATTTTATAACTCTAACTCTTCAATGTATTCATCATGTTGTTTTATACACCATGATATACCCATTCCTAAATACTCTGAGATCTCTTTCCATGTTTTTAATTCTATGTATCGTAAACGATATACTTCACTTGTTCTCATACATGAAAGCTTATTAAATACATCTAGTAGGTAACTTCTTTCTTGCTTTAATTCAGATATATAATGCTTCAGTTGTTCTTCTGTTTCTTGTATTGCAGATAATAGGTTAATACCATTAAACTCATATCGTTTTGTACTTCTCTTAGTTTTTTCTTTTGAGTAGTCAATAGCTTTAACATGTGATTGACTTTCTTTCTTCTCTATAAGCAAATACAACCTATCATCTAAAGCCTCTACTATTTCAGTTAGATTTTTATATCTATTCAGTTTTTCTATTTTCTCTGGGTTCGCTCTTTGTTCAACTACATTTTCAGTGTTAGGTTTTTTAAGGCTTGCTGGGGTTGTATGCTCGGTGGTTCTTTGTTCCTCATACGTGATATATCCTTTCTCTTGTAATAAGTTAAACAACTTCACTTTATGTTCATCAATTATTTTCCTCTCATTCTCGTTAGGTATACGTGATAAACTAAAGTATACAGTTACCAAAACATCACTTATCTTGGCGGGGTAATGTTTTAGATAATCTTCTATTACTTTGGCTTCTTTAATGGTGTTATCGTCCATATAACGCTCAATTAGAAGATCTAGTTTTATTAGTTGATTTTTTGATAACTGCATTATTGTTTTCCTTTCTACTGGATTAATGTACCTATGTGTAAGTATGCTACTTCTGGATATGTTGAATAGTCTTCATTGTTTTTAAAATATTCTACATGTATTAAAAATTCATCTTTTTTCAAGTTATGTTTTATATAGTCGTTAATCGCTTTATCTAGTGAATATAGACTATCTATTTTTCTTGTAGCTAAGTTGAAACCTCTATATAATTCTTCTACTCTAGTTATTTTATACATTGCCTTATCTCCTTTAATTAAATTCTACTGGTAACCATTGTTCATAAGGTTTACTACCTTTATATACTGGTAAGGTTAATACTTTTCCGTCAATGAAATATATTAGTTTGGCAGTAGGTCTCATTGTGATTAATTCACTATTTAACAAGTCATATAGTAGCTCAGTTGCTCTAGTGTTCCAACCACTCCAAAGTGTTATATTTTCATTCTTTCTACATATTGATATATCGCCTTGGTATTTAAATCCTATTTCATCAAAATAATTTTCTATTTCTACAAAGGTTACATCTTTCTTGTGTTTTATTAACTTTACTAAGTCCAGTTTGATTTTTTCTATGTTCATTTTTTATTTCCTTTTTAATTTTGTTATTTTATGTAATTTTCGTATTTTTAGTGTAAAAAGGAGCGTTTAGGTTACCTCTAGGGTGCTTTAAAATTATCCCCAGGTAACCATTCTAACTCCAGTTGTAATAAGGTTTTTCTACATATAGGGAGCTAGGTTACCTCACCTATCCTATTTGTTTTTATATTTATGATATTCTTTATATTATTATTTTTAATCTTTCTGAATATAAATTATTAGGTAACCATGTAACCTTAACCTTTATAAATGCTGTTGCTATAACGTTTTTTTAGGTTACCTTGTAGCATTTTCTATTCATCTTGATATTTTATAACATCTAATATAAAGCTTGATACATCAATATTTTTTCTACTTTCAGTTTAGGTTACCTAAAAAATAACAAAGGTAACCTTTCAAAATTATTAAATTTACTGTATTTTTACTATACATTGAATTGTATTATCAGGTATTTTTCCTGAATGCTCTACCACTGTCAAATATTTAGTTATCCCTCTACGGTCTTCTACTCTCATTTTAACCTTATCTGTTGCATATTTATATCCAACTTCTTTATATATATTATTTAAATGCGTTGCTACTTCCCTACCAAAACTACCAGTAATTTTATAATCATAATAATTTGTCGTTAAATAATTGGTAAACTCCATTTTCACTAATGATATTGGTACACGCTCTACTAGAGGTAAATTCCTATGTACATACCAATCTTTAACAAAGCTATATAAATAATCGTTATCCTCTTTATATTCTTCTAGCATATGCTCCGTTGCACTAGTATTAGAAAACTTTTCAAAGTCTAAATGTAACGCTTTATAAAGTATGTACTCCAGGATAATTTTGTTTTTCAAATATTCATCTTTGATACGTCTGTCTTGTACTTGACCGTTAAAATCTGCTTTGAATGGTAGTATTAGAAGCCGTCTATATGCTCCTTGAGTTTTATTCCTTATTTTAGGAAGTTTATTAGCGCTAAATATATTAAATAATCTAAACCTTGCTGTAATTACACTCTTACCTTTTCTATTTACTGCCACTGGATCACCAGTAACTATACTCATTAAATTACTTACATCATCAAGATATTTATTACTAATATCATCACCTATGTTGCAAACTTTCCCTTGTAACATTTCTAGTTTAAACTCTCCACTAAATTCATGAGGTGTTAAGGTACTAATATTTTCTATACCAATCAGATTAGTAAGCATTGCTTGAAACGTACCTTTCCCATTATTCCCCTCTCCATATAGTATTGCCATTTTCTCCCTTGTATGATTAGGGTTTACAGCTTCGTTTATCATCTCCCAAAGCACTCTAACTAATTCTTCATCATTATTTGCAATGGATAGAAACCATTTATCAACATCAAAATAAGTTTCTTTTATAACTGAATAATTATGAATAGCGTGAAAATTGTAATTTGTAGCTAATTTAGAGGTTATGAAATATTTAGGATTGAATGGCTCAAGTTGTTTAGTCCTACAGTCAAATACTCCATTGTTTACTGCAATTAGGACTTTATTTTCTAATTTAGCTGAAAATGGTAGTTGAGTTTTCAAAAACTTGTATACTTGTGTATATTTTCTAGGGTCAAACCTAAATTCTAATTTTGCTATGGCTCTATTAATATATGCTTCTTGTCCTGTATAGATTCCCTCGCTAAAATTATAACTATAAATAATAGATGTATCTTCAGTTTCTCCTGTTAGCCTCATAGGGATATGCTTTTTAAGTATGTTACTAATAATATTAAAATTCATTACTGGTATTTTTTCGTTACCGTCCTTATCAATTTTGGTATTTTCAACTCTCCACTGTTCACCTATAGTAAACAATCTCCAATAAAGCTCACCAGTACTTGAAATAGGTTTATTTAACTTGTATCTTACTAAATACGTAAAGTTTTTGTCTTTCTCATTTCCAACTATTTCAAACCTTTGTAACATTGAATAACTTTTCTCGTTTTCAAAGTAATTAGGGTTATTTTGCCAACATTTAATAGCATGATTGATTTTATTTAGGTTATCTTCTCGATATTTGTCGGGATTTGCTCCGATATTTGCTAATAAATCAGAACACTCACATACAACATCATAACTTATAACCTTGTAGCAAAAATCACGTGCTAAAGATAATAATATACTTAAAGCTCGGTTGTATTCTTCACTATCTCCAGTGTTTATGTTCTCATGATCTAACTCTAAATATCTGATAAACATTTCTTTAAAGTCTTCATCTGATAACCTCACATCAGAAGCGGTATACTCTACTTTTACTTTCTTCTCTTCTTTAACCGCTTCTTGTACCGGATAAGGTAAACTATAATTTATTATAGGTTTATATTCATTACCATTTATAGTTAATGGCAAACCTTGGATTTGACTATAAGTATAACTTGCTGTATCTGGTTCAACTCCTATCAGGTTAGCAATACTTTTGATAGTTGATGTGTTTTCCTGTTCGTTCATTTCTCTATTAGTATCAACTATTAATCTAAACCTTGGGTGTGTTTCAGTATACGATACCGATTTATATATCATATATGAGTAATTAGCTAGTTTAGATTGAATTAATTTATAAAATTCTTCAGTAGTAAACATTAGGTCTTCATAATCTAATACTGCAAGGTGTTTATGTATAAAATCTTCTTTCTTAGTTGAAAATTTACCATTTACTTTGTCAAATTTACCTATTAGAAAGTATTCTGATTCTTTCTTGATTTCCTTACATTGAGTTAGATAATAATAATCTTGTTCGCTGTAATTTAGAGTAAAATTCTTTTCCTTAGCTTTCTTTATTAGTTCTGATTTATATGTTTCTACTTGTTCATTTGATACATTAGGTAAATTATAATCTTTAGGTTGATACCTTGTTAAAATTTCAAAAGGTGTAAAATTAGTTTGTATTTCTTCTCTATTATTAGCGTTAAAGCCTTTTTGTTTATAGAAATAATATTCTTTCAAATTACATCACATCCTTTATCACCTTTTTCAGTTCGTCTAGTTTTTCATAACATATACTTGATAATTCTTCTGACGAATTAATAGCTATGGCACAGGTTAACTTGTGTAAATTACAACCGTCTTTTACTTTATCCCAGTGTTTACATAATACATCAGTTGGTATGTTTAAACTGCTCAAATCATCATTTGTAAACATTTGAATTACTTCTGCATGAGTAGATAATAACTCCATTGTAAGTTGTAAACTTGTTAGTCCTTGTTCTATATCTTCAATTCTTTTAATTATTTCTTGTTTATTCATTCTTATTTCTCCTTTTTATTTTAAGAAGCGGTAATAATACCACCTTTATTAATTTATAAAACTACTGGTACTGTATTTTTTATCTTGTTTTTAAATTATTCAGTATCTCGTAAACGTCCTCTATATCAAATAGATGTTTATTACCCAATACTGCATACTGTAAGCCGTTCTGTTTTAATATCTCCATACTTGAATTACCTATACCTATAAACTTTTGTAGCTCAACTCTTGTTAGATACCTTTTGTATGGTTTTATCTTCTCAATACGGTTTTTAATAACTTCATCAATTAATAAATTTAGTTGATCTTTAATTTTTTCACTTTGTGCCTCTGATAAAACTACTTCCATATTTCTATACTCCTTAATAAATGCTATCCATAAACAATGCTGTTATGTACACTAAAGCTGTTATAAATGGTATGAATACCACTGCAAAACATAATGTATTGATGTATAATTCTTTATTTTCCATTTTTAAAACTCCTTTCTTATGGTATAATGTAAGAAAGTATTTTTTAATTAAATACTTGTCTTTAAACCTTTTAAGTAATCTGATTTGGTAGTTAGGTACTTGAAAGGTTTTGTACTTTTCTGTACGTTGTATCTAAAAAAATAAACTATCAATTGTTTCATTGGGAAAGTATTCTTTGAAATAATTCAATAGTATTACTTTTTCTTTGTCAGTAAATGCTACTAACATTCTTTCTTTACGTCCATATACTACATGGTGTATATTAAGTAATTCACTCATTTCTTTTTGTGTTTTACCTAATGCTTGTCTATATGCACGTATTTTACTTATTTTAATAGGTTGCATTAAATTACCTCCTTTCGATATTTTAAGTATTTTTCTGTACTTATATTATTAGTTTATCATTACACTTCCAACTAGTCAAGTACTTTTTTGTACTTTTCTATTTATTTTTTTATTTTATTAGTGTATAATGAAACTATAGCTTAATTTAAAAGAGGAAATATTAATATGAAAACAAATATAAATAAAAAAGCCGTTGGCTCAAGAATAAAGCAAATACGACTTAATAAAGGTTATACTTTAGAAAGTTTCGGGAAATTATTCGGCGCTAGTAAAGGAAATGTTCAACAATGGGAAAACGGTATTTCACTTCCTAATAAAGAAAGACTAGCAACAATATCAAAAATTGCCGATATGACTGTAAATGAATTACTATATGGTTCAGTTGATGAATTTGCAAAAGAAAACTATGAAAAAATAATAATAGATACTTACGGTAGTAAAAATGGAATGCCTATAGCAAGTACAATAAATAAAGCCGACTTTTCCAGATTTATAAAAGATAAAAAACTTGATAATAATTTATTAAATGATATTGATAATTTAACGGATATTATTTGGGATTTAACAAATGAATATATTATAAATTCTAAACAATATAGATTAGAATATAACAACGAAATTTATTTTATTAGCGAAAATTTACATAAAATAATAAGTACTTATGAAGTATTATATGCTTTACAAGAAAAATATAAAAATAACAAAACTATAAAAAATGCTTTAAATACCCTTGACGATGTAATAAACCTAATGTTGCATGATACAGAAGAAAGTGCAAAGGTTAATTACGTACAGAATAAACAACAACATAAGTAACTATCAACTATCAACTAACAGTTAACAATTCAAAATGGAAAAATAAGCCGTTTTTCTCATAATGAAAATACTGGTTATCAACTGATAGTTACCTACCACTCAAGAAGCGGTATATAAGGGTGATACTGCATTATTTTTATACACCTTTAGTACTGATATTTAATTTTTTTCACTGTTCGTTCACTGTTCAATTAAAAATTTAGATATTAAAAAACAGAAAGTTTTTCGTAAGAAGCGGTATTACTTAACTGTATTTAAACAATTAAAGAATGCACAAATTAAAATATAAAAGGTATTAGAAAGGAAGTAGACAATGGATAATACAAAAGTATTTTTAACATACGATAATCAAATTGATAAATTAAATAACGAAAAGAAAATAGCTTGTAATGGACAGTTACATAAAAATATATTAGTAAAATCTGGATATTTTAATTTGATTAATGGTTATAAAAAACCTTTTACAAACGGTAAAAATGAAAAGGATCAACACATTTATATGCCTGATACCACTATAGACAGCCTTTATAATTTAAAAGTATTTGATGATAACTTAAGAATGCTCATATTAAATTATTTAATTCAAATAGAAGTAGAGATAAGAGCACTGTTTGCATATAAATTTGATGAAATTAATGATAATGATACGATACATTGGTTCAATATAGAAGCCTACAATAATGTTTCGGTTACTAATAACTTTAAAGTTATAGCAAATATTCACCAACAGCTTTTAAACAGCAAAAGTGATTATATTAAATTTTATTTTGATAAAAATAGATATATTCCTACTTGGATAGTAGCAAAAGTAATTAATTTTTCGACATTTATTGATTTTATAGAAGTGTCAAAAGATGATGTTATTACAGATATATGTAATTTATATGATATGAATATAGGGGAAAACACTTTTGAAAAGAGAAAAAGGTTATTAATAGGTAGTCTAAATTGGTTAAGAAAGGTACGAAACAAATGTGCTCATAATGAACGTATATTTGATGTTAAACAAGCTAATTCAAGAATATATGAAAATTATCTTTCTCAACTTTCAAGAGGATATTATAGGGATAAAAATAAAACTTTATTTGATCTATTCGTTTACTTCAAATATTATTTAAATGAAGATGAATATAACACGTTTATAACCGAAATAACTTCATTACTTAATACTCTTAGAGATAAAATAAATTCAGAAGCATTTAAGAGGGTGCGAGCTAATTTAGGTATAAAGCGTTTAGAAGATTTAAATACATTAGCTAGTTTATCTAAAAAGGAAATTATATACAGCAAGTTTCCTAAACAATCGACTACATAAGTACTAAAAGTAAAAAAAATTTAAATAAAAATATTGATTTTTTCATTACAAGATGATATACTTTAACTAATGAGAGGACCGTAAGGTCGAAAAACCGTAAATGTCATTTTGATATTTGCGGTTTTTTACTTTATAGTATTAAAAATAGAAAAAGGCACCAGTAAATAATACCAGTGCTAAAAAATGATAAACAAGATATATTATATAGACACTTAAATTATATCACATAAATGCTGTTATATCAACACTTTATATACTTACTTAAAATCACCAGCCATTTAAACCGCTTCTAAGCGTTCTAATCGTCAAAAGGTGTAATTACATTCCCTACCCTTTAAAAGTCTTACCACGACAATTATATACTGTGGTTTTCACCTAATCATTTATTAATTTATAAAACTACTGGTACTAGTGAAAGGATTGATAAAAATGATTAAAGAATATATAGACAAAGACAATAAAAAATACTACGAGATAAAAAATCACTACATAGGGAAAGATATTTTTACTGGTAAAGAAAAAAGAATATCAAAAAAGGGGTTTAGAACAAAAAAAGAAGCGGAAAATTACTGCATTAAGTTGAAAAGTGAGTTTTTAGAGGTTGGTTTTAAAACTAATCAAGATTACACATTTCAAGATGTATATGATCTATTCATTGAGCAATATAAACGTAAAGTAAAAGATACCACATACTACTCTAATACTAAATACTTTAAACAACATATATTGCCGTTTTTTGCTAATATAAAGATTAAGGATATAAAGTTGGTAGTTTGCCAAAAATTTATTAATGACTTAGCAAAAAAATTTAAAAAATCTACCATTCAAAGATATAGAACACTTGTAAATTTGGTTTTAGATTATGCGATAAAACTAGAAATAATAAGTACCAATTACATGAAATACACTGATATACCTCGTGCTATTGAAAAAAGAAAAGATAATTACTATAGTAAAAATGAACTATTAGAGTTTTTAAGGTTAGTAAAAGACAATTTTTCTTTTGAGATATACTGCATTTTTAGGGTTTTAGCTTTTACTGGTGTAAGACGTGGTGAACTATGTGCTTTAACCTGGAAAGATGTTGACTTAAAAAATAAAACTCTAACAGTAAGTAAAAATATGACTTTTATAAAAGGTGGTTATCGAATATCCGAAACAAAGACACAAGCAAGTAATAGGGTTATTTATCTTGATGATGAAACAGTTAATGTACTTAAACAATTAAGAAAAGAATGTACCTTTCTACCAATTGATACATCTATTTTTGATTTAACTATTTCAAGGATATGTTATTACTCAAAACTCATTCATGAAAAACTACCTAACCTTAAAAAAATATCTGTTCATGGTTTTCGCCATACTCACGCTACTTTATTATATGAAAGTGGTGTTGATATTAAAGATATTTCAAATAGGTTAGGTCACTCAAATATAAAAACAACACTAGATGTATATACACATCTTACTGAAGATAAAAAGAAAGATGTTACTGAAAAATTCAGTAAATTTATGAGTATGTAACGTTCAACGGAAAGCTAACGGAAAGTAAAATAAATAGAGCCTTGATTTTAAAGGCTCTATAAACTTTTATTCATTTTCTTCTAAATTATATAGTAATTCATATAATTCTTTAGCATTTAACTTTTCTTTTTGTTCACGATTTATATCGCGAACTAACTGACCTCTATGAAGAATAATAATTCTATTACCATATTTCACAGCATCTTGAATGTTATGAGTAATCATTAATGCGGTTAAATTCTTCTCTTCAATTTTTTTGCGTGTTAATTCCATAATTTTTTTCTGTGTTTTTGGATCTAACGCTGCTGTATGTTCATCAAGAAGCAAAAGTTTTGGAGTAGTCATCGTTGCCATAAGTAGGGCAATTGCTTGGCGCTGTCCACCTGATAATAGTCCCATCTCGCTATCGAGTCTATCCTCAAGTCCCAAATCTAATGCCGCAAGTAGTTCTTTAAAAAGTTTTCTATCTTCTTTTGTAGTACCTAATTTAAATCCACGGTTTTTACCACGTCGCAATGCCAATGACATATTCTGAGCAACAGTCATACGTGGAGCTGTCCCATCCAAAGGATTTTGGAAAACACGACTTATAAATTCCGCTCTCTTGTGCTCAACAATATTACTAACATCTTTTCCTTCGATTAAAATTTCTCCATTGTCCAGAGAAAAAGAGCCTGCAAGTGCATTTAAAAAAGTAGATTTACCTGCTCCATTTCCTCCAAGAATAGTAATAAAATCGCCATCCTTGATATCCAAACTAACATTTTTTAAAGCATATTGTTCTCTATTTGTTCCAGGGAAAAAAGTTTTATCTAAATTTTTTATTTCTATAAATGACATCTACTTCACGCCCTTTCTTTTAATACTAAGTTTTAGTTGAGGTAAAGTTAAGAACAATGCAATAACTAAAGCTGATACCAATTTGAAATCATTTGCTCCTATAATGTTTAATTTTAATACCCCTACTAATAATAAACGATAAATAATCGCTCCAAAAATCACACAAACTAATCGTTGTGTAAAGCTCATATCTTTGAAAATAACTTCTCCAATAATAATCGCCGCAAGTGCCACTACAATAACACCTATACCACTATTCACATCAGAATATCCATTATTTTGTGCCAAAATAGCTCCAGCAAGAGCAATAATTCCATTTGCTAGCATAAGCCCTAAAATAGTCATAGCCTTTGTAGAAATACCAAGTGCTGTTGCCATTTTTACATTATCTCCAGTCGCAATTAAACTTTGACCAAGTTCAGTTGAAAAGAATAGTGACATCATACCAATAATTATCACCGAAAGAATAAACCCTAATAACACAGTATCATAGTGAGTAGGTAAATTTAAACTTTGAAATTTACTAAAAATAGTTTCTTTGTTTAACAAACTCAAATTAGGTCTTCCCATTATTCTCAAATTTACTGATAGTAGTGCTGTCATTGTCAAAATCCCCGCTAATAAACTTGGAATTTTACAAATTGTAATCAAAAATCCTGTGACTAAACCTGCCAGCATTCCAGCAACGATAGCAATTACCGTTGCAAGAACTGGATTAACTCCATTATGAATACAAATAACACAAACACCTGCCCCTAATGGATAAGCACCTTCCGTCGTCATATCTGCTATATTCAGTACTCTAAAACTTATAAATAATCCTAGTGACAATAATCCCCAAAGCGCGCCTTGAGCTATTGCCGAAATAATTAAATCCATCAAAACACCTCTTTCATTATATTTCAAATTATTAATGAATAACATTTTTAATTATTATCCATATAATATCAATAAAGTTATTTTTTATCTACAACTTTTGCCTTATTTTTAATATCTTGCGGAATTTCTATTCCTAACTGTTTTGCTTTTGCTTCATTTAGATAAATAACTCCTTCATTAGCAAGAACGATAGGCATTGTCTTAGTATCTGCTCCTTTTAAAACTTTTGCTATAACTTTTGCAGTCTCAACTCCTATTTTGTATTGATCTACTCCTATTCCAAGTAATCCTCCATCTGCAACCATTGTATCAGAAGAAGGGAATACCGGAACTTTCTTTGCATCAGTTACTTTTACGACAGTAGCCATTGCACTAGCAATTGTGTTATCAATTGGAATAAATATAGCATCAGTCTCTGCTGCAAGAGCCTCTGTTACCTGTTGGATATCATTTGTATTCGCAACTGTTGATACTTTTACTTCCAAGCCTAATTCTTTTGCTAATTTCTCAGCTTCTTGTGCTTGTTTTACAGAATTATCTTCACTTGCTGTGTAAAGAATACCTACTTTCTTCATTTTCGGTAAAATTTGTTTCATAGCCTCTAGTTGTTGCTTAATCGGTGTTCTATCACTCACACCTGTAATGTTATTTCCTGGGTTATTTTCACTCTTAATCAATCCTGCTTCTACTGGATAAGTAATACCAGCCATAATTATTGGCTTATCCTTAGTTGCATTTGATAGTGCTAATGTTGCTGGTGTCGTAATTCCGACTAAAATATCATTATTATCGCTTACTAACTTTTGTCCCATGCTTACAAGATTACTCTGATCACCTTGGGCATTTTGAAGATCTATTTTTATATCCTTACCTATTTGATAGCCTTCTTTAGCCAATCCTTCTTCTATTCCTTTATAGATTTGGTCTAGTGCAGGGTGACTAAGTAATTGAAGTACACCTACTCTAACTTCTTTTGTCTCTACTTTTTCAGCTATATTTTTTTTACCTTCATAATACCCATAACCTAAAACACTCGTTAATAACACTGCAAATCCTACAAAAATCTTATTAATTTTCATCTTCGAATCTCCTTATATATTTGTATTTACTTAAATAACAGTCACTAATAATTTTAGAAGCGTATCTATACAAAAAGACCACTAGTTTTTTATCTCTAGTGGTCTATATTTTTTAATTTAAATTATAATAAAATAAATATAAAAGACCACCTAGATAAATCCATGTGGTCATTTCTAATCATCACAAATAATCCACATAGATACTGACTTCTCGAAGTCGTACCTATGTCAAAAGAACAAGATCGACTCCGTATCTAGTGGCTTTGCCAACGAATATTCAGTTGTAAAGTTTCTACTTGATACAGTTTCATAAATATGTTCTCCTTTACTTTTATTACTTGGCTACAATTATATCAACTATTTTTTTTATTGTCAAGATATTTTTTACAAAAGAAATGAAAATTCTGACAATTCAATCTTCATTATCGTGATTGCTTAGACTATAACCTTTATTATAGAAAAAAATAATTAAAAATATATTAGGCTCTTTCTTATTTTTATAATCGATATTTA
>ERZ773059.307-NODE-307-length-26935-cov-4.347991_pt1 | contig 26935 bp, 23 predicted proteins | sample MGYA00580514_ERZ773059 | MGnify/ENA primary metagenome ERZ773059 (study PRJEB29015, sample SAMEA2737981) | human oral metagenome | biome: human oral; feature: human-associated habitat; material: dental | place: China | collected 2056 ...
ATCTTATTATACTTTCCTCAGAAGGCTATATAAGATATGCAAACCTAAAAGATAGCGTGGGAAAGGTTTTTGCAGTGTTAAAATACATATCTGCCGACGAAATTATAGAAGAGATATTAAATATCTATCAGCCGGAAAAGGAAGATGCATGGATCAAGATAGCCGGAAAGCAAAGTAAGATAATAGGTCTTTATTCTCCCATACATAGATGCGGAAAGACCTATGCTTCAATAGCCCTAAGTGCTATAGGAGGTGAATATAAGAAGACACTTTTGATAAGTTTTGAAGAATACAAGGGAGTATTATATGAGCTTTTAAAAAATACGGACTATGATATGTCGGATGTGCTTTATGCTTATAAGCAGGGGAATTTCTCATGGGATAAGCTAAGTAGAATAGTATATACTGCAGGTAATTTAAACCTGATAGCTCCGGCAAGATATCCTGAGGACATATCGGAATTAAGCTCAAAGGAGATATATGAGCTTATACAAAGTATAGCAAGAGAAAGCGAGTATGAACTTATAGTAATAGACTTCGGTATACTTGGGAAAAGAGGTATAGACATACTTGAAATGTGCCATAGTATATATATGCCTATATTGCAAGATTCGATATCAGAAAGGCGTATAGAAGAGTTTTATGATTACTTGAGCCTGCTTGAGAAAGAGCATATAAAAGATAAGATACTAAGCTTAGTACTGCCCTCATGTAACTATAGCGAGCTTGAGGTCGATAAAATTGCATACAGCGAGATAGGAGAGTATATGAGGACTATGGCACAGTCCGATATAGTACAAAAGATATGACGGTATTAAAAGAAGAAAACAGCATATACTTAATATTAATAGTCTTTTTGACGGTAGCAAGTTATACGGACTTAAAATATTCAAAAGTGTATAATGTTTGGATATTGGCGGCATCCGTTCCTGCCATATATATAAATACATATAAGTTCTTTATATGGGCAGGTATAAGTATAGCCTGCGGTTTTATTCTATATGTATGCAGAATGGTAGCTGCCGGAGATATAAAACTTGTTGCCTACATATATGGGCTGCTTGGTCCCGTCTCTGCCGGTAAAGTACTTCTGATTTCTTTAAGCATAGCGGCAATATATGCATTATACTTCTTATTATCTAAAAAAATTCTCTGCACTCGTCTTATATATTTCAAAGAATATCTGTGTAAATGTATAAAAAGCAAAAGTATAGATGAGTATTATAATAACAAAAAAGATGACAGATCCTTAACAATGCCTTTGTCGCAGTGGTTTTTAATAGGCTGTATAGTTTGGAGGGTATGTAAGTTATGCATTATGATGTAGAACAGGATGTAGTATTATTTGAAAGCATAAGGAATGATTTATCAAACCGGCTTTCAGATCTTAGAGGAATTTCAGATGAAGAGCTGTATGAGATGATAGATGAGCTTATAGTTTCTAAAGAAAAAGAATATAGGCTTTCTTTAAGACCGAAGTTAAAGCTTAGAAATTCTCTTTTTGACTCTTTTAGAAGGCTAGATATACTGCAGGAGCTTTTGGATGATAAAGATATTACCGAAATAATGGTAAACGGCAAGGAAGATATATTTATAGAAAAAAAGGGCAGAAGTATAAGGTTAAATAAAAGGTTTAAAAGCAATGAGCAGCTTGAAGATATGATACAGCAGATAGTAAGCGAGGTAAACAGGGTTGTAAATGTATCATCCCCCATAGCCGATGCAAGGCTAAAAGACGGTTCAAGAGTGCATATCGTGCTGCCTCCGGTATCTCTCATAGGACCGATTATTACTATAAGGAAGTTCCCGGAAGTTATAAGCATGGAAAGACTGATTTTCTTAGAAGCTATAAATAAAGAAGCGTCTGATTTTCTAAAAAAGCTTGTGAGAGCCGGATACAATATATTCATATCAGGAGGAACCAACTCAGGAAAAACAACATTTCTTAACGCCCTGTCTGCATATATACCTGATGATGAAAGAGTCATAACCATAGAAGACTCCGCAGAGTTACAGCTAAAGCATATAAAGAATATAGTAAGGCTGGAAGCCAGACCGGCGAATATACAAGGAGAGAAAGCGGTGAGCATAGCGGATTTGATCAAAGCCTCCCTTCGTATGAATCCTTCAAGAATAGTGGTAGGAGAGGTAAGAGGTGCGGAAGCTTTGGATATGCTTCAGGCTATGAATACCGGACATGACGGCTCGCTTTCTACCGGACATGGCAACAGTCCCAAGGATATGCTTTCAAGGCTTGAAACCATGGTTTTAAGTGCAGCCGACTTGCCGCTTGCAGCTATAAGAAGCCAGATCTCAAGTGCCGTAGATATAATGATACATCTTGGGAGACTCAGGGACAAAAGCAGAAAGGTACTCTCAATTATGGAAGTAGGAGATTGTATAAATGGAGAGATTAAACTTAACCGGCTCTATGAATTTAGAGAACAAAAAGAAAGCCGTATGGACAAGGTTGTCGGAGAACTTAAAAAGCTTTCGGAACTTGAAAATAAGACGAAACTTAAACTTGCAGGTGAAAGATTATAATGTATATAATTATTCACTGCTTGAGTGGTGTAAGTATGCATGTATTGCATTTTTATATATAACACTCATATCTTATGTATTCTACAGAAATATTTATGTATTTTTATTCTTAAGTCCATTTTCCTTATTTTATCCTAAATTCAAGAAAAAATCCCTTATACAAAAAAGAAAGAAAACTTTGGAGGCGGAGTTTAAAGAGGCGATACTTGTTTTGGCTTCTTTGCTAAGTGCCGGCTTTTCTATAGAGAATGCGGTAAAAGAAGCGGTAGTGGAGTTAAGGCTGCTTTATGATAAAGAGGTGCTTATAATAAAAGAATTTGAATATATACAGCACAGAATATATATGAAGATACCTGTCGAAAAGGCATTTGAGGAACTTGGAGAAAAAAGCCATGTGGAGGATATAAAAAACTTTGCAAGAGTGCTTAAGCTGGCAAAAAGAAGCGGAGGAGAACTTGTATCCATAATAAACCACACAGCCAATATCATACATGACAAAATAAGGATAAAAGAGGAGATAGTTACAATGACTACTGCTAAAAGGTTTGAACAAAAAATCATGAATTTATTTCCCATATTTATAATTTTATATGTGGACCTGACCTCTCCGGGATTTTTTACAGTTATGTATACAACATTTATAGGAAAGGCGGCTATGAGTATATGCCTTTTACTATATATATTTGCAATGTATATATCGGACAGATTGCTTAATATAGAGGTGTAAGATGAAAAGTTTTGTTAACCCTAAGTGCATAGCAGTTTTAAGGAAGTATAAAATACAAATAATATGCATAAGTATGGGATTTATACTGTTTTTTATCGCAAAAAACTTTGCAAATACTTCGGACTCTTTTATAAATAATAACTTTGTAAAAAGAGAGGGCTATTCCGCCTACAATAAAAGCTACGAGGTATATGTAGACGGTCTTTTAGACAGGGAAGTCTTAGTAAAGTTGCCGGTGTCCCACAGAAGTTACAGTGATGAGGAAATAGATGAGGTATTTGAAAAATGTATGAAGGTTTTAGAGAGCGCAATACTGGGAAAAAACCCTTCACTACAGGAAGTTTCCCAGGATCTTAACCTGATAAACGGCATCAAAGAATACGGTATATCGGTTGAATGGATATCTGAAACACCCGAGCTTATAGATGCTATGGGTACGGTAAATAATGAAAACCTAAAAGAAGCCAAAGATGCAGTATTAAAAGTATTTTTAACAGACAGAAAAAGAGAGGCGCAGTATCTTATAAATGTAAGAGTTATACCAAGAACCTATACAAAAGAAGAACTCAGTATAAAAAATTTTATGTCAAAACTTGAGGCTATAGATAAAGAAAATATCAGCAAGGAGGGCTATACGCTTCCCGATAGTTTTGAGGGGAAAAAGCTTTCTTACAGGCAGGAAGAAAGCAAGGATATACATATTATATGGATCATGGGTATAGTCATAGCAATTCTTTTGTATGTAAAAGATATGATGGCTCTTAAAGATAAGAAGGAATATAAGGCAAGAGAAATGCTTTTGGATTATCCTGAAATAGTTTCGAAACTCATGGTATTTATCGGAGCGGGCTTATCAGTAAGAAGTGCATGGGAGAGAATAGTTATAGACTATGAAAACCTTGCAGGAGGAAAAAGATTTGCATACGAGGAAATGTCAATCTCTTTGGCAAAGCTGAAAACAGGCGTACATGAGTCAAGGGTATATAAAGACTTTGGAAGAAACTGTGCCGTAAAGCAATATATGAAACTGGCAAGTTTACTTGATCAAAACAGAAAGTCGGGAGTTAATAATCTAAGGCAGATACTTAGTGTGGAGATGGCAAGTGCATGGGAGGAAAGAATCAACATAGCCAGAAGGCAGGGAGAAGAGGCAAGTACGAAGCTGCTTTTACCGCTTCTGATGCTGCTTATCGTGGTACTTATTATTATAATGCTTCCGGCAATGATGGCTTTTAAGTAAAGGAGGATTTATGATGACTGAATTAAAAAAACAATTTATATCTTTTATAAAAGAAGAGGAGGGTATAGGTGTTATTGAGGTGGTACTTATATTAGTAGTTTTAATAGGATTGGTGATTTTATTTAAGAGGCAGATAAAGCAGCTTTTGGATAATATCTTTCAAGAGATCAACAGTCAGTCGGGAGAAGTATACTAATGAGGCAAAAAGGCTCTATAACGGTATTTTTAAGCCTGATACTTGTTTGTGTCAGCGCACTTATATTCGCCTTGCTCGAGTCTGCCCGTACTGCCGGAGTCAGATACTACTTACAGACCGCAGCAGATGCAGCCATGGACTCTTTATACAGCAACTTTCATAAAGAATTATGGGAAAACTACAGACTTATACTTTATGAGGGTGTAGATGAGCAAACCGTGGAAAAGGACTATATGAGGTATGTAAAAGACTATATTGATAACTCAAATATATATAGGCTTGATGACCCGAAAGCAGAGGTAATGGACTTAAGAAGAATTACTGATGATTCAGCCTTTTGGTTTGAAAAAGAGCTTATCGAGTATATGAAGTATAACTTAGTTGATTTTTCAGGCTCTGTAGAAAGCTTTGAAGAAGCAAAAAAGGATGTGGAGCAGGCAAATATCATGAGAAATATTACTATGACTTATGGAGGGCATACAAAAGAAGCAGTTAAAGTAGAAAAGTCCCTTATGCGAATTACAGAAAGCCTTAACAATATTTCAAGTGCCAAATCAGAACTTGAAGCTTACATAGCCGCACAAGATGAGGAAGGCTGTAAGGCAAGCCTTATTACTATAGAAAGTGAAGCTGATTCACTTTCCGATAAATTAAAGTTATATGAGGAGGCGTCAGATAATTTTGAGGAAAGCCTAAGTAATACGGAAAGTGAGCTGAAGGAGGAATGGGAAAAGCTTACATCAGAGAATAAAGAACTTTTTGAAGAGGGAACCGGTGATTATAGAAACTATAGCACTAAAGATAAAGAAAGAAGGACAGAGGTTATAACTAAGGTGGAAGCGGCAAAAGAAAATTCTCAGAACATGTCTGAAAGATATGAGCTTATAGATAGTATAGCTGAACTTGACGCAGATGAGGATGCGGACGAGATAGAGGATAAATGGGGGATTTTAGAACTAAGTTGTAACGATATAAGTACTCCTGTCATAGACTCTGCTCATGGAATTGCTGATGAAAGCAGGGAAGAGAGATTGGAAAGCATGATGGATTTTTTATCGGGTGATATCATAAGTTTGGTGCTTCCAAGTGATAGATACTTATCACTTGGAAGTGTGGACAAGGCGGGCTTTCCGTCAAGTCTTACAAATAATATATCTGCAAAAGAAGGCGATCCGGTAGATAATCTTTTACTCAATGAGTATTCTGCAAGGTTTTTTGCAGACTTTAGCGATAATGCGGATAAGGAGTTTGCCTATGAGCTTGAATACATATATGCAGGTTTTGATACGGATAAGGAAAATCTTTCTGCCACATTAACGGATATATTAGCCCTAAGAACAGGGCTTAATTACATACACATACTTAGTGACAGCGAGAAGATGGAGCAGGTAAATAACCTTGCTATTAATATAGCCGGCACGGCAGGTTTTGTGGAGCTTAGTGTGCTTATAAGCTTTCTTATACTATCCGTCTGGTCTTTGGCAGAGTCTGTAGCCGATATAAAAGCCCTACTTAATAAAGAAAAAGTAGCCTTCTTTAAGACTGAGGAAGACTGGAGACTGGGACTTGACAGCCTGATGAATTCACCAAAGAGTGTCTTAGATAATATGGATAAAAAAGAAAGCGGTCTTGACTATGAGTCCTATACAAAATATTTGCTTTTAATGATAGACAGTAATTTAAGAGATTATAGAATGATGGATATGATGCAAAACAATATATCAGGTAAGGAAGCGGACTTTAAGATGGAGTCAATGATATATGCAAGCAGAATAAAAGTATACGCAAAGTCTTATAGAGTATTCAGCAGTTTATCCATAGGCGGTGGGGAGCTTATATCTCTTTCACCGAGTTATAAATTATATACGGAAGCAATAGGTGCTTACTGATTTTTGGAAAGGAGAATTTTTATATGCTCTCTTATAAGCATGAGTTTATCAAAAAAATAAAAAAGGCAACTCTCCAAGTACGCACTTATACAATAAAAAGCTTATCTAAGAGAGCATATAAAAAAGCTTCTTTAACAGTGGAGGCGGCATTTGCACTGAGCATTTTTATATTTACACTTGTTCTTATTATGCTTCCCTTTAAGATGCTTGATGCCAATAGAAAAATGCTTTCAATTGCGGAAAATATTAATAAGAAAATCTGCCAATATGCTTATCTTAGTAACTACCTTGATAAAAAAGAGGGATTAAATAAAAAAGAGGAAGGTGAATTTGCTGAAGGTATTGATATCAGCCAAATAAGCGAAAGCAGTACTTTTGCCGCCCTAATAAATCCTTATGTAGTACAGGATGTAAAAAGACTTATAAATGATAAGCATATCAGCGATGTAAGTACCTTGGATTCAGAGTTTCTTGTAAAAGATGATATAGTATCGCTTAGAATAAAATATAAATATAAGCTTCCCTTTGCCGTACCGGGGCTTGGCAGCATAAATCAGGAAGTGACAAGCAGCAGAAGACTTTGGATAGGCAGGGATGGCAGAAGCAAAGAAGGGGGCAATGAGTATGAAGAAGATAGTGAAATGGTTTATGTGGGTAGGACTTCTACAAGATATCACCTAAGCCCTACCTGCCACTATCTTTACAATAATATAAGTCCCCTGCCTTTGTCGGATATAAAAAATGTAAGAAACAGCGAGGGAGCAAAGTACAGTGCCTGTGCAAGGTGCGGTAAGGCGGCGGCAGGTACCGTATACATACTGCCTTCCGGAAAAAACTATCATAGTACAAGAAATTGCAGTGCTATGAATGCCTATGTAAAAACAGTAAAAAAATCAACGGTAAAACACTTGGGGGCTTGTTCTTACTGTGGGGGAGGACATTAATGATAGCTGATTATATGTTGGGAAGAATAATATTATTTATTTTTGTGAGTATATGCGCCTATGAGGATTTTAAGTATAAAAGTATAGATGTAAGGGTTTATGTGCTTATGTATATCTGTGAGTTTATGTTCTATATGTATCTGATAGCCTTATCAAAAAAGCTTGCACTTATGGATATAGCCTTGGGAGCTTCTATAGGTATAGCTCTTTTTGCAGCATCAAAACTGGGACTTAATATAGGGGAGGGAGATGCACACTTTTTTATAATTATGGGGCTGGGTTTGGGCTTTATGGCAAATATTAAAATACTTATATGCACACTGATCTTAATATCGGTAGTAGCCTTATATATAATAACCATTGATTTTATCAACAGAGTAAGCAGTAAAAACAAGGTTTTGCCTATGCTGGTATTTGCCTTTCCGGTGGCAGGCTTTATATTGTTCAGTTAAGGAGCTCATATGAAAAGATTAAAGGCAAGCTATACTATAGAAGTAAGCTATGTACTGGCGGTTACTTTATTTGCACTATCTGTCGTAATTATTACAGCATACAAGGAAGAGGCAAGAGTTTTACTGAACTTTGTCGCTCATACGGCACAAGAGCAAATGCTTTATACAGACAGGGAATATGAAAAAGACAACTATAACAAGGAAAGTATAATCATGGAAGGTATGAGTTATAAAAATATAAATTCAAGATTTTCAAAGGCTTTATTTAGTATAAATGAAGGCAATGATAAAGTGGATCTTACATTAAAGCATGATGAATACAGGATAGATATAAGTGCAGACAAGTACAGGCCGGAGAACTTTATGAGACTTACTACAGTTATGGAGAGTGTGTATGAATCAATTAAAGACTGAATATAAAAGAGATCTAAAAAGCAATTATCTGCTGATAAGTTTTGAGGATGAAGAAGAGGCGGATATAGAAAAGTATGAATTTAAGATGCTTGAGAATAACTATATTTCGGGTCTTATGAAGTTTAAGTTAGTTAAAGATAACGAAAAAACGATATTTTGCTACGATATTACATCAAAGCAATCACTTTCAAGAATACTTGAGTATAAACCGGTAGGCTTGGAAGATATCAAAAAAATAGTATTGGGAATAATAAGAGCAATCACCAATATGGAAAGATTTTTACTCGGAACTTACGGACTTTTACTTAACACCGATTATATATATGCCGACCCTGAAAGCCTAGACTTAGCCCTTTGTTATCTTCCTTGCATTAAAGAAGAAATGCAAAGTAAATTATTCGATTTATTTGCACAAATTCTTGCAAAGCTTGACCAAAACGACCATGAAGGTGTGGTACTGGCGTACAGCCTGTATCAGGAAAGCTTAAAAGATAATTGTGTAATTAATGATTTGCTAAGTATTATGAATAAGCATAATAAAAATACAAAAAAAGAAACTCTACTAAAAATAGCGGATGCCGAACATAACAAAGAAGATGTATATGAAAGCGATAAGGCTAAGCCTATTGAAAGTAAAACAAAGGACAGGGCGGAGATTTTCAGCATCAAATCCTTATTTGGAATGAAAAAAGAAAAAGCTAAAGTAAATAGTCCCATACAAGAAAGCAAAAATTTGTATAAAACGAAAAAGCAGGAAGAAAGCCCACCTGAAGAAGAATTTGACGAAGAAAATAAAGAGTGGCTTGAGTTATTTGAAAATTCAAAAAGTATTGAAAGAAACAATACTTATGAAGAAAAGGATTATATGCACACGGTACTGCTTAGTGATCCATCGAAAGATAAAGCAGGCTATATGCTAAAATCCTCAGATAATACGGTAGAAGATATAAAAATTTCCTACTTCCCTTTTATCATAGGAAAGCAGGAAAGAATATGTGATTACATTATAAAAAGTGAAATGGTAAGCCGCCTACATCTTCGTATAGATAAGGACAGGGGAGAAAAATTCAGCATAAGAGATCTTAACTCGCTTAACGGAACCAAACTTGAGGGAAGGCTTCTTGATAATGAGGAAGTAGCTGAACTTAGCTTAGGGAATGAGGTTGAAATAGCGGACTTAAGGTATGTGTTTGTAAAGGTGTAGGTGATTTGTCTATCACATAAACCGTTACAAACATATCTTGCCTTGGACACGCTCCCGCTAACTTCGCCTCGCAGCGGTACTAAGCTTTATCTTCGCCTGACGGCTTGATAAAGCAAGTACCGGCGGTCTCAGATTGTCCTTGGCAAGATAGTTTAACGGTTTATGTGCCTAAGGTACCGGCGGAGGGGGAGAGGTGTAGGCACACTTTTATCTAACGCCACATCCCCTATATGAACGACTATTTTTAAGATTTGAATCAAAGTCACTTTCCCACCATCCCATCCGCCTCTCAATAGCAACATAAACAATAGCTATTTATCCATCCTTATCCCTTATACAGATATTTCTTGCGGGTTGGTGTTTCTGTCAATTATTTCTGGTTAATTGTTTATGTTGTCAACTACTCAACAAACTTATATTTTCAGGAAATTAAATTTTGCACCTATTGAACGCAGAGTTTGCTCTTCCCTCGTATGGCAGGTAAATATAATAATCTGAGATCTATAGCTTTTATATAGATAATCGAGTACGGTTCTAAGCCTTGAATTATCATAGTTTACAAAACTGTCATCTAAAAATAGCGGAAGACTACCCTTACTCATCAACTTGGCGGTAGCCAGCCTAAGAGCAAGGTAAATCTGATCTATAGTTGAACTGCTCATTTGATTCATAGGTATAAGTTTGCTTTTTGTATTTAAGGCTATGTCCAAATTCTCGTCTATGGACATAGAGTCATATATGCCGCCGGTAATTCCTTTTACAAACTCGGAAGCTTCTTTATTAAGATATACACCGAAGGAATCCTTGATAGTGGAAGATAAACTATCCATAGTTTCTATGGATAGATCAAGTGCATCAACTTCAAATTGCAAGCGTTCATTTTCATCTATTACAGCCTTAAGTGCTTCATTTTCATCACTTAGATCTGCGAGTTGCTCAAGTTCTTTTTCCTGTTCCCATACGGAGCGATTGGAGCTGTCTATGCCGCTAAGGACAGACTGTTTTTTACCGTTAAGTTCGGATAATTCTTTACTTAACCTGTCAAGTTCTTGTTGTTGGGTATCCACCTCATCAAGCACCATTAAAAGCTTATCCATTTTTGAGTTGAAGTTTGAGAGCCCCGGCTCTATGGATAACCTTGTATGTATATTAAGCAGTTCATATAAATCGCCAAGATGTGTATCCAGAGCATTTCTATCTTTAGAATACGCAAGCATACATATCAAAGCGGACACAGAGGCTATAATAAAGGCTATAATAAGGAAAATCATAGTAATATTGTGTGAATATGACATGTGAGAGCTAAGCTGTGTAAGTTTATTAAATAAGTACATATACACAATAAATATTGCAAATATTGCCGAGAGTACCAAAGAAACAATACCGGCAAATTTATACATATTAGCTTTGCTGTTTGCTGCAAAATGCTGATAATTTTCAAATAATTCCTGTGCTTCTTTTTTGCGTTCTTCTATATCGGCAGCACTTGATATGGACTTATCGCTAAGTTTTTGTCTGTTTGCGGAAAGCTTTGAAATAAGCTCTTCTTTGGCAGCTCCAAGTTTATTGATCTGCATATCAAGTCGTTGCTTATCAAGGATCAAATTTTGTGCTTTTGAGCTGTCTTTTGGGATATTAAGGTTATTTTCTATGCTTCTGATAGTACTTAGGTTGGCAGCATAATTTTTACTTGCCTCAGGTACTATTCTGGAAGCATAGGCTCTTCTTTCCTTTTTTAATATATCTAAGGCTTTTTCTATATTAATAACCGGATTTCCGGAATTATTCATATTGGCTATATAGTTTTTAAGCTCTATTGTCATATCATGATCAGTACTGCTTTTTAATTGACTTATGCTTACTGTATTGTCATAGGCAAGCATAGACATATTGTTAAGGAATTTTGTATTAATGAAATTTTGCGGAGAGTCTATTTTTTCACCGCCGGTTTCGTCAATAAGTGTCAGTGGAGCAGCGGCTTGTCTGCTAAAGTTTCTTTCTATGTGGTATACACTGTCCTTGTAGCCGACTTTCATACTACCTGAGTAATCTGCACCCGAATCCCAAGGCAGATATCTTGACCATGCGTCATTCGGGTTGGCTCTTACTCTTGTACGATCCATACCGAAAAGCATAGCTTTTATAAAGCTGTGTATAGTAGATTTGCCGGCTTCATTATAACCATATATAAGATTAAACCTGTCTGAAAAACGAATATGTTTGTTTTTCAGTTTACCAAAACTATTAATATGAAGTTCTAATATTTTCATGAGTTACCCCCCTTTATACATAGTTTTAAGTAGGGCTGACACACCATAATTCAAGGCTTTTTTATCAAGCTTTGATATATTTTCTCTATTTAATTCTTTTATAAAAAATCCTATCATATCATTGGAGTGTTCACTAAAAAGTTTTGCAAAATCATACATAGGTTCGGAATCATCTATAATTTTAGCAATGCGGAATTTTTCATGCAAACTGTCAAGGTCAAAATCTATATAAGGGTCTCTGACTCCAAGTATAGTAAGCTTGTATATGTGCTTTGTACCACGCTTTACTATTTCATCACTGATGCCGGTAATAAGCTCTGAGTTACTTGTAGTTTTATTTACATTAATTACCAGAGGGATGTATTCAATATCTGCAATAGGAATAAAATCCAAGCGGGATACCTTTCTTGTAAATTCGGATATCTCACCGTAAAATATACCATGTGCACCGCTCTCGTTGATATCTAAGGGCTCGGGAGAACCGCAATAAGCCATAATATTGGAATCGAATACTTCCGATTTATGTGAATGCCCCAGTGCTATATAACTGAAACCGCTGTTTACCAAATCCTCTTTATCAAAGGGCAGATGCAAAGAATCACCGCCATGAGCCATAAGTATATGTATGCGATTGCTTGAAGGAGCTACAATACCGTCAAGAAGTCTGTCCTTAAGCTCTTTGGAGTGGTATGAAAATCCGAATACCTCTGTATTGATATCTGCAAAATAAATACCCTGCATTTCATTGGAAGTTATGTAATACACATTTTCAGCCCAAGGAAAGTCATATATATTCGAGTTCTCGGTGATTTTATCACGGTTGCCGGCTATTATTATAACCCTTGTATGGGGTATTGCAGCAAAAAGATAATTAATTTCTTTCAAATCTTTGTTAAGAGGCTGTTTGTGGAAAAGATCACCGGAGATAAAAAGGCAGTCAACCTGCCTTTTCTTACATTCATCTATAATTTTACCCAGTACTTCTTTTACAGCCGTATACCTTTCCTTAGCCCAAGGTTTTGAAACATCAGGTCGCATACCGTAGTGTATATCTCCCGTATGTATAAACTTCATAATAAAGTCCTTTCATAGGATACAAATTTTTAAGATCTAATAATATAAGCTTATTTCACAGCCGGCTATGTACACTTACTTTGCCTTGTAGTTGCGAAAATTAGTGTTTTGCTATGCTTACTTTGCGAACTATGCACCGGTATAGCGTATCCTTGATATTTAATTAATATAATAAAGAGCAGAGTAAGCTTAAGTTTTCTTTATTATATAGTTGTTAAAACCTATTAACACAGTAGTAATAAGGTCAGATATCAATGCTACACTATACCGGTTTTATTATTTTATAAATACTGATTAAAACTCACAACTGCCTACAGTTCTTGGGAAAGGAAGTACATCACGAATATTTCCCATACCTGTAAGATACATTACACATCTTTCAAAGCCGAGACCGAAACCGGCGTGTCTTGTTGAGCCGTACTTTCTAAGATCGAGGTAGAAGTCATAATCTTCTATCTTCATACCCATCTCTTCTATACGCTTAACCAACTTTTCGTAGTTATCTTCACGCTGACTGCCTCCAATGATCTCGCCTATTCCCGGAACTAAGCAGTCCATAGCCGCAACGGTTTTTTGGTCATCATTCAGTTTCATATAAAAGGCTTTGATATCCTTTGGATAGTCTGTTACGAAGATAGGCTTTTTAAATACCTCTTCGGTTAAGTATCTTTCATGCTCTGTTTGTAAATCACAACCCCATGAAACCTTATACTCAAAGTTGGCATTGTTCTTTTCAAGTATTTCAATAGCCTCGGTATAAGTTATTCTGCCAAAAGAAGAAGTTGATACATGCTCAAGTCTTTCTAAAAGTCCTTTGTCAACAAACTCGTTAAAGAAGGCTACTTCTTCAGGAGCATTGGCAAGTACATAGCGTATAATGTATTTTAACATCTCCTCTGCCACATCCATGTTGTCGTTAAGATCGGCAAATGCCATCTCAGGCTCTATCATCCAAAACTCTGCTGCATGTCTTGTGGTGTTGGAGTTTTCCGCACGGAAAGTAGGTCCGAAGGTATAGATATTCCTAAAAGCCTGTGCAAATACCTCTCCGCATAGCTGGCCGCTTACAGTAAGTGAGGTTTCTTTACCGAAGAAGTCCTTGGAATAATCCACTTTGCCGTCTTCACCAAGGCAACTTCCTACAGGAAGAGTAGTTACCTGAAACATCTCGCCGGCACCTTCGGTATCACTGCCGGTGATGATAGGAGTATGAACATATATAAAGTCCTTTGATCTGAAAAACTCATGTATAGCAAAGGCTATAAGAGAGCGAACCCTATATACGGCTTGGAAGGTATTGGTTCTTGGTCTTAGGTGCTGTATGCTTCTAAGATACTCAAGAGTATGCCTTTTCTTTTGCAGCGGATAGTCTGAGGATGAAGGACCCTCTATACTTATCTGTGTTGCCTGTATTTCAAAGGCCTGCTTTGCATTTGGAGTGGCTACAAGTTTTCCTGTGATAACAAGAGCAGCTCCTACATTTACCTTGGTTATGTCGGAAAAATTAGCTAAACTGTCATGATATACGATCTGTATTTGTTCAAAAAAAGTACCGTCACTTATCATAAGAAAACCGAATGCTTTAGAGTCTCTGTTGCTCCTTACCCATCCGCCTATGGATACTTCCTTGTCTAAAAAGCTTGAAGAGTTTGTAAAAATCTCCCTAAGAGTAGTTAGTTTCATAGTAGAATCCCCTTTTATAAAATCAATCTATTATATATTGCTACAGTATAGCATAAATGCATAAAAAGTGTATACATAATTAAGTTTTGAGCCTAAAAATCATCCACAAGTACAGCGTCCTCAGGTGAAAAATAATCAGTGCTCAAACTGCTGAACCCTGCTGCCTTCCATGCCTGTTCAAAGCTTATGTCTTCTTTGTTGCTAAGATATACAAAAGTACTGTCTTTTGCGGCATTCGGTATTCTGCCGGAAATTTCCAAACGATGCTTATATGTATGATCCTCACACATCCAAGTGCCGTCTGTCATCTCATAATAAGTTTTTCTGCTGCCCTCTATAGTATTTTTAATACCGTCTTCTTTTTTAGCACAGGCTGATACTAAAAATAAAGAAAGGATAAGAGTAAAAATAAGACTGATTTTACCAACAACTTTTTCATGGATACCTCCGATCCGCCTCTGTGGCTTATACACTGACTAACTGTAAGCTTATTATATATTTTTTGATAATAAGATACCATTAAAAATAAATAAAATTAAATATTAAAAGCATTGAAACAATGTAATAATAGTATTATATTGTAATTGTAAATAAATTACAGACTGCAATTATTACATCGTTTCTTAAATAAGCACAGCAAATAAATTAAATATCAATAATACATTACACTGGGCTAAGAATAGATATTATTATGGAAAGAGAGGAAGAAAATATGCTTGGAAACTTTAGTTATGTAAATAAAACCAAACTTTATTTTGGCGATGATTCTTTAAAATATCTGAATGAAGAATTACCCAAATATGGGAAAAATGTTCAGCTGATCTATGGCGGAGGCTCTATTAAGAAAAACGGCATCTATGATGAAGTGGTTAAAATATTGAAAGCAAACGGCAAGGAAATTATTGAAGATGCAGGAGTTATGCCCAATCCTACAATTGAAAAACTTCGTGAGGGAGTAAAACTTGCAAGAGAGGGCGGGGCAGATCTGCTCTTAGCGGTTGGAGGCGGCTCTTGCTGCGACTATGCAAAGGCGCTTTCTGTTTCAATACACTGTGATGAGGATCCTTGGGATAAGTACTATATGCGCTTTGAAGAGCCGAGTTGTAAGATAGTTCCTGTGGGCTGCATTTTAACTATGGCAGGAACCGGTTCGGAAATGAACGGAGGGGCTGTAATCAGTAATCATGAAAAGAATTTAAAAATAGGGCATGTATTTGGAGAGGAGGTATACCCGAAGTTTTCAATACTTAATCCGAAGTTTACGCTTTCATTGCCTAAAAAGCAGATGATTGCAGGTATTTATGATATATTCAGCCATATTTGTGAGCAGTATTTTTCAGGAGAAGATGATAATACAAGTGACTACCTTGCAGAAGGACTTATGAAGTCAGTAATTCATTCCTCATTAATAGCAGTGGAAAATCCTGATGATTATGAGGCAAGGTCCAATATCATGTGGTCTGCTACATGGGCGCTTAATACTTTAATTGCCGCAGGAAAAAGAGGCGACTGGATGGTACATATGCTGGGACATTCGGTAGGCGTTTACACCGATGCGACACATGGCATGACCCTTTCAGCCGTATCATTGCCATATTACCGTTATATACTTCCCTATGGCTTAAAGAAATTTAAGAGGTTTGCAAAAGAGGTTTGGGAGGTAGATACTACAGGTAAAAGTGATGAGGAAGTTGCAAAAGAAGGTCTTATTACAATGGAAAACTGGATGAAAAAACTGGGAGTTGCAATGAATCTTAGAGAACTCGGAGTTAAAGAAGATATGATAGAGGACATTGCAAACGGAACTATACTTTTGAAGCACGGATATAAGCAGCTTAGTAGAGAAGAAGTTATAGAAATCCTGAAAAAGAGTATGTAGAAGCGGTTTTATTACTATTATGCCATGCCTTTGCTTTAGTAAAACATATAAACTTTATATTTCGATAAAGATAAAAGACATGGCATAATTTTATAAAAAACCTATAATATCTATTTGTTCATGCACAGGACTTATTTATAAATTCAGTAATACTTTTCTTACGGTTTCGCTTTTATAGTTTAACGCTTTTAATAGAAATTATTGTATTCTTCACTGTCGAGCTTTAAATCTTTAAAGAAACTCTCAAAATCCATACCCAGATAATCGCTCATTTGCTTCATTTCAATAATAGTCTTAATGTCTATACCTATACCCTCTTTCTTTGTACGCTCCAAGGCAAGAGCTTCTTTTTCGCCATGAGTGTAAATGTACTCCTTACCTTCCGCCTTAGGAGCATCTCTGAGTTCTTGTAAAAATCTTGAAAAATGCTCTATAATCATTTGGGGTTCTCCGAATATTTTAGGATCTATGGCAATAAAACCGTGGCAGGTGCCGCCTTTTCCTCCTGTATGTGTATGATTTGATGTCATTCCCAAAGATAAAATTGAGCTGAAAAGTTCACATATCATACCATAACCGTAACCTTTATGGCTTCCGGATATTTCTTCATTGCCGCCAAGAGGCATAATACCGCCGCCGTTTTTATTGACGATATTAGTAAGAACATCCTGTGCATCAGTTGACGGAGTTCCGTTTTTATCAAGTGCCCAGCCTGTTGGCAGTGTTTTCTCAGCCTTCCTGTACATTTCAAGCTTTCCTCTTGTTACTACAGTTGTAGATGCGTCAAAAAGGAAAGGATAAGGCTTTGCGGGAACCGCAAGGGCTATAGGATTACTTCCAAGCATAGCCAATCTTGCATTGGTGGGAACCATAATAGCCTCGGAATTGGTAAATGACATTCCGATAAGACCTTCATCACACGCCATCTTCGCATAGTAACCGGCAATACCGTAATGATTGGAGTTTCTTACAGTAACGATACACATTCCGCTTGTTTTGGCTTTTTCAATAGCTGTTTGCATTGCCTTGTGGGAAATGATTTGTCCCATTCCGTCATGACCGTCAATAACTGCGGAAACCGGTGTTTCAAATACAACTTCAGGTTTTGCTTCCACCTTGATCATGCCCTTTTCAATTCCCTTATGGTAACGGGAAATTCGTTGCATACCATGTGATTCTATACCGTATTTATCAGAAGTTAAAAGAACATCGGTAATAATATCACTGTCCCTTTCCGAAAAACCGAACTTAATAAAAGCTTCTTTACAAAACCTTTCAAGTGTTTCTATACTGAAATATAAATGACTCATATATATCCTCCTTGTGTATTGCTCTACCGTTAAAACAACTTGACAGAGCTTGATGTAAAAGTATTCCTAACTCATATATTTCTATAATCTATAATAAGTAAGGATATTTTGTGACTATAAAAAGTATTATAATTTATAAGTAATGCATTGACAATGTATGTAAAAATTAAATTCACAAATAAAGCCGCTTTTTTACTTAACAAAGCGGTACAAATACAGTATAATAAAACCATCAAAATCATCTGAACATTTTTGATGAAGGGTAATTGCTTTAATACTGCAATGCCGATATATCAGTACTTATAACGGAACGATAAGGCTGATTTGAAAATATATTAAAATGAGACTTAACCTAAGGAGGTTTATATGCCGTTAAAAAAAGGTGTTATACATATATATACGGGAGACGGAAAGGGCAAGACCACAGCAGCTATGGGGCTTGCAGCAAGAGCTGCCGGAACAGGACTTAAGGTGCTTATCTGCCAGTTTCTTAAGGATGACAGAACCGGAGAGTTGAATGTACTTGATAGCTCTGATAATATAGAGATAATTTCGTATCCGCATAAAATCAAGTTTATTAAGTATATGACAGAAGAAGAGGTTGCACAAAATAAAAAAGATCATCAGGAATATTTTAATAAAGTAGTGGCAGCGGCTAAGGATAAAGATTTGCTTATTATGGATGAATTTATGGCAGCTTATAACTACGATATGATAGAAAAAGCACCGGCTTTAGAGTTTTTGAAAAACAAACCGGAAAAGTTGGAAGTGGTGCTTACCGGAAGAGATGCTCCGGATGAAATAAGAGAACTTGCAGCTTATATTACAAATATGACCAAAATAAGGCATCCTTATGATATGGGGCTGTCTGCAAGAAAGGGTATAGAGTTGTAAAATATTTTCTTAATTAAAATCAAGTTTCGCAATATGCATTTGAGAATTGATCATATAAGATTTTATAGAGCTTTAAAATATTTTTTATAAAACCGGGGGCTGTTGCATTGAGAACGGAATATACGACATATAACAGTAAATAAAGCAAAAAGCTGCTATATAAAGTATTATTTTCTTTTTATGCGACAGCCTCTTTTAAGTTTGTTTTAAGAAAGGTATTTTAATATATTGTATAAAGATTAACTGATAAAGAATGAGGAAAAATATGAATTACATAGAATTTGATAATAACAGAAAGTTTGATATAACTATTTTAGGAAGAGCATCTATAGATATGATTCCCACCGACTTTTTTAAGACCTTGGACGAGTGTGCAACCTTTAAGAAATATATAGGCGGCTCTCCGGCAAATATAGCCATAGGTATGGCAAGGCTTGGAAGAAGTGTAGGATTTATAGGAAAGGTATCCGATGACAGTTTCGGTAACTTTGTCTTAAAAGGCTTTAAAAAAGAAGGCATAGATACTACACATATATCAAAGACAAAGAATGGTGAAAAGATAAGCCTTGCCTTCAGTGAAGTGCTTGAGGGTAAGGGAAATAACTTAATTATGTATAGAAATAAGGCTGCCGATCTGAGTCTTGATGTAAGCGACATAAACGAAGAGTATATAAAGCTTTCCAAACTGCTTTTTATATCAGGTACGGCACTTGCGGCTTCTCCTTCAAGAGAGGCGGTGCTTAAGGCGGTGGAGCTTGCAAAAAAATCAGCTACAAAGATAGTATTTAACCTTGATTACAGGGCGCACAGTTGGCAGGATAATAAAGAGGTGGCAAAGTACTACAGTCTTGTAACAGAGCAAAGTGATATCGTGATAGGTCTTAGAGAAGAGTACGACCTTATGGAGACGGAGCTTAATCTGTCGGGAAATGATGAGGACAGCGCAAAATATTGGCTTTCAAAAGGGGCAAAATTAGTGGTAATAAGGCATGGTGATGAAGGCTCCGCTACCTATACAGATAATGGAGAAAGCTTTTTTATAAAGCCTTTTCCGGTAGATAACCTAAAGGGACTTGGAGGCGGAGACGGCTATATAGTTTCCTTTATTAACGGACTTTTTGCCGGAATGAAAATTATTGATGCTATGGAGATGGGCAGTGCTCATGCGGCAATGCTTGTGGCAAGCAGGAGTATAAGTGAGGATATGCCTACACTTGAGGAAGTCGAAGAGTTTTTAGAGATGGCAAAGGACAGATACGGGGAAATGATTGCAAGAGTATAAAGTTTTTTATTTAAAAATATAGTCAGATAAGTATAAGTTGTGCTAAAATGCTTACATTAGAAAAATGCAGATGTGATATTTTAAGCAAATGCTTGAAAAAAGGGGTGCTGTCGGAAGTTTTAACTTTTATAGTTAAGACTTTTGGCAGCCCCTATCATTTATAAAGACAGGAGATAAAAATGAGAGTTTTAGTAACAGGAGCCAAGGGGCAACTCGGTACAGATGTGATGGCGGAACTTAAGTCTAACAATATAGAAGCTGTAGGCATAGACAGGGAAGAGCTTGATATAGTGGATGCTAAAGCTTGTGAGGAGTTTTTTGATAAGGCAAATGCAGAAAAAAGAATAGATGCGGTTATACATTGTGCGGCATATACGGCAGTGGATAAGGCTGAAGATGAGCAGGAGCTATCTTACAATATCAATGCTTTAGGCACTAAGAATATAGCAACAGCCTGTAAAAAATTTGATATGAAACTTATGTATATAAGTACCGACTATGTATTTAACGGACAGGGCGAAAGACCTTGGGAGCCGGATGATGAGAGACAGCCGCTTAATGTATACGGAAAAACCAAGTATGAGGGTGAACTCTTTGTGGAAGAGATAGCCAAAAAGTATTTTATAGTAAGAATTGCTTGGGTATTCGGAATTGCCGGCAACAACTTTATCAAGACCATGTTAAAGCTTGCAAAAGAAAGAGACTCCTTGACGGTGGTGGATGATCAAATAGGTTCTCCTACCTATACGGCAGACCTAAGTAAGCTCTTGGTTTCAATGATACAGACCGATAAGTACGGAAGGTATCACGCAACCAATGAGGGGTATTGCTCATGGTATGAGTTTGCCAAGGAGATTTTTAAGGTAGCGAAAGTTACAATCAATGTGGCTCCGGTTGACTCATCGGCATATCCTGCCAAGGCAAAAAGACCTGCAAACAGCCGTATGGAAAAGAAAAAGCTTGATAAGATGGGCTTTAAGAGGCTGCCAAGCTGGCAGGATGCCACAAGAAGATATATAGAAGAGTTACAAAAGTTATAAAATATTTGAACTGCTATGGCAAAGATTAAAGTTCGTATTCCGATTTAGCAACAGAATGGAGGAATTTAAATGGGAAAGTATTTTGGAACAGACGGTTTTAGAGGAGAGACTAATGTGGATTTGACTGTGGAACATGCCTATAAAGTAGGAAGATTTATAGCATGGTACTACTCACAGAATATAAAAGAAGGTGAGAGGTGTACGGTTGTAATAGGTAAAGATACCAGACGCTCAAGCTATATGTTCGAGTATTCTTTGGTAGCGGGACTTACAGCCTCAGGTGCGGATGTGTACCTCCTTCATGTAACTACGACCCCAAGTGTGTCCTATGTAGTAAGAACGGAAGGATTTTCGGCAGGAATTATGATAAGTGCAAGCCATAATCCTTATTATGATAACGGAATAAAACTGCTTAACTCCAACGGAGAGAAGATGGAAGAAGAGGTCATACTTAAAATAGAAGACTACATAGACGGTAAGATTCCCGAATTGGAGCTTGCTACAAGGGAAAATGTCGGAAAGACCGTAGACTATGCGGCAGGAAGAAACAGATATATAGGCTATCTTATTTCCATAGCGACCAAGTCTTTTAAGTCCAAAAAGGTAGCACTGGACTGTGCCAACGGAGCGGCATTTACCATAGCAAAAAGCGTCTTTGATGCACTTGGAGCGGAAACCTTGGTTATAAATAACAAGCCTGACGGAACCAATATCAATGTAAATTGCGGCTCCACACATATTGAGGGCTTGTGCGAGCTTGTTAAAAAAGAAAAGTGCGATATAGGTTTTGCCTATGACGGAGACGCCGACAGATGCCTTGCAGTTGATGAAGACGGCAATGTAGTTGACGGAGATGCAATACTTTATATATGCGGCAAATATATGAAGGAAAAAGACAGCCTCAGTAACAATACGGTAGTAACAACAATCATGTCCAACTTAGGCTTATATAAAGCCTTTGATAAAGAGGGTATAAAGTACGAAAAAACAGCCGTAGGAGATAAGTATGTCTATGAAAGTATGCTTAAAAACGGGTATAATCTCGGAGGAGAACAATCAGGGCATATCATATTCAGCAAGCATGCAAGCACCGGAGACGGTATACTTACCTCACTCAAAATCATGGAAGTCTTGCTTGAGAAAAAAGAAAGTCTTAAAAACTTAAGCAAAGACTTGAAAATATATCCTCAGCTACTTAAGAATGTAAGGGTCAAGGACAAGAGTGCGGCAGGAGAGGATAGTGAGGTCAAGGCAGTTGTAGAAGAAATAAGCAAAGAACTTGCCGATGAGGGAAGGATACTGCTTAGACCAAGCGGAACAGAGCCTTTGATTAGAATTATGGTAGAGGCAAAGACTGAGGACATATGCAATGAGTATATAGAAAAAGTAGTTAAAGTAATGCAAAAAAGGGAATTACTGGTATAATAAGAATCGGCTGATATAAAAATTCACTCTTAAATAAGACCGGATTTTTATAAGTTATAAGTTTTTGTTTTAAGGAGGAAATGGACTATGTATAATTTAGGAAGGTATAAAAGAGCGGAAGTTGTAGATTTTAGCGAAAGGACTTGGCCCAATAAGCAAATAGAAAAAGCTCCGATATGGTGCTCGGTTGACCTAAGAGACGGTAATCAAGCTTTGGTTGAACCTATGGCGGTTGAGGAAAAAATAGAGTTTTTTAAGCTTTTAGTGCAGCTTGGATTTAAGGAGATAGAGGTAGGTTTTCCGGCAGCTTCACAGATAGAGTTTGACTTTTTAAGGCAGCTTCATCTGAGAAAACTCATACCTGATGATGTCAGTATACAGATTTTATGCCAGTGCAGAGAACACCTTATCAAGAGAACCTTTGAGGCTATAGAAGGAATTAAAAAAAGCATAGTTCATATATATAACCCCACTTCTACTTTACAAAGAAAGGTAGTATTTAATAAAGATAAGGAAGAAATCAAGCAAATAGCCTTAGACGGCGTGGATATGGTAAAAAGGTATATGGGGACTCATAACGGTAAGATAATACTTGAGTATTCTCCTGAAAGCTTTACAGGAACGGAGCTTGATTATGCACTGGAAGTTTGCAATGCAGTTACAAAAAGATGGGGTGCAACTAAGGATAATAAAATAATTATCAATCTTCCGGCAACCGTTGAGATGACGACTCCCAATGTATATGCGGATCGTATTGAGTGGATGAGTAAAAAACTTGATAACAGAGAAAGCATTATATTAAGTGTGCATACACATAATGACAGAGGTACCGGAGTAGCAGCCAGTGAACTTGCAATGCTTGCTGGAGTAGAAAGAGTGGAGGGTACACTTATGGGCAACGGAGAGCGTACCGGCAATGTGGACATCCTGACCTTAGCTTACAACCTCTATTCACAGGGCATAGATCCCAAGCTTCATTTGAGCAATGTAAAAGAGATCAATGAAGTATATGAAAGATGTACTAAGATGAAGGTGGATCCAAGACACCCTTATGCAGGTCAGCTGGTATTTACCGCATTTTCAGGCTCTCATCAGGATGCGATCAACAAGGGATTGCAGGCAATGAGAGAAACAGAAAATCCTTACTGGGAAGTGCCTTACCTTCCTATAGATCCGGCGGACATAGGCAGACAGTATGAGCCGGTAGTAAGAATAAATTCACAGTCAGGCAAGGGCGGAGTTGCCTTTATACTTGACAGCTTCTTCGGATATAAGCTTCCTAAGGGAATGCATAAGGAATTTGCAGATATAATACAGGAATTATCGGAAAATCAAGGTGAGGTAACACCTGAGCAAATCTATACTGCATTTAAGGAGAATTATATAGACAAAAAAGAGCCTATACACTTTGTAAGATGTGATGTTATGGAAAGCGGAGATGATGTGGAAAGCACAAGTACCGTAAAGATAGTTTATAGGCAAAACGGTGTGGAAAAAAGCTTTGAGGCAGTTGGTAACGGTCCTATAGATGCCGCTGTTAACGGTCTTGAGGCAAGCCTTGGAATAGAGATAAAGGTACTTGACTATACCGAGCACGCTTTAAAATCAGGAGCAAATGCACAGGCTGCCGCATACATACATCTTGTAGATGTTAAAAGCGGAAATGTTACATATGGAGTAGGTATATCCAGCAACATTACCAGAGCTTCTTTAAGAGGACTTTTCAGTGCTGTAAACAGATTGTTTTTTTAGGAGAAACGAACCTTGAATATAGTTTATGTAGCTAATGAAGCCTATGTAAGTATTTTGGGAACAAGCCTTTATTCTTTATATGAAAGTAATAAGGCGGAGGCTTTGCTTAATGTATACCTTATACAGACAGGTATTAGCGAAAAATCAATAAAGTTACTTAAAAAATTGGCAGACTCATTTGCAAGAAGTATAAGTATCATAAACTTTGAAGATATAAAACGACGAAAGGAACTTGATTTTCTCGAAAATAAGTTCGATATCTCCGTAATGGCAAGGCTTTTTGCAGATGAACTTTTGCCAAAGCATCTGGATAGGGTCTTATATATAGACTGCGACACCCTGGTGCTTAGAAGTTTGCATAAGCTTTTTCACATGGAGCTTGGTGATAAAACAATAGCGGCGGTGCCTGAACCTACAATTAATCTTATGGTAAAGGAAAAGATAGGAATAGCTCTTAGTCAGATGTATTTTAATTCGGGAGTGCTGCTTATAGACTTAAATAAATACAGAGAAAAAAAGTTCAGACAAAGAGTACTTGCCTACTATGATAATATTAAAGAAAGTAGCGTTTTTTCAGATCAGGACGCTATAAACGGAGCACTTTGCCATCATATAAAAGTATTATCACCAAGATATAACTTTTTTGCAAATTACAGGTACTGGCCATATGAAGCCCTGATAAAGTATTCTCCTTCTTATAGGATAATACCGAAAAGGGTATATGAAAGTGCCAAAAAGAATCCGGTTATACTGCACTTTGCCGGAGATGAAAGACCTTGGTATGAGGGAAATTTTAACCCTTATAGAAAATTATATAAAAGCTATCAAAGCAAAACCCCATGGAAGGGTAAAAAAGCAAAGTCCAAGTCAAGACTTTACTTAGGGCTTTATCACCTTATGAATGTAATGACCCTGCTATGCCCTAAGCTTAGGATGAAAATATCGGATGAATATATAAAAAGGATGTTTAACGATAATAAATTATGGATACAGTAGCTATTTTATTAAATTACAATGATGCAGATACTACTATATCAGCGATAAAGCGTCTTAAAAACTGTGCAAGCTTGGATAAGATAGTAGTGGTTGATAACGCCTCCTCGGATAACTCCTATGAAAGACTTAAGGTTTATGAATCCGAGAAGGTAGCACTTATAAAAGCAAAAGAAAACCTGGGTTACGGCTGCGGCAATAATCTGGGTCTTTGCTATGCCTATAAAGACCTTGCCGCAAGCTATGCCCTTATAGCCAATCCGGATACCTTTATAGAAGATAGAGTAATATCAAAGCTTAGAACAAGTTTTGATAAAATAAAAGACCTTGCCGCAGCAGCTCCGGTGATGAAACTGAAAGCAAAAAAAGCCCTTAGTTTTAAGGAGTCTTTACTTAACCTTACACTGGGCTTTCCCTGTAGGAGCTTTTTGAAAGAACTGATGGAGTGCTGCCCTATTATAAGGAGGCTTTTTGTAAACCGGCTTCATTATAATAAAAAGCATTATAAAAAGAATATAGCCTTTGTAGACGCCGTAGCCGGCTCGCTGCTTATGGTGGATATAGGAAAAATGCTTGAAGTGGGCGGATATGATGAGGGTGTATTTTTATACCAGGAGGAAGCCATACTGGGATTTAAGTTAAAGCAAAGAGGATATAAAACAATAATTCTTACAAAGTACTCCTACCTACACGCCCACTCACAAAGTATCAATAAAAGTTTTGATAAAACCTTAGCCAGACAAAGGCTAAGAGAAGAAAGTGTGCTATATTACTTTAGGCATTATCTTAGAGCGGGAGACTTAAAAATTGCATTTGCAAAGTTGGTGTTTTTTATAATCAGGCTGGAAATAAGTTTATTTGATATACTGAGTAAAGTATGTAAAATGTGATTAGATAAATATAACAGACTTGCGAACTTACCCAAACTTAAAAAAGAGGACAGCGATTATGATACATATACTTTTGGCTACTTATAACGGAGCAAGCTACTTGAGGGCTCAGCTTGATTCCATATTTACACAAAGCTGTGATGAGTTTATGCTTTATGTGTCTGATGACAATTCCACAGACGAAACCTATAGCATATTAAAGGAATATGAAAGCAGATATCCTGAAAAAATGTTTATCTCAAGGTCTGAAAACAGACTTGGAGCGGCGGCTAATTTCCTCAGTCTGCTTAAAAACTCCGATGCGGAGTATATAATGTTTGCGGATCAGGATGATGTATGGGATAAAAGAAAAATCGAGTACAGCCTAAAGTGTATGAAGAGTATGGAGGCTAAGTACGGTAAGTATACTCCCTTACTTATACACTCGGATCTTAGTGTGGTGGATGAAGAACTAAGAATACTTAACAAAAGCCTTGCAAGCTTTCTTAAAATAAATGCAAAGCGCAAAAGGCTTTCTTATTTGCTTGTGGAAAATGTAGTAACGGGCAGTACGGTGATGATAAATAAAGCACTTAAGACTAAGGTAAACTTAAGTGATAAGTGTTTTATGCATGATTGGTGGCTGGCACTTACGGCAACCTGTTTTGGAAAAATAGGCTATATTAATATGCCTCTTAATCTTTATAGACAGCATAGAGATAATGTCCTTGGGGTTAAAGATATATACAGCCTTTCGGCACTTTTTACAGAGAGAATAAAAAGAAGCGAAGAAGTAAAATCAAATTATAAGAAAATGTATGCACAGGCGGAGGATTTTTTGAGAATTTACAAAG
>ERZ773059.309-NODE-309-length-26919-cov-4.073593_pt1 | contig 26919 bp, 27 predicted proteins | sample MGYA00580514_ERZ773059 | MGnify/ENA primary metagenome ERZ773059 (study PRJEB29015, sample SAMEA2737981) | human oral metagenome | biome: human oral; feature: human-associated habitat; material: dental | place: China | collected 2056 ...
ACGCCAGCTGATTAACCTGATGTTTAGCAATGGCTTCTCCACCGCCAGCGAAGAAACAGAAGACGCAGGGCGCGGCGTAGGCATGGACATTATTAAAGACACCATCCAAAAAATGGGCGGACGTATAGGCGTATCCACCGCAGCCGAAGGCTACACCCGATTCAGCCTCTATTTCCCCAAAGCATCCTAAATACAAGGAAAAAGTATGTATAAACTGATGATTGTGGACGATTCAGTCATTATCCGAAACCGCATTGAGCGCAGCCTAGGCAGCCTGCAACTGGAAATCGTTGCCACCGCCTCCAATGGCGACGAAGCCGTACGCCTGTTCAAAGAACACCAGCCCGACCTCATCACCATGGATTTAACCATGCCCCAAATGGACGGCTTGGAATGCATCAAACGCATCCGCGACATGAGCAAAGAAACCAGCATTTTGGTTATCTCTGCGCTATCCGACCGCCAAACAGGCTTAAAAGCCCTGCAATACGGCGCACGCGGCTTTATCTGCAAACCGTTTACCGATGAGCAACTGGTGCTGGCACTTAGCAAACTCATTGCCAACAAACAACGCGGATAACTTTGATTAACCATCACACAGCTCTTTGATGCGTTCAAAGAGCTGTTTCTTGTGTATTTTGCATTTAGAGACAGCCTGAAAACCCTTTTCCTATTTTCAGGCTGCCTTTTCAGGTAACATCAAAGGCAGCCTGAAATACCAACGCAGTAGGGTATGCAGCTTGGCTGCGCACGCGGTTTGAGGCAGCCTGAAAACAAAAAATGCCGTCATTCCCGCACAGGCAGGAATCTGGTTTGATATTCAGAAATGAACGTAAAAACAAGCCATTGTTCAAGACTAACCAAGATTCCCGCCTGCGCAGGAATGACGGAGAATTGCTTATTGAATTTTGGGTTTTGCAAAGGTTTAAGGCTGCCTCCCCCGCCCTTCTTTCGCCACAAGAAAAACTACCTTAACCCCACGCCGCTGGTTTCCTCGCCCGCCATCCCCTATCATGCAACCTTCATTTACCCCCCAACCAAAAGGAAAAACCATGTCCGTCCAAGCCCTGCAACAAGCCGCCGAAAGCCGCCGTTCTATTTATGTGTTAAACAAAGAGTTGCCCATTAGCCAACAAGAAGTCGCCCAAATTGTTGAGCACGCCATCAAGCACACCCCATCCGCGTTCAATTCACAATCCACCCGCATCGTGGTGCTGTTTGGCGCGGAACACGAAAAAGTGTGGGACATCGCTGCCAATGAACTGCACAAAATCATCCCCGCCGACAAATTCGAACCCACCGCCAACAAGCTCAATATGTTCAAAGCCGCCGCAGGCACCGTGCTCTTCTTTGAAGACCAAACCGTTGTGCAAGGCTTGCAAGTGCAATTCCCCGCCTATGCCGCCAACTTCCCCATCTGGTCGGAACACACCAACGCCATGCACCAATACGCCATTTGGACAACTTTGGCAGCCGCCCGAATCGGCGCAAACCTGCAACACTACAACCCGATAATCGATGCCGAAATTGCCAAAACATGGAACATCCCCGCCGCGTGGACGCTGCGCGCCCAGCTCGTATTCGGCGGCATCGCAGCCCCTGCGGGCGAAAAAGAATTCCAGCCCGTTGAAGAGCGCCTGAAAGTATTCGGCTTATAATTCAAACCGCTACCATAAAACCAAGGCAGCCTGAAAATGCCCATCCCGTTTTCAGGCTGCCTTTTTGTACTTGGGCTTATCCGTTGGCAATCTTTGCTTCACAACGGCAGCCTGAAAAACCGCCAAGCAAATTGGGCAGCAAGCCATCGCCGCACCGTGAACCGCCGTTGCCCGCCCGCATTTTCAGGCTGCCTTTTATGCTAAAATCGCGCGTTTTCCATTTTCCCCAAAAATCATTTATTTAAGGACCAACCCATGAGCTTAAAATGCGGCATCGTCGGCCTGCCCAACGTCGGCAAATCCACCTTATTCAACGCCTTAACCCAATCGGGCATTGAAGCGGCCAACTATCCTTTCTGCACCATCGAGCCCAACGTCGGCATCGTGGAAGTACCCGACCCGCGTATGGACGCGCTGGCAAAAATCGTCAATCCGCAGCGGATGCAGCCGGCGATTGTGGAATTTGTGGACATCGCGGGCTTGGTGGCGGGCGCGAGCAAGGGCGAAGGCTTGGGCAACCAGTTTCTCGCCAACATCCGCGAAACCGACGCGATTGTGAACGTAGTGCGCTGTTTTGACGACGACAACATCGTGCACGTGGCGGGCAAAGTAGACCCGATTGCCGACATTGAAACCATCGGCACCGAGCTTGCGCTGGCGGATTTGGCGAGCGTGGAAAAAGCCATGCTGCGCGAGGGCAAAAAAGCCAAATCGGGCGACAAAGACGCGCAAAAACTGGTTGCCCTGTGCGAAAAACTGCTGCCGCATCTTAACGAAGGCAAACCCGTGCGCTCGCTGGGTTTGGACGCGGAAAGCCTCGCCCTGCTCAAACCTTTGTTTTTATTAACCGCCAAGCCCGCGATGTATGTGGGCAACGTGGCGGAAGACGGCTTTGAAAACAACCCGCATCTTGACCGGCTGCGCGAACTCGCCGCCAAGGAAAACGCACCTGTGGTTGCCGTATGCGCCGCGCTGGAAAGCGAAATCGCCGAGTTGGCAGACGATGAAAAAGCCGAATTCCTCGCCGAAATGGGCATGGAAGAAGCAGGCTTAAACCGTCTAATCCGCGCGGGCTACGATTTGCTTGGCTTGCAAACTTACTTTACCGCAGGCGTGAAAGAAGTGCGCGCGTGGACCATCCACAAAGGCGACACCGCGCCGCAAGCCGCCGGCGTTATCCACACCGACTTTGAACGCGGCTTCATCCGCGCCCAAGTGATTGCGTATGACGACTTTGTCGCGCTGGGCGGCGAAGCCAAAGCCAAAGAAGCGGGCAAAATGCGCGCCGAGGGCAAGGAATACATTGTGCAAGACGGCGATGTGATTCATTTCTTGTTTAATGTGTGATGGCTAAGGCAGCCTGAAAATGGCAAATCCCCGTTTCAGGCTGCCTTATTCGTTGCGCGGGGTTATCCAAGCGCAACCATCGAGCCAATGCTTAACCTGCATCAAACACCGTAAACACAGTTTCACAACCCTGAACCATATCAATTGTTGCGCAATGGGTTTATGTTAGTATTCAGTCCATTAAAAAAGCGGGCGCAATCCGCATTCCTCAATCACTTTCGCAAAGGACAATCATGCACGCTTCTATTCAAACCGCCAGCCCGCCGCGCGGCGGCAACAATCTTGCGCTGTCGGTGGTGGGTGCGCTGTTTTTCATGCTGGGCTTCATCACCTGCTTAAACGACATCCTGATTCCGCATCTGAAAGCAATTTTCAACCTGAACTACACCCAAGCCATGCTGGTGCAGTTTTGCTTTTTCACCGCCTATGCCGTGATGTCCGTCCCCATGAGCAAACTGGTGGAAAAAATGGGCTACAAAGCGGGCATCATTGGCGGTTTTTTAATCGCCGCCTTGGGCTGCGTTTTGTTTTACCCTGCCGCCGCCAGCGCGTCTTATCCCATTTTCTTGGGCGCGCTGTTTATTTTGGCTTCGGGGATTGTGCTGCTGCAAGTGGCGGGCAATCCGTATGTAACGCTGCTTGCGCCCAAAGGCAAAGAATCGGTGATGCTCACGCTGATTCAAGCGTTTAACTCGCTGGCGACCACCGTTGCGCCGCCTGTTGGCGCGGCGTTGATTTTTGTGGATGCCGCCGCCAGCCAAACCCAGCGCATTGCATCGGTGCAAATGCCGTATTTGGGGCTGGCAGGCTTTATGCTTTTGCTTTCGGTGTTGATTGGCTTGATTAAGCTGCCCGATGCCCGCCAAATCGCCGCCGAACAAACCGAGGCCAGCCACGACGGCAAAAGCAGCGTGTGGCAATACAAACACATGGTACTGGGCACAATCGGGATTTTTTGCTATGTGGGCGCGGAAGTGGCGATTGGTTCGCTGATGGTGAATGCGTTGGAACACACCGCAGAGTTAAGCCACGATAAAGCCGCCGGCTATCTGTCGATTTACTGGGGCGGCGCGATGGTGGGCCGCTTTATCGGCGCGGGCTTGATGAACAAAATCGCCCCCAACAAATACTTGGCGTTTAACGCATCGATGGCGGTGGGCTTGCTGCTGCTGGCGATTGCGGCGGGCGGCGGCGCGGTAACGCAATGGTCGCTGCTGCTGATTGGATTTTTCAATTCCATTATGTTCCCGACTATTTTCTCGCTGGGCACCAAAGGCTTGGGCAAATTTACGGGCGCGGCTTCGGGCATTATTTCCACCGCCATTGTGGGCGGCGCGCTGGTTCCCGTGTTGCAAGGCTTCGTAATTGACCATGTGGGCTTGATGATTTCGTATGTTATCCCTGCCGTTTGCTATGTTTACATCGTCTTTTTCGCCACCCGCGGCTATAAGGCGGACGAAAAACCGGCGTGATTCATCCAACTGCGTTTCTTATTGCGAGAAGCGCAGTTTTGTGTTTTCAGGCTGCCTGTGTGTAGCCGATATTGAGGCAGCCTGAAACGCCGCCCAAGCAACTGCCCAAAAATTAAGCAATTTAATTTTCCCCTTATTTTTTAACCCCCTACCCAACTTATCCCCAAGCTATAAACACATTTAGCCAGCATGCAAGTGGGTTATTCACACGGAAAAACACCATGCCCAAAATCACCGCGTTTGGCGAAATCTTATGGGACAACCTGCCCACCGGCAAAGTGCTCGGCGGCGCGCCCGTCAATCTGCTCACCCACCTTGCCGCGCTGGGCGCGGATTGCAGCGTCATCAGCCGCTGCGGCAACGATGCCGACGGCGCAGCCCTGCGCGAAGCCATCCGGCGCAAACACGTTGCCATCGATTTCATCCAAACCGACCCCCAACTCGCCACCAGCCAAGTGCTGGTGCAACTGAACGACGAAGGCTGTGCCCACTACGACATTGTTTACCCCTGCGCGTGGGACAAAATCCAAGCCAACGAAGCCGCCAAATCCCGCGTAGCGCAATCGGACGTGTTCATTTTCGGCAGCCTGTCCGTGCGCGATGCGGTATCACGCCAAGCCCTCGCCGAGCTGCTGCCGCACGCATCCTTCAAAATTTTTGACGTGAACCTGCGCCCGCCGCACTACCGGCTTGCCGACCTGCGCGACATGATGCGGCAAGCCGATTTCATCAAGCTCAACGACGACGAACTGCATGAAATCGCCACCGCGCTGGGCTCGCCCTACCGCAGCATAGAGCAAAACATCCGCTTCATCGCCGAGCATACACACACGCGCCAAATCTGCGTTACGCTGGGCAAGCACGGCGCATTGTATTTTTGCGACGGCGAACTGTTCGCCCACTACGGCTACCGCGTAACCGTTGCCGACACCGTGGGCGCGGGCGACAGCTTTTTGGCGGGCTTCATCCACCAATATTTGCAGCGCAAACCGCCGCAGGAAATCCTAGCCTTCGCTTGCGCGCTCGGTTCGCTGGTGGCTTCGCGGCACGGCGCAACGCCCGAGGTTTCGTTGACCGAGATTGAAGCGATGATGAACCCGCAATAAACAAAAGGCAGCCTGAAAACGGGTGTTTCCCATTTTCAGGCTGCCTTTGCCAAGCCAAGGGTCTTTACCAAGCGCGTTGCAACGCCAAATCCCACGGCAAGCCGTATAAACTGTTCGGCTTGCTTTTTAACGCGCGGTAAACCTGCTGCCGTTTGTCACTGCTGTCGTTTGACCAATATTCGTAGCCTTTAAAATAGGCAGCCTGAAAACCCCAAATCCCGTTTTCAGGCTGCCTTTCCTATTATTCAAGCCACTTGCGTTTGATGCTCATCGCCTTGGCGCGTGCGGATGGCACCGATGCGGTACACCGTTTCCCCCTGCTCGCGCAACAGCTGCTCCGCCCGCTCCGCGTTTTCGGGCGACACAATCAGCACCATGCCGATGCCGCAGTTAAACGTGCGGTACATTTCATCGGCGGCGACATTGCCCGCCTGTTGCAGCCATTGGAACAGCTTGGGCAACTGCCACGCCTGCGCGTTAATCTGCGCCACGCAGTTTTCAGGCAGCACGCGCGGCACATTTTCGGTGATGCCGCCGCCCGTAATGTGCGCCATGCCTTTAATCGGCAATTGTTCCAGCAGCGCGAGCACGGGTTTTACATACAACCGCGTGGGCGCGATGACGGCTTGGCGCAGCGTGGTGTCGCCGTCAAAGGGCGCGTCCAAATCGGGGCGGTCGCGCTCGATGATTTTGCGGATGAGCGAATAGCCGTTGGAATGCGCGCCGTTGCTCGCCAAGCCGAGCACGATGTCGCCCGCGGCGATATTGCGCCCGTTGATCACGCGCTCTTTTTCCACCACGCCCACGGCAAAGCCCGCCAAATCGTATTCGCCCTCGGGATACATGCCGGGCATTTCCGCCGTTTCCCCGCCGATGAGGGCGCAGCCTGATTGCTCGCAGCCGGCCGCAATGCCTTTGATGACATCGGTGGCGCGGGCAACGTCTAACTTGCCGCAAGCAAAATAATCTAGGAAAAACAAGGGTTCTGCGCCTTGCACCAAGATGTCGTTCACGCTCATGGCAACCAAATCAATGCCCACGGTGTCGTGTTTGTCCCATTCAAAGGCGAGTTTGAGTTTGGTGCCTACGCCGTCTGTGCCGCTCACCAGCACGGGGTTTTGGTATTTTTTGCTGATTTCTACCAATGCGCCAAAGCCGCCTAAATCGCCCAACACTTCGGGGCGCATGGTGCGTTTAGCAAAGGGTTTGATGTTTTCTACAAGTTGGTCGCCTGCGTCAATATCTACGCCTGCATCGCGGTAGCTTAGGGAGGTTTGGGTCATGGTGGGGCTTTCGTGAGAAGGGTTGGGAAAAGGGTTTCAGGCTGCCTGAAACGGCTGCCGAAGCGGAATTTTACGCAAGTTTACAGGGGTTGTATATGCGGGGGGCGGATGAGGCAGCCTGAAAATAGCGTAATTCAAAATAGGAAGTAAGGTGTTATGGAATGGCTATGGTTTATCGCAAAAAATAGTGCATTGGGTGGGGCTTCGCGGATTGCCACGATGTCGGCGAGCCGCCGACGCTCCATTGCGATGATGGTGAATTTTGCTGTTTCAGGCTGCCTTTGGTGAGCACAAGCAAGCGGGATTGAGTGAAGTCCGCGCATCGCCAAAGGCAACCTGAAAATGCGTTTACCCCTCCGCTGTAAACAAACTCCGCCCCATCAACCAACCCTCTCATCCCTCTTTCAAAAACATCCCCAACGCGCTGTTGCGGTGTTCGTTGTGGGCGCAGGCAGCCTGAAAACCGGCTTCGTCGCCCCAATACACAAATTGCTGTTTGGCGCGGGTGATGGCGGTGTAGAGCAAGGCGCGGCTGTATGGGGCTTGCGCGGGGGCGGCAAACCACACTTGCTCGTATTCCGAGCCTTGGCTTTTGTGGGTGGTGATGGCGTAGGCGGTTTCGTGTTCGGGCAGGCGGCTGAGCGGGATGCTGCGGTAGCCGCTGCCGTTTGCGCTTTCGCTGGGGAAGCAGGCGCGCAGGTCGTTGCCGTCGTTTTCAGGCTGCATGATGATGCCGATGTCGCCGTTGTAGAGCTGTTGGCTGGGGGCGTTGCGGGTAATCATGATGATTTGCCCCGCATACCACGGCGATTGGGGGCGGGTGTGCCCGTGTTGTTGCAGCAGGGTGCGGTAAAGGCTGTTGATATGCTCGGCATCGTGGCGCAGCGCGGTGAGCACAATTAGGCGGCTTTGTTCGGCGAAGGCGGCGGCGAGATTGCCTGCGCGGATGGCTTGCCAATAGGCGGTATGGTGTTGATAAAGCTGGGCAACGAGCGCGGCGAGGTTGCGCGGCTGGGCGAAAAGTTCGTTGGGATGCTCGGCGATGGCGTGCCACGCGCTTGCGCTGCCTTGCTGCACGGCGCGGGCGAGGTTGCCGATGCCGCTTTGCGCGTGGAAACGGTGGCTGATGGTGAGCCGCGCGTGTTGTTCGGCAAGCGTGGGAAAGTGTTCCACATCGGGCAGCAGTTGGCGCAGCGCGGTGGTGGTTTCAGGCTGCATCTGATGATTGTGGCTCAGCGCATCCAGCACCGCGCCCGCGCCAACAGATGGCAGTTGGTCGGCATCGCCCAGCAAAATCACGCGGCAATGGCTAGGCAGCGCGGCGAGCAGTTGATACAGCAGGTGGTTGTCCATCATCGAGGCTTCGTCAATCAACACGCAATCCAGCGGCAGCGGGTTGTGGGCGTGGTATTCAGGCTGCATTTGCGGCGGCTTTAAGCCCAGCAGGCGGTGCACGGTTTGCCCTGTGAGGCTGGCGAGGTAGCGTTGCGCCTCGGCATCCAAATCGGGGATGGCGGCGCTGGCGCGGTGCAGCGATTCGGTTAGGCGGGCAGCGGCTTTGCCCGTGGGCGCGACAAGGGCGGTGCGCGGCGCAGGCTGGCGGTGCAGCAGGGCGAGCAGCTTGGCAACGGTGGTGGTTTTGCCTGTACCCGGCCCGCCGCTAATCAGCACGAAATTTTTCAGCAGGGCAAGCGCGGCGGCGGCACGTTGGTCGCGGCTGGTGTCGTCGGCAAACCAGTTGGCAAGCAATTCGGCTAGGGGTTTTTCAGGCTGCCTTGGCGTGTGCGCGGAGAGGCGTTGGATTTCGGCGGCGAGCTGTTTTTCCAGATGCCAATATTTGGCGATAAACAGCCGTCTGCCGTGCAACACAACGGGGCTGCTGGCATCGCTGCCCACCAGCGGCGCGGCTTGGGCGAGCGCGTCGGCTTCCGCTTGGCTGATGTAGATAAACGTGTTGCCATGCGACAGCGCGGCAAACAGGCGCTCCACAAACGGCGCAACGGTTTCGGCGGCGGCAGGCGCGATTTGCGCGAACAGGCGGTTCACGGATTGGGCGGCGGGGATGGAATCGGTGTCGGGGGTGTCGGTGATGTTCATAATCATGAGATAAGATAGGCAGCCTGAAAACGAAAGGGCGAAGTGCCGTTTTCAGGCTGCCTGATGCGCGGCGCTTGCCCTGCCAAGGCAGCCTGAAATGAAATTCAGCGTAGCGAAAACAAAAAACACCGCCATTTTAGCGGTGTTTTCGGAAAGGCTTATTTTTTCAACGAATCGCGGATTTCGCGCAGCAGCAACACTTCTTCGCTCGGCTCGGCGGGCGCTTCTTCAACCGCCTCGGGCGCTTTTTTCAGCGTGTTGATGGCTTTCACCACCACAAAAATCGCCGTTGCCACAATCAAAAAGCTGATGGTGGTGTTGATAAACGAACCCACATTCATGGTTACCGCGCCATCGGCTTTGGCGGCGGCAAGCGTGGCGTATTCCATGCCTGCGGTTTTGCCGTGTTTGAGCGTGAGGAACAGGTTGGAAAAATCGATGCCGCCCAACACAATCCCAATGGGCGGCATAATCACATCGTCCACCAGCGATTTCACAATCCCGGAAAACGCGGTGCCGACCACCATACCGACTGCCAAGTCGATAACGTTGCCGCGCATGATAAAGTCTTTGAATTCTTGTTTAATTGACATTTGAGATTTCCTCTCAGCAAGGTTGTAAAGCGCGGCATGATACTGATTTTTTTGAACATGGGAATTTTTAAAATACTATGATTGCCGCTAGGTCTATTGTTTTACTCAATACAAAAGCAGCCTGAAACCGCCAATCACCGGTTTTCAGGCTGCCTTTTTATGCGCGGTTATTTGCTCAATTTGCTGATCACAAATCCCACCGCAAAGCCCACCAGCGCGGGCAACAACCAGCCCAAACCAGAGCCATATAGCGGCAGATTTGCGTTGAAAAACGTATCCAAATTGCTCACAAAATCCGATTTCATATCCATAAAACTTTCAAACGTTTTCCAGCCATCAAACAGCGCCATCACGCCTGTTGCCAGCATGGTGGTGATGTAAACCACGCGCTTGCCGCCAAAGAACGGATGCAAAAACGCCAGAATAATAATCGCCATCGTGAGCGGATAAAGCAGCATCAACGCAGGAATGGATAATTTGATGATCTCTTTTAGCCCGAAGTTGGCAAAGCCAAACGACACCAGCGTAAAAATCACCACCCATTTGTGATACGAAAGCTGCGGCATCAAGCGGTTGAAATATTCGCCGCAAGCGGTAATCAAGCCCACGGATGTGGACAAACACGCCAGCAACACAATCACCGCCAGCAAAACCTTGCCGCCCAAGCCAAAGTAAAACTCTGCGCTTTTAGACAACACGCTCGCGCCGTTTTCTTGCATGCCCAAGCCTGCCACGCTGGTTGCGCCCATGTAGGCGATGAAAATGTACACCAGCGCCAAGCAGCCCGCTGCCACCAAGCCTGCGCGCGTGGTCAGGCTTAAAACGTGCTTGGTATCGGTAACGCCCATGCTGCGAATCGCGTCAATCACAATAATGGCGAACACCAGCGAAGCCAGCGCATCCATGGTGCCGTAGCCCTCGATGATGCCTTTGGTGAACGCGCCCGCCTGATAGGCTTCGGCAGGCGTTTGCAACGCGCCCATCGGTTTCGCCGCGGCGGTCAGCACCAACACCGCAATCGCCAGCAGCAAAGCCGGGGTTAAGATTTTGCCAATCCGATCCACCAGTTTGCCGGGGGAAATCGACAGCCAATACGACAAACCAAAAAACACCGCCGCAAAAACCGCCAAGCTGATTTGTTTGGCGCTTTCAGACACCTCGCCCAAAAAAGGCACCACGCCGATTTCAAACGACACCGTTGCGGTGCGCGGGGTGGCAAAAAGCGGACCAATCGACAAATACAGCAACACCGAAAACGCCACGCCATACCACGGCGCAACGCGCGAAGCCAGTTCCTGCACATCGCGCGAGCCAGAATAGCCAATCGCAATCACGCCCAGCAGGGGCAAGCCCACGCCCGTAATCAAAAAACCGCTCAACGCAGGAAACAGCGCGCTGCCCGATTGTTGCCCCATTAGGGCAGGGAAAATCAAATTGCCCGCACCAAAAAACAGCGCGAACAGCATCAAACCAGTGGCAACAAATGCCGATTTTTGTGTATTACTCATTTTTATTCATTCTAAAAACAGGGTTATCAAAACAAGAAAAAAGAAAGGCCGCATCACACAGCCTTAACGCAATATAACAGGGTTTTAACAAAAGGCAAACATTTTCGTTTGGCGAAAACGGGTTTTCACCCTTTTCAGGCTGCCTCAGCGGCATGAAAACAACAAAGGCAGCCCGCATGCAAAGCGGCGCGGCAATGCGTAAACCCATTTTCAGGCTGCCGCAGCGCCTGTGCCTTACACATCCCGCAACCCCGCATAACGCGCCCCGCCCTACCACGACCACGCTGCGGCAGCCTGAAAACAAACCAAGCGAATTTCAGCAAAGCCCAAACCAAAACAACCGCCCGCCCCGACCAAAAACAACAAACGCAGCCTGAAACTTGCCCGCACATCGCCCAAATCACTATAATTCACCCCCTAAAAATTCCCCTTTCTCCCCATGCCTTACACCCAATTTCTCCCCAACGAAGCCGCCACCCTAGCCCTAGGCGAGCGCACCGCCAGCCTGTTTCGCGCCCCCACCGTTATCCATCTGCAAGGCAACCTCGGCGCAGGCAAAACCACCTTCACGCGCGGATTGCTGCGCGGCTTGGGGCACACAGGCGCAGTCAAAAGCCCCACCTACGCCATCGTAGAAAGCTACGCCCTGCCGCAAACCACCGTCCATCATTTTGACCTATACCGCTTCACCAGCCCCGAAGAATGGCTGGACGCAGGGCTGGACGACCTGATTCCCAACAGCATCGTGCTGATTGAATGGGCCGGGCAAGGCGGCGAATACGCCCCCGCCCCCGACTACATCATCCAACTGGAACCCCGCGACAACGGTCGGCAATGCACCCTGCAAGCCTGCACCCCCGCCGCCCAAAAGGAACTTGACCAATGGCAAAAATAAGCCGCCGCGCCCTGCTCGCCCTGCTCGCCAACACCTACATCGTCCGCAACGCATGGGCGGCCGCCGCCAACAGCTTCCTATCAGGCAAAATCACCCCGAGCGGCAAAAGCACCCGCATCACCCTAGAAAGCGCGCAACGGCTCAAATACACCTATTTTATGTTGGACAAGCCCAACCGCCTCGTTATCGATATGGCAGACATCGCCAACAACAACGCCCTAGCCGCCCTGCCCAAATCCATCAAAGCCAACGACCCCTACATCAGCAGCGCACGCATCGGGCAAAAAAACGCCACCACCACCCGCATCGTCTTTGACCTCAAACAAACCGCCACCCCACACTTCACCGCCCATGCCCCATCAGGCAGCCTGAAACACCGCTTGCAAATTGATTTAGGCAACGAAGCCGCCGCCAGCAAGCCCGCCCCCGCCAAACATCCCCAACCCAAAGCCCCTGCGCCACAACCCGCATCCCACGCCGCGCCCGCAGCCGCCCCAGCCGCCGCCAGCGACGACCCGCTGATGGATATGCTCAACAGCCGCCAACAGCAAGCCCAAGCCGCGCCCCCCGCGCAACAGCAGCCCGTTCAACCGCCCGCCACCGAACCCCAGCCAAGCGGCAACCCCAAAACCAACCGCAAACCCGTTATCGTGCTGGATGCCGGACACGGCGGCAAAGACCCTGGCACAACAGGCACCACAGGCATCCACGAAAAATCCGTAGTACTCGCCACCGCGCTGGAAACCAAACGCCAGCTTCAAGCCAAAGGCTACACCGTGCACATGACCCGCAGCGGCGACAACTTTATCAAGCTCGCCGAACGCCGCGCCGTTGCCCAGCGCACCAAAGCCGATTTATTCATCTCCATCCACGCCAACGCATCCGCATCTCCCGCCAGCCAAGGCGTAGATGTGTATGTGTGGGGCAAGGCAAACAGCGAACAAGCCCGCCAAATCGCCCTTGCCGAAAACGCCGCCGACAAAATCGACGGGCTGCCCGATGTAGGCAACAAAACCGTCAACGCCATCATCAGCGACATGATGCAAGCCCAAACCAGCACCGACAGCGCCAAATTTGGCAAACTGCTGCTCAACCAATTTGGCAAGTTCACCAAACTGCGCAAAGGCAGCGTGGAAACCGCCGATTTTGTGGTGCTGCGCTCCATCAACGTGCCCTCCGTGTTGATTGAACTGGGCTTCCTATCCAACCCCGACGAAGAAAAACAATTAAGCAACAACAACCAACGCCGCCGCTTCGCCATCGCCATTGCCGATGCCGTGCAACAATATTGGAAAACCGCCGCGCGATAATGTAAGCAAAAAGATATACCGCCGCGCGGTGAGGTGAGGCAGCTTGAAAATGCAGAGAACACGTTTTCAGGCTGCCTTAAAGCAGATTTTCATCAACCAACCGCCCCAGAAAGAGTCCTCAAAAATGCTACATTTAACAGAAGCCGAAAAAGCAGAAATGCGCGAAGCCATCAAGCAAGTGGATGCCATATTTGCGCTTGAAGGATTTGAAAAAACAGAACAAAGCAGAAAGATAGATGAAGCGGTATTAGCAGGCAGGGTTTCTAATCACCAAGTGATAGATGAAATGATTGCCTATGTGAAGGAACACAAAACAACGGATGGCTTTATTGAAAGCCGAGAGTGGCAATAAAAGGCAGCCTGAAAACGCAAAAGCGCGTGGCATCGTTTGAACCGCCCGCCCCAATGCCTTATCGCCCTTTTCAGGCTGCCTCAATTTAATTTTCCCGCCATCATTCAACCCCCTCATTCCATACCCCCTTATCCCGCCCAAAGGACATCCCATGCCCAAACTCCCCCTAGCCTTAACCCTGTTCGCCCTTTCCCTCGCCGCCTGCGGCTTCAAAGGCGACCTTTATCTGCCCAAAGAAAACGACAAAAACAAATTCGGCGCCATCCAAACAGGCATAGACTTCCGCCGCGACGCATCCGAGCCCGCCGCGCCCGCTGCCGACCCTAACGACTTTATCCGCACCCCAACTCAACCAGAAAGCACGCAACATGAACAACACTAACTACCCCCAACTCGCCGCCCAATACGGCACCCCGCTTTACGTTTACCACCAAGCCGCGCTCACTGCCGCCTTTGCCGCCTACCAAACCGCGTTTTCAGGCTGCCAACCGCTGGTGTGCTACGCCGTTAAAGCCAACGGCAATTTAAGCGTAATCCGCCATTTCGCCCAGCTAGGCAGCGGCTTTGACACCGTATCCGCAGGCGAAATTGCCCGCGTGTTAGCCGCAGGCGGCGATGCCAGCAAAATCATCTTTTCAGGCGTAGGCAAAACCGTAGCCGAAATGGAATACGCGCTGGGCGTGGGCATCAAATGCTTCAACGTGGAAAGCCTGCCCGAGCTAGAACGGCTCAACGATGTGGCAGGGCGACTGGGCAAAATCGCCCCCATTTCCTTTCGCATCAACCCCGATGTGGATGCGAAAACCCACCCCTATATCTCCACAGGGCTGAAAGCCAATAAATTCGGCATTGCCATGCGCGATGCCGAGCAAGCCTATCAACGCGCCGCCAGCCTACCGCACATCAAAATCATCGGCGTGGATTGCCACATCGGCTCGCAGCTCACCGACCTATCGCCGCTGATTGCCGCCTGCGAACGCTTGATTGCGCTGATTGACCGCCTCGCCACGCAAGGCATCACGCTGCAACATTTGGACTTGGGCGGCGGCGTGGGCATTGTCTATAAAGACGAACACACGCCCGATTTGCACGCCTACGCGCAAGCCGTTGAACCACTGCTCAAAGCGCGCGGTTTGTCGCTGGTGTTAGAACCCGGCCGCAGCTTGGTGGGCAACGCAGGCGTGCTGCTCACGCGCGTGGAATATGTGAAACACGGCGAAGAGAAAAATTTTGTGGTGGTGGACGCGGCAATGAACGATTTGATGCGCCCCGCGCTGTATCAGGCGTATCACGCGGTGGAGAATGTGTCCCGCCCCGACGCGCCCAAAATCACCGCCGATATTGTCGGGCCGATTTGCGAAACGGGCGATTTTATCGGCAAGGAGCGGCAAATCGGCGCGGCGCAAGGCGATATTTTGGCGGTTCGCAGCGCGGGCGCATACGCTTCCAGCATGGCGAGCAATTACAACACGCGCTGCCGCGCCGCCGAAGTGCTGCTGGACGAACAGGGCAACAGCCGCCTGATTCGCCGCCGCGAAACGCTGGACGATTTGCTGGCAACAGAACGGGAATATTTGTAACCGCCCAAGGCAGCCTGAAAATGATATTTCAGGCTGCCTAAAATTTTGGGGAAACGGCTGGCAATGGTTGGCAATTACCGTTGAACAATCAAGCAGCCATCTCGCCAACGATGCAGCCTGAAACAGGGGGAACAGAGTGTCAGGCTGCCTTGATGATTGCCGCCGATGGTAACATGGCACGGGGGTGCAGGGGTTTGCCCCTGCTCGCGGTAGGCGGCGAAACGCCTGCCCGGGCAAAAATAGGGCAATGGGCAGCCTGAAACGCGCTTTTTTATTTTTACTGAGGAGAACGAAGCATGGAAATCATCGTAGACAAAAGCATGGCGGCGCTGGGCATCACCGATGTCGTTATCGGCATCGCGCGCCATCTCAACCCCAACGCGCCGCTAGGAGAAGCCTTTGAGCAAAAGTTGCGCGAAAAAGAACAATGGGCGTTGCAAGCCGATGCGGACGACATCGCCAAAAATCCCGTGGTGGCGAGCTACACCGACATGCTCGGCAAGGTGGGCAGAAGCGCGAAGAAAAACCCGCCCACCATTTTGGCGTTGCTGAAAAACATCCAGCGGCGCGGCAATATTCCGCGCGTGAACAGCATTGTGGATATTTACAATTTGGCGGCGTTGCAGTCGCTGCTGGCGATTGGGGCGCATGATTTTCGCAAAGTTGCCTTTCCGCTGACCTTTGCCGTGTGCGGCAAGGAAGACACTTTTTTGCCGATTGCCTCCACCGCCAAACACGTTGCCGAAACCGACTTCATCTACCGCGACACGCAAGGCATCATGGCGTGGCTGGACGTGCGCGATTCCGAACACTACAAACTGGACGAACACACGCAAGATGTGTTGTTTGTGATTCAGGGCAATGCACAAACCAGCGTGGCAATGCGGCTGGACGCGCTTGCGTGTATTGAAGCGGATTTAAAAGCGTATATGCCGCTGGCGACGTTTGAAACGCAGGTGGTTCATGTGGCGGGATAAGTTAAGCGGTTTTAAGGCAGCCTAAAAGCGGATTTATGAGGTTGTAGTTTTTTAGGTTTTGTAAAGATTTCAGGCTGCCTGAAACCGCGTGCGCAGCCAAGCTGCACACCCTAAGGCTGGTTTTCAGGCTGCCTAAACCCTCGCCGCCAATGCGCGAACCAAAATCAACCAACCAAAATCCACTATAATCCCACCCCATTCAAGGCAGCCTGAAACGGCACCCCCCGCTTTCAGGCTGCCTTAACCTTTTGAATTTCAATCACAACAAGGAATAGCAATGTCTGCAACACAACACGGAATGGACGTGCCGCATATTGTTGCGCTGTTGGGCGCGGCGGTGGTGGCGGTGCCGCTGTTTAAACGGCTGAGGCTGGGCTCGGTGCTGGGCTATTTGGCGGCGGGGCTGGCGATTGGCAAATTTGGGCTGGGGCTGTTTTCGGACGGGCAAACGATTTTGCACGTTGCCGAGCTGGGGGTGGTGATTTTTCTGTTTGTGATTGGCTTGGAGATGAAGCCGTCGCATTTGTGGCATTTGCGGCGGCAGATTTTTGGGCTGGGCAGTTTGCAGGTGGTGATTGCGGCGGCGTTGCTCACCGTGGTGGGCATGGCGTTTGGCTTTTCGTGGCAGGTGTCGTTTGTGGGCGCGGCGGGCTTTGTGCTCACGTCCACGGCGATTGTGATGTCGGTGCTGGGCGAGCGCAACGAGCTGGGCACATCGTCTGGGCAGAAAATCGTGTCTATTTTGCTGTTTGAAGATTTGCTGATTGTGCCGCTGCTGGCGATTGTGGCGTTTTTGTCGCCCGTGCGCATTGAAAGCAGCACACCGCTGTGGCTGGACATTGGCAAGGCGTTGGGCAGCGTGGCGATTATTGTGGCGGCGGGGCGTTGGCTGTTGAATCCGCTGTTTAGTGTGTTGGCGCGATGCAAGGCGCGGGAAGTGATGACGGCGGCGGCGTTGCTGGTGGTGCTGGGCGCGGGCGTGTTGATGGAAAAAGGCGGGCTGTCTATGGCGATGGGCGCGTTTTTGGCGGGTGTGATGCTGTCGGAATCGCATTTTCGCCACCAGCTTGAAGCCGATGTGGAGCCGTTTCGCGGGCTGCTGCTGGGGCTATTTTTCTTGGCGGTGGGCATGTCGCTGGATTTGACGGTGGTGGCACAAAATTGGGCGTTGATTGCTTCGAGCGTGGTGGCGTTGATGGCGGGCAAAGCAGCGTGTATTTACGCGGTGGCGCGGTTGGCAAAAAGCAGCCACAATGAAGCGTTGGAGCGTGCAATGTTGATGGCGCAGGGCGGCGAATTTGCCTTTGTGTTGTTTGCCGATGCCAACGCGCAAGGCGTAATCAGCGATGCGAACAATGCCAATATGACGGCGATTGTGGTGCTGTCTATGGTGCTTACGCCGCTGCCGTTGATTGTGCACAGCAAGTTGCCGAAAAAAGCCGCCGCCACGCGCCCAGACGATGCCATAGACGAGCAACGTGCGGTGTTGCAAATTGGCTGTGGGCGATTTGGGCAGATGGTGTATTTCATTTTAGACGCGGCGGGCTTCGCGCTGACGATTATTGATAAAGACGAAAACCTGATTGCGGGCATGGAAAAATACGGCGTGAAAACTTATTTTGGCGACGGCTCGCGCCCTGAATTGCTGCTCACGGCAGGCATTGAAAAAGCCACGGTGCTGGTGGTAGCGATTGATAACAAAGCGGAGGCGGTGCAGATTGTGCGCTTTGCCCGCGAAGCCAATCCGCATATCAAAATCGTTGCCCGCGCTTACGACCGCAGGCATCTTTTTGAATTGCACCGCGCGGGCGCAGACGAAATTATCCGCGAAACGTTTGACTCGGGCGTGCGCGCGGGCAAGCGGGCGTTGGAATTTCTCGGCTTGCCGCGCGACACGGCAGAATGTGCGGGCAATATTTTCTATCGCATGGACAGAAGCGGCATGAAAAAAATGGCGTTGCTCTACGACCCCGAGGCAGGGGCGTTCTCCAACAAGGCGATGATGGACGAAGCCAGACGACAAGATGCGCGGGTGAAAGAGGTGGTGCAGGCGATGTTGAATGGGGAGAAGGATTGGGACGAGCGGGTGTAGCAGGTGGGTTTTAGCTACGCTGAACTGCGTTTCAGGCTGCCTATATGGGCGGGATAAAAGGCAGCCTGAAAATGGGAAACATGATTTCAGACTGCCTTGGCTTTATCAGCACAACCAAAGGCAGCCTGAAAACGGGATGAGGCGTTTTCAGGCTGCCTATTTATGTAATATCCGCCAACCAAGCGCAAAACAGCCGCAGCGGTGCAGATAATCTGCGTTGCTGCGGCTGTTTGGCTTGGCTTTATTCCTGCTGCGGCGGGAAAAACAAAGCCGTGCCTTCAAACGCGAGCCGCACGGTGTCGCCGCTGCAAACGGGCGGCGCGTGCACGGTGTCGAGCGTGAAGCAGACACCGTTGATGTTGAGGGCAACGGCGGTATAGCGGCCTTTGAACTCGATGCTTTCCACTTTCGCGCCGAACACGGGCTGCGTGCTGTGCGGCGGCACGTTGGCTGTTTCCGTCAAAACAAACTGTTCGGGGCGGACGAGCAGTTTGCCTTCAATGGGATGTTCGGACGGCGTTTGCGGCGCGGCGGCCAGCGGAAATGTGCCGAGGGCGCATTGCGCCTGTGTGCCGTCGCTGCTGCGCTGTGCGTCCAGCACAATGCTGTCGCCGATAAACTGCGCGGCGGCGAGGCTGCTGGGCGACCAATAGAGGCGGCGCGGGGTGTCGGTTTGCAGGATGCGGCCGTCTGAAAGCACGGCGATGCGGTCGGCATGGCTGAGGGCTTCGTCGCGGTCGTGGGTAACGAAGATGGCGGACGTGCCGCTTTGGCGCAGGGCGTGCAGCATTTCGCGGCGGATTTTCTGCCGCAGGTGTTCGTCGAGCGCACTGAACGGTTCGTCAAACAAAATCAGCTCGGGTTCGGGCGCGAGGGCGCGGGCGAGGGCGACGCGCTGCTGCTGGCCGCCTGAAAGCTGGTGGGGGAAGCGGTTGGCAAGTTCGCCGATGCCGGTGAGCGACATCACGGCTTCGATGCGCTGCCTGTCCTGCGGGATGCTGCCTTTGCCGTTGCCCAAACCGTAGGCGATGTTGCGGTAAACCGAAAGGTGCGGGAACAGCACGCCTTCCTGCACCACATAGCCGATGCGCCGCTGTTGTGTCGGCAGGGAAAAGCGGCTGTTGAAAATGCAGCGGTCTTTGAGCCAAATTTCGCCGCTGTCGGGCTGCTCGAAGCCGGCGATGGCGCGCAACAGGGTGGTTTTGCCGCAGCCTGAAGGGCCGAGCAGAAACAGCATTTCGCCCTGCCGCAGTTCCAGATTGATGTCGCGCAGCGCGGCGGTGGTGCCGAAGGTTTTGTTCAGGTTTCGGATGTGCAGAACGGGATTCATGTTATTGGAAGGCATATTTTTTCAGTAGAAACACGGGGATGCCCGAAAACAGGATGAGCATGGCGGCGTAGGGTGCGGCGGCGGCGTATTGCGCGTCGCTGGTGTACGACCACACGGCGGTGGACAGGGTTTTGATGTCGTTGGGCGTGAGCAGCAGGGTGGCGGTGAGTTCCTTCATCAGGTTGAGAAACACCAGCGCAAACGCGGCGGTAATGCCCGGCAGCATGGCGGGGACAACCAGCGTGCGGAAAATATAAATGTTGCCGCGCCCCAAGCTCTGCCCGACTTTTTCCATGTTTTCGGGAAGCAGCTCAATCGGGCTGCGCAAAGCCGTCTGCGCTACCGGCAGGTAGAGGATGAAATAGGCGGCGATGATGACGGCAAAGGTTTGGTAGAGCGGATAGGCGTAGTTGATGGTGAAATAAATCAGCGACAGTGCGATAACCAACCCGGGCACGGCGTGCAGCAGAAAAGGCAGGCGGTCGAGCCACAGGGTGAACCTGCTGCGGTAGCGCACCGCGCACCACACCAGCGGCAGGGCGGCGGCCACGGTTAGCAGCGCGCCGAGCGAAGACATCATCAGCGAGTTGCCGAAGGCTTCCGCGAAGTCGGACAGGCTGTCGAGGCTGTTTTTGGAATTGCCCTCAACCAGCCAATAAGCCAGCGTGCCGACCGGAACGCCGATGCTGACCGCAAACAACGCCGTTAAAAACAACACCGCGGCGGCCTGCTGCCAGCCTGTGAGCGTTTTCACGGGATAGGGGCGAATCACGCCTTTGCCGCTGTGAAACAGCTTGGCTTTGCCGCGAAATAGCATTTCGCCGCACACCACGATAAAGCAGATAAGCATCAATACGGCCGAAAGCAATGCGGCGGTATTGTTGTCGAAAGACATATCGTATTCTTGGAAAATGGCGGTGGTGAAGGTTTGGTAGTTCAAAATTGCCACCGCGCCAAACTCCACCAGCATGTGCAGTGCAATCAGCAGAATGCTGCTGCCGATGGCGGGTTTGAGTTGGGGGAAAACGGCAAACCAAAATGTCTGCACAGGGCTTTTGCCCAGCGACAGGCTGACTTCCTGCAAGGAGCGGTCGAGCCGTTTGAGCGCGGCGGCAACGGGCAGATAGGCGAGCGGCGCGTAGCTGAGGCTCAAAATGGCAATCGTGCCGAACAGCCCTTCCATGCGGAAAGTCAGGCTAATCCAAGTAAAACAGCTCACAAAAGCGGGAATGCACAGCGGCAGGGCAACGGTCATCTGAAAAAACGGTTTGCCCCAAAAACGGCAGCGTTCCAGCAGAAACGCACAAACCGTGCCGACGGTAACTGCCACGGCGGTTACGCCCACCATCAGGTAAAGCGTATTGAGCAGCAGCTCCGCCATGCGCGGCCGCCATAGCAATTCGATGCTGCGTTCCAGCCCGACTTCGTAACTGCGGAATATCAGATACAGGAAAGGCAGCAGCAGCGGCAGGCTGATGAAAACTGCGGCCAGCATCAGCCACAGAGGGGGGCGGGGGTGTTTCAAATCGGGCTTTCTTTCAAAACGGGTTTCAAGGGCGAATAACGGCTGCCGCAAAAAATGCCCTTTTGCGGCAAAGGGCATTTCGGCTTACCGGCGGCAGGCTTATTTCAAACCGGCAGCTTCGATGAGTTTTTTCGCCAAGGCTTCGTCTTCGGCGGTGGTAGCCGATACGACGGGGGCTTCCAGTTTGGCGTAAGGCTCCAAATCAAAGCCTGATTTCACGCCTGCGTGCAGCGGATATTCGGCGCGGGCGGCAGCCAAGACTTCCTGTCCTTTTTTGCCTGCCATAAAGGCGATGAATTTTTGCGCTTCGGCTTGGTTTTTAGAAGATTTCAACACCGCCGCGCCCGAATAGGAAACCAATGCGCCGGGGTCTTGGTGGCGGATAAAGTGCAGGCGAGAATTGAGGTTGGCCGCGCCTTTTTCTTTCGCCAGCGAGTACCAGTAGTAGTTGTTAATCAACGCGGCAGGCACTTCGCCGCGTTCTACCGCCTGCAATGCCACGCTGTTTTTGGCATACAGTTTGCCATAGGCTTTCAAGCCTTTCAGCCAGTCAAGCGCGGCTTTCTGCCCTTTCATTTTCACAATGGCGACCACCTGTTCCAAAAACGCGCCCGAAGTCGGCACATAGCCGATTTTGTCTTTCCAAGCGGGGGTGGCGAAATCCAATACCGATTTGGGGAAGTCTTTTTCGCTTAATTTGGTGCGGTCGTAAACCACCACGCGCGCACGACCGCTCAACGCAATCCAGTCTTTTTTAGCGGCGGTCGGCACGCCTTTTTGCGCGGTTTGCGCAATCACATTGGCAGGAATCTGCGCCAGCAAACCCGCTTTGGACAAATCGGCAAACGCGGCGGTCTGCTCGGTATAGAAAACATCGGCAGGGCTTTTTGCTCCTTCTTCTTTAAGCTGCCCCGCCAACTGCGCGCCTTTGCCGCTGTTGAGCGTTACTTTGATGCCCGTGTCTTGGGTAAAGGCGGCAACGAGCGCTTTGGTGGCTTCGGGATGCTGGCCGTTGTAAACGGTGATGTCGGCGAAAGCGGGGGCAGAGCAGAGCAATGCGGCTGCGAGGGAAGCCAGTTTCAATTTGGTTTTCATGTTTTTTCCTTTGTTGGGTTTTGTAGGGAAATGTTAATCGGTGCAACAATTACGGGCTGAATTGTAAAATAATTGCATGAGAAACACAAATTATTATTATTATTTATGCTAAGTTTGCAAGTGAATGTTAAGGCATCGGTTTGGAATGTTGCCGTTTGTTAAATATTTGTTTTTATGCGGAGTGCTCGGATGCAAAGCAAACTCGCACGCTATCTAATCCGCCGTCAAGCAGAGCGAAGCCGCATGGCTCAGGATAATCTGCGCCAGCCGCCCAATCATCATACAGCGGGAAAACGACTGCTGAGGCAGCCTGAAAACGCACTTGCCGATAACCGCAGGCTCATGCACGGCTGATATAATGGCGGCGATACGCCCTACTCCGATTATTTTCAAACCGTTATTTTCAAACCGTTCAGTTAAAGGTTATGCCATGAAATTATTGATTGTTGCCGCGGTTGCCGCGCTCAGCCTTGCCGCATGCGGCGGCACACATACAGAACGAACTTGGGACAAATCGCAAGAACTTCGCGGCGCGGATTGGGGCAAAACCCAAGCCAATTTAAACGCTGCGGGCAAAGGCAGAGTGCAAGCCAATTGGCAGCAGATGCGCGATAATTTGCTCAACGGCAATGCGGGGAAACCCAACGAAGCCATTAAATAAAATATAAAATCAACAGGTTACAAAATGCTTTTATTTATCGAAAGCTAACATATAAGTCCGCTAACGTCCGTAATTATTCGTGGAATTGAAAAATATTACTGAATTAAAACATAATATTTCCGCCTTTGTCCGTGAATATCCGTTTACGTCCGTATAAAACGGGGGTATTCTTGGGGGTATAAATTACAATCCCCGAAAATACCCCCTATGCTTTCCGACATCAAAATCAAACAGGCCAAGATTGCCGAAAAAGACTACCGCCTATACGACCGCGACGGGCTGTACATCATCATCACTTCGCGCGGCAGCAAATTGTGGCGGTACAAATTCCGCCTGCATGGCAAAGAATACACCTACGCCATCGGCAAATACCCGCAAGTAAGCCTGCAGCAGGCGCGGCAGGAATTGGCGCAGGCGCGTGAACTGGTGGCGCAGGGTATCAACCCGACCCACGCCCGCAAGCTCCGTCAGGCGCAAAATACCGACCAAGCGCAAAACACCTTTGCCACCATCGCCGAAGAATTTATCCGCACCGAACTGCAAGGCCAGTCCGCCGCCTACGCCAAAGGCATACGGCGCGATTTTGACAACTACGCCTACCCCGTCATCGGTGCGCTGCCCATCCGCCAAATAACGCCGGCACACATCATGGCGTGTTTGGACAAATGCAAGAACAAGGGCATTATCGTTACGGGCATCAACCTGCGCCAGCGCATGAGCCGCGTTTTTATGTATGCCATACGCACCATGCGCGCCGAAATCGACCCCACGCTACCCTTCGCCGAATACTTCAAACGCCCGAAAATCCGCCACGCCGCCCCGATGAGCCGCAAACAAATCACCGACTTCGTGCAACGCCTGAAATGCTACAACGGCGCACGGACAACGCAAATCGCGCTATGGCTGTTGCTTTATACCGCCGTCCGCAGCATAGAGATACGCCGTGCGGAGTGGGCGGATTTCAGGCTGTCGGAAAGGCTGTGGGTTATCCCTGCTGACAAAATGAAGCGGAGGCGCACCCATATTGTGCCGTTATCCGAACAGGCAATGCGTCTGTTGCAGGAATTGCAGCGACTCACAGGCGGGTGCAGGCTGCTTTTTCCCAACAGCCGCCGCGCCGATGACATGATGAGCGCAACCACGCTTAACCGCGCCTTGGAATACATCGGAATCGGCTTTACCGCCCATGATTTCCGTGCCACGCTGTCCACGCACCTGAACGAGCAGGGTTATGACGAGCGGCATATAGAGATGCAGCTTGCTCACGCCAAAACCGACAACACGCAGGCGGCTTATAACCACGCGCAGTTTTTAGAACCGCGCCGGAAAATGATGCAGGAGTGGGCGGACTGGGTGGATGGGGCGGATTTACTGGATTAGGCATGGCTTGCATACACCGAATGGAAGCGGCAGGGCGGCAAACGCGGCACGGGCGGCGAATACTGTAATGCCGCCAACTGGCTGCAATATGCCGCACGCAAGCGCAGGACGTGGAAACGCTGGCAAAAATATCAGGGCACCGCGATTTGGGCATCTTGCTCAATGTGTACTACCGACCCGATATGGCAGAAATCGCCGATATGCTGGATTAGGCCGTATCCCGTCTAACCATTGCGGAAAAACTCTTTCTGTTCTGCCGCGCGGCGGTTCACCAGCCCCTGTACCACGCGGCCGCCCGCCTTGTTCCACAACGCAAACGCTTTGCAGGCTGCCTGATATTTGCGCTGGTTCAGTTCGCGCACCACGCTTGACCCGGTAAACGCTTTTGCGCCGATGTTGTAGCACAGGCTCACGCAGGCATTGAACTGCGATTGGGTCAATTCCACCTGCACCGCATCGCGCACCGCCTGTTCGTAGGTTTGGATTTGGCTCGCAAGTTCGGCGCGGATTTCGCCGTCCGTCATTACATCGCCCATTTGCACCTTTTGCCCCGCCTTATCACCCAGCGTATAGCGGATAAAGCCGATGCCGATGGTCGGGATGCCCACACTATCACGGTATGCTTGACGGCGTTTACCCTCGAATTTTTCCAGCAGTTCGAGGCCGTAATCATCTACTTTCAAGTTTTCGTTCATGTTTTGTCCTTTCGTTTGACAAGTTTGTCTTGCGGCGGTTATTATCCCGCGCTACTGTCGCGCAGTAAGTTAATCCCCTTAAGGAGATTCGATATGAAACATTTTCTCAATATACTTTTGGGCTTTACCGCGTTTGCCGCAGCGGCAAACCCAACCCGATACCCCGACATATCCTACGGTTTCGCAAAAGACCGCGACAACCTGCGCGGTGATGTGAAAAAAGTAACCGCGCAATTCAACAGCGAAATCCGCAAAGCGTATGGCAAGTAAAAGCACCCACATCAAGGCGCGGAATCCGCGCGGGGACGAATTGCAGCTTTCACACAACCAAACCGACAGCCCGATTTTAGATGTCGCCGCTTTGGAACGATTGCAGCAGTTCCGCCCCGATATTGTGGACTTCGTTATCGAGCAGACAAGGCGCGAAGCCGAATACCGCCGCCGTATCGACAACCGCATTACTTGGTTTACCTTTATCGAACGCATGGGCGGCATCCTGCTTGCCTTTGCCGTGTGTGCTTTCGGCATCTTTGGATCTATATGGGCGGCCAATCAGGGGCATGGGAAACTGGCAATCACGATTGCCGCCGTGTGTATCGGCACGCTTGCCGTTGCCTATCTGAAACGCCAGTAACCAAAATCCGCCCCGTGCGGATTTTTTTATTGGGTTTTCCTTTCAAAAATGGCAGCGACACCTATGTCGCCACCATCAAATAAATTATTGAGTACCGCCCAAGCATTCTAATCCCGTTTCGGCTGCAACGCCCGATATGCTGGATTAGCTACATCCCATCCACCACTTCCCCCCAAGCCTGCCACTCCGCCAGCTTGTCCCGCTGCCCATCCGCTATTTCAGCCATTGCCGCATAGCGTTTGCCGCACTCTCCGAGTAAAACCCAGCCTTGGGCAGCGTTTGCATCGGCGGATGGGCGGGCGGTTTCGGGCAAGTTTTTAACACTTGCTCCTTGACGGCTTTGTTGGGTGATACGCTGCTGCAAGCGGTCAAGCTCACGGCGCAGATTAGCGTTAGCAGTTTGTGCATTTTGTTTCTCCTGTTCAATGGTTTGCAATTTCGCCGCGTAGGTTTGCGCAGCTTGCTGTTCGGTTTGGCGCACGGCATGGATACGCGCGTTTTCCGCTTCCAACGCCTGCCGCTCATACTTGGCGGCGGCTTCGTTGTAACCCTTGTCATGCCACCGTTGCAAAGCGCGGTATTGGGCTAATGCAACAGCAACGGCAGCGAGTGTGTAGAGTAGAGATTTGTTCATCGTCTTTCCTTTTCAGGCTGCCAACTCAAAATGCGGTCCATCCATAAACGCCTTTTTCCCTGCCGCCCGCCGCGCTGCGCTGTAATCCGCCACCAACTCCTGCGCACTCTTGCTGGTATCGTTCAAACATTGCCAACAGCCGCCCCAGCGCACGCGCACGCCTAATTCCTTGGCAGCCTGACGCATTGCTTCCGCCAGCGGGTAATAATGCGCCCAATGCCACGAAATCTCGCTCGTGCCGTTGCCGTCGAAGTCGCCCCACGGCACAATGTCCACCGCGTGCCCAAAGCCATCTGCCTGTTTCAAATGCTTGCTGTTGAGCGTTTGCGATGCGCCCGAAGCCACAAGGCGGCGTTGGCGTTCCAAAGTGCGCAAACCCTCGTTTACAGCGAAATCCTGCGCGGTGATTTCAATCGCCCGCTGCACCACTTTAACCAAGTTCGGATGCACGCCGACAAGGCGTTGTTGGCTGGTATTGCCTAATTTATAGCTCATAGTTCACTCCATAAAAAACGCGCCGCATGGGCGCAAAAAAAGGCAGCCTGAAAAGCCGCCAAAATCATCCTTCATGCTGCCGCATCCGCCGCTGCATCTGCCAAATCTTCCACGTCTGCGCCATAAAATACCCCGCCACGCCTAGCCGAAACAGCACCGCTTCCATCGGCACATCTTCGCGTTGCGCCACAATCGCCACC
>ERZ773059.311-NODE-311-length-26861-cov-2.923786_pt1 | contig 26861 bp, 32 predicted proteins | sample MGYA00580514_ERZ773059 | MGnify/ENA primary metagenome ERZ773059 (study PRJEB29015, sample SAMEA2737981) | human oral metagenome | biome: human oral; feature: human-associated habitat; material: dental | place: China | collected 2056 ...
ATGGCAAAAGCAAAACGCCCAGTCGGGCGACCGACAACATACAGTCAAGAAACAGCAGATAAAATCTGCGAACTGATCGCCCGTGGCATGAGCTTACGGGCAATTTGTGCGTCTGCCGATATGCCGGCGGGCGGAACGGTGCACCGCTGGTTGGCGGAGCACCAAGATTTTCAGGAGCAATACGCGCGTGCGCGCGAGGAACAGGCGGACGGTTTCGCTGACGAGATTATCGATATTGCCGACTCTGTCGCCCCTGAAACAGGGGAAGTGGCAAAAGCAAAGCTGCAAATCGATGCCCGCAAGTGGAAGGCAGCCAAGCTTGCGCCGAAGAAGTACGGCGAGAAGCTGGAACTGGATGCCGATATGCGCGTGAAGGTAGAGACGCGCTCGCTGGAAGATATTTTCAAGTAACCCTATGGCCAATCCGTATTTCAAGCCGCTTATCCGCAAGGCGCGTTACAAGGTGCTGTATGGCGGGCGCGGCAGCGGGAAATCGTATTTCTTGGCGGAATTGGCGGTAGAAGTGTCGCGCCGCATTGGCACGGTCATTCTGTGCGCCCGTGAGTTTCAAGGTTCGCTGGATGATTCGGTCTATCAACTATTGATTGAGACAATCGAGCGCTTGGGTTACGCGGATGAATTCGACATTCTGAAATCCACCATCACCCATAAAGGCACGGGTGCAAAGTTCGTGTTTTACGGCATCAAGAACAACGTAACCAAAATCAAATCGATTCAGGGTGTCGGCGTGTGCTGGGTGGAAGAAGCCGAAGCGGTAACAAAAAATTCATGGGATGTTCTGATACCGTCCATCCGTGGCGATAAGAACGCGGAAATATGGATCAGTTTCAACCCTAAGAACATTTTGGACGATACCTATCAGCGGTTTATCGTCCACCCGCCCAAAGACAGCATCGTCTTGAAGGCTAATTACGACATCAATCCGCATTTTGCCGACACGCCGCTACTGGCCGACATGCTCGAATGCAAAGAGCGGGACGAAGACCTTTACCGTCATATTTGGCTGGGCGATCCGGTGGCCGACAGCGAACTGGCGATTATCAAGCCAAGCTGGATTGAAGCCGCTATTGATGCGCATGAAAAACTGGGCTTCTCAGCCGCAGGCCGGCGCATCCTCGGGTTTGACGTGGCCGATGAAGGCGATGATGCCAACGCCACCGTATTGCGACACGGCTCGGTCGTAACCGACATGCAGCAATGGCGCGGGCAGGATGTGATTTACTCCGCCGACAAGGTTTACCTGTACGCCCAAGAGCAGAATATTGACCGCATTGTGTATGACAACATCGGCGTAGGCGCTGGTGTGAAGGCGCAGTTCCGGCGTAAGAACGGCAAGGTGCAGACGCTCGGCTTTAATGCCGGCGGCGCAGTGTATAAACCCGATGCCAAGTACACCGACGACAAGAGAAACCGCGACATGTTCGCCAACATCAAGGCGCAAGCATGGTGGATGGTGCGCGACCGCTTCTACAAGACGTGGCGCGCCGTGCATCACGGGGATAGTTACCCCGAAGACCAACTTATCAGCCTTTCAAGCAGCCTGCACGAGTTGGAATACCTGACTGCCGAATTGAGCCGCCCGCAAGTGGATTACGACCAAAACGGGCGTGTGAAGGCAGAGAGCAAGAAAGACATGAAAAAGCGCGGTATCCCCAGCCCGAACCGGGCGGATGCGCTGGTCATGGCCTTCGCCCCTGTACAAGGCGGACTGAACATCAACCCCAAGATATTGAGCGGACTATGAGTAAGAAAAAGAACAAGCCAAACGCCAAGGCCATGCGCCGTGCGTTGCAAAGGCTACCTGAAAACCAGCCTGCATCATACAGCTTGGATTTCCCAGCCCTGCCGGGCGGCGTGAAGCCAAACGGCCTGGCGATGGACAGCAGCCCCTTAGGAAACTTCGGGGCTGATTGCTTTTTCGGCACCGGCTTTATCGGTTATCCGCGCTTGGCCGAATTGGCGCAGATTTCCGAATACCGCAGCGTGAGTGAAACCACCGCCAATGAAATGACCCGCCAATGGATAGAAATCAAATCCGTAGGCGAAGAAGACAACAGCGAGGCCATCAAACAGATTGAGGAATGCTACGAACGGCTGAACGTGCGCGATGTGTTCCGTAAGGCCATTGAAACAGACGGCCTGTTCGGGCGCGGCCAGATACTGGTGCAAATCAAAGACCACGACGGCAAATTGGCCAATCCGCTGCTCTTGACCGAAAAAACCATCGCCAAAGGCAGCCTGAAAGCCTTGGTGAACATCGAACCGATGTGGACGACCCCCGCGCCGTACAACGCCATCGACCCTACCCTGCCCGACTTCTACAAGCCGAAGGCATGGTATGTCATGGCGCAGGAAATCCACGCCAGCCGACTGTTCACCCTGATTTCCCGCCCCGTGCCGGATATGCTCAAACCCGCCTACAACTTCGGCGGCGTGAGCATGACCCAGCTCATGATGCCTTATGTGGAACGCTGGTTGCGCACCGTGGATTCCGTCAGCGACCTGTTGCACAGCTTTTCCTTGTCCGGCATCAAAACCGACATGAGCGCGATATTGAGCGGCAGTGACGACGGCGACACCAACATCATGCTCCGTGCCGAACTGTACAACCGTTTGCGCGACAATCGCGGCTTGATGCTGTTGAGCAAAGACGAAGAAGAGTTCTTCCAGTTCAACACTCCTCTTTCCGGCTTGGATGCACTGCTTGCCCAATCGCAGGAGCAAATGGCCGCACCCAGCCATACGCCGCTGGTGAAGCTGCTCGGCATCACGCCCAGCGGCCTGAATGCCAGCACGGAGGGCGAGATTGCCGTTTACTATGACCACATCCGCGCCATGCAGGAAAACCTGCTGCGCGATCCGCTGGATAAGCTGCTCAAGCTGGTGCAACTGCACCTGTTCGGCAAAGTAAACGACAACATCACGTTCGACTTTGTGCCTTTGCAGCAGATGAGCGAAACCGAGCTTTCCACCATCCGTAAATCCGACACCGACCGCGACGTGGCCTACATTCAGGCAGGCGTGGTATCGGCAGAGGAAGTGCGCGGACGACTGGCAAGCGAGCCGGACAGCGGTTACAACGGCATCGACGTGGAAGATGTGCCTGAAATGCCCGATGACGGTTTTTCAGACGGCCTGAACGATGGCGAAGAGGAAGAAGGTGGAGACCCTGCCGACCCAAAGCCTGAACCTGCCCAAGATGCCGAATGGGATGAAAGCAAGCATCCGCGTGCTGAAAATGGGCAGTTCGGGGAAGGAAGTGGGCAGCCTGAAAGACAAGACGGCCAACCCCAAGTAGAGATACCCGAAATTAAGGGTAATGAACTGGGCTTGTGGTCAAGCATGAAGGAGCTGCGCGAGAAAGCCCGGGCGTTCGCACGACAGTTTGTCGGGAAGACTTTTAAAAACCGAGAAACTGGGCATGAAATCATGGTTTCTATGAGCGGAGTAAAACACACCATCGCACACGGAAATGACGGGTTGATTAAAACCATCCCGATTATTCCGGATATGTTGCAGGCTGCGCATTTTCTTCACGCAGAGAAGCCAAAGATTGCAGACAGCAATGTTCTCGAAGTTGAGAAATATTCGGCAGACGTGGCGATTGAAGGGGAAGTAAGGCGGATGCTGATTACTGTGAAACACCAAACAGACGGCAGACGTTATTACGACCACGGGTTTTGGGTAGACAAATGAAAAAGGCAACGTTTAATCTACGGTATATCGCCAGTTGCTAAGACTGGGTTATTGAACCGCCGTTGCCTTGGGGAGCGGCATTTTCTTCAGGCCAGCATCTTAGCGCGTTCATATTACGCCACCTCTTTGCCTGTACAAATACCGCTTGATTCCATTGTATGCCAGCCACTCGTCGAAAGCAAGCTATGAAGTTATCCGCCCCGTCCGATAAAGACATCATCCTCAAGCCGATACAGCCCAACCTGGGCGTAGAGGCCGCCTACCGCAAAAGCCTGAAAAAACTGTTGCGTGAAATGCGCACCGACGTGCAGGGCTTGCTTGAACGGCACTACCCGAAAGGCATTGCCCAAGACGGCCTGGCGGACGGCTTGCAGGCTGCTTTATCCGCCCTGTTGCGTTATTGGCTGGCACGGCTGGACAAACTCGCCCCGCAAATTGCCGAGATATTCGCCAATCAAAGTGCAAGCCACACAGAGAAAGTCTTTCAGACGGCCTTACGGGAGGCGGGCTTTACCGTCCGGTTCCGTGCCACAGCACAACAGAAAACCGCCTTGCAGGCCGTATTGGGCGGCAACGTCTCGCTTATCCGCTCCATCGGCCAGCAATACTTGAACCGCGTGGAAGAAAGCGTATGGCGCAGCGTGAATGCAGGCTACGACATGGCGCAACTAACCCGCGAACTGCGCAAGGATTACGGCATCAGCGAACGCCGCGCCGCCTTTATCGCGCGTGACCAAACCAACAAAGCCAAGGCAGCCATTGAAAAGGCACGGCGGCAGGAATTGGGCATCACGGAAGCCATATGGATGCACTCCCATGCAGGCAAAGAGCCGCGCCCAAGCCATGTTGCCGCCAACGGCAAACGGTTCGACGTGAGCAAAGGCATGTATCTGGACGGCAAATGGGTGCAGCCCGGAACCGAGCCAAATTGCAGATGCACCAGCCGCGCCGTGATAAAAGGATTCAACTCATGAATACGCAACAGAGAGCCATTTTGAGCAAAGCCCGCCGATTGTTGGCTATGGACAGTCGCTGGATTACCGTTAAACCGAACGGCGCGGAAAACAAAGGCTCGCCCGTCAAAATCGACGAATCAGGCCGGATTGAGGCAGGCATGGGCGGAAAGTTTAACGGCGAGAAAATCAACGAAGTACGAAAAAGCTTTGTCGGGGCGAAAACGCCGAGTAAAGAACATCTATCGGCTGTAAGCAAAACTGTTACACAGCCTGAAAAAACTCCGCCTAACAATAGAAAAGAAGAAACTGGTAGCAACAACAATAAAACAGTTACCACCGAGCCAAAAATCCCCGACTGGTATGCCGAAATCCGCAAGAAACATTCAGACCCTTACTGGAACGGGAAATTCTACGACGGCAGGAAGAAGGATACGCACCGCATTTATGTATCCGGTAAGGGATACACCATCAGCAGCGAACAAAAGGCAGAGCTGGAGCAGCACCGCAAGGATTGGGCGGCTTTCAAGGCGTCCCAACAAGCAGGCGGAACGTATCTGAATGTTCCGTACGAGCAGCGGGAGCTTGCCAAGCAGCATGGTGCAAAATGGAATCCGGATAAGAAAAAAATGGTATCTGCCGCCCGGTGTCGAATTGGCGGATGAAATCAAACATTTCAGCCCGGATTACAAAGCCCCAGTGCAACAGCAAGCCACATCCACCCCGCATTCTTCTCAGCCTGCTATCGCTAATGTGAAAACACGCGATTACGACATGGATGCAATGTCTAAAACCGAACTGAAGGAGCACATCCAACGCTTAAGGAAACAGCGCAGGCAGTACCAGAACGTGGTGAATGAAGGTGGCGAAGGGTTCAACCCCTATGATAGCCGGATTGAGGAAGCATGGAGTAAGTTCAGCGAGCGATTCCCTAACGCTAAACTTGGAAATTCTAAATTGGACGAAGAAATTAAAAGAGACAACCTACGGGAAATGCGCGCTTTAGCTAAGGCGTTTGGATTTAGGAGATGAAATTGGATTATCTGGACGAAACCTACGCCATGGATTGCGACAACCCGCGCTGGTACAGAAAACAGCCACAGTTGGCCCAAGACCGCTCCCTGCGCTCCCTGCGCTTCTACGACCGAGACGGCAGGCTGCACGTGAAAAGCTCCAACATCAGCAAGGCCACGGTAAATCCGTACTACGGCAGCGAAATCCCCGGCTACAAACAACTGGGTCTTGAGCCGAAAAAGGTTTACTACCTGCTGCGAGACCCCGAAGAGTTGAAAAAGGCAGCCCCAACGTTCAACAACCTGCCTTTATTAAGCAAACACATTATTCCCGTTTCTGCCGACGAACCGCGGAAAGAAGTGATTGCGGGCACGACCGGCAGCGATACCGTGTTTGAAGATGGCTACCTGAAATGTTCGCTGGCTGTGTGGGATGCGGAGGCGATTGCCGGTATTGAGAGCGGCGAGCAGGTGGAGCTATCCAGCGCGTACCACTACACCGCCGACATGACTGCCGGAGAGTTTGAAGGCAGGCATTACGACGGCGTGATGCGCGATATTGTCGGAAACCATGTAGCCCTTGTCGATGTGGGTCGGGCGGGGCGTGATGTTGTAGTAAGCGATGCAGACCCATTTCACGAAAGGAAAACCATGAAACTGAAAGCAGGCGCGAAAGCGCGTATTCAGACAGCCGTGCAGCCTTTATTGGCGCAGGATGCCGAATTGAGCCCCGATGAACTGTTGCAGGTCATCGGCTCACTCACCAACGAAGTGCAGACGGCGGAGGACGACGGCGAAGAGTTGCCGCCCGAAAACGTCGAGAATGTCGGCACGGACAAAGACGAGCCGAAGGACGGCGACACCAATACCGCTCCCGCCGAACCGGAAGAATCTGCCGAAGACGAAGAGCCGGAAGCCCCCGAAGGCGGCGCCCCCAAGCCCGCACAAGATGCCGCCATTCCCAAAATGGCGATGGATGCAGCCATCAAGCGTGCCGTAGAGGCCGAACGGAAACGTTCGCAAGCCTTGGCAACGGCGCAGCGCGAAGTGGCGCACATTGTCGGCGATGTGGCGATGGACAATGCGGCGGACGTGTACAAGTTCGCGTTGGAACAGAGCGGCATTGACGTAACCGGCGTGCATCCTTCCGCCTACCGCGCCATGGTCGGCATGTTAGGCAAACCCAAACAGCCGATAGCGATGGATGCGGCCAAAACCGCCGAACAGTTCCCCGGTTTATCACGAATCAGAAAGGCTTAAACCATGTCATTCCAAAAAGCAGTCCAACCTTACCAAGCCCCCGCCGTTGCGGGGGATTTTGCTGCCCACAACCCGAACGCTTCCATGCTGGCGGGCGAAGGCGCACTCGTTAGCGGCACGGACGGCGTAACCGTCGGCGTGTTTGCTTGGGCGGATGCCGAGGGCAAAGTGTCCAACAAGAAAACCGCCGGTGCGCGCATCGGCTTTGTCCACCGCGAACAACAGGCCAGCATCACCGCCTATCTGGCGGAACACGGCAACCAAATCCTGCCCGGCCAAATCATTACGTTGGCCGTAGCAGGCGATTTTTGGGCGCACTTCCCCGCCAGTGCCGAAATCGGCCAGAACGTGTTTGCCAAAGACACCGACGGCACACTGAAAGCATCTGCCGCCGCCACCGAAACCGGCCACACCCTGACCCGCTTCAAAGTGGCTTCCAAAGCCGCAGCGGGCGAACTGGCCAAAATCACCACATGGGAGTAACGATTAAATGAACACCTTGCAACAACTCGAACGCGATGCTGGCATCGTCTTTATGGGCGGCGGCAAAAAGCTGATGAACGAACATGTGCAGGCTGTTTTGGCGATGGACGCGCAGCCCGCACTGACCACAGTAGGCAACAGCGGCATCCCTGCATGGATGCTGACCTATGTCGATCCGAAGCTGATTGAAGTCGCCCTTCAGCCGATGAAGGCCGCCGAAATCTTCGGCGAAGTGAAAAAAGGCGATTGGACGACCGAAACCGCCATGTTCATGCTGGTAGAACCTACCGGCGAAGTCTCCAGCTACGGCGACTACAACAACAACGGCGTGAGCGGCGCCAACGTCAATTTCCCGCAACGCCAAAGCTACCATTACCAAGTGTTCACCCGCTGGGGCGAACGCGAAGTGGCCCGCGCAGGCGAAGCGAAGATTGACTATGTAAACCGCGTCAATCAGGCCAGCGTGAACGCCTTGAACCGCTTCCAGAACAAATCCTATTTGTTCGGTATCAAAGGTTTGCAGAACTACGGCATCCTCAACGACCCCAGCCTGCCGGCCGCCACCGCTGCCGCCCAAACATGGGCAACCGCCACCGGCGAGCAGGTGTACGAATCCATCCGCAAGCTGTTCCAAAAACTGTTACAGCAGACCGGCGGCCTGATTGATATGAACACTCCGCTCCTGCTGGTGTGCAGCCCGACGGCCAGCGTGGAACTGACCAAGACCAACCAGTACAACGTCAACGTTACCGACCAGCTGAAAAAGAACTTCCCCAACCTGCGCATCGAAACCGTGCCGGAATACTCCGCCGCATCGGGCGAAATGGTGCAGTTGATTGTGGAAGAGTTGGACGGCCAGCGCACGTTGGAATGCGGTTTCACCGAAAAACTGCGTGCGCACAACATGGTTCTGGAATCCTCCAGCATCAAGCAGAAGAAATCGCAGGGCACATGGGGCGCGATTATCTATCGCCCGTTCTGCATTGCTTCCATGACGGTGAGCTAGGCTGCCTACGCAACAAGGCCGCCTGTTTCAGGTGGCCTTTTCTCAATTTCAAAGGAAAATTAAATGGCAAAACAAAAAACTGTAACCGTTGGCTGCAAACTGCCCAACGGACTGATTATCGAAGTGGGCGGCCAGTCGGTAGAACTGAACGGCGCCAATGCCTCAAACATCATCGGCGGCCACGGCATCACTTACGATGTGGACGCCGACCTGTTCAATGCCTGGATGGAAGCGCATCAAGACCGCGACATGGTGAAAAACGGCTTCGTTTTCGCCCATGAAGATGCCAAGAACGCCAAGGCGGAAGCTCGGGAAAAGACCGACAACGAAACCAAGTTGGAAGCCATTAACCCCGATGACAAGGCTAATGGCGTAAGCACTGCCAAGGATGAGTAACCATGCCCGCCGTCGTCTTTGACAAAGCGCGTTTTCAGGCAGCCTATCCCGAAGTACAGGCCACGGATGCACAGCTTGAAATGTGGTTCACGCAGGCCGAAAGCCTGCTGGATAACACCGACCACAGCATCGTGGAAAAGCTGGAAGAGCGCGAAATGCTGCTGTTCCTGCTGGTGCGCCATTTCACCGCGCTGGCTGAACGTGCCGCACAGGGCGGATTGGTGGGGCGCATTGCTTCGGCCACCGAAGGCAGCGTGTCCGTGAGCGCGGATATGGGTGCGGTGGGCAGCAATGCCGCTTGGTATCTGCAAACGCCTTACGGCGCGACCTACTGGCAGCTTACCGCCAAATACCGCCGCTTCCGCTATGTATTTGGAGGCTGCTATGCGCGGCGGCGATAAATTCAGGCAGCGGTTGGCCGAATTGGCCGCGCAGGCAACAACGGCCAAGGTGCGCGTCGGCATCATCGAGCAGGCAAACTATGATGGCTCGGACGGCGAAAGCGTGGCGCAAGTGGCCTTTTGGAATGAATACGGCACGGCAAGAACCCCCGCGCGGCCTTTCTTCCGCAATACCATTGCCGAGCATAAGGACGAATGGCCGAAGCAGGCTGCCGCACTAATAGAAGCCAACGGTGGTGATGTGCGGCAGGCCTTGGAGTTGATGGGCGAAGGCGTAAAGGGGCAGATTGTGGAAACTATCCAAGACTTCCGCGAACCGCCAAACGCCGCCGCGACCGTGAAGCAAAAAGGCTTTGATAAGCCGTTGATTGACACGGGAACGTTGTGGCGCAGTATTGATTACGAGGTAACGGACGAATGAACCTGAGAGCCATCGCCAACGGAGCGATTACATCCGTCAATCCCAACCTGCCCGCCGTGCTGAAACTCAATAACGGCTACACCACCGATGCCACAGGAAAACGGAAATCAGGCTACAGCGAGCATCCCGTAACCGTGCAGACCCAAACCCTCAGTACGCAGGATTTGTCCTTGTTTGAAGGATTGGCGCAGCAAGGGGCGTTGCTGTATGCCTATGTAACCGGCCAATTCCACGGACTGCGGCGACAGGATGGTAAAGGCGCGGATAAGCTGGTATTCGCGGCCTACGGCGAAACCGAAACGACAGAATGGCTGGTGAAACAGGTGGTGGAAAGCTGGCCGGATTGGTGCAAGGTGCTGTTATGGCGGCAACATTAGACGATATTTACACCGAAGTCCGGGCAATGCTGCTCGGGCTTTTTTCGTGCGAAGTGGTGCGCGGATACAGCAACAACGTACCGTTGCCCAAGCCGCCGTTTGTGGTGATGAACATCCTGAACGAAGCCGCCGCTGCCACCAACGAACACGCTTACGCCGTGGCGGATGAAACCGCTGCCGTATCGCGCCAATCAGAAATACAGATGCAGCTTGATTTCTACGGCGCAGAAGCCGGGCAGATGGCGCAGAAAACCGTTTTGCTTTGGCGCGATTTCTACGCCTGCGAACGGCTGAAATCCTGCCAGCCGCTATATGCCGACCCCGCACGCTTCATGCCGCTCACCAACGAAGAGAGCGAATATGAAGAACGATGGATGACCACCGTCCATCTAGCCTATGCGCCACAGGCAGAACACCCGCAGCAGTTTGTAAACGCTTTTGATTTAACCCTGATCCAACCGTAAAGGATATATCCATGTTCCAATCTATTCCGGCAAGTAAAATTGTCAGCGTAAACCCCGCCGTACTCAGTTCCGGCGGTTCTCCCCTGTCGATGAACGCCGTCTTCTTGAGCAAAAACGAAAACCTGCCCACCGGCCGGCATACCGCGTTCCCCGATGCTTCGGCAGTCGGCGAGTTTTTCGGCTTGGCCAGCGAAGAGTTTAAAGCCGCGCAAGTGTACTTTAAAGGCTTCGACAATTCGCACATCAAGCCCGGCACGCTGTATTTCTACCCCTACAACGTCGGCAAAGAAGCCGCCTATCTGCGCGGCGCAAGCGTGAAAAGCATGAGCCTTGCCGCCCTGAAAAAACTTTCGGGCAATCTGAAAGTGAATATCGACGGCAACGACAAGAGCGGCGACAACATCAGCTTGGCGGCCGCCACCAGCTTTTCCGATGCCGCCGACAAAATCGGCACGGCCATCAGTGCCACCGTGCAGTTTGACGAGCAGTTGCAGGCGTTTGAAATCGTCTCTGCCACCCAAGGCAGGGCTTCCGAAACTGGCTTTGCCACCGGCACACTGGCCGAAGCCTTGAATCTGACCGAAGCCAAAGGCGCGGTGATTTCCAAGGGCAACGATGGCGACAGCGCGGAAACCGTGATGGAAGGCGTGATTCAGTCCACTTTGAATTTTGCCACCTTTACCACCGTGTTTGAGCCCGAATTGGCCGACAAGCTGGCCTTGGCCAAATGGAGCAACGCGCAGAATAACCGCTTCCTTTACGCAGCATGGGGCAAAGAAGCCGCCGCGCTGCAAACCGGCAACACTACCTGCTTGGGCGCACAACTGAAAGCCGCCGCCTACGACGGCACTGCCCCGATTTACGGCGGACTGGACAAGGCTGCTTTCCTGTGCGGCGCGATTGCCTCCATTGATTTTACTGAAACGCAAGGCCGCATCACGCTGGCGTTCAAAAACCAATCCGGCTTGAGCGTGGACGTGGACAACGCTGCCGATGCCGACAATCTGAAAGAGAACGGCTACAACTATTACGGCGCATGGGCAACCGCCAACGACCGCTTCACTTTCCTGTATCCCGGACAAATGCCCGGAAAATGGAAATGGATTGATGCCTATGTGAACCAAATCCGCCTCAACAGCCAGTTGCAGCTTGCCCTGATGACCTTGCTCACCTCGGCCAAGGCCGTGCCGTACAACGCCGTCGGTATTGCCCTGCAACGTGCTGCCTGCCAAGACCCGATTAACGAGGCCTTGAACTTCGGCAGCATCCAGCCGGGCGTACCGTTGAGCGAACAGCAACGCGCCCTGATCAACAACGAAGCGCGTGTCGATGCCGCCGCGAAGATTGAAAGCACCGGTTATTTCCTGCTGATTCAGAACGCTTCGGCGCAGACACGCGGCAACCGCCAATCCATGCCGATGAAGCTGTGGTACACCGACGGCGGCAGCGTGCACAACATCAATCTTGGCTCAATCAACGTTCAGTAAACCCGTGCAGGCTGCCCGACAATTCAGGTAGCCTCTTTGCAAAGGAAAATATATGCAAACCGTATCAGACCGCACCCTAACCGCCGCCAACAGCGTCCTGCTGATGCGCGTGAAAGGCTTTAACGACAACTTCGTACAGATTGAAGGCTACGCCGCCGACAATGCCTTCGACTTCGGGCAAGGCAAAATCGGCGAAACCATGATGGGCGTAGACGGCCAGCAATCCGGCGGCTTTACCCCGCACGAAGTGGACTTCAACATCCAGCTTGCCCCCACCAGTAAATCGCGCGACTACTTCGACCAATTCACCAACGACATCCTGCAACGTCAGGAAACGCGCATGGTGGAATTTTCGGTTGAGATTTCCGCCGTGAAAAAACGCTACACCGCCACCGGCTTCTTGGTGGAAGTTCCGGGCGGCACAACCGCCAAGAAAACGCTGGAATCTGTAACCTACTCGTTCCGCATCGTGGTGAAACCTGAGGAAATCTGAAATGGCGTTGAAAACCAAGCAAATCACGATTGAAAACGGGCGTGATAAAGGCCGCGTGTTCCTGATTACCGAAATGAGCGCCGCCCATGCCGACTACTGGGCAATGCGCGCCCTTTTGGCCTTGGCCAACAGCGGCGTGGATTTAGGCGGCATCACCCCGCAGCAAGGGATGATCGGCATGGTGGGGGCGACGTTGGGCGCATTGGGCAAAGTCAAACCTGAAGATGCCATCCCGCTCTTGAACGAACTGCTGGACTGCGTGCAAATCATCCCCGAAGGCGGCCAGCCGCGCCCGCTAAATATGGATTTCAACGACGTGGAAGACTTCACTACCCTGTGGCGGTTGCGGAAGGAGGTGTTTGCATTGCATACCGATTTTTTGCAACACGCCTTTGGCCTGACCTCGGCATCGGGCGGGGAAGAGGAAGCCGGCAACAAGGCTACCTGAACCTGACCCAAACCATCGGCGCGCTGGTTTCCTCCCGTATATGCAGCCTGCACGAACTGCAAACCGTGTATGGTCTGGAAGATGCCTTTAACCTGCTCGAAATCGTCAATACCGATGCCTTCAACAAGGCACAACAGGCTACCTGAAAAGTTTTAGGCAGCCTTTTTTAGGAATCGCTATGGCAACAGTAATTGATACCCTGTTTATGGAGTTGGGCATTGACTCGTCCAAATTCAGCCGGGAAGCCAAGCAGGCAGTCTCCAAATTGGACGACATGACCGAGGCATTCGAGAAGGCAGAAGCAAAAACGGGCAAATCCGGCAAAGGGTTGGACAAACACGCCGAAAAGGTCAAACAGAACGTCAAGCAGGCCAAAAACCTTACCGAAGCAATGGGGAAGGTAGCAAAAGGCGCTGCCGCGCTCTTTACCCTCGTTACTGGCTCAAATGCGCTGGATAAGTTGATCCGTGAGACCACTGAAGCCAACGTGCAGCTAGACAACTTATCTCGCAATATCGGCATGAGCCGTAACCAGCTCCAAGCATGGGGCGGCATGGCTGAAATGGCGGGTGGTCAGGCCGATGCCATGAAAGGCAGTTTGGCTGGGTTGAGCATGAGTATTACCCGGCTCACCACCATGGGCGACACCTCCATGGTGCCGTTCTTTAATGCGTTCGGGGTGGCGTTGCTCAATGCCGACGGCAAAGCACGCAACCTAGACAGCATCATGCTGGATCTGGCCGACCGCTTTTCCAAGATGGACAGGGTGCAGGCCTACAATCTGGCTAAAAGCATGGGCTTGGATGATGGCACTATCAACACATTGCTGCTTGGGCGTGCCGAAATGGAAAAGATGCTGGCCTTACAAGACCGGCTCTATCGTTCCGGCGAGAAAGAAATTGCCGTCAGCCGCGAACTGACCCGCTCCCGCGCTTATCTCAACCAGCAATGGGATGCGCTGAAAAACATGATTGCCGATGCGCTCGCCCCACATCTGCTGCGCCTGGTAAAACTGGTCAGTAGCTTTGCCGATTATCTGATGCGCAACGAAAACACCATGAAGCATGTTTTTGAGGGCTTGGCTTTCGTGCTGGGCGTGGTGCTGATTCCCGTGCTGTGGTCGGCAGTAACGGCGCTGTATGCCTTTATTGCCCCATTCGCGCTGGCCGCTGCTGCTGTGGCTGCTCTGGGTGCTGCGTTCGTGCTGCTTTATGACGATTACAAAACTTGGGCGGAAGGCGGTAAGAGCCTATTCGACTGGGGGACGTTTACCGGCTACATCAAAACATCGAAAGTATCGGTGGATAGCCTTACTAAAGGCTTCACCTATCTGCTCACCGGATACACATCATGGGCGGAAGCCGGGAAGAATTTGTTTGATTGGCTGCGCCTGAAGGGGTTTATCGATGAAAACGGGGTATCCTTGCGCTCGCTGGCCAACGGTTTCAAAAGCCTTGCCAACGACATCTACCAATTCGTTGCTCCCGCATTGGAAGACCTAGGCGAAATCTTCGATGCCCTGATGAACCGCGATTACAACCGCGCTTGGACGGCAGCCAAACGCTTGGCCATGCGCCCGGTAAATTTCGTGGCGGAGCAGGTACAGAGCGCCGCCGAACGGGTATCCGGCGCAGCTGATGTCGCTACTGGCCACACCCCGGGCGCGGCAGGTTCGGCTCAGGCGGCGGTACAGGATATCGGAAGGATGGAAAGAATGGCCAATCAGGCCGTTTCCAGCACCAGTCAAACTGCAGTCCGCGCCTCACAGGAAACATCCCGTGCTGCCCAATATGCGATGGAAAAAGCCCTGCCTGCCAGCGCAGGTAAATGCGCCCTGTATGTGAACAACTCCCTACGCGCCCAAGGAATCAAGGTAAACGGCCACGGCAAAGATGTGGCAAGCAACCTTATCCGCAGCGGACAAGGCTTCCAGCAGGTCAAATACGATGCCAATTATGTACCGCAAGACGGCGATGTGATGAGTATTGACCATGGGCGGCACGGCTACGGCCATGTGGCGATTTATCACGCAGCATCGGGAAAGTGGATATCGGATTTCGTGCAGCACAAGACGCGAGGCAACACCGCCGCCACCAACGACGCCGATTTCCGCGCCATCCAAGAAGGCCGTGCCAGGGTAACAATTGCTCGTCGCAGCGCGCCTGCTAGCTCTCGGCAATCTGCATTAGCTTCTGCCCCGTCTGCTATGGTACGCGATTACGGCGGCTATCAGAAAGTCGGCGGCAGCCGGGCATGGCGCAACAACAATGCGGGCAATTTGCGCTACGGCAGCCTTTCCCGGCAATACGGCGCTATCGGCAAAGACCGCGACGGCTTCGCCATCTTCGCCACAGAGGAACAAGGACACCGCGCCAAGGAAAGACTACTGTTTGAAAGCGACGCCTACCGCAACCTGACCTTGACACAGGCGATTGCCAAGTACGCCCCACCCAATGAAAACAACACTGCAGCCTACCAACGTGCCGTATTGTCCGCAACAGGCGGGCGCAATATCCTGATGAAGGATGCGACACCTGCCATGCGGCAGGCGGTTATGCAGGAAATGCTCCAGCGGGAAGGTTGGAAAGAAGGTGAAATCCGCCGCACCATAAACCAACCTATCGGCGGCCAAGCCGTGGCCGACAACGCCCAGCGCGGTTTGCAGTCTATGCAACAAGGCGCTGTTGCCCGCCAGCAGGCGCAGCAGATTACCAACAACAGCAATATACAGTTCGCCATCAACGGCGGTATTCATGTACAATCTTCGGCCAGCACTATAGACGGCACGATGGAGGATGCCTCTGCCGCAGCCCGTAATAGGCTAGTGCAGATTATGCCGGCGATGGTTTAAGGTATTGATAATGAAAAATTTATTCCTATTCATGGTTTTGGCCGCGCCCGTTTTCTCATTCGCTGCCCCATGCCAAAATGCAAAAAATGTCGTTGATTTTGAGACCTGCGCCTCTAGACAAGAAGATGCTGCCATGAGAACCTTAACTTCCACCTATCGTAGAGCTTTGGCAAAAGTCAGACAGGATACTGATGGGATGTATTACGAAAGCATTAGTCCCACCAACCGCCTTATTGAGTCGCAAAGAAAGTGGTGGGAGATGAAAGACTTTGAGTGTCAGAACGAGATGTGGAACTTCGGCTCAACAGGACCGGGCGCTGTATCTCTATGCAGAAGGGAAAAGATACTGCTGAGGGAACGTGAGTTGAGACAGCTCTATTTGAAATAAAGAAACAATGGAAATGCCGTCTGAATAATCAGGCGGCATTTTTTATGGGGATAAATAATGGCTTGGAACTCAATTGGCATTCCAAATATTCCCAAGTTGCCGAGAAACGTGGGCGGCGCACTGATTAAGTTCGGTGGCGCGGCCTTAATCAACGCCGTTTTCGGTAACTACTGGGGCATTTTCGGACAAAACGGCATTCCGCTGTTGTTGTCGGATAATGTAACGTCAGTCAAACACCAAAACATCTCCAAAGTGTCCAATGCGCCTGTTGAACGCGGTTCGTTCGCCAGCTACAACAAGGTGGGCGACCCGTTCACGGTAACGGTGCAGATGACCAAGGGCAGCGGCGGCGTGTTTATGCGCGGCGCGTTTCTCGCCCTGTTGGATGCGTTGGCCAACAGCACGGATTTGTTTTTGGTTATCACGCCGGAAGCGGTGTACCCGAATATGGCGATAACGGGCTACGACTACGCACGCGAAGCCTCGGACGGTGCGCGGCTGTTGAAGGTCAATATCCATTTGGCCGAAGTGCGGCAGGTTACGGTGAAATACACCAAAACCAAATCCGAAGGCGCACAGGCGCAACAGGACGGCGGCAAGGTGCAGCCCAAGCCCGTGCAAAACAATGAATCTATCCTGTCGAAGCTGTACGGCGCGGCCAAAGACGGATTAGGAAGGGTCGCAGACACGGTCAAAAAAGGATTCGGACTGAATTAAGAAAAACGAACCCCCCGCAAAGATTCGCGCCTTTGCGGGGGTTCTGTATTTAACCCTTAACGGACAAGGATTAAACAATGTATGAATGATAAACGATTTACTTTCAAAATGCTAGGAGTTTTCCTTATGGAATCGATGAACATCAATCCGAAAGAGGTACGCAGAACTTTTTGGCACGTTGTAGGTGGCCTAGTGCTGTTGATTTTGGCATTCAGGCTGCCTGAAATTCTAGCGGTGCTTTTAAAATGATTTACCAAATCCCCCTAAAGCCCGTCCCGGTGCAGAAAGTGAGCGCCACATTAGGCGGGCAGGAAGTAACCATATCTCTGCTGCCGCGATTGGGCAGGCTGTATGCCACCGTGTCGGCAGATGGGCGCATGCTGATACGCGAACGGGTATGCCTGCACGGGATGCCGCTGGTGGGCGAGGCTTATCGCGGCTTTCGCGGCGAACTGTATTTTGTTGATACCGCAGGCAGTCTAGACCCGCAATGGCAGGATTTGGGCAGCCGTTTTATTTTGGTGTACCGCGATGAGCATTAAAGAGAAAATCCTGCGTGTCAGCATCAAGTTAGGGCAGGAAAAAGACGTATGGGATGCGAAAGGCAACGATACACTGGTTGTCGAAGGTTTGCGCACCTCCTGCCAAATCAACTACGGCAACGGCGCAGTGATGCCGTCCGCCCGCATCAAAGTGTACGGCTTGAAGCTGGACAGCATCATGAAGCTGCTCCGCGTGAAATGGAACACCGAGCAGGCAATGATGAACTTGGTGCAGGTGGAGGCTGGCGAGCAAGACGACCTGAGCGTGGTTTATACCGGCAATATCACGTTTGCCTACCCCGAAATGGGCGGTGCGCCGGATATTTGCCTGGTTGTCGAGAGCCACACCGCCGTTTTGTGGCAACTGAAACCCACCGAAGCAGTCAGCCACGAAGGCGAAACCGATGTGGCAAAGGCCATCGAAGCCATTTGCAAACGCATGGGCAGGCGTTTTGAGAACAACGGCGTAAAAGCCAAAATCAGCAACCAGTATTTGGACAATACCGAATTGGGCAAAATACAGCAGATTGCCGCTGCTGCAAATATAGACGTGTACATCGACAACGAAACCGTCGCCATCACGCCAAAAGGACAGCCGCGCATGATTGACGTACCCATCGTCAGCCCGACCACCGGCCTAATCGGCTACCCGATACCCGATTTGCAGGGCGTGAAGTTGCAATGCCTGTACGATAAAGCCCTGCGCTTCGGCGGGCTGATTGAGGTTGCAGGCAGCCTGATTGAGCAATGCAACGGCAGATGGCGTGTATTCGGGCTGTCGCTGGATTTGGAAAGCCAAACGCCGGGCGGCAAATGGCTGGCCGACATCAAAGCCGCCAATGTGGAGGACAACAATGCCAAAGTCGCAACAAAATAACTGGGCGCAATACCGCCCCGAACAAACACAAGGCGGTGCGGGCGAAATCGGCGCAATCGTGTCGGGCATCGTCTCGCGCATCCAAACCGTAACGCTGGTGCGCGTGGTCAAAACCAAATCGGGCGGTCTTGCCCCTGTCGGGCTGGTGGACGTGCAGCCGTTGGTTGCCCAAATCAGCGGCGACGGCACGGTTACGCCGCACGGCATCATCTACAACGTGCCGTATTTCCGGCTGCAAGGCGGCGGCAATGCCGTGATTATCGACCCCGAACCGGGCGACATCGGCATGTGCGGCTTTTGCAGCCGCGATATTTCCAGCGTCAAGCAAAACAAAGCGCCGTCCGCTCCGCAAAGCAGGCGGCGTTTCGATTATTCGGACGGCCTGTATTTCGGCGGATTCTTGAACGGCACGCCCAAGCAGTATATCCATTTTAAAGACGGCGGCATCAAGTTGTTCTCGCCCGGCGATATTGAAATGGAGGCGGCCAATATCCGTCTCAACGCCAAAGTCGGCGTAAGCAGCACCTCGAAAACCTTTCAGGCCAACACCCAAGCAGCGGCGCAATTCACGGGCGGCGGCGGGATTTCTGCCGACGGCGACATGACGGCAAATGGTGTCAGCCTGATGCACCACGTCCACAACGGCGTGCAGCCCGGCGGCGGCAACACGGGAGAACCGCAATGAATACTCTCTATCTTGACCCGCAAAGCTGGGATTTGGTCTTGGATACAGCAGGCAATATCGCGCTGGCCAAAGACCCCTACGCCAAAGCGCAGGATGTGGCTTCGGCGTGCCGCCTGTTTGCTGGGGAACTGTATTACGACACAGAAAAGGGCATCCCCTATTTTGAAGAAATGCTGGGTAAAAAACAGTCATTCGCGCTATATCGGCATCGGTTGGTGCAGGCTGCTTTATCCGTCCCCGGCGTGGTGGCGGCAGACGTGGCCGCCGAACTGCGCGACGGGCGCGTGCTTTCAGGCAGCCTGAAATTTACCGACGACACCCAAAAACAATATGAGGTAACGCTATGAGCAGTCATGTCCCACCCATTCGCTTCACGCCGCAGGGCTTGCAGATTCCGACTGAAACCGAAGTGCTGAACGGCGTGCTGGCCGATTTCAACGATGCCTTCGGCGGCGGTTTGAACTTGAATTTGGAAACACCGCAGGGACAGCTTGCTTCCTCGCTGGCCGCCGTGATTGCCGACAAAAACAATGTGATTGCCGAACTGGTCAATCAAATTCACCCGGAATATGCCGAAGGCGTGATGCAGGACGCAATCGCCCAAATCTACTTCTTGCAGCGCAAACCCGCCACTGATTCGGCGGTGGTGTGCGAGTTTGTCGGGCTGCCCGGCACGCAGATTCCGCAGGGGTTTATCGTGCAGGATTCAGCAGGCAATCAGTGGGCTTTGCAGCAGGAAATCGGCATCCCCATCGGCGGAAAAGTCAGCGGCACACTCATTGCCGCCGGGCAGATTGAAGCCCCCGCCCACAGTGTGAACGTTATTTATCAAGCCTTGGTGGGGCTGGACAGGGTGGACAACCCTCGCCCTGCCGTTCCCGGTCGGGCGGAGGAGAGCCGCGCCGAATTCGCCGAACGCAGGCGACGCAGTGTCGCCATCAATGCCCACGGAACACCGCAGGCGGTGTATGCCAACGTGTGTGCGCTGGACGGGGTGCGTGATGTGTACGTCATCGACAACCCGAAAGACCAAAACGTGCAGGCCGGCGCGACCAACTACACCCTCAAGCCGCACAGCATTTATGTGGCGGCGGTGGGCGGGGATGATACGGCAGTGGCAGAAGCCGTGCTGCGCTACGCAGGCAGCGGCTGCGATTTCAACGGCAACACCGAAATCACGGTGTACGACCATAGCTACAACGACCCGAAGCCCGCCTATCAGGTCTCCTTCATGCGCCCGAACGAGTTGCCGGTGTATTTCCGCATCAAAATTGAGCGTGGGGCGTTCATTGGTGCGGATGCTGCCATTAAGCAGGCCGTTATCAATGCCTTCAAGGGGCGCATCGGCGCGAACCTGTATGCCATCGGCTACGTTGCCCCCGTGGTGAAGGCCGTGCCGAATGTGCATGTGTTAGACGTGGAAATCGGTTTGTCGACCGGCAGTATGGGTAATTCCGTGTCTGTTGGCATCGACCAAACGCCCGTTGCCCGTGCCGAAAATATCGAAGTGGTGAGCGTATGATAACCGTAGGCGAAACCTTAATCAGCCAATACGCCAACAGCCCGGTCATCTGCCGCCTGATACGGCGGTTTGACGACTGCATCGACCCGCGCACCGACAAGCAGCGGTTTTACGATACCGTGTGGAACGTATCCACCGCACAAGGCTTCGGGCTGGATATTTGGGGCGCGATTGTCGGTATTGAGCGAGAAGTCATGATTAGCGCACAAGACGAATACATCGGCTTTGCACAGGGATTTACCCCGTTTGATAACGGCGTATGGAGTACAGGAGAAGGCTTGGAGCGGCGCTATCGCCTGGACGATAACACCTACCGCCGCGTGATTATGCTCAAAGCCATGAGCAATATCATCTACGCCACCGCCCCGTATATCAACCGCCTCTTACGCGAGATGTTCGGCTCGCGCGGGCGGGCGTATTTTGTGAAAAACGGCACGATGGCCGCGCGTTATGTGTTTGAGTTCTACCTCCTGCCTGTTGAACGCGCCATCATCCGACAAAGCGACCTGTTGCCGCGCCCCAGTGGCGTACTGCTGGATTTTTACGAACCGGAGGCAGATAAAACCTTCGGCTATATCGAAGCCAATTTGGCACCCTTCGGCGAGGGTGCTTTTTTTATGGGAGTTTAAACCATGCCGCAACCGAAACTACTACCCAAGCCTTGGGCTTCAGACGGTCTGAAAAATAATATCCCCGCCGAACGCAACGGCGGACTGGCACAAGAGGCCGCCACCTACGCTGAAGGCTTCCCCAACATCACCATGACGCCGATTTCCGTCGGCGGCAAACCCCCGAGCGGGAAAGACATGAACGGCGTGCTGTATGAAATCAGCGCACATACCGTTTGGCAAAACCAAGGCGGGCGTTACCGCTTCGACCAAGCTTTTTGCGACGCCATCGGCGGTTACCCTAAAGGCTCGGTGCTCATCAACGACACGTTGGATACAGAATACATCAGCCTGGTAGAGCAAAACCGCATTAACTTCAACACAGAACCTAACAATAAAGCATGGGCAGTATTAAGCCGCACCAGTGATTATCCCGAGCTTGCTGCGCTTAATGCGCTGCTGACGGGCTACACCGCAAACAGCTACTGCCCCAGCGGACTGATGGCGTACTACACGGGCACGACCGCCCCACCGGGGTGGATTAAAGCCAACGGCGCGGAAGTGTCGCGCACGGTGTATGCCAACTTGTTTGCTGCGATTGGCACACGCTTTGGTGCGGGCGACGGACACAGCACGTTTAACCTGCCCGACATGCGTGGCGAGTTTGTCCGCGGCTGGGACGACGGGCGCGGCATCGATTTGGGGCGGATATTGGGCTCGGCACAGGCGGACAGCACCCGCCGCCATATCCACGGTACGGGGATGATGAGCGACACCGACGATGCGGTACTGATTTCGCAGGAGTGGGGCGGCAGCCTGCCTAGGGACGCCCAATTTGCGACGATACAGATTAACGGCGTGCTGGACAGCCTGCTGGAAAACCGTTACGACAATCCCGCCCACCGCCGCAACAATATATTCCGCCGCCCGCTCGGCACGGCGGAAAACGAAGCCCTGCCCGATGCCCGCAGCGAGACCCGCCCGCACAACATCGCCCTGCTCGGCATCATCAAAATCTGATTTCAGGCAGCCTGAAACCCCATCCTAAAGGAAATCCAAGATATGACTACCGACACCAAAACCGTGTACCAATTGGACTACCAACGTTGTTATGTGTGCGACACCGTGGCCGACGCCGACCCGATGCAGCCGGGCAACTGGCTCATCCCCGCCGGCTGCGTGGAGGTTGCGCCGCCGGAAACGGGCAAAAACCAAGCCGCGCAGTGGCAGCCGGAAAGCCAAACATGGCGCATTATCCCCGACTATCGCGGCCAGACCGTTTGGCGTACCGACACTTGGCAGTACGGCGGCATCGCCACGGACATAGTTATCAAAGCGGGCGCACTGCCAGAAGGCTTAACCGCCGTGCCGCCGCCGTCCGCCCTGCACACATGGGACGCCGCCAAAAAGACGTGGGTGCTGGACGAAGCAGCGGCCCAAGCCCTCAAAACCGCGCAGCAGGAAGAGATGTGGACGCGCATCAAAGCCAAGCGCGAGGCGCAACGATACGGCGGCGCGTACATCCCCACCCTCAAAAAATGGCTACAAACGGACGAGCCGTCGCGCACCCAATATCTCCAGCTGCAATTACTGGAGGCAAAAGGGCTGTTTAAACAGCCCGTCCGTTGGAAGACTATGGATAACAGTTTTATCGGTTTGGACGCCGCCGCGGTAACCGCCATTGCCCTGCAAATTATGGACAACGAGCAGGTAGATTTCGCCAACGCCGAGCGCCACCGCGCCGCCATGCTCAAAGCCGACAATCCGCTGGACTATGACTATTCGGACGGCTGGACCGAGATTTATCAGGCAGCCTGAAAACCGAGGAGACTGTAAATGCAGACGACCCCAACCAATACCGTTTACCTTGCCCTGTACAAAGGCCGCCGCAACGGCGCGTGGTATCAACCCAAAGTCGCCGCCGCACGGTTGAGCGACTGGATAATCCGCACCCTGACCCGCAGCCCGTACAGCCATTGCGAAATCGCCGTGGATAAGGGCAACGGGCAATACAACTGTTATTCAGCCAGCATCCGCGACGGCGGCGTGCGCCTGAAAACTATGCCGCTGCCTGCGGATAAGTGGGATTTAATCCCCGTCAATCAGCAAGATGCTTACATTGATGTGTTGAACTATTTTGCCCAAACGCGCGGCAAGCCTTATGACTTTATCGGCGCGTGCGGCGTGGTGCTAGGGATTAATGGCAGCCTGAAAAAGTGGTTTTGCAGTGAGTGGTGCGCGGCGGCACTTGGGCTGCAATATCCTGATAGATACAGCCCGCAGGCGTTGGCAAACTGGCTGCGGCAGCCTGAATAAAAGCCAAACAATTCAAATAGTGGTTTAAAATCTTGTTTTTATCACCTTTTGGAGAATAAGCATGGAAAACGACGAATTGGTTCGGTTTTTTATTGAACGAGGCGTTATCAGCACTGAAGAACGTGTAAAGGAGCTTGAAAAAAGGGGTTGGGTGAAGGTAACGCCCGATGGATTTAATGATGTCTGCAAGGAGTTTGCGGAGAAAATGAAAGAAAAGTATCCCGAAGAATTCGAATGCGGAAAAAGGATTGCAGAATATATAGAGGTTGAGACACGTTCAAAGATAACAAGGATGGAAATGACCTATCTGGCAATTCATATAAAAAGAGTAACTATGGCAGAGGAGTAAAATATGTTCGGTTTATTTAAGAAGAAGAAAAATACATTTTTCAGCCCTATGAGCGGAAAAAGTGTTTCTATAAAAGAGGTTCCTGATGAGACATTTTCATCAGAGATGCTTGGAAAGGGAGTAGCAATAGTTCCAAATGACGGTCTTGTAACCTCTCCCTCTGACGGTAAGGTTACCATGGTTTTTGAAACCTTGCATGCTGTCAGTATATTAGCCGATACCGGTGAGGAAATTCTCATTCATATCGGTCTTGATACCGTAAAGATGAACGGTGAAGGATTCTCTTCCTTTGTAAAAGCAGGGGATAGAGTTAAAGCAAAAGATCCGCTTATACAGGCTGATCTTGAAAAAATAAAGTCAGCAGGATTTAGAACTATTACCATGATGCTTGTTTGCAATACTATGGATTTTAAATCTGTTGAAAGTATCACAGATATACCTGTGACTAAGGATAGTGAAATATTGGTAGTAATACCAAAATAATAAATTTTCTCTTTGACCGGCCGGCAAAGGGATGAGCTTAAATAATAAGGAGAAATTTTTATGAAGTATTTACAACGACTTGGGAAGTCTTTGATGCTTCCTGTGGCCTGCCTTCCTGTGGCGGCAATTTTGATGGGTATAGGTTATTGGATCGATCCTACCGGTTGGGGTGGAAATAACATAATAGCGGCTTTCCTTTTAAAGGCAGGCGGTGCTATCATCGACAATATGGCTATCTTGTTTGCCATAGGTGTTGCTGTCGGTATGAGTGACGACGGTGACGGTGCCGCAGCACTTGCAGGACTTGTTTCATGGCTTGTTGTTACAACTCTTTTATCAAAGGGTTCGGTAGCTATGTTTACAGGTATTGAAGCTGATGCCGTTCCTGCAGCTTTCGGTAAGACACAGACTCAGTTTATCGGAATTATTTGCGGCCTTATTGGTGCTGTTTGCTATAATAAGTTTAAAACAACAAAGCTCCCTGATGCACTCTCTTTCTTTAGCGGTAAGAGAAGTGTGGCTATTGTTACTGCCGGCTTTTCACTTATAGCAGCAATCGTATTGTTCTTTATCTGGCCTCTAATTTACGGAGCATTGGTAAGCTTCGGTGAGGCAATTCTTAGCACAGGTGCTGTAGGTGCAGGTATCTACGGTTTCCTCAACAGACTCTTAATTCCGTTCGGACTTCACCATGCGCTTAACTCAGTGTTCTGGTTTGATGTTGCAGGTATCAATGATATCGGTAAATTCTGGGGAAGCGCAGAAGGCGGTGTTCTCGGACAGACCGGTATGTATATGTCAGGTTTCTTCCCTGTAATGATGTTCGGTCTTCCGGGCGCTGCTCTTGCTATGTATCACACAGCTAAGGATTCAAGAAAGAAAGCCGCTTACGGTCTTTTACTTGCTGCCGCTCTTTCATCATTCTTTACAGGTGTTACAGAACCTCTTGAGTTTGCATTTATGTTCCTTGCACCTGTACTTTACCTTATCCATGCTGTTTTAACAGGTATTTCACTTGCTGTCGTTTCACTCCTTCCTATAAGAGCAGGATTTAACTTCAGCGCCGGTCTTGTTGACTGGGTACTCAGCTTTAAAGCTCCGTTTGCACAAAATCCGCTCCTCTTAATTCCAATCGGCGTTGTTTACGGTGCTATCTACTATGCTATCTTCCGCTTTGTTATCACAAAGTTTGACTTAAAGACTCCGGGTAGAGAGGATGATGAGGAAGAAGAGAAAAAAGCAGTTTTAGCTAATGATGACTTTACTACAGTTGCAGCTATTATCTTAGAAGGTGTAGGCGGTCCTGAGAACCTTACATCTATTGATAACTGTATCACAAGACTTCGTCTTGAGATCAAAGACTACACAAAGGTTGACGAAAAGAAGATTAAATCTGCAGGTGTTGCCGGAGTTATCAGACCTTCAAAGACTGCCGTACAGGTTATTATAGGTACAAAAGTTCAGTTCGTAGCGGACGAGTTCAAAAAACTTGCTAAGAATAAATAATAATTAACACACTTCATAAAAAGGGAGCATTTCAAATATGCTCCCTTTTAATTTACCATAATTTTATTTTGCTGATAATGCAGCCATTGTAATGTAGTTGTATGGCTGATTGAAATGTGGAAGGAAGAATATATCAAGCAATTTAAGCTTATCTATAGTTACTTTCTCCTGTATTGCAAGTGAGAACATATGGATACCCATTGACATATCATATGTAGATGCCATCTGTGCTCCAAGTATAACTCTTGTCTTTGCATCATATACTATCTTTATCTTTACCTTAGGATTTGTTGTTTCAATGAATGTTGCCTTTTGTAAATCTTCAAATGAAGTTGAAAGCACATCCATACCAAGCTGCTTTGCCTTCTGTTCGCTAAGTCCTGTAGATACAAGCTTCAAATCATAAATTGAAATAGCATTTGATCCCTGTACACCGATAGTCTCAAGTTTCTTTCCGCATGCATTATATGCGGCTATAATTCCCGAACGTACGGCATTTGTTGCAAGTGCAATATATGACTTCTCTCCTGTAGAGTTGAAAAGTACTGTTGCACAGTCACCGATTGCATATACATCCTTCTTGCTTGTCTGCTGAGTTTCATCAACTATATATGCACCGTTTGACATTGTTTCAAGATAATCTTTTCCAAGCTCGGTATTTGGTCTGAATCCGATAGCAAGAATAACCATATCACACTGATATTCATTCTTATCTGTTACTATGGCCTCTACCTTGCCGTTACCCTTAATCTCCTTTACAGTCTCACCGAAAGCAAGTTTAATACCGTGATCTGATAGATTCTTATCCATAAGTGCACTGAACTCAGGATCATAGTAGCTTGAAAGTGAAGTCTTTGCTATATCAACGACTATTACCTTCTTATTATGTCTCTCAAACGCCTCTGCAAGCTCTACTCCGATGTATCCCGCACCGACTACCGCAATTGTCTTTATCTCAGGATTTTCTAGTTTCTTAATTACTTCTTCGGCATTCTGGAAAAGCTTTACAAGCTGAACGTTCTCCAAGTCTCTACCCGGTATCTGTGGTACTATAGGAAGTGAACCTGTAGCCAGTATCAACTTATCATAGCTTTCTTC
>ERZ773059.323-NODE-323-length-26132-cov-15.556352_pt1 | contig 26132 bp, 13 predicted proteins | sample MGYA00580514_ERZ773059 | MGnify/ENA primary metagenome ERZ773059 (study PRJEB29015, sample SAMEA2737981) | human oral metagenome | biome: human oral; feature: human-associated habitat; material: dental | place: China | collected 2056 ...
GATATGCAGAGGCAGAACACTATGCCCAACATCCGCTGAACGGAACGCGCGTGGCCTACAACGACAAAACAAGCAACACTAGCAGCGGCACATCCCACGACATCGGCATTGAGCTAGGCTATCGCTTTGCCGAACGCCACAAGGTAGAAGTGGCCTACACCGCCGACGCCAACTTCATCGACAGCAATAACACGACAACGGGCAGCAGCGTGTCTGCACAAAGCAGTGAGGGGCACAATCTGCTGCACAACATCGGCTTGTATTACATCCTGCCTTTCGGATTGCAACTTAACGCAACCTACACCTATTATAGTTCGCCACGCAACCAATCTCTCAATGGACAATTGGGCGCGGATAGGCGAGTGGTGACTGCAAAGAGCGACCAAACCATCCGTAAATGGCTATTCACGGCCGACCAAGTGCACACCTTAGGTCGCGGGTGGCAGTTAAATTATGGTCTTGAGTGGCAAACCGCAAACAACAAAAGCTATCAAACCACACTCAACGATGCTGGCATCGTGCTGCCCGAGGCCACCAGCGAGGTGAACATCGACGAACAACGCTTTAATGGCTACATCGGATTTAGCAAGCAGTTTGGCAAAGGGCTCAGCCTAGAAACAACCCTAGCCATAGAGAACTATCATACGCCGCAATGGAACGATTGGCGCATTTTCCCCACCTTTAACGCCGCATGGCAAGTAAACAGCCACCACACGCTGAACCTGTCGTTCAACTCTAACGCCACTTACCCAAACTATTGGAGCACGATGAGCCAGATTTACTACTCCTCTGCCTATTCCGAGATATGGGGAAACCCCTTGCTAAGGCCCTCCAAAAACTACGACACGTCGCTGTCTTGGCTTATCAAAGGGCGTTACACCCTTGTGGCATTTGCCAACATCTGTAACGATTATGCCGTGCAATTGCCCTATCAGCTAAGCAACCGCATGGCCGTGGTGATGCAGGTGGTTAACTTCAACCATCGCAACATCTTTGGTTTGCAGGCAATGGCCCGTTTTTCGGCAGGCTCGTGGCTCAACGGCAACGCTTATGTAACTGGCATGTTCATCAGCGATAAGAATAGCCACTTCTTCGATTTGCCTTTCAATCGCAGCCGTTTCACCGTTCGCACGGGTGGCAACCTTTCGGCTTTGTTGAGCAAGAGGCCCAATGTGCGCTTTTCCGTTAGTCCCACGTTCCAGTCCCGAGCCATTCAAGGGGTGTACGACATCGATGGCATATTCTCCTTAAACGCCTCCATGCGGTGGACATCTGCAGATGGTAAATGGAACGCCGTGTTGTCGGGAAATAACCTAACCAACCGCCAAATTATTACGCATTCGGGCTACGGCAACCAAGATTTCGGCTTGCGTGTAAGGCAAGATTGGACAACACTCGCGTTCAGCCTTATCTATAAGTTCGGCAACTACAAGGCGAAAACCAAGAAAGAAGTTGATACTTCCAGGATGAGAAAGTAAACATCCACCCGTCCCCATACATTCTCCCAAGAGATAACGCTCCCTACATCCCTGCTCGGGGCGAATAGAGTAGGGGTGGGAGTAGTTCTTTAAGCAATTCTGTTTGACTATAAAATTGAAAGGGTGAAAAGGTGAAAGGGTGAAAGGGTGAAAAGATGGCTAACGCCTTTTAAAGGTGAAAAGGTAAAAAGGTGAAAGGGTGAAAAGATGGCTGCGCCTTTTAAAGGTGAAAAGGTAAAAAGGTGAAAGGGTGAAAAGATGGCTAACGCCCTTTTAAAGGTGAAAGGGTGAAAGGGTGAAAGGGTGAAAGGGTGAAAAGATGAAAGGGTGAAAAGATGGCTAACGCCCTTTAAAGGTGAAAGGGTGAAAGGGTGAAAGGGTGAAAAGATGGCTAACGCCCTTTAAAGGTGAAAAGGTGAAAAGGTGAAAGGGTGAAAAGATGGCTAACGCCTTTTAAAGGTGAAAGGGTAAAAGGGTGAAAGGGTGAAAAGATGGCTAACGCCGTCAAGGCATTTGGCTTAACTCCTTAACTCCTTAACTCCTTAACTCCTAAAAGTGGAAAGGTGAAAAGATGGCTAACGCCGTCAAGGCATTTGGCTTAACTCCTTAACTCCTAAAAGTGAAAAGGTGAAAAAATGGCTGACGCCCTTTAAAGGTGTCTAGCGGTTTCTAGATTTCTAGTTCATTCTAGCTATCGGATAAGTCGGATAAGTCGGACAAGTCAGACTTGTCGGACTCGTCTGACTTGTCCTATTAGCCTAACGCCACCTATACATTGGGCTTAACTCCATAACTCCTAAAAGGTAAAAAGATGGCTGCGCCCTCCAACTTGTCAACTCGTAGACTTATTGAAGTTGCCTCACTTTTAGTATTTCTACAAATTGAGCTGAGTTTATGTCTTTGTGCTGTAATGCCAAGATAAACATCCCGACCATGTACGAAGTGCTGGACAAAGATACGATGAAATCCGAAATTCTGCCCCATTTGTCTGTGGCAAAACGTGGCTATGTCTCAAAGAGTAATCAGGCGGGAGTTATTCAATGCGGTCTCCACAAGCAGAAAACCGCTTGTCAATGGCCGATTACTTCTGCCTTTCCATGCTGCTGTTCTCGTTGTCCGTGAGCAGCATGCCCTGCAACCGCTTGCGCTGGCCGTCGCAAGCGTACATGTTTTTCGTGCCGTTACCCACTCGCGCGTGTCTACTATAAATTTGTTTTGTCTAGTTTTTGGCAAGAAATTTAACATTATGAGTGCCCTTTTCGTCCACCAATCGCCCACCTTACCGCAAAAAATCGATTCTCGCGGCGGTTTGTTTTGATGCTAAAAAGGGTTAGCATGTGCATGCGGCAAAATGAATTTTTATTTAAAAAAGCCGCCATTTGCACCTGTTTCGGAGCTATTTGGTACTAATTGGAGTGCGTTTTGGTGCAAAACGGAGTGCGATTTAGTGCTAAATAGAGTGCGTTTTGGTGCTAAATGCAAGGTGTTTTGGTGCTAAACGCAAGGCAAAATGGTGCTAAACACAAGACATTTTAGCATAAATATCCACAGTAATTGTATAAACAAAACCTCTTAGAGTCATGAAAAACATAGCTGAAAGGGGCAAAATAGCCATTAAAAAGTAGGGTTTTAGGGTCTAAAAGTGCGTAATTTGGGGTAAGAAATAATGAGCTGCCAAGCAAAATAGAAAGGCAATATGGTGCAAAATGCAGGTTCTAGGCTTAAAAATAGACAAATCCCAAGGCGCGAAAGGGTAGAAATAGTGGCATTTTACCTACTTTTTAGCCAATATTTTCGCTAGAACGGAGCGAGTTTTTGAGTAGTTTTGTAAAATAAAAGATATTAATTTAAGATTTTGAGTTGATGAGTTTTTGAGTTGATGAGTTGATGAGTTTTTGAGTTGATGAGCTGGTGAGTTTGTGTCTTTGGGAGCTGTTGGACCTTAGTTCGTTTATAAGCCAGAGAGTAGACTTGTGTTGCACTCCTCTCAATTTTTTGAAACATTAAAGTCAAGACCACTTCGTAATCCATACCGCTAACATCAGCTGCCGCGTTGTGTCAAGCTTGTTTTCACTGCACTTAACAGGCGCATCACAACAAATTTTCTTCCGTTTTCACCAATGGTTTAAATCTTTTTTAGTATTTTTGCAATGCCGTCGTTAACGACATCGCCCATCCGCTTGCGGATTATGGCCGTCAAGGCGGCACATACATAATGGAAAGACGTTTACCCACGTCTTGTCTTTGGCGTATATGAATCTCGCAAATTCGAACTTGCAGTCAGAGACGAGGCAACAAGTAGATGTCCGCAATGATGCAATTATCACGCCCTCTACACCAGAGAATGCCGTCGGCTTGTTGCCACGCGCATGGCCTTTGTTGTGTGGAGCGGCCATATATAGCGCATCGGCGTGGGGCTCTGCAGTTGCTCGTTCTACTGTAAGGGCAATGCGAGAGCCTATATGCGCGGGACGGGTGACGGTAGTCTCCGCGCTTTTTGTTATCGTATGTAGCTACCGCACGCAACAAACACTAAAAACTCGCCCCCATCATGGAGACACAAGGGCACACGCTTAATAACTATGAAACCGCTCATCTACACTTCTGCTTTGGCTGTTGGCTACACTAAAAGGCCAACATGCACCGGCTATGCCTGCAAACGCCAGTCTGCACACACCGCAACGCACTTTGCTTGCTCTGCTTTTGCATGGGCACGCGCTTGTTGCATAGCCATAAGTGCTGCTTTTCCACGCTGCAAGTCTGCGTGGACCAGCCTTGAACGGTTTGTTGGTTTAGCCTCCAAAGCACCTTTCCCTCACTCAGCAACTGCACGTGTTACGTACGCCCATACGTTATGTTCGCATTTTGTATGGTTTGCTCCCATATTCTCCCCTCGCAGCAAACGTCGCCACATCGGTTCTGCGTAACTTTGCATTCGCAACCCGCAGCGAACAGCGCAGCAACGCCCCACGGCTCTAAGCCGTAGCTGTTTAATTGCATCGAACAATATTTAAACTAAATTCAAACATAACCGCTACGACAACACATCGACATAAGACCACTCCTTATTATATATGTGTGTCGCAGCACTATTTAATAAGAAAAGCATAAACTAAACAAAACAACCAAGTATGGCAAAATACCGCATAACTACTAAACACTTGCGAACCACGAACGGCGTTCGCATTGAGCCCGGCATGTCCGTGGAAGTGATAACCCCCACCATCGGCAACCCCGTTGTCAACAGTGGTGGTGCTTTGGTATAGGATTCATAAGTTACTACTCAACGATATAACGCAAAATTATCATGAAGTGTAAAGAGGACATAGAAAAGATGTATCAGCTCTTTATAGGAGAATTAAATAGTTTTAAAGTATCTTTTTCTAGGGTTGCTGGTGGCCAAAATACTCAATTCTCGCAAATTAAGAGTGCTTTTGTTACGGTGTTAGAGGAGGAAATAAGTGTTTCTTCTAGGGAAATGAAATATTCTATTGAAGAAGCTGTTTGGGATAAACTCACGATAGCCTTCTTTGGAGAAACTAATGCAGGAAAAAGTACAATCATTGAAACATTAAGAATATTATATGATAAGGACAAAGACCGACTTACTGATGGGCAAATCGTTGGTGATGGTAGGAGTGATTTTACTCAAACATATGAAGAGTATAATTTTGAGATTGATGGGACACCATTGACGCTTATCGATGTTCCAGGCATTGAGGGTAATGAAAGACTCTATACTGATGGTATTGTAAAGGCTTTAAGACGTGCTCACATCGTATTCTATGTTCATGGTCATAATATAAAGCCTAATGCTGCAACGGCTGAGAAAATAAAAAAATATCTTGGGGATTGGGTTAGTGTCTATTCTATCTATAACGTTAGAGGTTCTGCAAGCGATTACGATGAGGAGGATGAAAGAGTAGACCTTTACACAGAGAAGCTAAAAGAAAGAGAGGTACTTATTGTTTCAACTTTCAAGGAAGTACTTGGCGAAGTTTATAAGGGGAATGTCACACTTCAAGCCCTTTTAGCCATGTGTGTTTGTGCAAGTTTCTCACCAGAGAGAAAAGACCTGATACGAAAACAAGAGAACATACGCTCCCAATGGAAAACGGGGACTCCCCCGATGGATTTTAGCCGTTTCTTCCTTCTTAAGGAACTAATTCTGTCTAAATCACAAAACTATTTAGAGGAGATAGTTAAAGCTAATGAACAAAAGATGCGCTCCATGGCAAGAAGAGCAGAAAAACATCTTCAAGAACTCGTTAAAACTCAACAAGACAAGACGGCCGCTTTTAAGAAATCCTTAATTAGGTTTAGAAGGGATGTGATAAAAAGTTTCTCGTCTACAACTAGTGTAATCTCATCAAGAATGCGAGCTGAGATAGACAAAAGAATGTATCATCTTACAGAAGTTATTGATAATATTATAGACGATAAAGAGAAAGACAAAAAAAAGCGTGCCCAAATAGCAATTGATAATGAAATAAAATTGCTTCAAGTCAATCTTGATAAAATTCCAACAAGCGAAATAGAATCACTAAGAGCTACAATTGAGAAGGAGAAGTTTCGTCTTGACGCAGAGTATGCCAAGTACATAACCATACCTGGTGTTAACGAGAAGTTAGAATGTAATATAACCCTAAATACTGCCTTCAACTCGTTGGACATTAGTCTCAGTGATTGTGTTGATTTTGCATCTGCAGCTTTAGGTGGAGCCGCTTTGGGCTCGACCTTTTTACCAGGATGGGGCACAGTTATTGGTGCGGCTCTTACAAGTGTTTCTTGGGGACTACGAAAATTGATATTTGGCGATGGCGGGAAATCTAAAGCAAAGGAGAAAGTTCATCAAGCCATATCCAAAGGGAAAAAAGAGCTTCTTGATAAAATAGGGCCAAAGCTTCAAGAATTAACAATATCACTAAATAAGAAAAAAGAAGATATTTGTTCTGTGATTAATGCAGAACAGGCAGGGCTGAGTGAAATAGAAGCAACGACAGAGTCTGCAAGTTATAGAATAAACCAATTTATTGATAAACTAAATAATTAATATTATGCTTACAGGAGTTAAAACAATTATTGACAGATTCAATAACTTACGTGCGATTCTTGAACAATGGAATTTACAAGGAGTTGAACTTTCTAGTGTCTTAAATAAAATAGATAGTGTAATTGACACCATTAAAGAAAATGAAATTAGCATCGCATTGATTGGAAGCTTCTCTGATGGGAAAACTAGTGCGATTGCAGGATTGCTTGGCGAGGTTCTCTCAAATATGAAGATTGCCGCAGATGAGTCGTCTGATGAATTAACCGTTTACAGATACCATGCATTAGGGAAAGACTTTAGAATTATAGATACTCCAGGATTGTTTGGCTCAAAGGAGAAGGAAGTTGAAGGAAAAGATATTCGTCTATCTGATATAACTATAAAATATCTATCTGAGGCGCATATAACAATATACGTATGTGATGCAGTTAACCCGCTTAAAGATAGTCATGTCCATACAATAAAGTATATCATGAAAGACTTGAAGAAATTAGACTCAACAATCTTTGTAATCAATAAAATGGATGAGGCTGGCTATGACCTCACAGACGAAATCGATTTTAGTAGCGGTAAAGAGATAAAGGTTGCTACTTTACAGAACCGTTTAAAGGGGGCGTTGAATCTTTCTGATGCAGAAACAAAAGCGTTAAATATTGTTTGCATTGCTGCTGATCCCAAAGGAAAGGGTATAGAAAAGTGGCTTAACAATCTACCGGACTATATGCGCCGTTCTCGTATTAATGATTTCATTGATTTGCTGAATGGTGTTATTTCGCGTTGTGACTTAGATAACTTAAACGCTAATGTAGAGTATGGAAGCATAAAAGATACCCTAAGAATGGTTGATAGTGCTCTTAATACAGCCTCTGAGCCTATTGAAAATACGTTAAGCAAGCTAAAAGAGGATAGTGTTGAGCTAGATGTAGAAATGAGGTTACTGCACGATAACCTGAAAGATGCCAAGAAACGGATGATGGACAGATTAGACGATTTGAGAAAAAACATTATACATAAACTTGAAGGGGCTAGACAAGAAACGATTGATACCATTTTACAAGACGATATTGGGGTGAAGGAAGGTAAAGTTTCAATGTATGTTTTGGAATATAAAATAGAGGAGATTCTCTCCGAGTGTTCCGAACGCAACAATCATAGTATTTCTGATAGGAGTGTCGTCTTAGAACAGAAAATGAAAGAAGAAGGGAAGTTTCTTGCCAGTTGCGTAAAGTTTGGCGTTAATTACTTGAAGGATATTAAAATAGATGCAAATCAAGTAAAGGCAGTACGTGATGTATGTTGCAAAAGCTATAAGTTTAAACCATGGGGAGCAGTGAATCTAGGAACGAAAGCAACAAAAGTGCTAGGGAGGGCAGGCCAAGTAGCTGCTGTTGCGGTAGAAGGATGGCAATGGTTTACTGCTTGGCGGGACAATAAAAAGTTCAATGAACTCAAAAATAACTTGTTGAATTTAATAAATGACATCTTTGCTCAGATATATGAGCAGTTCCATTCTGAAGATGCATATTATAAAAACTTTGCCCCAAGTTATATGGAACTTAAAAAGACTTTAGCAGATAGAGAAAACGAAATTGAGAAGTTAAATAAAAAATTAGAGGAATTTTCTAACTTGAAAGAGAAAGTGCGTTCTTGGGTAAACGATGCGACGTATGTTGATTTTGAAGAGATTAAATAGATAAAGTGTTGTGGGCGCAGAGTGCATTGAGTGGCTTTATCTGAAAATGCGTGAATGTTCATAATTCTATTTTGTATAGCATGTCTTACAGCTCTTGGTGTTACCAACGCTTTTTAGGAATACACCTCCCCCTCCTCCCTCTTGGCCTGCATTGCGAGTTTGCAGCTGTTTAAGAGGGTGGAGGGGAACAACTATATTGGGGTTTCTTCCCAATTCGCCACCTGGGTTATGCCATACTTCTCTAATGTTTCGGGCTCGATGGGCAGGTAGACGTCTAGCTCGTCGAAGGCAAGGTATGCTTTGTTGTCCATAAGCAGTTGGCCAACGTTGTCGCCCATTTTGATTCTCTCAAAGCCGTCGTGGGCATCGCGCGGGATGCGATAGAGAAAGTTGTCGAGTACCGATAGGATGTAGATGTAGTTTATAGAGACGGCGAAAAGACTGAAATAAAACGTGTACTCGGCCGAGGGATATTGGGCTGTAACTCCCTTGTTGTGCGTTATCCAATTGGCGTATTGTTCGTTCAAGGCTTCGTCTGTTACGCGCGTAAGGTTGATTTTTGCAGGCCATCCTTTACAAGGAAACTCACGATGCAGGTTTAATTCAGACGGATGTTTGTGCTCCAACTTCTCTACAAGGTAGTAAGTGTTTACTTCATCTGAGTAGGGCTGCCCCTGTATGTGTTTCCAAAACGCTAAGGGGTGCATGATGTTGGCAACAGGTTTGCCCTGTTCTCCCCATAAGAACCTGATGAGGAAACGCGTGTGGCGCATTGTTCCATCGGCTAATTTCTCCCAGTGATACATGAAATGTCCTGTGTTATTGTCGGCCTCAACAAACTGCCAAAAGTGCGTATGCTCGTTGCGCCCTTTGCATTCGTTCCAAAAGCCATCAAGGTCTAGCACCACCGTCTGTTGCTTCACGTTGTCTGCTGTATCGTAAATCCCTTGCGGATGGGACAAACCATTATATATTTCCAGCACTTCGCGGGTGTGGTAAATCAGCATCAACCTTGTTTTCTTCTTCTCCTGTCTGGCCTTAACCAGCGCGGGGAGTAAGGTAAAGACGGGGGTGTTGCTGGTAAAGCGTTCGAGCAACTGCATCACCGACTCGTATTTTTGGCCCATGTCTGTTGCATCGCCGTCGCGCGAACCATATCCGGGGATGGCTTTTAGCAAGAAGGCAACGAGGAAAGGGGTGCTGATGTGTTCTGTTTGCACTTGCAAAAACGTTTGTGCGATGCGTGGGTTTAGGTTTGTTGGTGGTGCAGGTGCATAGCAAAATTGGAGCAGTTGGAAGGCTAGCTCTTCAGGATTGGCGCGCCGTGAGAAATGTTCCTCGTAGAAACGCCATGCCGTTTGATATTCGCCGAGCAGCATTTCGAGGTCTTCTGCCTCGTCGGTATCAAGTTGAACTTGTTCTTTAAGGTCCCTAAAAGCGGCTCGCATACGTTGAACCGACTTGAAACTTCGTTTCACGCCGTTGTTGTGTAACGAGTGATTATCAAGCCAATCTTCCAGTTCGGCCATCGTATTAAACAGCAGTCGGGTGCTCGCTATGGTTGTGAGCCATTCTTCGTATGTGTTGTTCGGGTTCGTACTCATACGGCAAAGTTACTGATTTAGGCCATAACAAGCAATGCCTGTATGGCAAAGCGTGTTGCAAAACATGTGTTTTGTGGGTGTTTCGTGCTAAGGTACGATTTAACCCCAATCGGTCGTTAGACCGCTTACCTGTTATTTTTAGTTTGTTTCCATCGCTTCCTGTTCATCTTTCGTTTGCTTGTCGGCATCTTGCCTGTCTTATTCTCTTGACGTAGCCTGCTACGTCTTCAAGAATAAGGCAGACAATATGCTCAACAATACACAAAATCTGCACAGGCTCTAACGATCGATTTGGGTTTAAAGGCGAGCGTGTGAGGCGTATGCAGTGGCGTGGAATGGGCAATAAGGACGATCTGTTTTGTCATTCCACCATATATATAAAGGAGAACCACTAGCAGCAGTGGCTCTCCTTTAAATAATGCTATCGTGCGTTTACTTGTGCGTTTATCAACTCATCAACCCGTCAACTCACAAAAAGGTGAAAAGGCGAAAAGGTGAAAAGGTGAAAAGATGGCTGCGCTACAAACTTGCGAACTCGTAAACTTGTCTACCCATCAACCTGTCAACTTGTTAACTAGTAAGCTTGACAACTCGTCAACTCGTCAACTCATCAACTTATAAACTCACACACTCATCATTAATAATTTGGTCCTTCGCCAAAGTTAGGCGCACCCTTGTCGTACCACACCCTTTCGGCATTAAGCACATCGGGGTTTTGTCCGTCGGTAAAGCTGAACCCTTGTTCGCGCATGGCGGCCTCGATGATGGCCCTCATCTTGTCGGAGGGTTCGGGTTGAGCGATATAGAAACGGCGCGGAATGTCTTTGCTGGGCTTCAAGGCCACCCAAGGAATGAGCGTACTACCCACTTTTGGTACACCCGAACGGCGAGCGGTAACGAATTGTTCGAGCGGTTGATAGTAGAAGTGGAGGTAGAGTTGGATGTACACCTTCTCCAAATCGGCATCGCGATTGCCCGTAAGCTGATAGTCGGCACTGGTCATCATGGTCTTGATGGCGGTGCTGTCGTAGGTAACGGGTTCGTCTTTCGGGTCGTTACAGTGCGCCTTGTCGTAATAAGGAATTTTATTCAGCGTAGCCATGCGGTTGTAAGCTTGTGCCGAGGCCTCAACACCAGTCTTGAAATAATCGGCTGCCGCGCGTGGCAAGTTAGCTCCCAACAGTTTAAACTCTGCCAAGTATAGGTTCATTTCGGCGGCAGAGAGCGTCATTTCGTACAACGGATTGTCTTCAACATCTTGCACCACCTTACCTTTGGGAGCTGTGGGGAAGGTGTAGTCTACACGTCCGCGCACCAACTCTTCATTGAAATACGACAGCGGCGAGTAAGTTTTCGACTTGTCGCCATCGGTTACTTTCCACCGTGTGGCCACAAAGTAGTTGTTGTCGCCCGTATATTGTGCATCGTCAGAAAGTTTTATGCCGATGGGCAAACCATGATAGCGCACCCACGGTTCGCCGTCGCCTTTCCAGCTAACAAAATGTTTGTGTCCCTTCGCATCGGTCGTATAGTTCACTTGGTCGAGAATATACTTAGGGATGGCACAATTATTATCGCCCCTAGCTTGTGCATCGAAGAAGGCCTGAATTCCCTCCGAGTTGAAGTCGTTCTTGGTAAACATCACGAGCATGCGCGGGTCTTTGTTGCGGCGCATAAAGTCGATAACGTTTTTACTGCTCACGCCTAGGTTCACGCTGTTGTCCGTTCCATAAGTGTTGTTGCCTCCATCGCCACCTGTACCCTTGTTATACACATAGTCGTCGGTGATGTCTTTCATCACATTGGCATCGGCAGCACCCACCTCTTCGGCAATTTTTATGGCTCGCGCCTTGTCTTGATGCAACAAGCGCACGGCAATTTTCAGCTTTATTCCGTTGATGAACTTCACCCACTTAGCTGCATCGCCGTTGTAAGCAAGGTCGCTGTTGCCGACGGCTATCTGCGTGGTGGTAACCTTCAGCTTTTCTAAGTCGGCATCCAATTCTTTCAGCCATTGGTCGAAAAGCTGCGGCTGACTGTCGTATTTGGGGGTAAGCGTACCATCAAGCCTTGCCCTTGCGGCCTCAGAGTAGGGTCTGGATCCGAAGAGGTCGGTGTCGAAGAGTGCCATATATACCGAGAGGGCGTTGGCCATAGCCGACAGGTGCGTGTATTGCGCGGCCTTATCGGCAGGCATGCTGGATAGAACACTGTTTATTTCGTTTTCGTAAAGCTTAACCTTGATGCTCTGCGAACCCACGCCGCCTAATTCGGCCATCTTGTTAAAGAGGTCGTTGAAACTAGCCGCGGGCGTATATGCCTGCACAAACTTTGAGGTGTAGGCACCATCGTAGAACCACAGCAGGTAGTCGAAAGGCTGATACTCCACCTGTGCTTGTGTGAAGAGGAAGATGGGATCGCCCTTTGTAACCTTCGAAGGGTCGGTGTTGATGTCGGCATAATCGCTTTCGCTGCATCCCACTGTTAGGGCCAAGCATGCCGTGCATAGACCCAAAGCTAGGGATTTGAAGTTGAAAATATTCTGTTTCATGATGAGAATGCGTTTTTAGAAAGTGGCGTTTAGTGTGAAGAGATAACTAGCCGTGTAGGGCATGAACGAACGCATACGGAACTGTGCGGCTCCCGTCCCACGAACCGATTCAGGGTTCTCGTGGTTGGGTGCAGTGTTAAGCAAGTAGGCAATGTTGCGCCCTGTTAGGCTTAACGCCAAGCTCTTGGCTCCGATATAGCTGCATAGTCTGCGCGGAACGTTATAAGATAAGGTTACTTCGCGCAAAGCAATGTAGTTTAGTTTCTTAAACCAGTCGTCGTTGATTACGCCCTGTCCCCAGCTGTTCTTAAAGTAACCGTGCCCTTGCATGTGTGCAGGTTCCACATAGCCTTTTTCGTAGGCCTCTTGATAAGTCATGCCGCTAACGTCTTTCTTTGTGCCGTCGGGTGTTGTTACAACAGTGCCTTGGTCGAAAATGGCATCAGGAATAAATCCATCGGTGAACACCTTGTCCTTAGCGTTGTCGTATCTGCTGGTCCAAGTCATGCCCTTACGATAGTTCTCGGATGCGCCCGAGAATCCGTATGCTGTGGAGTAGCGCGAGTTATACGACGCCACGTAACCGCCAAAGCGTGCATCGAAGAGCACATACAGACTGAGGTCTTTCCAGCGTAGGGTGGTGTTGAGCGTGCCAAGGAAGTCGGGCAACATCGAGCCAACCTCTTTAACCGTTCCGCCGCGCTTGTAATAAACCGTGCGATAGTTATTGGTATAACCGATGATGGGCTTGCCTGTTTTCTCGTCGGTCTTTATCCACGAGTCCGACATAAGCATACCATAGTCTGCTCCTACTTTGGCAACGGATGCTATGCGGTAGTTGCCATAGGTGGCCGCACCATCCATGTTGATGTACGAGGCAACATCGGGACTTAGCTCCACAATCTTATTGCGGTTGCGGGTGTAGGTTAGGTTAAGGTCCCATTGCCAATCGCCGCGCTTATATGGCGTGGTGTTAAGAGCTACTTCTATACCCGAGTTTTGTATGTTACCCGCATTGATGAGCTTTTGCTTTACGCCCGAGGGGTTGGGTACATCAATGGACATGATTTGGTTGCGCGTGTTCTCCTTATAAAAAGTAAAGTCTAAGCCAATTCTGCTGTCAAGGAAACGCCAGTCGAGACCCACTTCCCACGCGTTCTTACGTTCGGGTTTCAAGTTGGTGCTCTTCATGTTATCGGGTATTTTCATGCCGTACACCTTCTTGTCGCCACGTTGATAGGTGGCAATTTCGTAGCCCGAGTTGATGTAATAGGGTGATGTGTCGTTGCCCACTTGTGCCCACGAACCGCGCACTTTGGCAAAGCTAACCCATTTGGGTAGGGTGTCTTTAAAGCTCTCGGTGATAATCCACGAACCTGAAACCGAGGGGTAGAAGTACGAGAAGTTACCCCTGCCATAGCTATATACAAGCGACGACGACCAGTCGTTACGTCCTGTTACATCGAGGAACAGTTGGTTTTTCCAGCTTGTGCCCACCATAAAGATGGTAGAAACGATACGTTTGGTATTGAACTTGTGGGTATCAATGTTGGGCTGGAGCTTAGAGTTCTTGATGAAATATTGGTTAGGCACAATCAATCCGCCGTTGGTACTTTCCGAATGCAGCTGGGCGTATTGGTTGAAATACTCCTCGCGTAGAAAGCCGTGCACTTCCCAATCGTCGTTAATCTGATAGTTGGCGTTAGCTGCCAGATAGAAATTCTCTTGCGTGGTTTGGGTGTGCGACAAGGCGTAGCTACCTCCTTCGTTGGCATAACCACTGCCTGGTGCTTTATATTCGCCACTAACGGCATAGTAGTTGAGCGAGCCGCCAGCCGATAGTTGCAGCCAAGGCAAGGCTTGCACGTTGAGGTTGAGTACAGGACGGAACACTGTTTCGGTCTGCCGATAGTCGTTCTCGTAGATGTTCCACCATAGGTCCCTACCTGGTACAGCGCGGTATTGGTCGCCATATTTCCCGTCAGCCAATCCGCCATGTTCGCCTTTGTACAGGTGGCGATAGCGGTTAACGTCGTATTCGCGGGGGAAAGTACCCTTTGCAAAGTACTCGCCGATGTTCAAAGGAGCGTTTCGTGGCTGCGACTGGGTGAAGTTCATGCTGAAATCTACGGTCATGATGTCGCCCACCTTCTGCGAGGCCTTGCCTAGGAAAGAGAAACGATTGAAGGTGTTACGTGGCGTTGTGCCCTTATTATACTTGTAAGATGCCGAGGCGTAGAATTGCGTTCTGTCGTTTCCACCTTGCAGCGATACGTTGGTGTTGGTGTTAATACCTGTGTCGTAGGCATCTTTATAATTGTTCTTAAAGATGCGCGCAGGCCCCATTGTGCCGTCGTATTGCTCAAACTGCTTGCCTTCGGCCCACGATATTTCAGGTCCCCATGCAAAATTGCCATATTGTTCGATAAACGAATAGTCGCCTTTTGAGTTTCTTGCAAACGACGACATGTTGTCGCCCCATGTGTTGCCAGTCTTCGTATAGTATTCGTCGTAGTCTACTCCACCAGGGAACGAGCCCAAAAGGTATTTGTTCTGCAAGTCGGGCGAGCGATAAACTGTTTCCAAACCCACGGTTTGCGAGAAACGTACGCTTACCCCTTTGCCTGCCTTACCACTCTTGGTGGTGATAACCACGGCTCCATTCAAGCCGCGCGAACCATACAAGGCCGTTGCAGCAGCACCTTTCAGTACGCTCACGCTCTCGAAATCGTCGGGGTTGAGGTTCTTCAGTTGGTTACCATAGTCGCTTGTATTGGTGTTCCAATCGGCATCGCCCGAACTACTTGTGGCATTGTCTAGTATCACACCGTCTACCACGAAGATGGGTTGGTTGTTGGCGTTCAGCGTGGATGCACCTCTTATCTGTATCTTGGTAGAGCCGAACATACCACCATCCGACTGGCTAATCTCCACACCAGCCACCTTTCCTTGAAGTGCTGTTACAGGCGAAACAGTGTTGGCGCGTTCCAATTCGTCGCTTTTCAGTTCGGTTACGGCGTATCCCAGGGCTTTGGTTTGCCGCTTGATACCCAGAGCCGTTACCACCACCTCGTTCAGTGCGGTGGCATCGTCTTCAAAGTCCACGTCCACCTGTTGGCGTCCGTTCACGGCAACACTCTTGGCTTTGAAACCCAGATACGAGAATACCAACGTGGCTTGTGGCGAACATTCGATGGAATAATGCCCATCAATATTGGTGACAGTACCTGCGCGCGTGCCTTGAACCGACACCGAAGCACCGATAACAGGTTCGCCCATTGGGTCTTTCACGGTTCCTGTCACCGTGATGTTTTGCGCATAAAGCGTGCTGGATAGCATACATATCAATGCAACCAAGCACATCCGCCAAAAGGCCTGCGGCTTTTTCTGCTTTTCGTTCATTTCAGTCATGTTTAAGGATAAATAAAATATAGTTTATTAAGTTAATTTAGGTCTTTAAGTGCATTCGTTTTCGCTATTTGCTGGTTTAAACGCAGTGCAGCCAATCACTTTCGTGCTCATTGTGGTTTTAAGCTTTAAATCTTTCTTGTGCCTTTGGGCCTAAACATATAGAGTTTGCACCGTCTAAGCGATTGTTTAGTGCCTTAACTACACCACAAAAAAAACACATTGATTACTTAATGTTCACAACGAACAAAACAGATGTCATGCAAAGCGTACCCTAAGTAAGCAGTTGTTATTCGACTACAAAATTAAGCAAAAAGAAAATAACTTACAACAGAAAGTGAGAATAAAGTGTTGTCTGTCTGCTGTTTGGTAGTGATGAGAGATGAAAAACGACTCATTTCAATGTCCAAAGAACAAAACAAAAGTTCCCCAGTCTCTCTTCAATGTGGTTAGGGATAAAAACGCTGTTGCTACGTTGTTGCCTCGCACTAAGCACGATTTAAGTACTAGCGTGTTAGGCGCACACAGTGGCGAGGAACAAGCAAAAGAGGGGTTTGTCTGAACGACACTACTATATATAACGAGTTGACGAGTTGGCAAGTAGACGAGTTGGCAAGTAGACAAGTTAACGAGCTGACAGGTAGACGAGTTGACAAGTTGGCAAGTTAACGAGCTGACAGGTAGACGAGTTGACAGGTAAACGAGTTGACAAGTTGGTGGGCGTAGCCATCTTTTCACCCTTTCACCTTTTCACCCTTTCACCTTTTCACCTTTTCACCTTTTCACCCTTTCACCTTTAAATCACTCTATCACCCTAAACTTAACATCCACAACGCCCTGAGGATTGTCGTGCGCATCAACACTTCTGCTTCTAGAGCCCGGCCTTGGTATCAGCAGACTATAATTAAGTACGTGGCGCATGCGTTCGGTTTGGTCTTGCGTAAAGGTGTGTCCCAAGCTTATGGCATAATCCATAATGTTGTTAGAGTCGAACGTTTTGCCATCGCTACCTGTACGTTTCAACAAGTCTTTAAGGTTTATGGTCTGGGCATTGTGTGTTCGAATGTATTCCGCCAAGAACTTATCGTACGCCACCTTATTATAAGTGGGCGTGTCTTTGCAGTAATCGGTATCCTTGAAGCCGTCTATATACTCCCCCTTCTCTTCGCCAAACACGTGGAATAGCCCCAAATAATGCCCCAGCTCGTGGGCGAGCGTAACGTTGAAGTCGGCAGAGGTGATGCTAAGAAAGCGCAAGTTGGGCCAATCTTTATAGCGGTTCGACTCATTATTTACAAACACACTGTTCACCGAAACACAAAAAGGAGTTGGCAAATTATCCAAAGTTAGGTGTTTGGCTTGCACCGCAAGCAACCCTTCCAGCTCGTGTTCACCCTTCGCCGAAATCGGCATGTGGCTGATGCCGAGCGTTGTTCCGTTCGTGTTAGTTTGCTTAAAATGGTATACGTACACGTTAACAAATCGGTTTGGGTTCCACATATACCGCTTATACTTGCCCGATTTGTCGTTCATCAGCACATAGGGGTCGATGGGATACTCGCTTTCTTTCAGCTTGATATACTCCACGCCAGGTACGTCGAGCCTATTCCCCGCCTTGTCAACGGGTGTCAGCAAGAAACGTATGTTAGCATTCCCAGCTCCACTATAAACTCCTTGGTACAATTTGTTAACATTATCTAGCACTTGCCGCAGTCTTTCGGCAGGAACCTTTTGCGTTGCGTCGTTCTCATCGGCATAGAAAACGTGGAACACAACAGGCAGAACGCCCAGTTTTGTAGGCTCCACAGGTTCGGGCTTGCGGATTGTTGCACGGTCGTCCTTCTTGTCGCAAGCATTTAGCAGCACAAGGGCGGCAGCCACCATAAAAAGTGAAAACAAACGTTGTTTCATTGCTTCGTATATATTGGGTTAGACATGACGGCAACCTGCACCAGCTGCCCAAACGGCCAGACAAGATGCACTGCGCCACCGCAAAAATACGATAAAAAAGCGATAATTTTACGTTTAACCCCGAAAAAACGCTATAAAAATTTTGCCATTAACAATTTATTGCCTACCTTTGCACACGCTTAAAAGGCAATGTTCGGGATTTAGCGCAGTTGGTAGCGCACACGTCTGGGGGGCGCGAGGTCGCTGGTTCGAGTCCAGTAATCCCGACATGACAAGAAGGAGTTGCAGCCGCAAGGTTGCAACTCCTTTTTTGTTATGGGCCTATCCTGCCTTCACATCCTTGCTTTTGGGCTTTATAAATAATGTGTGTTAGGCGGCTCCCATCTAAACTTAGCATCCTGTTAACAGGGCCAATGCCTGAACGCATCTCGTAATTATCATTCAAGTAAACCGCAAATTCTTTGTTTGCACACGGTGTTGTTGGTGGCAAACACGTACGAGAAATAATGAAAGAGCCGTGTATATTAATAAGAATTTTAGTTTGGATGGCGAAGAAAATATTGTTCTTACTAAAATTTATTGTCTTGCAATGATGTTGTTTACGAATTGTTTTTATAATTTTGCAGCCGTCTATCGCATTCATTAATAGTACATAAACTTTTTGACTAATAATTAAGTATGAAACGATCAATCTGCAAGAAGCAAGAGATGCGCCTTAACCATCTTTTGCGAAGCGCCACATTCTTATGTGGGATGATGCTTCTGCCTTCGCCTATGGCGGGAGCACCCAAAAGTATTACTCAACAAACGCAACCTGTTGGACAAATCAAAGGTTCGATTACCAGCGACTCTGGTGAGCCCCTGATTGGTGTAACGGTGAAAGTAGCAGGCGGCCAAGGGGCTGTGACGGACATCGACGGCAACTTCTCCGTCAACGCTGCCCCTGGAACTGTGCTTACTTTCTCTTATACAGGATTTAAAACCCAAACGGCTAAGGCACAAAACGGGATGCGCGTTGTGCTGGAAAGCGACGTTAGCAATCTGAATGAGGTTGTTGTTGTGGGTTATGGCACACAAAAGAAAGCCAACCTTACGGGCGCCGTGGCTTCGGTGAATGGTGCCGTTTTAGAAAACCGCCCCATCAGCAACATCGGACAGGGACTGCAAGGCGTTGTTCCTAACCTCAACGTAACAATGGGCAGAGGTGGCGCGCCTGGTGCAAGTGCCTCGTTCAATGTTCGCGGAACTACGTCGCTCAATGGTGGCGAGCCGCTTGTATTGGTTGACAACGTGCAGATGGACCCCAACCTGGTGAACCCAGACGACATTGAGTCTATCTCCGTTCTAAAAGATGCTGCCTCGGCCGCCATCTATGGTGCTCGTGCTGCCTATGGTGTTATTCTCATCACAACCAAGAAAGGAAAGCTCAACTCGCGCCCAACGGTTCAGTTCTCGGCTTCGGGCTATTGGCAGAAACCCGCTGTTGAAATGCACAATGTTAATTCGCTCGACTATCTTAGGATGATTGACATTGCTTACCAAAACAGCGGTGGTAGTGGTCATTACTTCAACCCATTAGTATATAGCTATGCCGAGAAGTATGCTAATGGAACTTATGATCAGCCCGTGTTCTATGATAAAACCTACAACGCCTCTAAGTATGGCTATTGTGGGAATACCGATTGGTGGAACGAGTTGTACAAAACCTCTTTCTCGCAGATTTATAATGCAAGCATTAGCGGTGGCAGCGAAAAGACAAGCTACTACGTTTCGCTGGGTGCCAACAACCAAGGAGGTATCTTAAAGGCCACAGACGAAAAGTACAACAAGTATAACGCTAACATCAATGTAACTTCTGAGGTAACGCCTTGGATGGAAGTGTCTGCCAAAATAGCACATACCTATACAACAGAGATACACCCAACAGGTGGAACAACAGCAATGAACTCCACTCCATATTCGGGTTTGTCGCCTTATAGCGGTATGATGAAGTCCGACCTTAGCCCGCTGATGCCCGTTAAGCATCCTGATGGACACTATGCCGGACAAGGAAACTTTACCAACCCTGTTGCTATTCAGGCACAAGGAGGAAATGCGCAATTTCGCCAAAACGACCTTTGGATGACAGGAGCAGTAAAGCTAACTCCCATTAAGGGACTTGTTGTTAATGCCGACTACACTTGGAACTTCTACGGCCTATCATCAACCCAGCATGTGCGCAACTTCTACGACTACACGGCCGTTCCTGGCACAGAAAACTATTATCCTTGGACCAACCCCAACAGCGTAACCAAAGCCAACAACGACGACTACTACTCTTCGTTCAATGCTTTCGCCGAATATTCGTTGGCTTTGGCCGAAAACAGCCATAACCTGAAGTTCATGGTGGGCTACAACCAAGAGAAGAAACGTACGCAGTACTACTATGCAGGAAGAAAAGACCTGATTAACCCCGACAACCCTGCCATCAATCAAGCCACTGGCGACATGGCTATCAATGGCAATATGGGCCAATGGGCGGTAAATGGAACTTTTGCCCGTATTAACTACGACTACCAAGGACGTTATCTCCTCGAGCTGAATGGCCGCTATGATGGTTCTTCCAAATTCAAGAAAGGTTATCGTTATCAGTTCTTCCCATCCGTTTCTCTTGCTTGGCGCGTGTCTGAAGAAAAATTCTTTGAAGGTATGAAGACATGGTGGGACAACCTGAAACTACGCGGCTCTTATGGTTCGCTGGGTAATCAGGTTGTAAGCGGCAACTTCCCCTACCTGGCCACCTATGGCATAAACAGCAAGTATGGCGCATTATTGGGTGGCAAACTCCCCGTAGCCATTACCGCACCTGGGCTTGTTAGTGCTTCTTTTACTTGGGAAACCGTTAACCAAATCGACTTAGGCTTTGACGCAAGCTTCCTTCGCAACCGCCTGAACGTTTCTTTCGACTGGTATCGCCGCAACACCAAAGACATGCTTGTAGACGGCGAAGCCCTACCTGCTGTACTGGGTGCTGATGTTCCGCGAATGAATGCGGCCGACTTAAAAACCTTGGGCTGGGAGTTGTCGCTAGAATGGAACGACCGTCTGCCCTTCGGCCTTTCTTATCACGTCAAGGGTGTGCTTTCTGATTACCAGTCAACCATCACCAAGTTTAACAACCCAACTGGGCTCATCAATAAATATTATGTAGGCCGTAAATTGAATGAGATATGGGGATATGTATCTAACGGACTCTTCCAAAGCGACGAAGAAGCTGCCGCCCACGCCAACCAGTCTTATCTATACGGCGGTAAATGGGGTGCAGGCGATGTGCGCTATGAAGACTTAAATGGCGATAACAAAATCAACGATGGTGACAACACCTTGGGTAAACCTGGCGATAGGAAAGTGATTGGAAACAGCACCCCACGCTTTGCCTATGGCATTACGGCAGGATGCGAATACAAGGGTTTCGACTTTGAAATGTTTTGGCAAGGCATTGGTAAGCGCGATTGGTTCCCAGGCTCTGGTTCTGCTGCCTATTGGGGCTTTACCAACGAGTGGCAAACTCCGCTGACAACCTCTCTCGACTATTGGACAACTGAAAACCGTAACGCGTTCTTCCCCAAACTGGGATGGAACAATGGTGGTAACCGTGTTGCTAGCACGCGTTATTTGCAGAGTGCAAGCTACTGCCGACTCAAAAGCATAACCCTAGGTTACACCATACCCAAAGCCATACTCGATAAGGTTGGCGTTTCGCGACTCAGAGTTTATATCACAGGCGAAAACCTCTTCACCTTTACTCCACTTATCAAGGCATTCGACCCAGAAACCTTAGACAACTTGACCTACCCCATTAACAAGAAACTTGCAGTAGGCTTGAATTTAACGTTCTGATGTGTTACTTCCTAAAACAATGATTATGAAACTAAGAAACTTTATCGCGCTATCATTACTCGCTGGTATGACGGCTGCGTGCGATTATACAGACTTATCACCACTTGATTCTTTTACGGATCAAAGCTACTGGACCTCAACCAACGACTTAAAGCTTTATGCTAATGGCCTTTATGGGGTGTTGAGCAGTCCGTCTGCAACGCTCGACAACGTGAGCGACAACTTTGTTACGACCAATTACAGTTCTTACCTTTTTGACGAGATGACTGTTCCTTCTGCGGCTTCGTACGGAAATGGATGGTATTGGAACGACATTCGCGCCTGCAACTTTTTCATGAGGCGCTATTCAAAAGTGCCTGGCAACCAAAACGAAATCAACAAGTATGTGGCAGAAGTGAGATTCTTCCGCGGCTTGCATTATTTCAACAAGATTAAAATGTTTGGAAACGTTCCTTACTACGACCAAGACCTGCAAACAGACGACCACAATCTGCTTTATAAAGCCCGCGATCCGCAAGACGAAGTGCTTAGCCGCGTGATCGACGACTTCTTGTTTGCCATCAAATGGCTGCCAGAGAAAGCACTGTCTGAGTCTGGCCGACTCAACAAAGAGGCCGCAAGAACGCAGCTTGCACGCATTTATCTCCATTTTGGAACTTACAAGAAGTACCACAAGCTGCCTGGCACGGGTAATCTGTCGGCTGATGCCCTGTTGAAAGCGGCCGTGTTGCAAACCGACACGCTCATAAACGATGGTAAGTTCGAAATTGTGAAGGGCACAGATGCAGGTTGCGACCAACTTCCCTATGCTGGTTACCCACTTGCTTACTCGAACCAGTTTACACAAGAAGACCTTTCTAGCAACAAAGAATGTATCCTAGCACGGTTTTATGTAACAGGTGTGCTTACGCACGAACTGGGTCGACAGGTGCAAAACGGAGGAATGGGCTTGTCTAAAGACTTTGTCGAGTCGTTCTTGATGAAGGATGGCACTCCTATTTATAATGCTGGCTCAGGCTATGTGGGCGACAACGATCTTGAAGAAGAACTTACCAACCGCGACCCACGCCTTTACCAAATCGTAGACAACAGCCACAGGCCCTACTATGTAAGGAATGGCGTACGGGAGGCTAACGAAGCTGCCAACCGCGTGGGCGCGAGCAAAGCCATAACGGGCTATGATTGCGTGAAGTTCCATCATGCAAACACCGCACAGCAAGAGGCGCGCAGCTCTTCTTTCGACTGGTTTGTATATCGCTATGCAGAGGTATTGCTCATCAATGCCGAGGCACATGCCGAATTGGGCACTTGTACGCAAGACGTGCTAGACAAAACCATTAACAAACTGCGCGATCGCGTTGGCATGGCTCACCTGACCACCACACCCGTTGCCGATGCCAAGCCCATTAACTATGGTTACCCGCTGTCCAATCTCATCTATGAGATACGCCGCGAACGCCGCATCGAACTGATTGCAGAAGGTTTTAGGCTCGACGACTTGAAACGTTGGAATGCCATGAAGCTGATGGAGAACCCCAAAACAATGCTGGGCATCAGAATTACGCCAAAATCTATCAGTGGTTTCCCCGCAGGAACGTTCGACGGTAAAAACGGCCGTCCTACCATCGAGTACAATGGCGCAACCTACCTCTATCAGTATAAGGCAGCCAAACAACTGGATGATGCCGGGCGAAAGTGGAAAGCCAACGACCGCCGTTTCCTCTACCCGCTGCCCAAAGAAGAACTGGTGCTCAACGAAGCACTAAAACCGCAAAACCCTGGATGGGAATAAGATGATGATTCAAGGCTTTATCCCGTAGATAAAGTTCGTTATCGTAAAGCAGGCGGGGCACACCATGCGTGTGCCCCGCTTTGTTTTCAGGCCCAAATGTTGCTTTTGCTTATCATGTTAGCCAGGTCTTAAACTAGGTATTACGTGCGTAAGTGTAATGCAAACAAGCCCCCAAGGCTCTTTTTTGTTTGTGTCAAGCTTGCAGATGTCATAAGCCAGAAGGCTGTTTTTAACCTCAATTGGGGTTAAAGACCGTATTTTAATCTTTTAATAAGCTCTTGTTTTTTTTGTTAAATGTGTTGTTTATATTTTACAAAACGCTATCACTTTGCCAGCTCCTTCTAGCGAAAAAATGAGCATTAAAGCTAACAATTAGGGGCAAAATACAGTCTTGCAGATTTGTTTTTTGGCTCATTTTTGTGGGTATCGCCTGCATTTTGCACCATTTTGCCTTTCTATTTGGTCGCCAACTCGTATTTTTTTTAACTCCAAATACCCACTTTTAGCCCCTAAAACCCTACTTTTTAACGGCAATTATGCCCCTTTCTGCTATGTTTTTCATGGCCATAAAAGGTTTTGTTTATACAAATGCTGTGGATGTTTATGCTTTTCGCCTCGTTTTTAGCGGCATTTTGCCTTGCGTTTAGCACCAAAACGCACTCCATTTTGTACCAAAACGCACTTCATTTTGCACCAAAACGCGCTCCATTTAGCACCAAAACGCACTCCATTTAGCACCAAAACGCACTCCGTTTAGCCGCAAACAGCTCCGAAACAACAGCAAATGGCAGATCTTTCACATAAATATACATTTTGCCGCATTCGCTTACTAACCCTTTTTTGCGCCAAAACTAACCTTCGCGAGAATCGATTATTTGCGGTCAAGGAGGCGGTTGGTGGACAAAACAGGCACTCATAATGTTAAAAAACGTGCTAAAAAGTGGACAAAGGATGGAGGTTTACGCGTCAGCCTGTCAACCAAAAACCATCATACGCAGCGCGCTTGCCGCCATATCCTCTTGCCATCGCCAATTATCAGCAAGGCGGGTTGGGTTCGATGATGTGGCATTGGCATATTGTGGCGACAGCTTACCCCCTAGGCTTGCGCTGTGCTAATTATAGTTAAATGGTGTGGGCTGCACTGAAATGGGTTGATATTTCTTTGTAACTTTGCAGTGCAAAAACTCAATGCGTGCGTCGGGTTTTTACAATTAGGATAGCAATTTGGCTGAAAATAGAAACAGAATAGTATTTAGATAATAGAGTATGAGACAAAAGAAATGGTTAATGTTGGTGGCCTGTGTTGCACTCTTGGCTGCATGTGGCGGCAAGGGCAACATGAAAATGGACAACAACGAATATCCCGTAATGACGGTAGGCACGCAAGGTTCGGAGACGGAAACAACTTATCCGGCCTCTATCAAGGGTGTGCAAGATGTGGAGATAAGGCCCAAAGTGTCGGGTTTTATCACCAAATTGTGTGTGCAAGAGGGGCAGGTGGTGAAGGCAGGGCAGCTGCTCTTCGTCATCGACAATACCACGTACCAGGCAACTGTGCGCCAAGCGCAGGCCGCACTTAATTCGGCTAAGGTGCAACTTAACACCACTAAGCTGACTTTCGACAACAGCAAGAAACTTTTTGAGCGCAACGTTATCGGTTCGTACGAACTGCAAACGGCACAAAACGCCTACGAAAATGCGCGTGCAGCCGTGGCGCAAGCACAGGCCTCGCTGTCTTCGGCAAAAGATATGTTGGGCTTTTGCTTTGTGAAAAGTCCGGCTAACGGCATCGTTGGCAGCTTGCCTTATAAGGTGGGGGCACTGGTTAGCGCACAAAGCACTGAACCGCTGACAACCGTTTCGAATGCGGCTACCATCGAAGTGTATTTCTCGGTGAACGAGAAAGACGTGCTAAACATGTCGAAACAAGCGGGTGGAACGCACGCCGCCATTAGCGATTACCCCGAAGTTAAGCTGAAATTGGCCGACGGAACGATGTACAAACACACGGGTAAGGTGGTAAAGATGAGTGGCGTTATCAGTCAGGCCACGGGTGCGGTGTCGCTTATCGCACGTTTCCCCAACCCCGAACACTTGCTTAAAAGTGGTGCATCGGGCACTATCATCGTGCCACGCGTTAGCACCAACAGCCTTGTTATCCCGCAAAGCGCAACTACCGAGATACAAGATAAGGTGTTTGTGTACAAGTTGGGCGCCGAAAACCGCGTGAAGTACACCGAGATTACCGTCGACCCACAAAACGACGGCAACAATTATGTGGTTACTAGTGGGCTGAAAGCTGGCGACAAGATTGTTACCCGCGGACTAACTACGCTTACAGACACCATGAAGATTGTGCCGCTTACCGAGGAAGAGTATCTTAAAAAAGTGTCGGATGCAGCCAAGCTGGGCAAAAACCAGACTAGCGCAAAGGGATTTATCGACATGATGAAGAAGTAGAACAATAGCTTTTTTAAGTTTCTTAGTTTATAAATTTTTCGTTTATAAGTTTCCTAGGCTTTGAGTTTTGGCGCGGTGAGCCTTGCTTACGATGCGTTGTTTTGTGCTTAATGCGGATAGTACGGAGGTGTGTTGTCTGTTGTGGCATAAGCAAATACCCGTTTCGGGCCTCGCAAACCAAGCTAAATGTGCATCGCCGTTGCAGTTTGCTGTTGGCTTTAGCCTGCCAGGCATAATGCGGATAAAGTCGGTTCTAGGCGGTTGGGCGTTGTTCGCCCTCAGTACCAAGCATCGAAAAAACGA
>ERZ773059.324-NODE-324-length-26113-cov-3.910968_pt1 | contig 26113 bp, 38 predicted proteins | sample MGYA00580514_ERZ773059 | MGnify/ENA primary metagenome ERZ773059 (study PRJEB29015, sample SAMEA2737981) | human oral metagenome | biome: human oral; feature: human-associated habitat; material: dental | place: China | collected 2056 ...
CGACTGAAATCTTTATAATCCGAGGACCTAATCAAACCAGGAGAAATCACATGAACCTAACCTACAAGTACCAGCGCCCGACATCAGTAATCTACTATGGTCATACCATCCAGGTACCATCATGGGCTAAGTGGATGGCAATTGACAAAGAAGGCTATCTGTGGGTCTATCGGCTGAAACCAGTCTTAGGAAGAGCAGCTCGATATCGAGCAAGCGGCGAAGAAGAGAAGGTACTGACCCATCGATTCCAACCGAATGCGCAATGGCAAGACTCACTATGTCCGGTCATGGATTGTCAGTGGATGATTGATGTCGTCCGTGCTTATCAGTTCGACAATGGCGTATCAGAGGAGACCATTCGAGCCATCATCGGAAGACACAGAATAAGCCAGGAGGAATACCAGCACTTCGCCGAGCATGCCGCTTCGCTGCTTGATGACGATGGGTTTGAATTTCTTCAGGAATGCCTGCATCCTGATAAGACTGTGCTTGGCTTCCTCAAGGTGCCTTACTGGGCTGAATGGCTCTGTATCTCTAGTAATGGCACCATAGCCGTATTTGATAAAGAGCCCAGGCTGCTCAATGGCTTGTGGATTGCTGCTAACGAAAGAATCGAATATGTAGGTACTGTCGAGAGCTACGATGACTGGGCGAAGAGCAAGACTAAGCTACCAGCCTCGTGCTAGCTCGTAGTTGCAATAATAAGCATCTCTCGTAATCATATGCCCGATAGCAACTATCATGTACTTGCCACTATACGAACAGGTGCCATCCGCGCTGTCGGGCACATCAATCTCGCAGGGCTCGCCAATCCAGGTAAATGATGCTACCTGTCCGGGGCACTGAATCTTGAGCAGCGACTGGTTCGCCTTGAATATCTCTTCTCTTCTGTTCTTCCATGCGGTCATGAAATCATCGATAGTCGACTTGCCGCTCTGGTATATCTGCTCGTGTAGTGGTCTGAACTGCACGGCTGCTGCGCCTGCTTTGCCCTTCCATTTCTTTCTGGTCAGCTCGAAGCTTACCGGACTAGCATCATGCAATCCACTGACAATATTCTCGGCATGATTGAATGGGTCATGAACAAAGTGAGAAAACTCGAGATTTTTGTTGTGAGCGTAGTTGCCGTTCTGCTTGATGAAATTCGGACGCATCACGAACTTAGTCACTGGTGGTCGTTTCCACATGATGTTGAGGCTCTGACAGTCGAATGTCTTACCATCGTCGGTCTTCTGGTAGAAGACAAAGTCATAGTTGCCCTTGAAGAGCGTAGAGCGCAAGAGCAAGCCGATAGCATTGAGTGGTGTCATCTGAGCGGCGATGAAATTGTACTCGCCCTGAGAATCCGGAGGCAATCTTGTGCCTCCTCCAGACATAGGAGCGTGTGGTGCTGCTTTCTTCGGTGGCTTATCATTGACCTCGATATCCATCTCCTTGGCAATCTCTTTGATGATATCAATAGTCTTCTTCTGCTGCCATGCCGTGCACAGTCTGGTCTCTTGGCTCTTGTGCAATGCCTTATGGCAGCAGCGTATCACGTACGATTGCATTCCTTGCCCTTGCATCACATTATCGGCTACTTCATTCACTACCATCTTGAGATTGACCGAGCCGTCGGTATCGAAGCCCTGACTCGTCTGGAGACTGATAACTACATCCTCGCCTCCTTTCAGTCCCATATCGGCAATGGCAGAAGCCGTGTCAAGCAAGCCGATTTCTGCTGTCCATCCCGGCTGCGTGATGTCCTGGAATACATTGATGCTGATTACTGCTTCGGATACATCCTTACCAGCGATAGAGCATTTGATGCTAGCCAGGTCTCCAAAGCTACCGCTCTTGACAGTCATACCATACTCCTCACGATATCATCGAATGTCTGGATGAAGGCAGGATTGACGACTCGTATCTTATGTTTCGTTTCGTTCTGCTCTCTCTCGTAGTCGAGATGACTGACAGGAATGATATACTCGGGAAGCTCTTGCTTGGCATACTGCTCTCGATACTTGATGGAGCTCCTGTCGTCGCATATCCGATTGTCTCGAGCATCGACGAACCAATGAAGGGCATAAGCATCGCCATACTTCTCTTTCGTGTATTCGACGAGCAGGTCAAAGTCCATAGGCATGCCAGCATACGGGTCGATGATACTATTGACCATCCAGATACTATAAGCAAAGCGTACATCGCCATAGAGCCTGTGGCTGATACTCTCGGCTGTCTCGCCGGCATGGATAAAGATATCCTTGTACAGGAATGTTCTGTCGATATTGACTCGCTTCAGCAGCACCGCATGGGTAATCTCAGTGATTGGCTGAATGCCCTCGGGATACGAGTAGGGAATAGATTTGAGTAGCTCTATCATTAGTAGTGTCCTTGCAGCACATCATCACGAAGAATAATCTCGAGCTCGGTGAAGGTAAGCGAGAGGAATATCTCAGCAGGAAATCCATTGCGCATGACAGTCCAAGAGCCCATGCCAGTATAGTCGGTCTGGATGCCGGCAATCGCGCATCGCTTGAACTTGTGTAAGAAGGGATTATCCTGTCCTCGCCAGATGTAGCGTATTTCGATTTCTCTTGGATAGCCCAAGAAAGCAGACCTATCGGCTGCCCTGCCTGGTGGCAATGATGCTGCTCGAAATTCACGGATGATACTGTCGATAGTAGAGCAGTCCTTCTCGCTCCGTGGATGAAATTTGAAATCCATCGAGAAGGTGCGGAAATCAACTCCCTTGAACATAGCTGTCAGATAGGGATTCTTGACCTGACCAGTTAGGATAGCACGAGCATCATCTGCCGATATAGAAGAGCCACCAGACTTCAGGGCGACATTAGCAGCACCAGTAGCGAAGTTGCCCAAGAAGCGCTTGCTCGCTTCGCCGAAGGAGCCACCGCCCTGCAAGAGATTGCCCATGTATCCAGCATCGATATTGCCCCAGCTTACCGTATTCGGATTATTCATCTTCTCGGGAAGATAGAGATTGATGTAGCCGTGAGGAGTCGATGACTGCGGGCTCTTTCTTTCGTAGATAGCGAACTCAATCCATCCGGGATTGAGCTCCTGGTCGGTCGTGATATTGTTTGGGTAGTTGAGAATCATGATGCGCCCTCGAATAGCTCCTCGAGCGGAAGCCAGTATTTGTATGACATCACAATACTGATGTTCTGTACCTGATTGGTATTGCTGTACGCATAGTCGATAGCAGTCACGGCGACTGGATACGCCTCGAATAGCTTGACACCATAGATAGGCTTATTCTCTTTGCTTAGCTGCTTGATGACCACATCGGCAACGTACTCGTCGTAGAAATTGAGCGTGTTGTTCTTGATGTTGATGACTGACGATTGCCAGATATCGAAGAACTTGCGAGCAGCCATCTCTCCATCTCCATAGAAGACAAAGCTCACATTATCGTAGTTCTGGCTGTATGGTACCTTGTATGGAATATTCTCTTGCTTGTGCTCGTAAGCAAGAAGATTGCGCTGTGGCATGGTACAGGTATGACACAGCATATTGACCTTGCCTTGTCCGTTCAGTCTGTTATGCCACGAGCGTATCTCTGTGCTGGGCTTGAATGCACCTGGAGTCTCTGGGATGCCTCGAGGCAGATTGAACTCTATCTGATAGCGATTAGCAGGCGCATAGCCCTTATCAAACAGATGCAGTGCTGGTATCATTTCTTCCTCTTCTGTGCTTTCTTGGCTCTGTGCATATAAGCCGAAGCATCAGCCCATACGATAGCAGCGCTTGCCTTCCTGAAATTGTGTGTCGGCAGATAGGCTACATTCTTCCATGCCGTATGATGGATACGCATGATGCGGCTTTCTACCTGAGACCACAGATATCGCTTAATCATGAACTCGAAGCCCGTCATATGATGCAATCCCTTGAGCATCGAGTATGACAGGCGCATATAGGTACGATGTCCATGCCCACCAGTACGAGTATGCTTGATAAACGACATCAGCTTGTCGAGCATCTTGATACGGGCTTTCACAGGAAGATAGTGCAGATTCAGCCCGAGCATTCCATCATCGTAGAACTCGATAGGAATGACAAGAGGAAAGGCATCCCAGTAGGGCAGCTTGTCTTTGGTCTTGGCGTCATAGGCGTACTGAAACATACCACCAACGAATGGCTTCTGCCGGCTAGTCACTACCGATGCCTGACCACGCCTATCGACTCCGGGCTTGGCATACTCCTCTCCAGCCAGCAATCGTATCTGTGCTTTCCACCAGCTGAAGGCGCTGAATGTTCGGTCTCTTCTTTGGGCATCATTCAGCCGGTCAAATTCTCGCTCTAGGTCGCCTGTCATGATTTGATTCTGCTAATAACTATGATTTATTTAACTGCATGAATCAGCATGACACTATCGCCAGCACGTGGATTAGCAGCAGTAGTCTGCTTGCCTCGTGCTATCATGCCCTCGACCTGAGCTAGCACATACTCTCGTGTGAAATCTGGTACCAGTACTCGCTCGGGATATCTGAGCGATATGGCATAGCTCTTCTTGTCGTCGTGATTGAGCAATGCCATGCCCTTGACCTCGAGCTTCATGCCCGATTGAGCTTTGATGATATGGAGCTTCTTGTATCGTGTGTTGTAGAGCCATACTTCCTTCGCATTGATAGCTTTCACGGGATGCAAGCTCGTGAGATTCAATTCGTCGAATGCCGGCTGACATCGGAATCGCTCGGCTTCCTTGGCTATCTGACTCGGCGATTTAGTCCTTGGCTTTCTTTGCTGGGCAGATGGAGATTTCATGGGCTGCTTCTGAGCTTGTGCGATGATGCCACCATAGAGCAGCTTCAGCATAGCCCATGCTTCGGTCTGATAGAGATATTCCCTGCCACAATCCTCGGAAGCAACTGACTGCATCTCTACCAGATTCTCTAGCAGCTTTTTTGCCTCGCTAACGCATTCCTCCTGCTCTTTGGCATCTCCATCAAGAATAACAAATGCTCGCTTTCCTCGACAGGCATCGTCTCTAGCAGTATCGAGCTGATAGAGTAATTGATTTTCCTTGACTTCATCATTGGATTTTTCAATTACTGTCCTCTGCTTGATGCTCAGGTCATCAAGCATAGTGATGACGATAGAGCGATTGCATTCTGGATGGTCAAGCCCTAGCGATACAAGCCGTGCCATCTTGCATAGCGTCAGGATTGATGTAGTACCAGATAAGGAAGATTTGTACTCGTATCGTCCGTTAGAAACCGCATCGGCAAGAGCATGAAGCTCCTCAGATTCGAGAAACGCCACCAGCCATTTCTTGAGGTCTGCTTGGTCGAATAGCTGACTGTATATGCTCAGAGCACGCATTAGATGGGTCGAGGTTTGGATTTCTTCGACTCGCATCTCTTCTTTAAGAGGCTTTGGAGCCTTCATTTTGTTTTCCTTATTGTTATGATTGATAAAAGTAAAGCGGCATTGCTGCCGCGTTTGATTTAGTTTCTATGCCACTCGACGAAGAGCTTGGCGATGATGGAGAAGCCTATCAGGGCGAAGATACTGAGCAGCGTAGCAGTCGGCGTATCCATCTCTCTTTGGATATCATGACATTCCCATCGCTCTTCGCCTTCTTTGACGACATGGACTACTGTCTGTCCTTGGAAGCATTGAGCTTTCTCGGTCATTTATCCTCTCCGCTGATAACAAAGCCAGACTCGATAATCTCTTGGATTCTCTCAAGCGTGTCGGCTTCGTCTTTATCTCGTACCATGATACCATCTCCATCCTTCTGGATGCGAGGCAAGAACAGACTCGCTGGTCGTGCTCCGTCTGCCGGCATGATATTGTTGAATTTCACAGCGACTATCTTGCCGATATAATGATTGGGATTGACAGCAATCGTCTCTCTTTGCTTGTCCGTGAAGCCAGACACATCGACTACCAGCTTGCCATCTTCGCTCTCGCATCGAATAGAACCGAAGGTATCGGCGTGCTTACCAAGGGCATCACCAGCTACAAGCTCCTTGATACGCAAGTCGCATTCTGCTTCTGCCTTGAGCTTCATCATCTGTTTGGATGTGGTTGGAGCCCATATGCCCATTCTTTCCTTGGCTACTGCTCCTTCCTTACCCTGCTTGATGTAGTCGATAGCAATCGCCTTGGCTTCTTCGAACGTACTGACTACCTGATAATCCACACAGGTAATGCTATCGAGAGCGAGACTATTGACAATCTCCTGTACTTTCGCCAAGCGCTTGGTGTATGGCAAGTCGCATTCGCCATCATCATTTGCTTTCCAATCCCATACATGATAGCGAATAGAGATGTCGTCCGCCGGCTCTGTGCCTTGCATCAGGCTGTTGAGGATGCCATTGCTCTCTTCTCGTGGCAGGGCTTTATCATCACGGTAGCAGACCAGCTCGCCCATCAGAATGCCTGGAGAGATACCCGTGTAGATATGGAGCGGATGAATGCTCGGATAGATATTGCCATTACGAGTTCTCAATCCGAATGCTCCCATCTCGCAGTAAGAGCCGTCGAATTTCTCTTGGACGATAGCCATGTCCCAGTCGAATTTCTCGATAGCCTTCTTCGTCGGCAGGCTGCATCGCATATAATGTTTCGACGAGTCCCAGATGAACTCGTAGCCCAGCACAGCATTGATGCTAGTAGCAGCCAGTCCGATACCCAGGTTGCCATTGAGCATCTTCTGCATCCACGGCTGATTGGTCTTGTCGAGAGAATCAAGCATAGCCTGAAGCTGCTCTCGAGATAACTCACCAGCCTTCAGACGTAGAATGAAGTCCTCAAGCTGCTTGCTTCCATACGTGTTTGGCTTGATATCCACCACACCAAAGTTGACCGATGGGCTGTACGTGAGAAAAAGAATATCAAGCAGGTCGGCATTGTGCATATGCGAGCGAAGAAGCTCTTGCTTCGCCTTCAGACCAGACTCGGATTTAATAAGGGCAAGTATATTTGAAATCATAAGGAATTTTCCCTGTGGCAAGAAAGAAAGAATCCACGAATCCGTGGTTGTTTAATGGAAAGCCGTTCGAGCTTGAGGATAAGACTCTTGCTGGCTTCGTGTATATTATTAGGCATAAAGCATCGGGAAAGCAATATATCGGCAAAAAATCGTTCTGGATGATGCGTACTCCTCCAGGCAAGAAGCGCAAGCAGAAGATGGAATCCGACTGGAAGAACTACTGGTCATCATCCAGCACCATCAAGGCTCTTGTAAAAGAGCAAGGCGAGGATGCCTTCGAGAGACATATCCTCGCCCTATGCAAAGAAGAGCGGATGATGAACTACCTTGAGGTCAAGTATCAATTCTCTCTTGGTTGTATCGAAGACTCGAACAAATGGCTGAACGATAATATTGCCGGACGCTGGTATCCCTATCTCTATGACAAGCACATCATCGAGAACTCGGTCGAATTTTCTCCAGCAGCTCCTGAGATTCTCTCTTGCTAAGCTCGTACGAATGCGAGATAGCATCAGACAGGGCTTTGTAGTCGATTGCTTTCTTGATACACTCGAGCTCGGCTCTCGATAGCCGGCATCCATAAACCTGGTAGTCTTCGAAGGCTTCGAGCGTATAATCAAACTTACCATTCTGCTTAACCATATCGAGCATGATACGAGCCAGCTCTCTTATCTCTGCCTGAGCGTGAGGATGATTACGCAGGGCAATCATATGGAGCAGATTCTTCAGGTCTTGCTTGTAGGTAATCACCGTATATTGATTGAGTGGCAGCACGATGCGAGCCGTCTCTCTATTCAGTCCTCCTTCAAGCAGGGCATTATAGACATTGCGGCTTTCGATACTGTTGTCTTCAATCCAGGCATGACATAGCGCTTGGTCTTGCTCGGCTAGCGGCGTATCGCTACTACACTGCTTGTTATCCTTCGATTGTTCTACCATCCGCTCCACAGGCGGAATGTAGTGCTCTTCTGGTGCTTTGGTGTAGCGCATCGATAGCTCGTTGATTGATGCCGTTCTGTGTCTCACAAGCTGTCGCATCACGAAGATGGGTAGCTTAATCTGAAAGACAAATTCAGCCATCTCAAACGGACTGGTGTGTTGGTGCCTGAAGAGATATCGGATAAGATTACGCGTGTCATCAGCCGTGCGGCTGCTCGGCTCTTCGTTATATGATTGTCTGGCTGCTGCCTCGATTAGCTTGTCGCTACCCATGCTATCAACGAGGCGGACATAGCCCTTGTCTAAATACTTCTGTTCTGTCATGATTTCTCCAATGGATAATGATAGAGCGATGCCTCAGCATTCGCTCGGAATTTGCACGGACTAATCGCCACGATACTTGGCTGGTCTCCTTCAGCCGCTCGCCACACACCAGCCTCGAACAAGAACTCGGGCTGGTGCATGAATGATACGACTGAGCCATCAGCATTAGTAGCTACCCATTCATGATGGCTCGGTATGGGTAAATCGGTCTGAGCGTAGATGACGACACGATGGAATGGTTTAATCATCTTTGGTTTCTCCAAAATACATCAAGCTCTGCTCGGCTCCTGTCATGCCGGCTATATCGAGATTACCAACAAACAAGCACTCGACATCATCGTCTGCTGGAGCCCATTTCATCTGGTGTTCGTCCCATATCGGCTCTGCTGTGTAGGCATAGACTGCTCCATCATAGTCGAAGGCAATCCAAGCAAACTTACGAGGCAGCGTGAGCTTGATACCATAGAAGTCAGCTTCATATGGCTGCATCTCCCAGTAGGATGATGATACGCTGATACCATGCTCGTACTCGACTAGCGAAGATTCGGATTCTTCAAGGCTTATCTTGCCGTCGAATGCTCCAATCTTCGTGTAGTCGTATCTAGCCCATATCGAATTTGCATACTTCGGCTTTCTCGGAAAGGCATAGATTTCTCCATCGGCATCGGTAGCTATGTATCGAGTGCCGATAGGCACAGTGAGCTGGTGGTTATGATAGCTCACCTGCTTCATGGGTGTCGGTGCTAATGGAGAGGCAATGATTCTTCTGTCTTCGAACATAAGAGACTACTCCTCAATCTGCATCTTGCTTTGCTTGGCTTTCTGCTCGTCGTGCAGGGCGGTATCGGTTAGCGTACCGACAAAGAACGGACATTCTCCAGATTCTCTGTCATCCCAGTCATAACTCACGCTGAACCACTCGGGCTCTTCTTTATACGCCCATACCTCGCCATTGGCATCGTGTGCCATCCATCGATACTTCGCTGGAATCCAAGCATATATGCCAGCGAAAGCAACGCGCCGGCTCTTGGCTTCGTTGTATTCTTCCGAGAAGACGATAGGCTTCTCAATCTCGTAGCAGACGAGCGTCATCTTCGGATTACGGATTTCTCCGACATCGGCGATGAAGCAAGAGCGGTCATAGTCATAGTACCAGGAAGAATCATCGTCTTCGAATCGCGGCTTTCTCTCGAAGGCGAAGATGCCGCCGTCGCAGTCAGTGGCAATGAATCGCGTCCAATCGGGTACGGTAAATCTGAAGCCGAAGTAGCTTACTTCTTTCGTCTCGCCGTGTGGCAGCGTGGCGAGACTAAGAATTTTATTATGCTGAAACATGATAACACTCCATCATTCTCTGGGCTTTATCGGTACCGATTGGACCGATGTTCTTGTGGTAGTATGGTGAGTCATTGAGCATGACCGGACGCCAATAGTTATTGTCCCGAGAGTACTCGGGACAATGGATATAGCTGAAGATATCGCCATTGGCATCACAGGCTACATAGTCGTGATTGTCTGGGATAGCAAGCTCTTCTCCGAAGAAGAGTACTATCTTAACGGCTTCGCTTTGGTTCATCGCGGTTAATCTCCAAGCAGGTACGAACGATAGCACGGAAGATATAATCCTTGGCCTTCTGCTCTACGGGCAGTTCATCATAGGGCAAGCAGCAGGGATGGGTCTTCTTCTCGGCATCTTTGACTTCACTGTAGGTCCATCCTTGCTCAAATTTCTCTTTCAGCCAGTTGGCATGGCTTTCTTCTGGATTTGCGTTCGGATTCTTCATGTGGAAATTGACTCCGTTGATAGCAGATTCTTTCTGCCAGTCGGGAGCATCATCCCAAGGCATCTGGCTGTTATCACCAAGAGCTTGGCAATAAGCTCGATTGACTTCATGGGCGAGACGGACAATATCTTTGGTTAGCATGGTATATTCCTCTTAGGTTAGGCTGTGGATTACAGCACCCGTATTATAAGGGCATCATCTGTCGTTCTCAAAATAAATAATTCCAATCGACTCAATAGGAGAAACTAATATGGCTCTGCCCATCATCAATCAGCCTACCTACACCATCACGCTTCCGCTGTGTCAGAAGGAGATACAATGCCGTCAGATACTCGCTGGAGAACATAAAGCCCTGCTCGAAGCCGCATCAAGGAAAGACGATAAGGTCATGGGCGATACGCTAATCAGGGTCATGCAGGCTTGCACGACTGGCATCGATGTCGCCTCTCTTGCCTATCCCGATGCTGAGTATCTCTTCCTCAGGCTCTATGCTATCGGCATCGACAATCAGCTTCGTATGCAATGCCAATGCCGGGAATGCAAGACCAGCTTCGGTATCACCATTCCGGTGGCGGATATCATGCTAGACGAGGTCAAGGAGCCGCCGACGATTGACTGTGGTTCTTCCGTATCCATCAAGATGAAGTATCCTACCTTTGCTTCTCAGCAGGCAGCTAAGAATGATGACGCCCTGCTCTATGCGATGATTGATTGCATCTACGACGAACAGAAGACCTATGCTCCCGGTATCGATTTCAGCGAAGCCGAGTTGAAGGAGTTCATCGACAATCTGCCGGCATCGGCTGTGGAGCAGATGATTGCCTTCATCGAAGACATGCCCGCTATCGAATGGTCTCGAGACCTCGAATGCCCATCATGCAAGGCGAAGGGACATCTATCCTATCGTGGACTGTCAGATTTTTTAATGTGATGTTTGATGGGAATGGGCTAATGGAATGGTACAAGACCATATTCATCCTATCAAACCGATTACAGCCCAGCGAGATAGAGCGCATGACGCTTATCGACATGAAGGTATATGTGATGATGTATAACGACTGGATAAGACGGAGACAGGAGCAGAAATGAATATCGCCACGCTACTCAATCCACAAGATGCCGGTCAGCAATCTGCTATCGCTCTTGCCAATCTCTCTAGTGCGATTGCTTCGCTCCGTAATAGACAGTCTCTGTCTAATAGCATCACAGCCACGCCACAGGGCAATGCCGCCGAACCAAGAGAAGACACACAAGAGCAAAGTATCAGTCATGCCCTCGATAGTATCGATACGAGTCTCCAGCAGCTAACGCAAGCCCAGCAGCGCGAGCAGTCTCTTGCTGCCTCAAGAAATTCCCTATCTGAAGCTCAGCGTCGTATCGAAGAGAGAATCCGAAGCGAGAGCAATACGATTAGTATTTCTAATCAGAGCAATAGAAATTCTCAATCTGATATCTATCGCGAATCGCTGAAAGACAAGACTATCACCTCCTTCAAGACAGCTGGACTGGGCTTGCTCCGTGGTGGCATCGAAGAGGTCAATATTCCTCTCTTCACAAAGCTAACCGAAGTCATTGGACGCAAGACTAGCGAATGGTGGAGCAGACGGAATCATAGCGAAGAGAGCAATACCAGTAATCAGTCGAACACCAATCACACCAACGATATCTCTACGCTCGAGGCAATCAGAAGACTGAGCAATCAGCGAAGCTCAGAAGAATCAAACAGCACGAGTGTCATCAATATGCGCCGTGGTGCTGATGGAGTATTCAGGCAGGATGATAACGAGAATGATGAAATACGAACCATACAGATGGCGGATGATATCAGCGCCCATCGCCAAGAAGATAACCAGCATCACAAGACGACTACATTCCTCCTCGAGGAGATATCATCTAAGCTCGACCATATTGGTAGTGCTGGCGATGATGGCTTTGACATGGATTTTCGCCGTCGCGGTCGCCTGGGTCGACGAGGCAGAAGAGCACGAGGCAGAGCAAGGAGTCGCGGATTCCGCAGCCGTCTGAGCCGCGGATGGCAATCGGTCAAGAGAGCAGCAGGCAGAGCCATGCCCTTGCTTGCCGAAGCTGGAAGCATGGTCATGGGAGCTGCCAAGAAGGCACTACCGTGGATTGGCAGGCAAGCTCTAAAAGGAGTACCATTGCTCGGTGCTGCTCTTGGCGGCTGGGAGATTGGTGGATTCGCCAAGCGAGGTATCGATTCTGTCATTCAGAAGGCTACCGGCGAGAAGGATGCCACGCTCGGCACCAAGCTCTATGATTGGACACACGACGAGAAGGGCAGAAACAAGATTGGTCTGGCATGGGACAGATTCTGGGGCAATGCTCCAAGCGAGGAGGAAGAGAAGGCAGAAGAAGCCCGTCAGGCTGCTATCCTCAGAGAGAAGACACTCGAGAGAGAAAAGAGAGAATCTGCTCGTAATCAGGACTCCCAGAAAGAATCCATCGAGGGCAAGCAATCCGATTCGTCGAAAGAATCCCATACCGAGAATGCTATCGAGCGTAGTGATACTACTAATACCATCACCAGAGAATCTAGTATCATCGAGCATCCCAAGACTACATCATTCGAAGCCCATCAAGAAGAGAGCAGAGAGATTCGAGAACTCGAGCATTCTGCCATGCAATCAGAGAAGAGCCAGGTTCAGCCGATTATCATCGAGCAGTCCAAAGCCGAAGCCAAGAGCATTCCGACTACACCAAGAGGACAGGATAGTCATGTCCCGGTCTATACACGTAGCAACGATACGACACTGAGCCGAATCGGCGACAATATGATGCTCGCCGGACTATAAATTATCTGCGAGACTCCACATAGCGCGCCATCGAGGATTACATGGATACAGTAAATGTTGCAATATACGACCTGACTCACTTGATGAATCAGATTAACCGTGCCTGTGATAGTCTCGACCTGCTCAACAGCAAGCTCAATACACTCGAGAAGAAGGTAGAAGACCTCGATGCGGTTATACGACAGATGCGAGCGCGCAGCAGATGACGCTAGAGGAAATTGCCGCTTACATCGGCACGGCTGCCGGTGCCGCTGCCGGCACATGGGCACTATTCAAGAAATTCGGCATCGCCTCTATCAGCAGTACCAACAATCGCAGCTATCTCGAGATGGTCGATTATCTCGAGAAGATGAAAAACAGTGCGATGGAAGAGAAGGAGAAAGCCGAAAGACTGCTGAAAGAAACGCAGCTCGAAGCAATGGAGATGCGCAGCAAGATGATGCAGCTAGAGCAGTCGAATAAGGATTATCGCGTGCAGAACAAGATTCTGAGCGATATAGCAAATTCGCTGCAAGAGACCTTGCAGCGAACCAGAGCGTCGATAGATGAACAGCTGAGTATCAACAGAGAGCTTATGACTCGCCTTGCTCAGCTCGAAGCCAGTCCTCCACATCAACCACCACGCCCTTCTGAAGACCCTCGCTGATAACGAAGCGCTTGACCTTCGCTAGATGCAGGTAGTTGATAGTCTGGCGAGTGAACCAATCGGCTAGATACTCGATGGTAGTCTCGGTATCGAGAACGACAGCATTGATAGATGCTCGCTTGGGCAGTCGCATCTTCATGTCGCCTCGTGGCGTATTGTAGTGAATAAAGACGTAGCTATCATTCTCCTCTACAATGTTATCACGATTGATGAATATCGTATGGGCGAAGCGCTCGAACCAATCATCAAGCTGGCGCTCGCCGAACAAGCAATCCTGACAGTCCTTGCGATAGCCCTTGCCTCGCTCGATGACCTCGAAGAACGACAGATGCCCGTGAGCAATATTCTTGCATCCATAAGCGCTGCTGTCTTTCAAGCCATGCACGTAGCGGAAGAGATGATGGAGATTATCAGCATTACGTAAGAACGGAAATTGATGGAGACTGCACTCGACCTCGACATCGAGTCCGTTCTTGGCAAGCTCTCGCTCGAGAGTATGCTTCATGTCCTCGGCTATCATCAGAGCCACATCGCTGTTGAAGCGATTAGTCGGACTGTGCATATCCGATGCTGGTATCTCGATTTCGATATCCGAGCTAGTCTTGATTCTAACTCTGTCGCCATCCTGATGGATGATGTCTTCTACGGTGCAAGCAGAATAGCCCGGAATGACCCATAGCTTGTGGTCGAAGCCGATAGCCGTCTTATCATCGATGATTGATTTTATCAATGACTTGCCTTTAGAAAAATCAATCACAACGCTCTCGTCATCCGATACCTTGCCCTTGAGCGTGATGATAGGATGATAGCTGCCGCCACGGATGATGCCCTGATTGTCTATCAGGGCATGGTCGATACAGGTAGGATAGTGGAAGGTAATTGACTGAATCATACCAGGTCCCAGTAGCTAGCGAAGATAAGAGCAATCATCTCAGCACATTTGGTGCGCTGCTTGGGCTGCAAAGCAGAGATGACATCATTCTCGGCAATCCAGGTCTCGAGCAGCTTATCAGCCGTATGTGGATTATCGTAGTGCTGCATGGCAAGAGTGGTCAGCGCTTGCTGGATGACCTGCTCCTTGTCTTCTGGTAGCTTGTCATAGCCGACAGCAATACGGCAGGCATTGTAAGCGGTGCAGGCCGCTCGGTGATAGATATTTTCGAAGTACATATTAGTTTCTCCAATTAACATGATTTAGTTTCAATTCGCGCTCTCTTGCGAGAGCGATATTATAGCTTGTGCTCTTATCAGAAATCAAATTGCTCATCAGCGCTGACATTATCGCTGACTGCATTGGTCTTGTATGCTGATATCGTCTGCTCTTGCGGTGCTGCTTGCAGAAGATTCGGATTGAGCCATTCGTCGAGGTGAGGCATGGGATTATGCTTGGGCCAGTCAGAAATATCAATATCGAGACCAGCGAAACGCACCACATCAGCAGCACAGAATTTGACCCATGCCACGACGATATCGGCATTGGTGCCAGTCAGATTACGCCCTTTGAACAGGAAGTCCTTGGTCCATGCGATTTCAGAAGCTAGTACTTCATTTACGATATCAGCGAAGAGCGGGCGCAATTCGTTTATCAATTCTTGGCCTTCTTCGTCGGCAATCAGCTCGCGTATCATTTCTTTCCTGAACTCGCAGTGAACCTCGAACTCGTCCTGGGCAATCTTCTTCACCGCCTGTCCGATTTCCTGAAACCATCCAGCCTTGGCAATCGTGAAGGTAATGGCGAATGATGCCATGAACTGGATTCTCTCGAGGCAGAGCATGGCGAAGTAGAATTTAATCAGATTCTTGTGGGCTTCGCGCCTATCGACATTATCGAGTCCGTGGTAAGCTACATGACGAGAATACTTCTCCATCTCGCCGAGCATCTCATTGACCAGATTCAGGCGGCGGAATGCTTCTTGCTCTTCGAGTAGCTCTTCGATGACCGTACGTGGATTTTCCATGCCATTACGAACAATCTCGGAGTACGTGTTGGCGTGGCAGTTATGGCTAATCGAGATGATGCCATTGCGGCGTACCAAGAAGGCGTCAGCATCCACACGAATGCAGTAGACCATGCCCGAGTAGTCATGCGTGTCGATACGCATATTGTGAGTACTGTACTTGTTGCGATTGACCACACAGATTTTGTCATCCATCTGCTTGGCTATCTTGTTGCAGCAGTGAGCAAGCAGGGCAATCTTATCATAAGCCGATTCGCAGCAATCAATCAGCTTGCCATAGGAATTATTGGTTCTTACAACCGTGGTGTCATTCCAGAGCATGATGTCTTCTAGCGCCTGCCGACACCAGTTGCCTGACTTATCATTGATGCTCAAGAAATCAAGACTTCGGATGCCGTCGATATCAAAGACTTCGTTCTCCTTCGGCTGAACTACCAGAAGCAGCTCGTCAGGGAATTGTAGGAAATCGTATCCAGCGGCATGGACGATAGCCGCCATATCGAGCAATTCAGATTCGTCCTTAGCCTTAGCTACGATAGCACCACGCATATCGGAAGTGTCGTAGCGTGCTCCGAGCATGATGAACAGGGCATCCTTCTCGGAAAGCGTATTCTCCATGCCTTCCTTCATACCCGAAAGCATCAGGCTATCAGACGTATTAATCCTAAGGCTACGGGCTTCGCAGGGATTGTGCGAGTATCCTCCTGTAGCACGATTATACGTGTATCGACACATCCGATGGTCATCCGTTACCAGCTGATCGAACAGTCTCGAGTGGATATGATAGAGCTGGCCATCGTATTGCTTGGCAATGTGCTTCTTGACCACACCGAATTTGAGTTCGCACGTCTTGGGATTGAAATTGAGCGTGAAGTCGCCTTCTTTGACATCGCGGATGGATATCCATCCTTTGGAGAATTCGAAGACTTGATGGTCTTCTGTCAGGCATTGCTCGTTATCGGTGATGCGCTGCTCGGCAGCCCATGCTTCGGTAGCTGGACTGAACGGAGCGATGATAACAGTTGGCGCTCTCGAAGCGATACTATCGGCTTCCCACTGCCACATAATTGTGCGCAGCATCATCTCAGATACATCGGATGGGGCATTCTTGAAATCGGCTTGACACGGCTGGAAATTGAACTCGTTTTCATTCCAATCCAGACTGCGCATTTCTTGATAGAGAGCCCAGATTTTCGGAAAGCGCTGATTGACCGTATCAACCAGTCCTGGTGGCGGATTGAAGAAAATCTTGCCTTGGGCATAGTCATCGGCAGATTTCTTCGTATTGAAAATATGTGGTGTTTGCATAGTAGCTCCTGGGGTTATGGGTTTTGAAGTACTGGAATATCGGGCTTGCAGACGAAGAAGACCTCGACACCACAGACGGAGAACATCCGTGTGGCGGCGTCGATGCTGCTCGCCCATTTGCCTATCATATCATCATCCGATGGTGGAAGGCATATGACTCGCTTGATACCAGACTGGACGATAGCACGAGCACATTCGTGGCATGGATGAAACGTACAGGCTATGCTCGCGCCCATGATGTTGATGTTGTTTCGAGCAGCGTTGAAGATGGCGTTCTTCTCAGCATGCTCGGTGTAGATTAGCTTGTCTGCTGGCGCTACCATATCGTCGGGATAGCCACGGATGATGCCATTGTAGCCGAACGACAGAGGATAGGAATCTCGATAGATGACGGCTCCTACCTTGCGTGCTGGGTCTTTGCTGAATGTCTCGGCTACAGCGTGTGCTTGAGCCAAGAAGAACGCATCCCACCTATCCTGCTGCATATGCCTTCTCCAATTCTCGGAAGAGAGGATTATCGGTGAGCTTGAAGCATTCATAGGCATCGTCAGCAAGCTGCTTCTTGAGAACTACTAGCTTGCTGTACTTGGCTTCCATGTCGGATAGCAGAGCTTGTACTGTCTCGTCATTCTGATGGGCTGCTCTTAGATGCATGATAATCTCGTTGTGAGTCATAGCCTGCCTCCAAGTAGCTCTATGATAGAAGCACGGATATCTTCCATGCCCTGAATGCCGACTAGGTCGGCTTGTGCTCTATCGAGAGCCGTGATAGCTTTGTCGATACGAGCAGATGCTCGTTGTAAGCGAAAATCCGGATGCTTACTCCGGATTTCATTCTTGATAGCGATGATGGATTTCATTTGGTTTCTCCGTGTATTACTTTCTTCAATGCCTCGGCAAGGTAGGAGTAGTCCTCTGTCAGATGTGGTAGCCACTGCTCTACCTGCTTCTTGACATCATCCACATAGCTCGGAGCGACGCGAGACAGCTCGTATTCGAGACGAGAAGTAGCGATAGTAGTAGGCTGATTCCACAGAGAAGAATAGTAAGCTGGATAGGCTTCGCTGCTGTCTTCTCCGTGAATCCAGCGGATAATAATCCATCGCCCATCTTCGAGCTGGCATCCAAGCTCAGAATAGTCGTTCTCGAACTCGTCATCGATGTCGGGCTTGATAGTCTCGATGTTGGTGATACATCCGTTAATGGACGAAAATCCGACACACTCGATGTTCTCGAGTGGCTTGAATCGGATGAATGGGACGATAGTAGCCATGATGGTGTCTCCTTAGGCTTCGTTGATGATAGAGGCAATGATGCTAGTCAGCTGGACTTGACGCTCGAGAGTGCAAGTATCGCCAGTGATTTCCTTGTGAGCTTTGAGGAAGTATTAGGCATCCTCTTTGGCATCGGGATACTTTCTTCCTCTCTCGAGGATGTGCTCAGCGATGTGATGACCGCCGGCGTATACATCATTCTCGTCGGTTGATATCAGGGCGGCTGTGGTGATGGCGTAGATGTTCTTCATCTGATATTCTCCTATCCAAGAGATTTGTTGTCGATGGAGGGCATTATAAAGGATTTGACCTTTAATGCAAGCTAGAAATGCAGATTTTCATGGAAATTTTGCAGTTTCATTGATTTCTAAGGCAATTTTCATGTGATTTTCTCTTGAAACAGGCAGATTTCGGTAGAAAATCGAAAATTCAAGAAACACAGAAATGCAGCAAATTTGCTCCAAACCATATAAGAGAGCAGGCAAGCAGAATTTGGAGCAAATCTGCTGCGATGAAAATCCTAGAAAATCCGGATTTTCTCTAATGAAATCAATGACTTACGAGAAATTTTCATGGTGATAAAGGTCGCCAGAATCGCCATGAAAAACATCAATAAAATCAATGACTTAGAGAAGCGAAATAATTTGAAAATTCCTGAATCTGCTTTATTAGCTCGTGTCGCTTCGCATCGAAAGAATCAGAACCAGATGCTGCTAGCTCGATGATAGACGCCAGCAATGCCGCTCGCTTGCTATCCATCTCGCATTCTCTCAGGTCATGAAGCAGGATATCCTTATTAGCATCGAGCAAGCCATACTTCGAATGCTCGACGTACCATACTGCTTTTCGGATATCATCATCAATCTGCTCGCCCTGCTTGGCTCCAGCACGCCAGCAGTATTTGAAGACATTACCAAGAGCAAAAGTCATGTGCTGACAAAAGTGCATAGCATTGTACTTCGTGTCATTGTAGTGCTTCGGCACGGTCTTGGTCTCGCTATCAAGCAGGACAGACAGAGCCGATACTAGCTTATTCTTCATCAAGATATCAGCTATTGCTCTATCGAGTAGCTTCTGAGCTTTCTGCTTGGCGAGGGCAATCGCCCGCTCTTCATTCCTGACATGATACTCGTCGAGCATCGTCTTATCATCTGAATAGACTATCAGCTTGGTATCAGCACGCTTGCTGAATGCCAGCATTCCTTCGGCTCCATTGATTTCGACAGTAGCTCCCTTCTGGGCTTGCTGGTAGGCTTGTCGGGCGGCATCTTCGAAGGTCATTATGACTCCTATGTGTTTTGTGTTAAAAGAAAGCCCTGCTCTACCACGATGGATAGGCAGGGCGGCTATGGAAATTCTGTGAATTACTTAACAGCCGAAGCGACAGCAGAAATTGCGTCATTGATTGTGTTGAATGACTCAAGCTCATCATCATCAAACAGGATTTCTACACTGTGTTTCCAGACAGCATCGGTTATGTGAGGAAGCCATGACATTACAGATTTCTTCATCTCTTCAGCGTCGCCGATGTAGCTCTTGGATTTGGCGTGAGTAAGCTCGTTAGATACATTGCCGGCATTGAGCTCGAGGAAGGTATCACAGACATAAGAGAAGAATGCTGGTACTACGGTTGACTTTCTATCGATATCATCCATCTTAACGAGTATCCATCCTTTGTTATCTACCAGCATGGCGATGCTCGAAGAGCGGTAGCTGCGGCGAGCAGAACTGATATCGGTGATGATATCGCGGTCGGTGAGATTGATGGCGGTGCAGCGAGCATTTTCGAGCTTGGCTACGTCATTCATGATTGATAAGAGATTCATTGTCCTACTCCAAGGTTGATATTGATGAAATCAGCTATCTCAACTGATGGAGCGCATTATAGAGTATCTCCATAGGAAGGCAATCGCTCTATGATTGGAATTTCTAATAATCAAAATTAAAAGCCCTGCATGAAGCAGGGCGGCGAGTGATGTGTGATGTTATTCTTATTTCTTCTCCAGCTGTGCCTTCACTCCTTGATACTGGGCAACGCATTGTCGGAGTGCGGCTTGGCTTCGGTCTGCGTCTCTGGCGAGTCGGATAAGGAACTCAGAAGTCGCCTGAGATAGCTCGGCTCCTCCTGTGCTGTTTCGAGCACTACCTGAGGAAGCTCGGGAATGATTACATTGCCCTGTGCTCTTACTGTGCTTGTCGCGCAGCCGGATAGTGCGGCTAGACACAGCAGCAAGAGCAGCATCAGCATCCATCTTCTGCTTTTCAAGTTCTGCCGAAAAATCAGCGCGCATCTTAGATGCTTGTTGATGTAGAGCGGTATTGAGATTCGAAATTGCGTTTGCATGGGCTACCTCTGTTTGTTGTTCTTTGAGCTTGAACTCGATTCTTTCCTTATCGAGCTTGTTGTACCATCCGAAGCTGGCGAGAGCAATGCCAGCAGCGAAGGCGATTACGGTCTTATCAATTACCATATTGTTGGACTCCGTACAATAGGATGAATGCGAAGAAGCCCACGAATACGCTCAGGGCTATGATGTAGAACAGTATCATGATGGGCTTCATGTTTCGCATTACTTATACTTCGCTTGATGCTGCTGCATCTTCGCCTGGTGGGCATCATGTTCTTTGTCGAGAGCCTCGCCGGCAGAACTGCAGGTAAAGATGATAAGGGCGACAGCAGCGATGCCCATCAGGAATGTTTTGGTTGATTCTTTCATTGTGTCCTACTCCAAGGATTGATGTTGATTTGATGTATCAGTTATCTCAGCTGACGGAAGGCATTATAGAGGCATCTCAGGCAGAATGCAATACCTTTTGTAGGGCAGCATCCATCGCCTCGTCTGTCTCTCCTCCATCGGTAAGCTGTAATGCTCTGAGCAGCGAATTGACCGGACGTGCTGATTGCTCTGAGCAGATGTGGTTGAAGATAGCCACGATGATATTAGCTGGTAGCACATTAGAGAGAATCACGACCTGATTGAGCAGAGCTCGGATATTGATATTGCGCTTGTCTTTCTCGCCGGCGAAGCAGCCGGCCAGACGAGCGATGATACGAAAGCGCTGCATATCGCGGAAGAAATCATCCTCGGCTACGAATCCAGATGATGTCTGATAGTGCTCAGCAGCGAGCATAATCCAGGGTAATTGCTTGTTCTTCATGCTTCGTATTTACCTTGGATTAGCGATTATCGCTACTTGTTATACAGAATCATGGCATTTTTATGGGACCAGAAAGCCATAAAGTCGCTAAGGAAATCCGATTAGTGCTTGGGCTGAATGGTGATTGTTAGCGACTATCGCTTTTCAGCCCATCCGATGACGCCTTCGTGTATCGAAATCCGTCAAAACAGCATACTTTCGCTACTCGGACCAGCAGTTTATGGCTTTGCTCTAGGGCTTCGACTGCATAGATTCGCTATGGAAGTGTCTTGAGACCCGATGCAGAATGATGATTAGTAGCGATATTCGCTAATCAGTATGATTTCATGGCTCTCAGACAGCCTATATAGCGCTTGTCGCTACTTGGATGCCTGGTTTATGGCTTTGCTATGGGATGACATCTATATGAAGTCGCTACCAATCTATCATCACACCAGATGCTCAAGCCAGTTCGGTAGCGATAAAAGCCCATCCGAGATGGGCTAATGAATCAAGCGAAAGAAACAGAAGGATGGTTCTTCTCGTAGTCTTGCATGATGCCTGCCATGTGGTCTAGCTCAGCATCGGTCATCGAGCTGGGTGCAAGCAATCCTCGAGAGAATAGTCGATAGGTCTGGTAGTCGAGCGGCTTATCAGCGAACAGGATGTCATGCCACAGAGATGGTATCGTGTATCCTTCTTCTCTAAGAGCCTGAATCATTCTCTTGGCAGCATCGCGCTGCTTGGCTAGTCCTTCTCGGTTGAATGATACCAGCTTGCCTCTGATAAAGCGCCGGTCATAGTCGAAGCTCGTAATGATAAGGAAGGGCGCTTTGCCCTTCCTCGCTTGCTCGATGTCGTAATTGAGCACTTCCATCACAGGCTCCGAATCTCTTCCCATGAAAGCTCTTTGGCTACGGTGTAGCAGCAGACTCGGGCTTTGGCGAAGTTGTAATCAACGGGAATGCTCACGAAATCCTTGGGATTGATAAGCACCTGAACCACGCGATGATTATAGCTTTCATTGCCGTATTCTGGGATGTAGCTAGCGGCAGCAACGTGCAATCCACGAGAGCAGGTCTGCTCAGGGTTATCATCTACCTGGTCGCGAGGCATCTCAACCACAGCACCGATGCTGTTATCAATCGTATTGGTGTGGATATCTTTGAAGCCGCTAGTGACTGCCTTGTAAGCAAGGACCATGCCGTCTTCGTTGATTTTGACATCGGTGTGCTTCAGGAAGCCGTACAGCTGCTCTTGCATCCGTCTGTCGGGATTCTGAGCGAGATTATCGAGGAATCTGATATAGCTCGAGTCTGGACTGATAGTATCGATATTCTCGACAATCCAATCAGCCAGCTGGTCTTGCAGATGGAAGCCATTGAGGTAGATACCATCGCGGCTGACCTTGACTCCATGCTCGGTGGTGAAGGATACTTCCTTGAGCTTCAGCTCGGCGAAGAACTCGGAGTAGTCTTGGCTTCCGTTCTGATACATCTCCTTGATGCGAGCATAGCGATAGTCGCTAGCTGGGAAGGTACGCATCGAGGCGATATGCCCTTCCTGATGGCGATAGATGGTAGCTGCCTTATTGGTAATCAGCACGTCATAATTGCTACCATCGACAGGTGCCTTCTCGATGACGATTTCGGGCTTTTCTTTAGGCTTGGCTTCGAAGGCATTATCGGGAGCAGCATCAATGATGATTTCTCCTCGCTTAATGCGCCCTTCGATGACCTTCGGAGTGACTCCATGTTCGCGGGCGATAGAAGCCTTGCTCGTGCCGGCGGGATAATGCTTGGGCTGGAAGTCTTTTTTGTCGGCTTTGGCTTTCTTAGGAGCAGGAGCAGCTTTGGTCGGCTCAGGAGCCTGAGCAGCATCGACAATCTTGATTTCTCCAGAAGCGATACGACGGCGAACCGTGCGGTCGGATACGCCAAGAGCTTCGGCGATTTGCTTCTGAGTCATGGATGAAGGGAAGGTTTGCATTTTAGATTACCTCTTAGTTTGGATTTGAGGCAAAGCCAGCATCAGCACTGGTTATTTGCAAATGCAGCTTTGCCAGCTTGCATACTCCTATTGGAGTAAGCGCATTATAGAGCATAATCACTACAATGCGCAAGCGATTTCTGCTATTCGTCAGCGAAGATAGAGAGCATCGAGTAGCTGAAATTGAGTGGTGTATCGACATTAGCGTCGATAATCCTGGCAGTCTCGTAGTCAGCGAAGAGCAGCGACAAGATAGGATGCTTCTCGAGCAGCTTCTTGACCATACGCTTGAGCATCGGATTGAGCAGGCTATCGTATTGGTAGAGAACACGACCGAAACGGTTGAAATCATCGCGGAAGCGCTTGCACGCCGTATCTGTTTTGACTGCTGGGTCGAAGTCATACTTACCAAACTCGGCATCGAGAATCTCGGACAATGTCTGCTCTATTTTCGAGTTTGCTCGCTCTCTCAGATAGCTAAATAGCCGGTGGTTGATATTGCTGCTCTGCTGTATCAGGGCAAGGAAGAAATGACGAGCGCTAGGGTAGTATCCAGCCAGTCGCTTCATTATTTCGTCGTGATTGAGATTTTTCAGGATATCAATGCTATCGTACTGCTCGTAGATAGCGGATGCCAGATGCTTGCATTGCTTAGCATAGCTCGGACGCATGATGTAGATACTTTGCTTCTTATCCCAGTCGTTTAGCAGCTTGAAGAAGAAATCGGCTCTCTCAGGAGCATAGTCATTCGCTGACGCAAGAATGATGGCATCCTTGGTCTTGCTACGCTTGATGTAGATACCATTACACAGGCGGATATCGATTTCGTCATCGCTACGACGAGCGGCTCTTTTCTTCGCTGGTGTTTTGGCTGTATCGAGCTCTTCTTGTGTGATTTCTGGAAGCAGAATCTCGGGATTGTAATCACCCTGCTCGAAACTAGTCAGTACCATAGTAGGATTCTCGCGCTTGAGTAGCCATGCTCGGACATTCTTGGCATCGGGAGCAGCACGATAGATATCGTAGCCCTGAGCGATGTATTCCATCAGGTAGGCAAGCTCGTTATCCATCTTCTTCGTCGAACTCTTGCCGGCGGGAAGCATCATGCCCGATACAACAAACTTGATGTTATGATTGCACGAAGCAATCCGATTGTCTTTCAGCGCCTGGTAGCGCTCCTTGAGCGTCAGGTCTTGGCTTTCGATGATGGCGTTCAGTCGGGACTGGATATCAGCGATTGCCCGGTCATGTATCTGCTCGTACATAGCTACTGATTCTTCGTCCCAGCTCAGCTCTTCGCGACTGGGAGCAATGCTAAACGAGCCAATAGGACAGTCATGGATTAGCCTGTAGTTGCCGGCAATCAAGCCGCTCGAAGAACGAGCTATTGCTCTTGGCACTTCATAGAGCACGCCACCGATGCGAATAGCCTCGGCATAGTAGTTATGGATATTGCTCAGGCAGTAGCCACGCTTTTTCATCTCGGCGAGGTCGTCAGCACGAAGATGAACCAAGTCCTCTCCATCAATCAAGGGCATCCGGTCGAACCAGGCAAGCTCTTCTTTTATGATAGTAATGACTCTCGAGCGGTCGGCATCGCATGGGATAGTGACTGTGGTGCCACTATGCTCGTCCTTTGCTTCAGAAGACAGATGCTTGATAGATGGCACTCCATCAGCATCCAAGAAGGCAAGGTAATCGTTCTTGATACCATCGTGGATGGATGATACCTGGAAGCTATCGCTGATAGCGAATGGTGTCTTACTTCCAAGCCCGAATCCACCGATGAACTCGTTATCTTCGTGTTTGGTCGAGGTGAAGTAGGATGTATAGACTCCCATGATTTGCTCGTGGCTCATGCCGATGCCATAGTCTTTGATGGCAAGCTGCTTGACGAAGGCATTAGGAGGGATGATTTCAAACGGCTGGTCATTGCCGATGGCTTTATGGGCATCAAGAGCATTACAGCTTAGCTCTCGGATGACCGCAGCCAGCGGATGACTGTATAGGTTCTTCGTGATGATTTTGAAGGCATGACCAGATGCCTTCATCGTGAACTGTGCATCCGCTTTAAGCGACGATGCGTAAGACGAGTCTTTGGTTGATACTTGCATTAGATTGTTCTCCTGTCCAAGAGATTGATGAAGAGCTCTATCTGAGCTGACGAAGGGCATTATAGTGGCTTTGGGCTTCGAAGCAAGCTAGAAATGCAGATTTTTCATGGAAATTTTGCATTTTCATTGATTTCTAAGGCAATTTCGTATGGGTTGAATGCTGTTTCGGCGGATTTTCCTTCAAAATCCGCATACCTCGGATTTCTGGAAATGCAGCAGATTTGCTCCAAACCGTATAAGAGTGCGGTCAAGCAAAATCTTTTGCAAATTTGCTGCGATAAAAATCTAAGAAAATCCGGATTTTCTCTAATGAAATCAATGACTTACGAGAAATTTTCGAGGTCATAAAGCTCCCTAGAAATGCTCTGTAAAATGCTAATAAAATCAATGACTTACGAATACGAAATAATGTTCAAATATAGCAGATGGCGACTTGCTTGCCAGCTTTGTGAGCAAGCTCGATTGAGTTCTTCGTGCCCTTGCTGGCTCCATCCCAGAAGGCAATAACCACATCAGCATCGGCAATAATCAGCTTGTTGCGTATCATGCCAGCACCGCGACCATAGCGCTTCCAGTCAGCAGGATAGACCGTAATGGGAATCCCATGCTCAGAGGCATAGCGCTCGGCGATAGCATCAGCGCCCTTAGCTCCTCCAGATATGATACGAGTGATGTCGAGGTCCAGAACACTCAGAAACTCCTCGGCTCTCTCGTAATCAGTAAATGACCGGCTTCCGATGATAGCTACATTCATGATGTATGTGTTCTCCAAATGATGAAAGGCAGGTAGTCTAAGCCACAGCATCAGAGAAGGCAAGATTACGGATGATTAGATTTTCCAATCGCTGTGATTTGGATTTTATCAGCATTTTCTTCAGACAATAGC
>ERZ773059.325-NODE-325-length-26111-cov-19.260593_pt1 | contig 26111 bp, 12 predicted proteins | sample MGYA00580514_ERZ773059 | MGnify/ENA primary metagenome ERZ773059 (study PRJEB29015, sample SAMEA2737981) | human oral metagenome | biome: human oral; feature: human-associated habitat; material: dental | place: China | collected 2056 ...
CGTCCGTGGTCCGGAAGTAGAACTGCGGACGGTAGTTCGAGTAGAAGGGGTTGTGGCGGCCGCCCTCGTCCTTGGTGAGGATGTAGACGTGGCCCTCGAACTCGGTGTGCGGGGTGATGGAGCCGGGCTTGCAGATGACCTGACCGCGCTCGACGTCCTCGCGACGGGTGCCGCGCAGGAGCAGACCGCAGTTCTCGCCGGCCCAGGCCTCGTCCATGGACTTGTGGAACATCTCGATGCCCGTGACCGTGGTCTTCTGGGCCTCGCGGATGCCCAGGATCTCGACCTCGGAGTTGATCGGGAGCTTGCCGCGCTCCACACGGCCGGTGACGACGGTGCCGCGGCCGGTGATGGTGAAGACGTCCTCGATGGGCATGAGGAAGGGCTTGTCCATGTCGCGGACCGGGGTCGGGATGTACTCGTCGACCGCGTCCATGAGCTCCTTGATCTTCGGAGTCCACTCGGCGTCGCCCTCAAGGGCCTTGAAGGCGGAGACGCGGATGACGGGGGCCTCGTCGCCGTTGTACTCCTGGGAGGACAGCAGCTCGCGGACCTCCATCTCGACCAGCTCGAGGAGCTCCTCGTCCTCGACCATGTCGCACTTGTTGAGGGCGACCAGGAGGACCGGCACGCCGACCTGACGGGCGAGCAGGACGTGCTCGCGGGTCTGGGCCATGGGGCCGTCGGTGGCGGCGACCACGAGGATGGCACCGTCCATCTGGGCCGCGCCGGTGATCATGTTCTTGATGTAGTCGGCGTGGCCGGGGGCGTCGACGTGAGCGTAGTGACGCTTCTCGGTCTCGTACTCGACGTGCGCGATGTTGATCGTGATACCGCGCTGGCGCTCCTCGGGAGCCTTGTCGATCTCGTCGAAGGGGGTGAAGGGGTTCAGGTCCGGGTACTCGTCGTGCAGGACCTTGGAGATCGCAGCGGTCAGCGTCGTCTTGCCGTGGTCGACGTGACCGATCGTTCCGATGTTGACGTGCGGCTTGGTCCGCTCGAACTTGGCCTTGGCCACTGGTGTCCTCCTGGGACTCGGGTAGTTGCTCTTCGTCGTGAGTCGACTGAGTCTATGCTAGCCGTGGCGACGCAAAGAGTCTCTACTGGTGGATTGTTGGAAATCTTACTGGAATGGGTTGCCTCGGGCGCGATCGCCGAGGCGGCCCCGGGAGCCGAGTGCGATTCGCCGGCCCCCGGGGAGGCATGATCACTCGCCCCTGGCCTTGGCGATGATCTCGTCGGCGACGTTCTTGGGAACCTCGGCGTAGGAGTCGAAGCTCATTGAGTACACGGCGCGCCCCTGCGTCTTGGAACGCAGGTCGCCGACATAGCCGAACATCTCGCTCAGCGGCACGGCGGCCCTGACGACCTTGACGCCGACGGCGTCCTCCATGGCCTGGATCATGCCGCGACGCGAGTTCAGGTCGCCGATGACATCGCCCATGTACTCCTCGGGCGTGCGGACCTCGACGGCCATGACCGGCTCGAGAAGGACCGGGGAGGCCCTCCTCGAGCCCTCCTTGAAGGCCATGGAGCCGGCGATCTTGAAGGCCATCTCGGAGGAGTCGACCTCGTGGTACCCGCCGTCGACGAGAGTCGCCTTGACGTCCACCACGGGGTAGCCGGCCAGGACGCCGGTGAGCATGGCGTCCCGGACGCCGGCGTCGACGCTGGGGATGTACTCGCGGGGCACGCGGCCGCCGGTGACGGCGTTGGCGAACTCGTAGTGGGCGACCTCGCCGTTCTCGTCGGCCTCGGGCACGAGCGGCTCGAAGGACATCTGCACCTTGGCGTACTGGCCGGAGCCGCCGGTCTGCTTCTTGTGGGTGTACTCGACCTTGTCGACCTTCTTGCGAATGGTCTCGCGGTAGGCGACCATCGGGTTGCCGACATTGGCCTCGACCTTGAACTCGCGGCGCATGCGGTCCACGAAGACGTCCAGGTGGAGCTCGCCCATGCCGCCGATGACGGTCTGGCCGGTCTCCTCGTCGAGCCTGACGGTGAAGGTCGGGTCCTCCTCGGAGAGCTTCTGGATCGCGGTGCCCAGCTTCTCCTGGTCGCTCTTGGTCCTGGGCTCGATGGCGACGTGGATGACCGGGTCCGGGAAGGTCATGGACTCCAGGATGATCGGCGCGCTCTGGGTGCACAGGGTGTCACCGGTGGTGACGTCCTTGAGGCCGATGAACGCGTAGATGTGACCGGCGTGGGCCTGCTCGACCGGGTTCTCCTTGTTGGAGTGCATCTGGAAGAGCTTGCCGATGCGCTCCTTCTTGCCCTTGGTGGCGTTGGAGACGACGTCGCCCTGGGAGACCTTTCCGGAGTATACGCGCACGTACACGAGCTTGCCGTAGAAGGGGTGCGTGGCGACCTTGAAGGCGAGTGCCGAGAAGGGCTCGTTCTCGTCGGCCGCACGGGTGAGCACCTTCTCCTCGTTGCCGGGCTGGTGGCCCTCGACGTCGGGGACGTCCAGCGGAGAGGGCAGGTAGTCCAGGACGGCGTCGAGCACGGGCTGGACGCCCTTGTTCTTGAAGGCCGAGCCGGCCATGACCGGGAAGGCCTCGCCGGCGATGGTGAGCCTGCGGATGCCGGCCTTGATCTCGGCGACGGTGAGCTCCTCGCCCTCCAGGTACTTCTCCATGAGCTCGTCGTCGGCCTCGGCGACCGACTCAACGAGCTCGCCGCGCAGCTCCTCGGCCCTGGCCGCGAGCTCGGCGGGGATGTCCTCGTAGACGACGACGGCGCCGCGGGTCTCCTTGCCGTCGGCGTCCTTCTCGGGGAAGCGGACGGCGCGCATCTCCACGACGTCGACTACGCCGGAGAACTCGGACTCGGCGCCGATCGGGAAGTTCAGCACGATCGGCTTGGCGTGAAGACGGTCGCGAATCGTCTGGACCGAGAACTCGAAGTCGGCGCCCAGCTTGTCCATCTTGTTGATGAAGCAGATGCGCGGGACGCCGTACTTGTCGGCCTGCCGCCACACCGTCTCGGACTGGGGCTCGACGCCCTCCTTGCCGTCGAAGACGGCGACCGCGCCGTCGAGCACGCGCAGGGAGCGCTCGACCTCGACCGTGAAGTCGACGTGGCCGGGGGTGTCGATGATGTTGATCTGGTTGTCCTTCCAGAAGCAGGTGGTGGCCGCGGAGGTGATGGTGATGCCGCGCTCCTGCTCCTGCTCCATCCAGTCCATCGTCGAGGCGCCGTCGTGCGTCTCGCCGATCTTGTAGTTGATGCCCGTGTAGAACAGGATGCGCTCTGTCACGGTCGTCTTGCCGGCATCGATGTGGGCCATGATGCCGATGTTGCGGACCTTCTTCAGGTCGGTCAGCACGTCGAGTGCCACTAGTGAAGTCCTTCGTTCGTGAGGTGGGAGGAAGACGCCGGTCGAGGCGCCAGGGGCGGCCCCGGCCGACGCGCGGCTGTTACCAGCGGTAGTGGGCGAAGGCCCGGTTGGACTCGGCCATCCGGTGCATGTCCTCGCGACGCTTGACCGCGGCGCCCAGACCGTTGGAGGCGTCCAGGATCTCGTTCATGAGACGCTCGGTCATGGTGTTCTCACGGCGCTGGCGGGAGAAGTCCACGAGCCAGCGCAGCGCGAGGGTGGTGGCTCGGTTGGGGCGGACCTCGACCGGCACCTGGTAGGTCGCGCCGCCGACGCGGCGGGAGCGGACCTCCAGAGCGGGCCGGATGTTGTCCAGGGCGCGCTTGAGGACGGAGACCGGGTCCTGGTCCGTCTTGGAGCGCACGCCCTCCAGGGCGCCGTAGACGATGCGCTCGGCGGTGGACTTCTTGCCGTCCAGCAGAACGCGGTTGACGAGCTGGGTGACGACCGGCGAGCCGTAGACGGGATCGACGGCGAGCGGACGCCGGGGGGCGGGGCCCTTACGAGGCATTACTTCTTCTCCTTCTTGGCGCCGTACTTCGAGCGTGCCTGCTGGCGGCCCTTGACGCCCTGGGTGTCGAGGGAGCCGCGCACGATGTGGTAGCGGACGCCGGGAAGGTCCTTCACACGGCCGCCGCGGACGAGCACGATGGAATGCTCCTGAAGGTTGTGTCCCTCGCCGGGAATGTAGGCCGTGACCTCGATACCGGTCGACAGGCGCACACGGGCGACCTTGCGGAGGGCTGAGTTCGGCTTCTTGGGAGTGGTGGTGTATACGCGGGTGCACACGCCACGGCGCTGCGGGCTGGACTTGAGCGCGGGCGTCTTCGACGACGAGCGCTTGGTCGAGCGGCCCTTGCGGACCAGCTGCTGAATGGTAGGCACTACTCGATCTCCATAGTGAAGTGCATCTGGACATTTTGCTGCCCGCCCACCGGCCCCGCTCCCCCCACCGGGCGCGCACGCCCCCACGGAACCAGGCCGGCCCGCCGCCGTCGGCCTGCCGACGTGCTGCGTCCGGAGCCCCGTGGAGGGGCCCGTCGGTTCCCGCCGCGGCAGACCCGCGTGGCACCGGCGTCGGGCCCTGCCCGTCGGGTGCTGGGAACGGAATGGAGAACGGCGACCCGCGTGCGGGCACCGTCGGCCAGGATACGTGCTCGACGACGACACCCACCATCCCCGGACGGCCTGCGGTTTCGTGGTTCTCACCACTGAAGCACCCACCGCCGAATGCGGTCTGGCGGGGCACGAGGCTCCTCCCGGCCGCCGTTGCGGTACTCACGGTCTCGGCCGGCCGGAGGACTGAAAGCTCTTCACGCCTCCGGAAGAGCTCGAGGCCCCCGCATCAGTCCCCGCATCTCAGAGACATCTTCGGAAGCGGTGCGAACAGTCCCGGCTCCTGGCGAAGCACCGGGCGCTCCAGGCACCGTGCGGGGAGTCGGCGTCATCCTGCCCGGCATCGTCACGCAGGCCGGGATACAGGGCGACAGCGTCCTGGAATGCGGTCTGCGCCTCCGCGTAGCGACCCAGCTCCACCAGCGCGCCGCCGATACGGTACAGGCAGGTGCCTTGCTGGCGCTGTTGATGCTCAGCGCCGGCAGCGCCGCGGTAGAGCTCCAGGGAGTCCCGAAAGACCGTCAGCGCCTCCTCGTACCGCTCCATTCTGTACAGGGTGACGCCGGTGTCGTACAGGCAGTCGGCCCGGTCCGACTCGCCGCCGGGAAGATCCCGGTAGATGTCCCGAGCGTCCCGAAAGGCGGTCAGAGCCCTCTCATAGCGCTTCGTCTCAGCCAGGGCCACGCCCGTGTCGTGCAGGCAACCGGCCTGCCCGCGTGCGGCACCGGGAAGACCGGAGTAGATGTCGAGGGCCTGCTGGTAGGCCGCCAGCGCCTCCTCGCACCGTCCCATGTCCTCCAGAGTGAGGCCGGTGTTGTACAGGCAGCCGGCCCGCTCCCCGTCGGCCCCCTCCACCCGGTGATAGAGATCCACGGCCTGGTGGAGCCTGGTCAATGCGTCCTCGTAGCGCCCCGCCTCCGCCAAGGCGCTGCCGGCGCCGTTCAGGCAGCCGGCCCGCTGCCGCTCGGTGCCGGGCAGACGCCCGCAGAGGGCCAGGGCGTCCTGGAAGGCGGCCAGAGCATCCTCATATCGGCCTGCGGTTCGCAGCACGTCGCCGATCCGGTGCAGGCAGACGACCTGCCGGTGCTCGGCGCCAGTCAGGCGGTAGCGGTCCAGAGCCTGCTGGTAGACGGGCAGGGCCCGCCGCCAAGCGGTCAGGGCCTCCTCGTAGCGCCCTACACCGCGCAGCACGTCGCCGGTTCTGTACAGGCAGCCGGCCTGCTCCTCCTCGCTGCCGGGCACGTCGCTGTAGAGGCCCAGGGCCTGCTGGTAAGCGGCCCGAGCCTCCTCGTAGCGCCCCGCCTCGCGCATTGCGAGACCGGCGGCGCGCAGGGAGTCGGCCCGCCGACGCCCGACGCCGGGCCCAGGCCCAGGTCCGACTCCGACTCCGGGTCCCGGTCCAGGCCCAGGTCCGACTCCGACTCCAGGTCCAGGCCCAGGTCCGACTCCGGGTCCAGGTCCGGACCCAGGTCCGACTCCGGGTCCGGGGCCCGCCCGCCAGTAGCCCGCGGGAGACACAGGGCGCGCGGGGGACACGGGAATCAAGGAGCAGCGAAGCGCCTGAGCCTCCTGAGCCGCGGCCCGAGCCTCCTCACCACGCCCCATCGCATGCAGGACAGCACCAATACCGTCCAAGCACCCGGCCTGCCCCTCCACGGCACCCTCCACCTGCCGAAACAGATCCAGCGCCCGCCGGTAAGCAGACAACGCCTCCTCACACCGCCCCGCCCTGTGTAGGGTGAAACCTGTGTTGAACAGGCAGATGGCCTGCTCCTCCTCGCTGCCGGGCACGTCGCTGTAGAGGCCCAGGGCCTGCTGGTAAGCGGCCCGAGCCTCCTCGTAGCGCCCCGCCTCGCGCATTGCGAGACCGGTGGCGCGCAGGGAGTCGGCCCGCCGACGCCCGACGCCGAGCCCAGGTCCAGGTCCGACCCCGGGTCCCGGTCCGGGCCCGGAGCCCGCCCGCCAGTAGCCCGCGGGAGATACAGGAGGCACGGGAGACACAGGGCTCGCGGGGGACACGGGAATCAAGGAGCAGCGAAGCGCCTGAGCCTCCTGAGCCGCGGCCCGAGCCTCCTCACCACGCCCCATCGCATGCAGGACAGCACCAATACCGTCCAAGCACCCGGCCTGCCTCTCCACGGCACCCTCCACCCGCCGAAACAGATCCAGCGCCCGCCGATAAGCAGACAACGCCTCCTCACACCGCCCCGCGCGATTGAGGGAGGCGGCTCTATCGCACTCCTGTTCTGCGCGCTCGCGCACCGCGTTCTCCTGATACGTCAGTCCCACCCCCTCTTCGCCGTGGGCACCTGCATCTGAGCGAGCCGTGCACGCGCTCTGAACGTCCATCATCATCGCATGTCGCAGCCGCCTTCGGGAACGTCGTGAGCGGTGCCCGCCCAAGCACCGGGCACTCCAGGCGGGGCGCGGGAAGCCGATCGCGTCCCGCCCGGTCTCGCACGGGTCCGGGTGAAGGGCGACGGCACCCCGGTGGACCGCCGGAAACCTCCTCGAAGCGGCTCGCCCCGCGCAGAGCGAGGGCGCGGGCGTTCAACGCCGCCCGCACCACACCGTAACGTCAACGTACTTTCCCAACACCAACGTACCTTTCTCCCATCCTTCTGAGCTCTACCCCCAGAAGGATGGGAGAAAGGTACGTTCATGTGTCGAAGGTACGTTCACGTCGTCAACCACGGCTGACGATTGAAACGCGCCACGTCGGAATCACTCATTTAGAACGAGAATCCGGCTTGCGCCATGCCCCACAGGATCGGGTCCAGGACCCGGAAGGGGGAGACGCCCCGGAGCGTCAGCTGCTGGTTGTGCACCGGCGTCTCCCCCAGGGCGGAGACCGCGAAGTGCCGCAGCTCGCCGATCTTGTGGCTCTGGTGCGCCTGCTCAGCCAGGAGCACCACGTTGTTCTGACCGAGCTCCTGGTACAGGGTGCGCAGCTCGGCATCGAGGAGCTCGGAGTCGCGGTCCAGCGTCTTGACGGCGTCGCGCGGCGGCATCGCGGAGCGCGCCATGGTGTCATCGCGATTGAACTGGGCCCCGGGATTGGCCAGGGGCGTCGCGAGAGGATTATCGGCCTGCGGAAGCTGCTGCAGGGAGTCGAACTTGGAGATTGTCAGCGCCAGGGGGACGCTGCTCCTCTCCACCTGGTTGAGGACATTGGCGAGAACCTTGTCCGCAGGCACACCGAGGCGCTTCTGGTCCACGTCCGGGATAACCCCCGAGAGAACCTGACGGATGCTGTTGAGGCGCATCGGGTCGAACAAGAAGACCAGGAGATCCGCCCGTCCGAAAAATGAGTAGGCCTTGGACCGCCCCACAATATCCTGCAGGTCCTCCCCCGCCGCGTCACGGATGACGAGGAAGAGCCGGCCCAGGGATCCGCCCGACATGTCCCAGATCAGCGGATCGCGCTGGTAGGCGCCTCTGGTGTCGATCGGAGGCGTGCCCTTCATGGTGACGTTCTCATCGAACAGCGGCCGATAGTACTCGCGGTTGTAGATGTCCAGGGTGCCCTGCGTATAGGCGCTGACGGTGCACGCACGCGCCTGGGCGTAGCGGATCAGTGACTGCATGGCAACCGCGATGTACACCGACTTCCCCGCACCGCGCGCGCCGGCGACCGCCATGGTGAAGACGCGGGCGTTCCGCCACCCCTCGGGGATGTCGTAGTGGCAGGTGGGGCAGATCTCCTGGGTGCACCGGCTCTGGCAGCGGCGGCAGGGAATCGAGGAGGGCAGGGTCTTGACCTCGTTCGTGATGGCCGCCCGGTAGGCGGGGGTTCGGTTCGTCTGGGCTCCCGCGTAGTCGGTGGCGATCTGGTCCTGAACCGGGTTGCAGGAGCCCGTGCAGCGGAAGACGATCTCCTTCGGAGGGAGAGGGGTGAAGCACGAGGGGCAGGCGGCGTTCATTCGGATTCTCCATTCGTGTCTGCGGGAAGGCTGACCCACTCCAGGAGCGGGGTGAGAACACGAAGCGTGTTCTGGGTGAATGCCGTGTCGTCGCGGTGCAGCTCGTCCCAGACCTCCCTGGTCGGAACGAACGTCCTTCCGGTTGGCAGAAGCTCCGCAAGCTCCGGGGGACCGACGACCAGGCTCTCGCCGTCGTCCTCGAGCAGCGGCATGTCGGTCACGACGACGGTGCGCCCCTCCTCCCGGGAACGGGCGCCGCCCACGTAGCCCACCCCGTGGGCCCGCGCTCCGCCGACCTCCTGCTCGACCACCTGCGGCGCCGCGACGCCGAGGGCGGCGTAGACGTCGTCGAGCCACTGGGTGAGGGCGGCGACCTCCCGGGAGTGCCGGCGCATGGAGGAGGAGGTGTCCAGCATCATGGTGCTCACGGTGGGACGCAGTGCCTGCCCGTTCTCCTCGCAGCGCTTGACGCACCACCCTCCCAGGCTGAGGGCGGCCTGCCCCTCGGCGCCCGGCACGAGGACGAGTCCCCGCTCGGTGCGGCGCAGCCGGACCAGCGGCGCCTCCACCTGCCCGGTCACCGGCAGGCCGCGCAAGAGGTATCCCGACCCGCCGCCGGTGTCTACCGAGAGATCGACGACGCAGTCGCCGGGGAAGGGCTCACGATTCGCGGTGACCGCCCGAACCGTGACCGGCTGCTCCGCGGCAACAGCGCTGACGGGGAAAGCGAGGGCGTGACGGGCTGCACCAAGGTACTTCGGCGTGGTCGTCGTGCCCGTGGCCGTCAGGGTCGCCGGGACGTGGCTCACAAGAGTCAGGGTGAGCGCAGCCCGACCCGTGACCTGGAGCTCGTCCCACTCGCCGTAGGAATGGATGCTGGACATGTCGTGATCTCCTTACTGCCGGAATAAATACCGGAACAAATGCCGGAACAACACCGGAGATACCGGGATACCGGGCCTCAGCGGCCGCCGAAGAACCTGCCGCCGAGCTTCTTGAGACCCGAGGCGGGGAGGATGTTCTTCCTGACCCACCTCTCCGCCTCCGGATCATGAGGAAGTCCGGACATCACAGCCGCAAGGAACGAGTCGTAGCGGGTCTCGTCGAAGATCCGCACCCATGCGCGGCAAATCGCCTGCACCAGCTCGTCCTGCTCGCGCAGGAGAGGATGGGAGACGCTCTCGACCCGGGTGAGCACGCCCTGCTCCTGCTGGTTCCAGTACTCGGGCGCGCAGTCCGCAGTCACCAGGTAGAGCCGGCGCACGGCCCCCGCAACCAGTCCGCTGTCAATCCGATCCGTCCTGCCGGCCAGGAGACCCGGATCCTCCTCGAGGTGCTCCGCGAGCAGCTCCAGGCGCTGCCGCACCAGCGTCATCGTCTCGGGGCGCGCACTGCCAAGGGTCGTCGTCCGCCCGTTCCACATCGCCAGCAGGAGCAGCGCAAGCGCGCGGTCGCAGGCGCTCCGCTGGAAGGGCGTCATCTCGGCCCGCTCCCCGTCCTGGGGCCCGGCGGACGCACCCGCCAAGCCCCTGAAGGGGTGCCAGGCGCGTTCCGAGGCGGGCGGGGGCGCCTCGGCGGCCTGGAGCCCCGGGCTCGCCCCCCAGAGGCCCGTCGGAGCGGGCGGGGGCGCTCCGACGCCGGGCGGCGGGCCGGCAGCCGGCCCGGTCCTCCGGTCCCACGCCCCCCGAACGGTCAGCAGAACCTGGATCGATACCAGCATGTTGTTCGCCAGGCAGTATGCGGCGCCCTCGTCGAGGCCGACGACGGGAACCTCCCTGCACAGCACCAGCAGCGCGGCAGCGGTCTCGGAACTCATCGACGTCAGGGGGGTGCGGCTCAGCTCCTGAAGCGAGTGCCTTTTGACCGCCATGCACCACTGCGCGGCCTCGTTGGCCCCGGCGCCCTCCGGGTCGCGGGCCAGCACCCGGCCCACCAGCTCGAGCTTCTCACCGCAATCCGGCGTCATGCTCAACGCCTGGCCGGGAGTGCACAGGGCGGCAAGGGAGTCCACCACTGCGGGAGCGAGGCGGAAGCCGTGCCCAAGGGTGTTCAGCGCGGACAGGGCCGGTTGGGCGTCGACGGCGGTCGCCAGGGCGGCCAGCGCCGCCTCCGCGGCCAGACCGGGCCCGACCGCCCCCGCGCCGTCCGCGGTGAGCCAGGCGGTGACCTCGCCGCTCAGACGCGGCAGCACCGCGGCCTCCCCCGCCTCCGCCAGGACATGGCTCTCCACGAAGGCGCGGACGGCGTCCATGAGCGCCCGCCCGAGCGCAAGACCGACGACCTGCTCCCGCAGACGCGGGCTGTCGGAGCCTGCCAGGCTCTGCGCGGGCGCGGCGATCATGCGAATCAGGTCCGTCTCTCCCAGGACAGCGCCGTCCCGAGTCAGCCGGTCCGCAAGGAGAAGAAGGGAGACGGGGTCCTCAGCGCCAGTGGTGTGCTGAGCCGTCATGACCAGGGAGTGCAGCGTCTCGTCCCGGCCCGGCTCGGGGTCCGTGGTCCACGCCCTCAGCCAGTGCGCGGCGGCCGGGGAGACCTGACGCCCCCTGTCCAGCAGCCAGCCGCGGCTCTTGACCGCGCTGTCCAGATACTTGTGCACGAGTCCGGACACCACCCCGCCCGCGGGCGCCCCGGGCGGTACGGCGCACAGCTTGTCGTACCACACAGCGGGGTCGGTGTCCGTGGAGCCGAGGAGCCGATCGGTGAGGATGCTGGTCAGGTAGGGGTTCTGGGCCAGGGCGGCCGGCTGGCAGGTCACCAGCTCCCTGTCGACATTCGCGACGACGTCTCCGTGAGTCGAGAACAGCCCGGGCTCGCAGGCCTCGGCCATGGCCAGCGGCCAGGCCGGGGTGAGCTCTCGGTGGTCGCTGATGAGGCTCAGGACCGTGTCGAGGCCGTCCTGTCCCGCCACCCACGCGCCGACGCTCGAGGTCATGGCGGCCACGAGCCTGCCCCACGTCCCCTCGGGAGCGCCGGCGGTGAGGCCCTCCGGATCAAGGACGATCAGGCCCGCGCGCCCCGTCCCCACCGTGCGCAGCTCCTCCAGGGGAACGCAGGCCAGATCCGTCGTGGAGGACATGATCCCGTCCACGTCCGTCGTCGTCCCGGCCGCCTCCAGGGTGGAGTACCCCAGATGGCGCGCCGTCAGCGGGGCGCAGCACCGCTGCAGGGCCGCGATCCACAGGGCCGACTCGTCGGTGGAGCGCACCCCCAGCAGGACGGTTACGGCCTCTGCGCCGCCGGAGGGCTCCGCGGGCGCCGACGTCGACGCGTACGCGCGCACGCGGGAGGCCAGCACCGGCTCCAGCGCGTCGGCGAGCGCGGCCAGGACGGCGCCGTGCCCGTCCTGGAGAACGAAGTCTGTGACGGCGTCCAGAGTAATGACGTCGCCGGGGGCGAAGGCCTCGGCGGGAGGAAGAACAGCGTCTCGCACGGCCTGGGCGCCGAAGGGCACGACCCACCCCGGGCTGCGCCACAGGTCCGAGGTCCGCAGGGTCGGCGCGGCCTGCCCCGGCTGGAGGACGAGCGCGTGCGTCATGGAGTTGGTGCGCCCGGTCGAGTCCGCGCCCGCCGGGGCGGTGTGGATGAGAACGGTGCCGCCCGCCGAGGGGATCTGGCGGAGCCGGCGGTCCGCCGCCGCGATCTGCTCGGGGGTCGGGTACCCCGGCAGCGGCCGCATCCCCGTCACGCTGGGGTCGATGAGGCCCCGCAGCCAGTCGGTCGTCCTCTCGTTCATCCCGGCGGTGGTGGCCATGGTCTGCCAGCCGCTGAGCTCCTGGCCGTCCACCACGCGGTCCACGTTGGTGTAGAGCATCTGCTCCACGGCCGGCAGCGTCTCGTTCTCCGCACTCACCGGGGCTCACCGCTTCCGCAGAAGGTCGAGAGCGGGGTCCGCGAGCGCGTAGGACTCCAGGGCGCGGCCGGGCATCCCGGGCGTCCCGGTCCTCCCGGTCACGGCCGGGCCGGCGTTGACCAGAAGGCGCACGTAACCCGGCCGGATGTCCTTGGGGTTGAACCAGAGCATCAGGGGCGTCCCGTCGGGCGGGAGCAGGACCGACATGCAGGTCTGCTGTCCCCCGTCCCTGGTGGGCCGCTCGAGGTAGAGGGAGACCGGGTTGCCGTCCCCGGCGTGGAGGGGGAAGTGGTCCGGGTTGTGGATCAGGCTGACGCTGGCGGCATCCTCCTGCTTCTTGATGCCGGCCCGGGCCACGACCTCGATCTCCGCCAGGGCGCCGAACAGGTTGCCGATCCCCAGCACCCTGTTCATGAGCGGCCATCTCAGCGTGTACTCGTACCTCCACAGCGGCGGCGCCTCCAGATCGACGGGAGGCGACGAGATCTGCTTCCCCTCGTGGTAGGTCAGGGAGTTGAGGTAGACCGTGACCCCCTCCGCGGGCAGGCCGCCCGGGACCACGCACCCGCCCTCGGTGCGGTACCGGTCCTGGCTGACGCTCACGAGCGGCGGCACGTCGGGGTCGAAGGGCTGCTCGGCCGGGAAGGTCCGCAGCTCCACGGAGGTCGCCTCACCGGGCCAGGTGAAGGTCACCAGGTCCCAGGAGCCGCGACGCAGCAGGGTCGCGTTCTGGATGCCCCCGGCGCGCTTGAGCTGCACCGGCGCGCCGATGGTGGAGGTGCCGTCCTCGTGACGGGTCACAGGGGTCAGGTGAATGGTGTCCCACTGGTCCCCCTCGGGCCAGATGACCTTCTCCAGGGTCCGGAGCTGGCGGTTCGGGTCATCGGTCTGACTCAGACCGGCGGCGCTGGTGATCGCGTCGGACTCCTCCAGGCCCGCGCCGGCCAGCTGGCTCGTCGCCAGGTTCCCCTGCGCCAATGCCGGGGCGTCGACCGGGGACGTGGTGCGGTAGACGACGACGTCCGACAGCGGGTTCTGGGTCCAGGTGACGGTGAGAACGGTCCCCTGGACGCCCGCAACGGTCTCGACCTGCTGCTCCACGTGCAGGTCCGCCACGGCCTCGCGAATCACCTCGGGGGTGATGTGCGCGATCTGCGGCGTGGACGTGTAGGTGGAACCGGCCACCGTGACCTCGACGGCGGCCACGTAGGTGTGCTTCCTCCCCCCGATGAGGCCGTCGCTGTCCTGGAAGCCGGCGCCGTTGTTGGGAATCATGTAGGAGAGCCAGGCCATGCTGCGAATGAGGCGCCCGACGTTCTCATCGACGGGCAGGCGCGCGGTCTGCACCGTCACCCGGCCTCCCGTGGGCGCCGACGGCGGGGCCCACCTGCCCTCGACCGCCCGGGACATGGTGTTGAAGGAGAGGGACCACTCGTCCAACGGGTGGATGACGACGGCGCTCGCCACCCGACGCCCCTGCCCCAGGACACCGGTTCCGTTGGCCGGTCTCGTGTACCCCCACACAGTGACGAACCGGACGGCGGTGGTGGGAGGCGTGGTGTCGCGCGCCTCCAGGTCCTCGGTGACCGCCACCTCGTCGAAGTCGTCGGGGTTGTAGGGCTCCTCGGTGTCCGAGACCACCACGCGGTAGACCTCGTCCTCCCCGGCGTCGTCCCACCTGTAGAAGAGCGCGCCGTCGACCCGCTGCACGTTCACGGGGTAGTGCGTCCCGCCCTCGACGCCGGCCTCGTCGCGGTCCTCCCGCGAGTAGTCGAAGGCGGGGAAGACCCATGACGGAGCGGCGGCCGGTGGCTCCGCAGGCGCGGGCGCCGACGTCGGCATGGGCGGCGGGGGCGGCACCGGCGGCAGGGAGGACCGGGGCATCGGCGTCGGGGCCGACGCCGGGGCGGGCGCATCCGACGCCCCCTGCTGCTCCGGGTCGGGCGGCTCCTCGGCGCTGTCGTCCCGCCCGCCGAAGCGCTGGTTGAGCATGCGGGCCAGCGGGACGGCCACCCTCGCCTGCAGGTCGTCCCGCCCGTCCAGGGCGATCCTCCCAATGGCCTCGGGAGAGAAGACCAGGTGGTCCCCGCTCCTCTCGGCCGTGCTGTAGATCGACTTCCAGCTGGAGGGGCGCAGTCGCTCACGAGCCTCATCGGGGGCGGTGGAGAGCCACTCGGTGACCGCCATCGTGAAGTCGAAGAAGGAGATAGTCATTGCGGTGTCCTCGTGTGAAGGGAAGGTCAGAAGGAGCCGTCGCGCTGCCAGGGCTGCATTCCGCTGCCGGTGTCGGGCTCCCGGGAGTCGGACGCCGCGGAGCCCGGCGCGAACCGGGAGCTGCCGGGCCCCTCCTGCTGCCAGTCGTGGATGACTCGCTCGTCGTGAGGCGCGGGGTAGATGAAGTCCTTGGGGTGGATCGGCTGCGTCGCCGCCATGAGCACCATGGTCTCGGACAGCCCGTCCCTCCGCTCGCGGTACCAGGAGTACTGGGGCTGGGTGAGCATCGCCGTCCCCGTACGGGCCCTGGCGCGCAGGATGTCCTGGACCACGCTCTTGTGGGCCGCCCGGGACAGGTCCTGACGATAGTCGCTCAGCAGGCGGGTGCCGCCATCGGGCAGGGTGATCTCAAGGCTGAGGTCCGGCCCGGTCTCGGTCTCCAGGATCTGCAGGCACCTGTCCCAGCGCCGGGCGCCGGCCGAGGAGGTGACGCCGCCCCGCTCCAGCCCCTGCGCCCAGTTGCTCAGGGCGGTGCCCTCGGCGCCGCGCTCCGCGGTGATCGCGAGCTGGCGGGTGATGAGGAGCTGGCGCTGATCCGGGTCGAGGTAGGCGCCCATCTGCTCGTTGAGGGCCTGCCAGGCCTCGGTGAGCCAGCCGACCTGGAAGACGTCGGTGCGCAGGGCGGCCGCCACGTTGGCCAGGTGCTCCGCGTCAGCGGAGGCGGTGACTCGTTGGACGCCGGCGGGCAGGACGGTCTCGTGCTCGCGGGCGGTGCGCTCGGTGTCCTTCTCCCCCAGGGGGTCGGTGAGGAAGGAGGTCAGGATGCCGGCCCATCGGTCGAACTGCGCGTAGGCCTCCCCTTGAGCTGCCAGGTCCTCGACGGCCATGCGCAGGTTCGCCAGCAGGGCGGGGAGCCGGGTGCTGGTCTTCTCCATCTGGTAGCGCAGGCGGAAGAGCTCGCGCTGCCCCTTGACGAAGATCACCAGGGAGACGATGAGCCACACCAGCGTCAGCACGGCGGAGACGGCCCCGACAAGGGCCCATCCGATCGTTCCCAGCACCCCCATCACGGTCAGGACGACGAGCCCGCCCAGCAGGAGAAAGGCCAGTACGGCGAGGACCCGCCCCAGACGGCGCTGCCGCGCCTCCAGGTCGCCGCCGAGCCCGTCCTCTCTCTCCAGGGTCCGGATCTCGTTCCTGAGCCGCTGGATGTCCCCACGGGTGGCCTCGAAGACCTCCGACAGGCTCCGCCCCACCTGCGGCAGGAGACGGTGCTGATTGCGGCCCTGCCACTGGCTCAGCTCCATGTGGTACTCGGCGGCGCGCTGGGAGCGCGGGTCCTGGGACTGGGCCACGGACTGGAGCCCGGCCGAGACCCGCTCGATCTCGAGCTGGTCCCAGCACCGCAGCTGCGTACCGGCGGGAATGTCGCCCAGCGGCTCCTTGATCTCGAAGGCGCCGTCGGCGCTGAGGGCGGGGGCAATGAGGGACTGATCGGACACGCTGCCCTCGTAGGAGCCCAGGTCGAGGTTGGTGCAGCCCGAGCCGTCGACGAGCGCCATGCCGCCGGTGGTCAGGTCCTGCCACAGGGCGCCGAAGTCGCGCTTGACCGGCTGCTGGGAGCGCTCAACGCTCTCGGGCATGGCGGCGCTCGCGCTCCCGGCCGCCGCCGCCAGATCGCGCCATCCCACGGAGCGCCCGGAGCCGTCCACGCCGCCGACGATGACGTCCACGGCGCTGTCCCTGCCGAAGATCACCGACGTCGTCGTGGCGGCGACCCCGGCCTTGGCCCGGCGGATGACGGCCCTGGCCCAGGCGCCCGGCGCTCCGACGATGGCCCGACCCAGGAAGGAGAAGAACAGTCCGATCGCCTTGAGGAAGTCCATGGACTCGGCGGGGACGACCGGCATCTGCACAGGGGAGCGCCGCAGGGACTCGGCGTGCCGGGCCGCCCAGGCGCGGGCCAGGTCCCCGACCCGCGCCTCGGGGTCGGCGTAGGGCGCCACCAGCACCCCCACCGAGGCCTGGTTCGGACGCGGGAACGTCCCGGACAGGCGCAGGACCTGATGGCGCAGCTCGTCCTCGACGGCGTGGGCGTCGGTGACCCGGATGAAGGAGCGGGCGACCTGGAGGTCCAGCGAGTTGTCCGGGCCGGCGTCGTCGTAGGGGGCCTGGTCGACCGCACCGGCAATGCCCGCCTGCACGCTCAGGGACACCGCAATGGCCCCGGGAACGGTAGCCGGACTGTTCCACCAGGGCACCTGGTTGAAGCCCGGGTCGGCCGTGGACTCCGGGGAGATCATGACGTCCTCCCAGCCGATGCGGCCCAGCTCGGCGGGTGCGGAGTCCGCGCTCCAGGGCGCCATGACGCGCACGCTGTGGCGCACGACGCCGGTGGGTAGCCCCAGCAGCTGGTAGAACTGCTCGGCCGTGGCCGGCAGGGCGTCGCCGGCGGGGTGGCCCACCGGAACCAGCACGAGGAGCCGCAGACGCGTCAGGTCGTGGTGGTTGACCAGGCGCGAGTACGTGGAGGCGCTCAGCTCGCCATCGCGGACCTCGACGGTCCCGGGGTCGAGGCGGTCCGGCGCGCCCTCGGGGTCCCGGGGCGCCTCGATCCAGGAGAAGGGGGCCACGAGGCCGGCAGCCGACAGGTCGGTGAGCGCGGCCAGGACCGGGCGCTGACTGGGCGGGGCGACGATGAGGACGGCGGAGCCGGCCGCCTCCTGCTTCTGGGCGGCCATCTCAGAACACCATCCCGCCGTCGGAGAAGGGAGATGCGTCGCCGGCGCCGCTGCTCGCGGGCTTGAGGGTCTTGAGGACATTGCGCACGTGCATGAGCTCCTCACTCATCTCCTGGGCCAGATCGACGGTGAGCGGCGTCCACTCCACCAGATCGCGCCGCCGGTAGTTGGTGAACCAGCCGGGCTCGTCCTTCTTGCCCCGGCCGGGCAGGTAGTGCTGGTCCAGGTAGGCCAGAACCGAGTCGCAGTAGCCGAGCAGCACCTCACGGCGCTCCTCGGCGGTCGTGGCGCTCCCCAGGCCCTCCACCGCCGGGGGCAGGTCGTCGATCGAGCCCGCGGCCAGCAGGTCGCCGAGGTTCTCCTCCACGGGAGTCTGGATCCCGAGGGCCCTCATGGGATCATTCTCCCCGGACTCGGCCCACTGGCGCATGACCGTCCAGGGCAGGAAGGCCTCCTGGCCCCGCTGGGAGACCTCCAGGTAGGCCAGGAGCATGGACTCCAGCACCGCGGGCAGCAGAGCATTGGCCACGATCATTCTGGAGGGCGGCGTCAGCAGCGGGGTGGGGAACTCCAGCCAGCGCCGGTGCTCCCGGTCCCAGATGCGCACCGGCGTGTAGTCGGCCTGCTTGTCGCCCCAGGCCGGGCGCTCCAGGCCGCCGCACAGCGAGGCCACCCACCAGCCGCGAATCTGCATCTTCCGGTCGATGTCGCTGATGGGAACACCCCCCGACAGGGGCCGGGCGCGCCGGAAGTCCCACATCTGCTCCCGGGCCCCGGGGGAGCTCTTGGCCTGGTTCCAGGCCTCCTTGACGGAGTCGAGAATGCCCGAGTAGGCGGCCGGAAGGGTCCGGGAGAAGGAGCCGAAGACGTCAATCCGCGAGACGGCCGCGTCGGTCTGGGCAGCGCGCTCAATACGACGGGGCAGCTCGTCCTCGTCGATATCCGGCAGGGTCGTGACGTACTCGCACAGCTGGGCGGTCACCGTCTTCCCCACGGGCATCGGGGTGAAGCGGTACTCGCGCCGGAATTCTTCCGCCTCAGTCCCCTTATGGAGCCTCTCGTAGAGCCGCTTGTTGACCTCTGCCAGGGGGCGGGCCATCTCCATGGCCTCCTTGAGGCCCGCGAGCACGGCCTGGGCGCGCTGGTCCCGCTCGTAGTCGCCCGCCCCTTCATCACCGAGGTACTCACGGATCGACTGGGAGCAGAACTGCTCGAAGGACTCCCCGCGCCTGGAGACGAAGGCGCGGGAGCGCTCCAGCAGATCGGCCGGGGTCAGGCGCAGCTCGTAGCGGGCCGGGGTGGGCAGCACCCCGCCGGTGGCCCCCGGCAGGCCGCTGGGCACCCAGGCGGTGGTGACGGTCAGGAGGTTCGCGGGCGGCCTGACGTCGGCCCCCTGCTCCCACACCCCGGTGACGACCTCGCGGACCGCCTCGGCGTAGGCCTGGTGCAGGTCCGCGTTGAACGGGGGCTGGACGGAGTCCCGCACGTGCTCGGAGAAGCGTCCGGGGTACTCCGAGACCGGCATGAGGACCACCTCGTTGTGCGCGGTGGCGAAGCGCACGGGCACGGAGGCCGTCTCCGTCTGCCCCGCCTCGGGCTCCTCGGGCCAGGCGGTGTAGAACGAGGTCGCGACATTGGCGACGCCCCGCTCCGTGGCCTCCTTGTGGCGCGCACTCTGAAGGACCTTGCCGGCGTCCTCCAGGACGTCCTGAAGGGGCTTGACCGCCGACCTGGACAGGTCCTTCAGGGCGGTGGCCAGGTGGACGGAGGTCCGAGCGGCGAGCCACTTGTACACCTGGTCCTGCAAGGAGGCGCGCACCCTCTCCACCACCTGCTCGGCCCCGGCGCCGCCCAGGACCGCCTTGCCCATGCCGCGCATCTGGGCGGCGAGAGCCTCGGGAAGGGCCAGCGCGTTCGCGGGTCTGAGCGACTCCAGGGCCGTCAGGCGCGGCACCAGGGAGTCGATGACGCCTCCGGGCTCGCGCACCCGGGCCAGAACCGTGGTGGCGTAGGGGATCCCCAGCCGGGCGACGGCGGAGCGGACGGTGGCGGCCGCGCGGTCGGCGATCTCCTGGGAGCGCTGCAGGGCCAGGACCGCCGCCGTCTTCTCCAGCTCCTCAAGAACCCTGGGCTCGTGGTAGCCGAGGAACTGGGCCATATTCGCCGCCCACTCCGGTACGGGCATGCCGTCGGCCTGGGGGCGCTGGGCCATCACGTTGGACACGGCCTCCTCGGCGCGCCGGTTGAGGACGGCGCGGTTGAGGCTCTGGCTGATGTCGTCGGAGAGCACCCAGTCGATGACGGCCTGGTCCGCAGCGGTGCCGGCTGCGCTGAGCACATTGGCCCCCGCCCCCTCGGGCAGCCCGAGGCTGTGCAGCTCCTGGCTCTGGTAGTGCTGCCACAGGTTGGCCAGGCGCTGGGTGTCGCTGGTGGTGTCCCCCGGGATCCGGAACCCGTCCAGGACGTGGTCCACGGACCTGCGGGCCAGGCGCTGGGCGGCGTACTCGGCGTAGCGGTCCCGTCCCGTGCTCAGGGAGGCGTAGCCGAAGGAGCTCCAGGCCGTGTTGTTCGGGTCCGCGCCCCAGCTCACCAAGGAACGATTAGGCACATCGACATAGTTCGCGATATCGAAATTCACATAGTCCTGGAAGGCATTGCTGGAGATGTAGCGGGCGAGCCCGCGCCCCATGCCGCGGAAGACCCCCTCGGAGGTGCCGTCCCCGAACACCGCGCCGGAGCCGCCGGCCTTGAGGCCAATGGGAGTCACTCGCTTGAAGGCCTTGCCCACCCCGATGGAGACCCCCATCTTGGCGTACAGGTCCCGGTCGGCCTTCGCGGCCTCCCCGTCCCCGCCCGACTGGGTGGCCACGATCTCACCGAGCATGGCCAGGGTGTTCCCCGGCATCCCCTGCCGCGCATTGGCGGGCACCGACTTCTGGAAGACCTCCGCCGTGTACAGGAAGACACTGATATTGTCCGGGTTGATCGTCAGGTCGAGGTCCGTCCCCGCCACGAGGCGGCACACGTCCAGGGTCATGGAGGCCCCCGAGCCTCCCGCCATGGAGGAGACCACCAGCACCATGGGCGCCATGTCGATGGCGGGAGCAGCACCGACGCCGGGCACCCGCCGGGCGGCCTCCTCCGCCGTCCGCAGGGACTCCGGGTGCCCCATGGCCTCGACCGCCTGGCGCACCGCGCGCTGGATCTCCGCCAGCTTGGTGAGAATAACCAGGCGGCCGATCCCCCGGTACTGGCCCGCCCCGATGTTCAGCGGCACCGTGACGTCCTCCGGCCTGCGAGGCAGCCAGGTGGCCAGGTCCCGCAGCCCGGTGGAGGACTGCGCCTGGACGTCCTCCACCAGGGCCTCGTCCACGATCCGGTAGGCGCCGCTGGGGACACCGCAGGACATGTAGCGCCCGCCCTGCTTGGACACCGGGGCGACCGACGTGGGCACCTCCTCCTGGATGGGGGTGTCGACATTGAGGAACTGCCAGCAGCCCGGGATGTCCTCGATCCCGTGGACCCTGAGGTCGGCCCGCAGCTGGTCCATCATGTAGCCGAGGGTCTTGGCCCCCGAGCCTCCGCATCCAATGACGAGTACGCGGTACATCGTGTTGTTCGTCCTTTCCGCCGGGCGACCGGCGACCAGCCCCAGAACCGCCAGGGCAGCAGTGAGTGAAGATGGGCGTCCCCGTGGGCGGGGCGCAGGAGGGTCAGAAGGTGGCCGGCGGCGTCGTGCCCGAGTCCGACGACGATGCTGATGCGCCCGGGTCAGATGGGCCGCCCGAGCCCCAGCCTGAGCCCGACGTCGTCCCCGAGCCCCAGCCCGAGCCTGACGCGGTGCCGGATCCCCAGCCCGAGCCCGTGCCGAAGGAGGCGCCGCCGGAGGAGCCCGACGATCCGCTGCCGAAGGAGGCGCCCTGAGAGCCGTCGGCGTCGTCGACGCCCTCATCCGTCTCGGGAGCGACGCCGGCCACTTGGCCCGCCAGGTGCCGTCCGGCGTCCTCCAGGACCTTCTGGAGCGCCTGGTTGCCCGTGCTGGCGGCCGCGAGCGCCACCACTGTCACGCTCCGGGGCGAGTCGGGCCGGTCCAGCACCGCCACCCAGTTGCCGCGCACCCCCAGCGGCAGGACCGCACGGTTCCTGCGCGACCCGGGGGCGGCGCCGGAGACCGAGGGCGCATCGGGACTGACCAGCTCAACCACCGGCATCGAGGTCGGAGAAAGACCGATGCGGACCTTGAACTCGTAGGGGCCCACGGTGAGGTGCCGCGAGCGCTCGGGCAGTGAGACCTGGGTGATCTCGTTGCTCGGCGGAAGCGGGATCGTGACGGTGCCGCTCCCCCTGGGAACCTCCACGACCCGTGTCGCGGTCTCCACCGTGCCCCGCGGAATGCGTCCGGTCACCAGCTTGAGGAGGTAGAGCAGCGCAAGCGGGATGAGGATGCCGGCCAGCAGCACCAGGACGAAGGTGGTCCACGCCGTCGTCACGTTGAGCGGCCGACGCATCTCGGCGTTGAAGGGGACCTGGACGGTCTGGGCGCGATCAGGGGCATCGGCCGGCGCGAGGGTCACCTCAAGGGTGCCGGAGAGCGCCCCGTTGGCGTGCCCCTGCGCGGACAGCGTGACCGGGAGGGTCGCGGTGTCGCCGTCGGCCACCTCGACGCAGGTATCCGCGGAGGACGCCGAGGAGGACACGGTCACCGCCCCGGCGTCGGCCGGAGAGCCTGTGAGGCTCGGCTCGCCGGAGCTCAGCCAGACGCAGCCGGGACCGGTCACCGGGAGATCCGCCGTCGTGCTCAGCTCCTTCTCCAGCGCGGGGAACGCGGCCTCGCCGCCCACGGACGGGAAGTCCACGGGAGCCTGGACGTCAACGTCCTGGGTGGCCTCGGTCGGGGCCAGAACGGTGCCTTCAGCGGTGCTCCCATCGGCCAGGGTGGTGGAGGCGGTGGTGACCGTCACCGAGGTCGTCAGCGTTCCGCTCCCGATCGCGACGTCCTGGGGGAGCTCGATGGTGACGGGGTTCTTCAGGGCCGCGACGTCCTTGCCCGTCCACAGCTCGTGCTCATTGCCCGCCGAGTCCTTGAGGACCACCGACATCGTCACCGCGCCCTTGACGCGGGAGGCCTCGACGGCCCGTCCGCCCGCGTGGTCCAGAAGGGACAGCGTGGCGCTCTCGACTCTCTCGCCCTGCCGGAGCTCCGTCTTGTCCAGGTCCGTCCAGGACAGGGTCAGCGGCGAGGAGAGGTGGACGTTGACGTGGATCTGCTGGTTCTGCGACGCGGAGGAGGGGTCGACGAAGGCCAGGCGCCACTGGCCGTCCCAGGTGGACACCTTCGACGCGTCCAGATCGGCCTGGAAGGTCCGCGACGTCAGCCACTGCGCGCTCACCCCCGCGCTCCCCTGAGCACCGGACTGGTCGCCCTTGATCACCAGAGGGTTCGCGGCTCCCGGAGGGTAGAGGTAGGCGTCGAGGCCGGACACGTCCGAGGAGGCCATGACGTGGACGGCGTCCAGCGTCCCGTCCAGGACGAAGCTGTACTGGCCCTCGTTGCACGCCGCGTCCTGGCAGATGCTCACGGACCGGCTCTGCACCGTGTCGCCCGGTGTCGAGATGGAGTCGAAGGCCATGAGGAGCGAGTCGAGGTCGGACACCGGGTAGAACGCCCCCGCGGGGCTCGAGACGTCGCCGCACTGATCCACCCCGGCCTCGGCGGCATTGGTCCCGCCCCCTTCGCTGACCCGGCGCATGAGGGTGAAGTCCGGCTGCGCGCCACCGCTCCCGCTCAGGCCGATCCCGATCAGAGTGATCCCGGCGGAACGGACCTGATCAGCCAGGCCGGTCGATCGGCACAGGTCGGACCGCCCCGCCTGCTCGGCCTGCTGAACACCGGACTCCTTGGACAGGTCGGCGCTGGTCGCGTAGCTCTTGGAGCCGCCGAAGTCGCGCGTGGCGCTGTCCGAGTCGCGCACGTCCAGGTCGAACTCCCCGTCCGAGAGCCAGGCGACGGCCCGGCAGCCCGAGGAGTCGTGGTCCGCCAGGTCCTGACGCGCCCCGTTGAGGGCGTTCCAGTAGTCCGTGTCGTAGTCCTTGAGGTCATCGCCCACGGTTCGCACCGAGGAGGCGATGCCGTCCTTGGTGGAGCCGGTGAGACCGGTCCAGTCTCCCGCCGCGTGGTAGTCGGCCGCGAAGCCCGCCACCCGCACGTCAAGAGTGATACCGGTGCGATCCGTGAAAGCGGCCAGGCGGTCGATGAGGTAGCTCGCCGCCTCGACCCGCCCCTGGTCCGGGTCGGTCTGACGCATTGAGCCCGACTGGTCGATGAGGATCGCGAGCGAGCCCTGTCCGTGCCCGGACAGGCAGGCCCCGAACTCGCCGAGCCCCGACGCGCTGTCGGCGTCCGGGGCGGAGGGCGCTGCGGCAGACGGCACCGGAAGCGTCATTCCCAGAAGCCCGGCGGCGAGGCACAGGACCGCCACCACCGCCGGACGACGAAGAGAACGTGGTGTTCGGCGCACGCGACTCACATCCTTCCCACGATGAAGGCGATGCGGACGGCCGCGGCCGCAATCGCCAGAAGCGCGAGGGCGATGCTGGCGCGGTACAGGACCGTGGTGCTCGGACGGTCCGCGTAGAAGGCCTGCGCCTGACGGTCCGCATTCTTCAGCAGGAAGAAGCCGGCCAGCCCCAGCCCCACCAGAGCAGACAGCGACCAGCTCAGCGCGCCCAGGACCAGGGTCGTGGCCAGCGCCGCCAGGCCGAGGCCCGTCACGCTGGCGGCCAGGGATCCATAAAGGATTTTAACCGGGGCGTGGACCCAGGTGATCGTGGTCGACGACGACGTCGTTAGTCCCGGCAGCCCACTCGGCGCGGCGAAGGCAGCCGACGACTTGACCGCGGGCTTCTTCTGCGCCTTCTCATCATCAGGGTCCCGCGGCGCAGGAGCAGGGCCCTCAGTGGGCGACAGCTTCGCCCACGCACCGGCTGCGGGTTGGGATGAGTCCGTCATTGTCAACCTTCACGTCTAGGAGGGAACTAAGGGAGAGAAAGGCCGGCTCATTGTCCGGAACGACGATATCAACCGTACTGAATATCTGAGCATCTGGGTATCGCAGTATCCGAAAGGAAGAAACCGCCGGAATCGGGCATCGTGCATCCTTCACTGCAGCGCGCAGCCGACGCAAGCGCCCTCGCCTCCGGCCACGGCCTCAGCGACGCATTTCACCTTTCTAAAAGGCATAACAAATACCCTCGACTCTACGCCGCCACACTATACCCCGACACCAGGACGCCCGCAACGAGGGTCCGGCCCCAAGATCCTGCGCGCAGGGGCGCGCCACTAGGAAACACATACTATTAGCCATACAGGATTAGTAAGCCCCCTGTAGATCGCGACAGGTCGCGCTCCGCGGAGGGCCTCCCCGTCGCCCCGGGGCCGGGGACACTCGAACTATACATATATACATAGCGGGAACGACTCGCTCCGGAGCCCGCAGGCGTCAGTGGATACGGTATATTCTCCTCTTCGTACAGACAACACCGAAGAACTTATACACATACTCCACTTGACACCCAGGCCGTCGTCGTCTACCTGGCCCGACCTCACGTCACAAAATCCGGCATCCCGCCGCCCGGCCCACGGGCGACAGGACGCCAGCCCTGACCGTTCGGTCGGTCGTTAATGCACGGATGTCGCGCCCGTAATGGTCACACTGGGCTCGTCCTGGCCCGCGACCCACTCGATATCGCCTTCGAATTTGAACTCATTCCGCTCCGGCCTGGAGGACGAGTAGCCGGAGGAGGACGTGGTCGTCACGACGATCCTGCTGCTCGTGAAATCCATCGCCGAGGTGATGGTGACGTCCGAGGCCTCCGTGGTGACCTCCATCTTCGCGATATGGCTCGACCGCAGGGCGTAGGGGCACCCCGAGTCCAGGTTGCTCGGCGGGGTGGTGCAGTCCGTCGTCTTCTGCTTGACCGCGTCCAGGACGAGGTCCTTGAGGTCCTGAGTCGGTTCGGCGCCCACCGACAGCGACTGGCTGGACAGGCCTCCCGATGATGAGGTCGACGAGCCGCGAGACGAGCTCGACGGGCTCGATGAGGTCGATGAGTCCGTCGTCGGATACACCTCGAGCGAGGTCGTGTCCGTCGTCAGGTACTTGGCGCGGGACGAGCCAGCCGAGATGCTGTAGACGCCGAAGTAGACGTACTGCTCCGTCTCATAGGATCCGTACGTGTGGTCGCCGTCCTTGCTGAGCGGCACCTCCTGCCCCCCGATGGTCAGGGAGTCGAAGGCGGCCGAGGACAGCTCCACCTTGCTGACCAGGGAGTTGTCCTCGGAGTCCGCCATCTCCCAGGTATCGAGCAGGCCGTACTCCTTGTCCCCTCTGCTCAAGGAGAAGGTGTGCTCGAGCTTCTGCCCGTCGAGCCTGAATGTCGCAGTCACAAGAACCGTGTCATCGTCACTGTCGACATCCGGCTCCTCGACGTCGATCGCCGTGATGCGCGAGGTGGCCGCGCCGAGAGCCTCATCGGTCAGGAGCAGGCGCTTGCTGTCGGGCACCCCCGGATCCACCATCTTGCCGGCATCCCGCGCATGGCCGTCGGCGATGAGACGGAGGTAGGCCTCGACCTGCTTCTCCGGGCCCCGGTACGAGTTCAGGATGTTGACGGCGACCACCCCGGCGATGAACAGCACCAGAACGAGTCCCAGCACACCGAAACCGATCGTGAGCTGCTTCTTGATCGCCGGATTCATCGGCGCCGGCGGAGGCGCCGTGGGCCCCGTGGGGAAGGCTCCGGTGGCCCCGGAGGCCGCCATCGGAGCCGGCGCGCCCATCACCGGCGCTGCCGGGAACGAGCCCGTGGCGCCGGAGGCCGCCGTCGGG
>ERZ773059.327-NODE-327-length-26029-cov-3.783322_pt1 | contig 26029 bp, 16 predicted proteins | sample MGYA00580514_ERZ773059 | MGnify/ENA primary metagenome ERZ773059 (study PRJEB29015, sample SAMEA2737981) | human oral metagenome | biome: human oral; feature: human-associated habitat; material: dental | place: China | collected 2056 ...
CGGCGCAAGGTGCTGCCGAAGAAGGCGCAGCCAAGGCGGGTGTGGCCGTGGCCAGCGCCGGTGCGCTGGCCGGTGTTGGGGGGGCGTCGGCAACCGCCGGGCGCTATCCGACGCTCAACGGGCAGAAGCCTCTGGTGCTGGGGCACCGCGGTGCGGCCGGCTACCTGCCGGACCACACGCTGGCGGGCTATCAGCGGGCCATCGACAGCGGGGCCGACTTCATCGAGCCGGACCTGGTTTCCACCAAGGATGGCGTGCTGGTGGTGCGACATGAGCCCAACATCACGGCCACCACCAACGTGAAGGACCATCCCGAGTTCGCCCGTCGCAAGCGCAAGCGCATGGTCGATGGCGTCGAGGAAGAAGGCTGGTTCGTCAGCGACTTCACGCTGGCCGAGCTGCGCACGCTGCGCGCCGTGCAGCCCCTGGAAGAACGGGATCAGAGCCACAACGGCAAGTACAAGGTGCCCACCTTCGAGGAAGTGCTGAAGCTGGCCCGCGACCAGAGCCGTCGCACCGGGCGCACCATCGGCGTCTATCCCGAGATCAAGCACAGCACCTACCATCGCTCGCTGGGCCTGCCCATCGAGGACAAGCTGCTGGCTGCACTGGCCCGCTACGGTTACACCAAGAAGGACTCCCCGGTCATCATCCAGTCCTTCGAGGTGGGCAACCTGAAGGCGCTGCGCCCGCGCACCCAGGTGCGGCTGGTGCAGCTCATTGACGGCTCCGGCCAGAACCCGGACGGCTCGGTGGATCAGTCGCTGCCGCTGGGGCAGCCCTACGACCTCACCTTGGCTAAGGATCGCCGTACCTATCAGGACCTGCTCACGCCGCAGGGTCTGGCCGAGATCCGCACCTATGCGGACGGCATCGGCCCATGGAAGGCCTACCTCATCCCGTCGCGGCTCACGATCGGGCCCGATGGCAAGCCGGTGGACCTGAACCACGACGGGCTGATCGACGAACGCGACCGGGTGGCGCTGCCGGCCACCCGGGTGGTGAAGGATGCCCACGCGGCCGGTCTCTTCGTCCACCCGTACACCTTCCGCAGCGAGCCGCGCCGGCTGCTGTCCGACTACCAGGGTGATCCGAAGGCCGAGTACCGGCGCTTCTATCAGCTGGGGGTCGACGGCCTGTTCAGCGACTTCCCGGATGTGGCGCGTCAGGTGCGCGACGAATGATCCTTTCCCCGGGCATCCGGCCCGAGAGGGCCGAGACCCCGGCAGGGAGGGGCGGCGCCAGAGGGCGCTGCCAGATGAAATGAAGGTTCCGTCGTGAGCCGTTTCCGACGAACGGACCCTGATGGGTCCGTTTGCATTTTTCGGGGTGATGGGTGTCGTTTTTTGAGGTGATGAATGCGCGATATCCCACGTCATGAAACCGATAGGCATCGTGTGCAATCGCACAAGTGCTATGCTGTCCATATAACAAGAATTAAAAGATCGGTTCAAAGATCACGGAAACAGGAGTTCGATATGCTGGCCCCCAAAAATGCACACCCTGAAGCCTGGGCCGATTTCAAGGCCGGTCCCTGGGAAGAGACAATCGACGTTCGTGACTTCATCCAGCGCAACTACACGCCCTACACCGGGGACGGCAGTTTCCTGGCACCAGCCACCGAAGCCACCACGCGGCTGTGGGCCGAGGTGATGGAGGGCATCAAGGTCGAGAACAGGACCCATGCCCCCTACAAGATCGACGCCCAGACGGTATCCAGCATCACCAGCCATGCCCCCGGCTACATTGATCGGTCGCTGGAAAAGGTGGTGGGCCTGCAGACCGACGAACCCCTCAAGCGCGCCATCATGCCCTTCGGCGGCCTCAAGATGGTGCAGGATTCGTGCCGCATCTATGAGACCCCGCTGTCCGAGACGGTGGTCGAGACCTTCACCAAGTACCGCAAGACCCACAACCAGGGCGTCTTCGACGTGTACACGCCCGATATCCGTCGCTGCCGCAAGTCCGGCGTGCTGACCGGGCTGCCCGACGCCTATGGTCGGGGCCGCATCATCGGCGACTATCGCCGCGTGGCGCTCTATGGCATCGACCGCCTGATGGAAGACAAGGTCGAGCAGTTCAACTCGCTGCAGGCCGATCTGGAAGCCGGCCGCAACCTGGAAGAGACCATCCGCCGGCGCGAGGAGATCCACGAGCAGCACAAGGCGCTGGGCCAGATGAAGGAAATGGCCGCCAGCTACGGCTTCGACATTTCCGGCCCGGCCCGCAATGCCCGCGAGGCCGTGCAGTGGACCTACTTCGCCTACTTGGCTGCCGTGAAGTCGCAGAACGGTGCGGCCATGTCGTTCGGCCGGGTGGCCACCTTCCTGGACATCTACATCGAGCGTGACCTGCACAACGGCACACTGACCGAAGTGGAAGCGCAGGAACTCATCGACCACCTGGTCATGAAGCTGCGGATGGTGCGCTTCCTGCGCACGCCGGAATACGACCAGCTCTTCTCGGGCGACCCGATCTGGGCCACCGAATCGATTGGCGGCATGGGCCTGGACGGCCGCACGCTGGTCACGAAGAACTGCTTCCGCTTCCTGCACACGCTCTACAACATGGGCCCGTCGCCGGAGCCCAACATCACGGTGCTGTGGTCCGAGCAGCTGCCCGAGGCGTTCAAGCACTTCTGCGCCAAGGTCTCCATCGACACCTCGTCCATCCAGTACGAGAACGACGACCTGATGCGCCCGGACTTCGACAGCGACGACTATGCCATCGCCTGCTGCGTCAGCCCGATGGTCATCGGCAAGCAGATGCAGTTCTTCGGTGCCCGCGCCAACCTGGCCAAGACGCTGCTGTACGCCATCAATGGTGGCGTGGACGAGACCAGTGGCATGCAGGTCGGTCCCAGGACCGAGCCGATTGCCGGCGAAGTGCTGGACTACGACACCGTCATTGCGCGGATGGACAGCTTCATGGACTGGCTGGCCACCCAGTACGTCACGGCGCTCAACATCATCCACTACATGCACGACAAGTACGCGTACGAGGCTGCGCTCATGGCGCTGCATGATCGTGACGTGAAGCGGACGATGGCCTGCGGCGTGGCGGGCCTGTCGGTGGCGGCAGATTCGCTGTCGGCCATCAAGTACGCCAAGGTCCGTCCCATCCGCAACGAGCAGGGCATTGCCGTCGACTTCCAGATCGAGGGCGAATATCCGCAGTTCGGCAACAACGACGACCGTGTCGACGACATCGCCTGCGACCTGGTGCGCCGCTTCATGACCAAGGTGGCCTCGCATCCGATGTATCGCGACGCCATGCCCACCCAGTCGGTGCTCACCATCACCTCCAACGTGGTCTACGGCAAGAAGACCGGCAACACGCCGGACGGTCGCCGCGCCGGTGCGCCGTTCGGTCCGGGTGCCAACCCCATGCACGGCCGTGATGTCTGCGGCGCCGTGGCCTCGCTGTGCTCGGTGGCCAAGCTGCCCTTTGCCTTCGCCAAGGACGGCATCTCCTACACCTTCTCCATCGTGCCGGGCGCGCTGGGCAAGGACGAGAGCTCGCGTGAGCGCAACCTGTCGGGCATGATGGACGGCTACTTCCATCACGAGGACGGCGTGGAGGGCGGTCAGCACCTGAACGTCAACGTGCTCAACCGCGAGACGCTGCTGGACGCCATGGAGCATCCCGAGAAATACCCGCAGCTCACCATCCGCGTCTCGGGCTATGCGGTACGCTTCAACTCGCTGACCCGCGAGCAGCAGCAGGACGTGGTCACGCGCACCTTCACGGCCTCGATGTGAGGACTGCGTGACGATACCGGCAGACGTGCCTTCGGGCACGGCCGCCCCCTCCGGGGGGGCGGCGCCTCCGCCTGTGGTGCCCCTGGTGCCGCAGGCGGATCTCGAAGCGGCTGCCCACGCGCCGAAGCATCCGCACCTGCACCGGGGCTACCACGGAACCGGGCTCGTTCATTCCATCGAGTCCTGCGGTACCGTCGATGGCCCCGGGCTTCGTTATGTCCTGTTCCTGCAGGGCTGCCTGATGCGCTGCCTGTACTGTCACAACCGTGACACCTGGGACCTTCACAGCGACAAGGCCCGCGAGATGACGGTGCCCGAGGTGATGAAGCAGGTGATGTCCTACCGTCATTACCTGAAGGCCACGGGTGGCGGCGTGACGGCCACCGGGGGCGAGCCGCTGCTGCAGTACGAGTTCGTGCGGGACTGGTTCGTGGCCTGTCACCAGAACGGCATCCATACCTGTCTGGACACCAACGGCTATGCGCTGCACTACGACGAAGTGCTGGAGACGCTGCTGGACCACACCGACCTGGTGATGCTGGATCTCAAGCAGATCGATCCGGACATCCACCGCGTGCTGGTGGGCATTCCCAACACGCGCACGCTGGCCTTTGCCCAGCACCTGGCCAGGCGCAAGCAGAAGACGCGCGTGCGCTATGTGGTCGTGCCGGGCTATACCGACGACGATCGTTCAGCCCATCTGCTGGGCCGCTTCATTGCGCCCATGGACAACGTGGATACGGTCGAGATCCTGCCCTACCACGAGCTGGGCGCCCACAAGTGGGCCCTGTGCGGCGACGACTACAAGCTCAAGGGCGTGCATCCCCCGCCCAAGGAAACCGTTCAGCGCGTCCGCAGCATCCTGGAAGGCTACGGCAAGGCCGTGATTGTCTAGGGATCCTCTGAACAAGTCCCCGCGGCCGTCACATCCCCGTAACGGGCGCATGATCACAGGATCCCAAGGGATCCCTGGATAGCCCTGTTAGCCCCGCTGGCGCATCGAGAACTCGAACAGCCGGCATTCGATGGCGCCGTTGAAGAGCGGCGTCTTGCGATCCTCGCGCAGGCCCAGCTGGCCGGGCAGGCCCCGGTCGCTGGTCAGCAGAAAGACCTTCCAGCCCCCGAAGCGCTCGCGCAGCGTGGCGCCGATGGCGCGCCAGTGCTCCACCGGAATGCTGACCCGCTCGTTGTAGGGCGGGTTGGCCAGCAGCACGCCCGGCGTGTCGCCGCCCGGCTGGGCATCCACGGCATCCAGTGTCTGCATCGCCACCAGGTCTTCCGGCAGACCCAGTGTCTGCAGGTTCTCGGCCGTCAGCCGCATGGCGTGCGGGTCCAGGTCGCTGGCGCGGATCAGGCCGCGCGGTGCCTTCCCGATCCCCTGGCGGGCACGCTCGCGCAGTGCCGTCACCAGCCCGTCGTACAGCGCGGCATCGTGGATGCGCAGCTGCTCGATGCCGAAGTGGCGATTGAGCCCTGGCGCGTGGTCGCAGAGGATCTGCGCGGCCTCGATGACCAGCGTGCCCGATCCGCAGAATGGGTCCAGCAGCGGCTGGCGGGCGTCCCAGCCTGACAGCGCCAGCAGGCCGGCCGCCAGGTTCTCCTTCAGGGGCGCCGCCACGCGGTTCTCGGCACTGTGGCGCCAGCCGCGCTTGAAGAGCGGCTCGCCCGACAGGTCCAGGTACAGCTGCAGGCGGTCTGCCGTCAGGAAGGCGCTGATGCGCACGTCCGGATGATGGGTGTCCACCGAGGGGCGCTCACCGCCTTGGTCGCGGAAGCGGTCGACAATGGCGTCCTTGATGCGCAGCGTGGCGAAGTTCAGGCTTCGGAGCGGCGAGCGCTGCGCCACCACGTCCACGCGGATCGTCTGCCGGGCATCGAACCAGTCTTCCCAGGCCAGGGCATTGCACAACCGGTAGAGCGTGTGCTCGTTGCGGCAGGCCGCGTCCAGCAGGCGCAGCAGCACGCGGCTGGGCAGCCGCGCTTCCAGGTTGATGCGGTAGGCCAGCTTCAGGTCACCCCGGCAGCCGACCCCGCCCGGCCGGGTGTCGATGTCGTGGGCACCCAGGGCGCGCAGCTCGTCGGCCAGCACCGCTTCCAGCCCGCGCGGGCACGGACAGAAATAATGGAACGTGCCGGCCGAAGGAGAGGTGGGGGCCTCGTCGCGCGCGGGGGCGTCTCGTCGTGGGGCGTCTCGTCGGTCAGCCCTGTTGCGGGCGGGTTCGGCCGCATGGCGGCTGGCAGGGCGAAGGGCGATCATGAAAGGAGGGGTCTGGGAGGAATCCGGGCCGGCAGCGTAGAGGAGGGCAGCAGAGGATCAGAACGGCTTGATGATCACCATCGCCACCACGATCAGCAGCAGGATGACCGGGCCTTCGTTGAAGACGCGGAACCAGCGTTCGGAGTGCGAACGCTGCCCGTCCGCGAACTTCCGCAGCAGGCGGCCGCAGCCGTGGTGGTAGCCGATCAGCAGCAGCACGCAGGTCAGCTTGACGTGCATCCAGCCCGCCCCCATGCCGATGCCGAAGCCCACGTACAGCACCAGGCCGGTGAGCACAGTCAGCGTGGCCAGTGGCAGCATGAAGCGGTAAAGGCGCTGCGACATGCCCACCAGCCGCTGGTATTCGGCGGTCGACCCCTTCGGATCGACCTGCGCCAGGTTGACGTAGATGCGTGGCAGGTAGAAGAGCCCGGCAAACCAGCTCGTCACCATCACGATGTGCAGGACCTTGGTCCAGAGATAGAGGTTCGTGTCCATGGTCAGGTCCGGATCTCGCCGTGGCCGAACACGACGTATTTCTGGGAGGTGAGACCCTCCAGACCCACGGGACCCCGGGCGTGCAGCTTGTCGGTGGAGATGCCGATCTCGGCACCCAGCCCGTACTCGAAGCCGTCAGCGAAGCGGGTGGAGGCATTGATCATCACCGAGGCGGAATCCACTTCCCGCAGGAAGCGCATGCCGTGTGCATGGTTCTGCGTGATGATCGAATCGGTGTGGTGGGAGCCGTACTCGTTGATGTGCGCAATGGCCTCGTCCAGGCTCTTCACCACGCGGATGGCAAGGATCGGCGCCAGGTACTCGGTGCGCCAGTCGTCCTCGGTGGCGGGTACCGAATCGATCTGCGCTTCCTGCAGCAGCTGGGCGCCGTGTTCGTCGGCGCGCAGCTCCACCTGTTTCATCCGGTAGATGCTGCCCAGGCGCGGCAGCACCTCGGGGGCGATGGCTTCATGCACCAGCAGCGTCTCCAGCGTGTTGCAGGGAGCGTAGCGCTGCGTCTTGGCGTTGTCGGCCACGCGCACGGCCATGTCCACGTCGGCCGAATCATCGATGTAGACGTGACAGATGCCGTCCAGATGCTTGATGACGGGCACGCGCGCCTCGGTGCTGATGTGCTCGATCAGCGAGCGTCCGCCGCGCGGGATGATCACGTCGACGGACTGCTGGTCACGGATCAGGTAGTCGACGGCCGCACGGTCGGTCATGCTCACCAGTTGCACGGCCGAGGGCGGCAGCCCTGTGCGGGCCAGGCTCTCGCTCATCAGCGCGGCCAGCGTGCGGTTGGAATGGATGGCTTCCGAGCCACCGCGCAGGATGGCGGCGTTGCCGGCCTTCAGGCACAGCGCGGCGGCATCGACGGTGACGTTGGGGCGCGACTCGTAGATGATGCCGATCACGCCCAGCGGCACGCGCATCCGGCCCACCTGGATGCCGCTGGGGCGCTGGCGCAGCTCGCTGATCTCGCCCACCGGGTCGGGCAGGGCGATGATCTGTGCCAGTCCAGCCACCATGGCGTCGATGCGTTCGGGGGTGAGCGTCAGCCGGTCGATGAAGGCACTGTCGTGGCCGGCGCTGTGCGCGCTGGCCAGGTCCTGGCCGTTGGCCGTCAGCACCAGGCTGCGGTTGCGGTCGATCTCATGGGCCAGCTGCTGCAGCGCACGGTTCTTGGTGGCCGTGCTGGCCCGGGCCATGTCGTGGCTGGCGTGCCGGGCGGCACGCCCCAGGTTGGCCATGTAGGTGGCCATGTCGGGTGTGTTCATGGATCGGAAAGCTCCAGAAGCCAGAGGGAAGGTCCATGCGCCGCAGCAGCCACATGCGACCCGTGGGGCAGCTGTGCCGGGCGCCGCTGACCGAAAGGTCGTGGCCGGGACTTTACGGCCGGCATCCAGGACGTTTCAGTCATCGGCCAGCGCGGCGGACAGTTCGACCGGGCCGGGCAGGTGCCCCCCGGCCAGCGCGACCAGCAGGGTCTCGGCGTGGAACCAGGGATCGGCGGCCGGACCGGTTCCGCCCACACCCTTGGTCATTCTATCGAGCCGGGCCACTTGCTGCAGCAGGTGTCCGAGTGTCCGGATATCCAGGCGGCGCAGGGCCTGGCGCATGATGGCCTCGCGCTTGCCGAACACGCCGGCAGCACGCATGGCCTGGGCGGGAGCGACGCGTTCGATCTGCAGGGCCTGCTGGATGCGCAGCAGCTTGCGGATCGCGTCGGCCAGTGCCCAGCAGAGCAGGGGCATGGCGGCATCCTCGGCCGCCAGCGAGCGGGCCATGCGTACCGCACGGGCCGGGTCGCCGGCCAGCGCTGCATCCACCAGACCGAACAGCTCGAAGCGGGCGCTGTCCAGCACGATCTCGGCCACGGCCTCAAGCGGCAGTTCACCGGGGGGCAGCAGCAGGCCCAGCCGCTGGATGGCCTGGTGGGCGGCCAGCAGGTTGCCTTCGGTGCGTTCGGTGATCAGTGCCAGCACGGCAGGCGTTGCCTGCTGCTTCTGTGCGGCCAGACGCTCGGTCACCCACTTGCCCATGGCGCCCGCGTCGATGCGCGGCGTCTCCACCCACAGCATCTGCTTGGCCAGGGCCTCGAACCAGGCCGTGCTGGTGGTGGCGCGCTCCAGATGGGCGCTGGAGACCAGCACGCGGGTGCCCTCGTCCAGCCGGGGCAGCAGTTCGCGCAGCGCATCACCCAGTTCACGGGTGGGCTTGGTGTTCAGGCGAAGATCGATGAGTCGCTGGCTGGCAAAGAGCGACGTGGACTGGGTGGCCTCGACGAGCCGGCTGCGGTCGAAGCGTGCATCGACATCCAGCACCTCGCGCTCCTCGAAACCCAGCTTGCGGGCCCTGGCACGCACCAGGTCCGCTGCTTCGATGACCAGCAGCAGCTCGTCGCCGCTGACCCAGGTGAGCGGGGGCAAGCCCTGGCTGATCGCCTGGCGCAGCTGCGCAGGCGTACTGATGCGTTGGCCCATGGGACGGGCGCTTACTCTGCCGGCCGGATGGCTGCCAGCCGCCACAGCAGCTGATGGGCCATGTCGTTGCTCATGTCCCGAAAGAGCATGGCTTCCTCGTCGGCGCGGGCCGTGAGCTGGTTGTCCGCGTTCGAGATCTCGCGGCGCAGCGTGATCTCGCTCTCGGGGATCAGGTCGTTGCCCTTGGCGTCCTCGACACGAAAGCGCAGTCGCAGCCGCAGCTCGTATTCGCGGGCGCGCCCCTCCGACGAGTAGGCGACGACCTCGCGCTCGGGCACTTCCTGCAGGATCATCAACCGGACCTCGGCCTTCTTCGGGTCGGTCACCAGCTCGGTACCCTCGCTGTGCGACAGCTCGCGGCGCAGCGCCAGGCCGATGCTGCCGTTGGGCGCCAGGTTGGTGTAGAGCGTGCTGAACGGCAGCTGCGTGGCGCGGCGCATGTGAAAGCCGCAGGCCGCCAGCGGCCCGGCCAGGCCGACCAGCAGCGCACTGCGGGAAAGCCCCCGCAGCCATCCGCGCCGGGAGGAGCCGGCCAGGGGGCGAGTCTTGGGAAGGCGGGACATGCGGCTTTCTCCTTGAGGGCTTTACAGCACCACGTTCACCAGACGGCCCGGCACCACGATGATGCGCTTGGGTGTCTTGCCTTCACCGATGCGGGCCACCTCGGGCGAGGCGGCTGCCACCTGCTCGATGGCGGCCTTGTCGGCATCGGCCGGCACGCGGATGGAACCGCGCAGCTTGCCGTTGACCTGCAGCATCAGCTCCAGCTCGCTCTTGACCAGCGCCGTCTCGTCCACCGCCGGCAGCGGGGCGTCGATGATCTCGCGGCCCTCGAAACCGCGTCCCAGCTCCAGCGCCTGCCACAGGGCATGGCCGATGTGCGGCACGATCGGGTAGAGGCTGCGCACCAGGATCGACAGCCCCTCGCGCAGTGCGGCGGCATCGGCGGGGGCCGTGGGGGCCTGCTTCTGTGCGGCGGCTTCCAGGGCGTTCAGCAGCTTCATGGCGCCCGAGACGATGGTGTTGTACTGCTGGCGCTCGTAGTCGTACTGGATCTGCTTCAGCACCGTGTGGACCTCGTAGCGCAGGTCACGCCACGCTTCGGACAGGCCGGCTGCGTCCACGGTGTCGGCTGCGCTGCGCACCACGTCGCGCTGGGCATGGCCGAAGGCCCAGAAGCGGCGCAGGAAGCGGCTGGCGCCTTCCACCCCGCTGTCGGACCACTCCAGCGTCTGCTCGGGCGGGCTGGCGAACATCACGAACAGGCGCGCCGTGTCGGCCCCGAAGCGCTCGATCAGCGAGGTGGGATCCACCCCGTTGTTCTTGCTCTTGGACATCGTGCCGATGCCGGCGTAGTCGATCTCGGAGCCGTCGCTCTTGAGGCGTGCGCCCACGACCCGGCCCTGCGCGTCGGTGACGTTCTCCACGTCCTTCGGCCAGAAGTACTCGATGCCGCCCTTGGCCGTGCGCCGCTGGTAGATGTGGTTGAGCACCATGCCCTGCGTGAGCAGCCGCTTGAAGGGCTCGTCGAACTTCACCAGCCCCATGTCGCGCATCACCTTGGTCCAGAAGCGCGCATACAGCAGGTGCAGCACCGCATGCTCGATGCCGCCGATGTACTGGTCCATCGGCATCCAGTAGTCGTTGCGGGCATCGACCATCGCCTCGTTGTTGTCATGCGAGCAATAGCGCATGTAGTACCACGACGAATCGATGAAGGTGTCCATCGTGTCGGTCTCGCGCCGGGCCGGCTTGCCGCAGCACGGGCAGTCCACCTTCAGGAAGGCTTCCGACTTGTTCAGCGGGTTGCCGCTGCCATCGGGCACCAGATCCTCGGGCAGCACCACCGGCAGGTCCTTGTCGGGCACCGGAACCTCGCCGCAGCTCTCGCAGTGGATGATGGGGATGGGGGTGCCCCAGTAGCGCTGGCGCGAGATGCCCCAGTCACGCAGACGGTACTGCACGTGCTTGCCGCCCAGGCCCTTGTCGGCCAGCTGGGCGGCCACCGTGTCCACCGCGTCCTGGTAGCCCTTGCCGTCCAGCAGCGGACCGGAATTCACGCAGACGCCGTTCTGCTTGTCGGCATACCACTCCTGCCACTGGTTCGTGTCGTAAGGCTGGTTGTCCACGCTGATGACCTGGCGGATGGGCAGGCCATACTTGTGGGCAAAGACGAAATCGCGGTCGTCGTGCGCAGGCACGCCCATCACCGCGCCGTCGCCGTAGCTCATCAGCACGTAGTTGCCCACCCACACCGGCACGTCGGCGCCGGTGAGCGGATGGCGGACCACCAGGCCCGTGTCCACACCCTGTTTCTCCATCGTGGCCAGATCGGCTTCCATGGCCGAGCCGGCACGCGCCTCTTCCACGAAGGCAGCCACCGCGGGGCGGGAGGCTGCGGCCACACGGGCAATCGGGTGCTCGGGGGCCACGGCCACGAAGGTGACACCCATGATCGTGTCGGCGCGCGTGGTGAACACGTACAGCCGGCCCTCGTCGATGGGCTGACCCTGCTCGTCACGGATGTCGTGCTCGAAGGCAAAGCGCACGCCTTCCGAACGGCCGATCCAGTTGGCCTGCATCATCCGCACCCGCTCGGGCCATCCCTCCAGATGCTCGGTCACTTCTTTCAGTAGCTCGCCGGCGTAGTCGGTGATGCGCAGGTAGTACATCGGGATGTCGCGCTTTTCCACCGGCGCGCCCGAGCGCCAGCCCCTGCCGTCGACCACCTGCTCGTTGGCCAGCACGGTCTGGTCGACCGGGTCCCAGTTGACGGTGCCGTGCTTGCGATAGGCAATGCCCTTTTCGCGCATGCGCAGGAACAGCCACTGGTTCCACTTGTAGTAGTCGGGGCTGCAGGTGGCCACTTCGCGCGACCAGTCGATGGCCAGGCCCAGCGGCTGCATCTGCTGCTTCATGTAGGCGATGTTGTCCCACGTCCACTTGGCCGGGGCCACACCGTTCTTGAGCGCCGCGTTCTCGGCCGGCAGGCCGAAGGCGTCCCAGCCCATGGGCATCAGCACGTTGTAGCCGCTCATGCGCAGGTGGCGGTACATCACGTCGTTGATGGTGTAGTTGCGCACATGCCCCATGTGCAGGATGCCCGAGGGGTAGGGCAGCATCGAGCAGGCGTAGAACTTGCCCTTGGGAAAGCGCGGGTCGTGCTCGACGGCGCGGTAGGCGTTGGTCTGCTGCCAGTGGGCGCGGGCCTCGGATTCGATGCTTCGTGGGTCGTAACGCTCGTCCATGGGGGGGCGTGGCTCTTTGGCCAGGAGAAGAAGGTGAGTACGGTAAACCCCTGATTCTATCGCGTCCCCGGGGCACAGCCGGCATGCGTGGCGGAAGCGGCACCGGCATCGACGCCACAACCCGGGCTGCGGCAGGCCGGTTTTTCCCGGATTTTCCGCATTCCGATACCCGGGGTTCAGTATCATCCGCCCCATGCTGGATTTCCTTCATCTGCCCCCCTGGTTGCTGGCGCAGCTCACCCGCTGGCTGGACTGGCTGCGCGCGCCCCTGCACACCGGGCCGCTTGACGACGTCAACCCGGTGGATTTCTGGCACGGCGTGCTGATGGGTACGGCCGGTGCCGTGCTGGTGCCGGTGGCCGTGCTGGCGGCACGCTACTGGAAGATCGTGCCCGGCCAGGACTGGCCCCGGATCATCAACCACCGCGGCTGGCAGCGCGTGCATGGCCTGTGTGGCGTGGCCGCCGTGCTGTGCCTGGTGGCGGGCGTGGCCATGGCCTTTCAGGGCATGTCGCTGGCCAGCCATCTGGCGCATCCCCATGCCTGGATGGGCTGGGGCGTCATGGCCGTGCTGCTCCTGCTGGTGGTCAACATCGCCCTGCGGGGCAGCATCGGGGGCCCCGGGCGGCATCAGCCGCGTACGCTGGTGCATCTGCACGACGTGCCGGGCGATCACTACGACATGACACGGCGCCGGCGCATCTTCGAGCATGGCCACCGCTGGCTGGGCTACGGGCTGATGCTGGCGCTGTTTGCCAACGTGATGACCGGCTACTGGCATGTGAACGTGCCCCGGGGTCTGGCCGTGGCCACCCTGGCCTGGTGGGCGTGCCTGGCGCTGATGGCCTGGCGCTGGGAGCGCCAGGGACGGGCTGTCGATGGCTACCAGGCGCGCTGGGGCCCCAGCATGGCGCATCCGGGCAATCGCATTCCCCGCCTGGGCGGTGGCCTGCACCGCTATACCGAAGAGGAATACCGCCGCCTGTCCTGGGGCGGCCAGGTCATGCGCCGCCGACAGAAACGCACCACCCGCCGCCGTCGTTCCGATCGGCAGGAGGCAGCGCGACGAAAGCTCGAAGCGTCGGAGCGACAGGAAATGTTCACGGCGACGCAGGTGTCCGTGCCTGAGCCGACGACCGAGACCCTTCCGCTTCCGGAGGCACACCCGGAGGCGCCCGAGCAGGTGTCCGGGCACGATCCGTCGGCCACCGAGAGCCGCTCAGGGCAGGACACGGCCCGTTAGAATGGCGGCATGGCCGATCTACTTGCCCATCTCAATCCACAGCAACGGGCTGCTGTCACCGTCCCCGGCGGACATGCACTGATTCTGGCGGGGGCCGGCAGCGGCAAGACCCGCGTGCTCACCACCCGCATCGCGTGGCTGGTCGGGTCCGGGCAGTGCTCGCCGGCCGAAATCATGGCCGTGACCTTCACCAACAAGGCCGCGCGCGAGATGATGGCGCGCCTGGGAGCCATGCTGGTGGGGGCCAATCCGCGCGCCATGTGGGTGGGAACCTTCCACGGGCTGTGCAACCGGCTGCTGCGCGCACACCATCGTGACGCCGGCCTGCCGGCCAGCTTCCAGATCATGGACAGCGCCGACCAGCTGGGCGCCATCAAGCGGCTGCTGCGCGGGCTCAACGTCGATGACCAGCAGTTCCAGCCCAAGGCGGTCCAGCACTTCATCAACGGCAGCAAGGAGGCCGGCCTGCGCGCCGCCGACGTGTCCGGCCATGACGCCCACAGCCGCCGGCTGGCCGAGCTGTACGGCGCCTACGACGAGCAGTGCCAGCGCGAGGGCGTGGTGGACTTTGCCGAGCTGCTGCTGCGTGCCTATGAGCTGCTGCAGCGCAACCAGCCGCTGCGCCAGCACTACCAGCAGCGCTTCCGGCACATCCTCATCGACGAGTTCCAGGACACCAACGACCTGCAGTACCGCTGGCTGACGCTGCTGGCCGGCGGTGGGGCCTCGCTGTTCGCTGTGGGCGACGACGACCAGTCCATCTACGCCTTCCGTGGCGCCAACGTGGGCAACATGGCCGCCTTCGAGCGCGACTATGCCGGCCCGCAGCTGATCCGGCTGGAGCAGAACTACCGCTCGCATGCCCACATTCTGGATTCGGCCAACCATCTCATCCGCCAGAACGCGCACCGTCTGGGCAAGGACCTGTGGACCGACGCGGGCGAGGGCGAGCCGGTGCGCATCTTTGCAGCGTTTTCCGACCGCGACGAGGCCCAGTGGCTGCTGGAGGAAATCCGTGCGCTGGTGGCCGATGGCATGTCGCGTTCCGAGATCGCCATCCTGTACCGCTCCAACGCCCAGTCACGCATCCTGGAACACACGCTGTTCTCGGCCGGGGTGCCCTACAAGGTCTACGGCGGGCTGCGCTTCTTTGAGCGGGCCGAGATCAAGCATGCCCTGGCCTACCTGCGGCTGATTGAGAACCCCGACGACGACGGCGCCTTCCTGCGGGTGGTGAACTTCCCGGCGCGTGGCATCGGCGCCCGCACGCTCGAAAACCTGCAGGACACGGCGCGCACCCATGGCATCAGCCTCTACCGTGCCGTGCCGATGACGAGCGGCGCGGGTGGCTCGCGGCTGCTGCAGTTCGTCATGCTCATCGAGCTCATGCGCCAGAACAGCGCCCGCCTGCCGCTGTCGGAGAGCATCGACGACGTGATCGGCCGCAGCGGTCTCATGACCCACTACGAGCAGGAACGCGAGGGGCAGGAGCGCATCGAGAACCTGAAGGAACTGGTCAACGCAGCGCTGGCCTTCCAGGCCGAAGGCGGCATCGATGCCGCCACGCCGGCCAGTGTGGGTCTGGCGGGCACGACGCAGCCGGCCGCAGATGGCGCCGTGCTGCCTGCCGATGCAGCGCCCGTGGTGCAGGTCTCGCCGCTGGCGGCCTTCCTGGCCCACGCCTCGCTGGAATCCGGCGATGGCCAGGCCGAGGAGGGCGTGGATGCCGTGCAGCTGATGACCGTCCACGCGGCCAAGGGCCTGGAATTCGAGACGGTGTTCGTCACCGGGCTGGAGGAAGGGCTCTTCCCGCACGAGAACTCGGCTTCCGATCCCGGCGGGCTGGAAGAGGAGCGCCGGCTGATGTACGTGGCGATGACCCGTGCACGTCGGCGTCTGTACCTGTCACTGGCCCAGACCCGGATGCTGCACGGCCAGACCCGCTACAACATGCAGTCCCGCTTCCTGTCCGAGCTACCCGAGCGTTCGCTGAAATGGCTGAGCGAAATGCCCTCGGCCAGCACCCAGGGCAGCCTGGGCCTGGGGGCGGAACGCGGCAGCCGGGGCTACTATGGAGGCGGCGGCTACGGCGGAGGTGGCTACGGCAGTGGCGGTGGCAACGGGGGCGGCAGCTGGCGCCCGCGTCTGGACAGTGCCGTGCACGAGCGCAACCGCCAGTCCGGCTGGGTGCGCCCGGCCGATCCGGGCATTCCGGCCAGTGGCGATGCCAGCGGTAAGGCCCGGGCCGGGCGCGACAGCCGCTACCACATTGGCCAGTCGCTGCGTCATGCGCGCTTTGGTGAAGGCGTGGTCACGGGCATCGAAGGCAATGGCGACGATGCCCGCATCCAGATCCGCTTCAAGGCGCCGCACGGCGTCAAATGGCTCGCCCTGGCCGTGGCCAAGCTGGAGCCGGTCTGATGACGTGTACGGCCTGCGGTGTTCAGAGCAGGCCGGTGGTGCCCGGGTGCTGTTCCAGCAGGCTGTCCAGCTGGGCGGTGCTGCTCATGGAAAGGGGCGTCATGCCCGGGTACTGCGCCTGAGCCCCCAGCGGCATCAGGCCATCCGTGGCCCGGTGCGCCACACCCACAGGCTCGGGTGACGCGTCTGCGGTCTCCTGCTCGTGGTGAGGCGCGGGCAGCGACTTCTGGGCTGGGGTTTTAGGGGTCAGCTCGAACGAGTACGGTCCCGGATCGACCATCCGGTCGTTGGCGTTGTAGGGGGTGAGAAAGACCTCCCCCCCGTCGTTCGACGCATGGTTCCAGTACACCCGGCCGAAGTCCTCGGCCCTGATGATGTCGCCCACTTTCAGCACGGTGCCGCCGTCTTCTCCGAGGACCAAGGCATCAAGGATGCCATTGGTGTCGTTTTTTTCGGTGAAGTTGGTTACCTTGACGTAGGCAGGGTGCTCACCCGCCACGTCGAAGTACTCGGCAGCAATGTGGAAGATGGGCCTGCCCTCGTTGATGCTGACGGTCTGCTCGATGGCGCCCTGTAGGGCCGTACCCTGGGCATCCTGCACCGGGATGAACCTGAACGAACCACCCTCGTTCTTCGAAGCGTCCCAGACCACCTTGTCGAAATCGGCACGGGAAACCACGCTGCCGGCGGTGAGGGCGTCACCACCTTGCAGGCTCATCGTGTTGGCAGCAGCCTCGCCGTCCTTGCCCTGAATGGCCGTGATACGCACGAAGGCGGGGGCAGTTGCACTGTCCGTTCCGTTGAAGATGTCAGCGCCGACCGCCTTGCTCTGGTTATACGTATAGGCCACGGACATGTCGGCCTCGTAGGTGGGCAGCGCAGGGGCCTCGTGAATGGTGACGGTCTGCTCGAGAGCGCCCGGCAGGGTAGTACCCTGAGCGTCCTGCACCGGAATGAACTTGAACGAACCACCTTCGTTCTTCGAGGCGTCCCAGACCACCTTGTCGAAATCGGCACGGGAAACCACGCTGCCGGCGGTGAGGGCGTCACCACCTTGCAGGCTCATCGTGTTGGCAGCAGCCTCGCCGTCCTTGCCCTGAATGGCCGTGATACGCACGAAGGCGGGGGCAGTTGCACTGTCCGTTCCGTTGAAGATGTCAGCGCCGACCGCCTTGCTCTGGTTATACGTATAGGCCACGGACATGTCGGCCTCGTAGGTGGGCAGCGCAGGGGCCTCGTGAATGGTGACGGTCTGCTCGAGCGCGCCCGGCAGAGCCGTGCCCTGCGCATCCTGAACCGGGACGAAGCTGAACGAACCCCCCTCGTTCTTCGAGGCGTCCCACACCACCTTGTCAAAATCGGCGCGGGAGATGACCTGATTGGGGACGATGGCGTTGCCGCCCAGCAGGCTCATCGTGCCGGCGGCAGCCTCGCCGTCCTTGCCCTGGATGGCCGTGATGCGCACGAAGGCGGGAGCCGTCTCATCGTTGGAGCCGCTGAAGACAGTCGCTCCCAGGGCCTTGTTTTCACCGTGCGCGTAGGAAACCGATGCATTTTCACTGTAGGCGGGCAGCGGCTTGACCTGTGGCAACGCGTTTCCGTCACTCCCTTCCGCAGGTTTCGACGCATCCGCGGTGGGGGTGTCTGGCGCGGATGGTGCGGCGGGTTCCGTGGAGGCTGCAGCTGCTGCGTCGGCTACAGCGGGCGTTCTGGATGCCTCAGCCTGCGTGCCTTCGTTCGTGGGCCGGGAAGGGGCTGTCGGTGCGGTTCCGGTTGCCAGCAGGGCCGTGTCCGTAGAGGGGGCAGCGACCGATGATTGTCCTTCGGTACCTGCGTTCGCGTCCTCACGGCTGCTGTCGTGCCCGGTGGAGAGGCGGTTGCGTGCCGAGATATTGTGCAGGGGGCCATTGTCCTGCAGGTTGGCGCCGGCGGCCACGGCGAAAGCACCCAGAATGCTGGGGCCAAGCAGCGCCGACCCGGTTGCAGCCGTCGTGCCGATGGTGCCAGCCGTGCTGGCAGCTGCGCCGGCTTCAGTCATGGCAGCAGCTTCAGTCGCAGCACCAGTGCCAGTACCGGATGGCAGCCAGAGTGCCGCCTTGTCATCGTCGTCATCCTCCTGGGCTTCGGGTGTCGATGCCTGCGCAAGCTTCAGATGTTCCGGCGTCTCGTCGGCAGGAACACCCTCCTTGGCGTGACGGTAGGCTGCACGTGCATGCCGCAGGACTTCGCGCCGCAGGATATTGTGAGGGGTGAGGGCGTTGCCAGGATGGCTACCGGTCTGGGGAGTCATCGATCGATCTCAAGAGAAAAAGGGACGAAGGGCGGCCATGCGTGAGAGGCGTACAAGGGCGCATTCTTCATTGATACTTATATAGATGATTTGGAATCGAAAGAAAACCAGCAGATATGCGGCCGGATGGCGTGACTGGACGGGCGGCCGTTGTGTTCTTTCTGGGAAACCCATTCAAGGCTCTGATAAGAAAAGGGTGCCGGGGACGTGTCCCTCGGCACCCTTGGTAGCTTTCACGGCATGTGTGGCGCTGAATCAGAGTATTCCGTGGCTCACCCGATGTTCAAGCAGGTTGTCCAGCGTGCTCTGGCCATTGACCGAGAGGTGAGAGGACCCGTGGAAGGCCGACGCTGCATCCGTGAAGGAATCGGGGTGCAGGGCTGCCGAGTGACCAGCGATGTCATTGCTGTCTTCGCTGTCTTCAACGTCGGTCTCTTCACCACCGGGCTCGTCGGGAGGCAATCTTCCGGTTCGGGTCTTGGCAACCTCCTCCAGGACCATGTTTTGATTTTTCTCATCGGTTAGGTCTCGTCCTGAAGAATCCACTCCGACAAGCGTGAATCGTCCGCCGTTGTTGGACGAATAGTCCCAGTACAGCTTGTCGAAATCCTCGGGCCGGATCAAGTCACCCAACTTGAGCGTCGTACGCTCGCCGCCGTCCAGCTTGAACATGCCGTCCAGTGTGCCGTTGGTGTCCTGGTGTTCCGTGAGACTGTGGATCCTGTAGTACGAGAATCTATCTTCACCCTCGTACCCCTCCCGGAAAGGCTCACTCTGGAAGTGGTGCACGTAGTCGAAGCCGATGGAGACGGTCTGCTCGGTGGCACCCGGCATCTCCGTGCCCTCGCTGTCCATCACCGGAATGAACTTGAAAGAACCTCCCGGCGCTTTCAGCGCATCCAGGAAAACGTTGTCGAACTGCTCCTTGCTGATCACCTGATCGGTGGTGATGGCCTCGCCCTCTTTGCCCAGCGTCATGGCATCGGGCACTTCTTCACCATCCTTGTCCAGCACCGCCGTGATCTTCACGAAGGAAGGTGCGTGCGCCGGGTTGGTGCCGTTGAAGATGCTCGCGCCGACAGGCTTGTTGTTGGCGTGGATGGCTTGCTGGACCGACTGGTTCGGGGCGTAGTCCGGCGGAGTGGGGGGCGGCGTAGTAGCCGGCGGATTGCTCGGAGATACCGTATCCTCGCCGTTCTTGCCCTGCTCGCCGTCTTCGCCCTTGGTGCCATCACCCTTGGTGCCGTCACCTTCGTGCTTGGCATCACCATCAGCGGCACCATTCTGCCCGCCGTCGCTGGTTTGCTTGCCGTTGTCGCCGGTACCGCTGCTTTCGGTCTCGCTGGTACCGGTTTGGGCACTGCCAGTTTGGGCGCCCCCCGTTTGTGTGCTCTCGCCCGCGCCCGGGGTGCCCGTGTCCGAGCCGCCGCCCGCATTCTGGGGAGGCGTCTGCTCACCGCTCGAGCTGCCCTGAGTCGGGGAGGTCGTCTGCTCGCTGCTGCCCTGGCTGCCCGGAGTCTGAGCGGGTGGCTGGCTTTCGCTGCCCTGGCCAGCGGTATTTTGAGCAGGCGTCTGCTCACCGCTCGGGCTGCCCTGGGTCGGGGAAGTCGTCTGCTCGCCGCTGCCCTGGCTGCCCGGAGTCTGAGCGGGTGGCTGGCTTTCGCTGCCTTGGCCAGCGGTATTCTGAGCAGGCGTCTGCTCACCGCTCGGGCTGCCCTGGGTTGGGGAAGTCGTCTGCTCGCTGCCGCCCTGGCCGCTCGGAGTCTGAGCGGGTGGCTGGCTTTCGCTACCCTGGCCACCTGCATTCTGAGAAGGCGCCTGGCCGTTGCTGGCCTGGCTACTCTGTCCTTCGCTGGGGGTGGAACCACCTTTATCGGAGCCGCTCCCGTTATTGAGGTCCGAACCTGAGGTCGAGCCGGAGCCCGAAGCAGAACCCGAGGTCGAGTCAGAGCCCGAGCCCGTCACGGGCTTGTTCTCCGAGCCTGAACCCTCTGCGCCCGGTTTGCCGCCTGCGGGCGTGGTGCCGTCACCGCTGCTGGCGCTTTGGTCGGACGCTTCGCCCGTACCGGAAGGCGAACCCGTGTTCTGGGCGGTACCGTCACCCTTGTCGTTTCCGGACTGCTGGCCGGTCGTGTTGTTCGGATCCGTACCGTTATTTGCCGTGCCGGTGCCTGCGTTGGCGCCCGTGTTGGCACCGTTACCCGTGCTGGAACCCGTGCCAGAGCCTGCACCTGTCTGGGAACCTGCCTCATGGCCAGTGTTACCGCCTTCACCGGAAGAGGTGCCCGGGTTGCTGCCCGGGGCAAGGGGGTCGGGGGTCTTGATGACGACAGTCTGCTCGACAGTATTCGGTGCAGTGGTGCCCTGAGCATCCTGCACGGGAACGAAGCTGAAGGAGCCGTCGCTCTTGGAGGCATTCCAGAAGATCCGCTCGAAATCGGCGCGGGAGATGACCTGGCCGACGACGATCTCCTCACCGTTTTCCAGGGTCATCAGGCCGTGGGAACTGCCAGCGTTCTTGCCGCGGATGGCGGTGATGCGGATGAACGCTGGAATTTCATTAGCGTTGTTGCCATTGAAGACGTTAGCGCCGACGGCCTTGTTCTCGTTGGCGCCATAGTTCAGAGAGCGGGTATTGGCTGGATCGGCAGCGCCAGCGCCCCCCACATTGCCGGAGCCACCCGCGCCACCTGCATTGCCGGAAGCACCAGCACCACCGATACCTCCAGTCGCCCCAGAGCCGCCCGCGTTGCCAGAACCCGCGGCACCACCAGCGGCATTGGAACCACCTGCAGCACCGGTGCCACCCGCAGCGTCGGCACCACTTGCGGCACCGGAGCCGCCTGCAGCGTTGGAACCTCCCGCAGCACCAGAACCGTTCGCGGCGCCCGCATTACCACCAGCGCCGATGCCGCCAGCGCCTGCACCCGAGCCCGAAGCAGAGCCGGAAGCTGCACCAGCATCAGCGCCCGAACCTGCGCCTGCACCGCTGGCTGTTTGTTCGCTGCCACGGTTTCCTTGTGCGTTACCGTCAGCAACCGATCCTTGCTGCCGCCCAGCGCCAGAGGCGAGGGGGGCCGATCCAGTCGAATTCGAAGAGCCGCCACCACTACCACCGCCGCCACCCAGGGCGGCAGCAAGGGCCACGGTGCCCAAGACGGCACCTGCCGTCAGCAGGGTGCCTGAGGCCATACCAGCAGCTCCCGCACCTGCCGCAGCGCCTGCGCCCGCAGCTCCAACACCAGCAGCCCCTGCACCGGCAACTCCCACGCCCGCGGCGCCTGCGCCGGCAGCGCCAGTACCAGCACCGGCAAAACCAGCGCCAGCAACGCCTGCGCCGGCCGCGCTTGCACCGGCGGTCCCGGCGCCAGCAGCGGTGACAGACGATGCGCCTGCCGCAGCTTCGGCTGCTGCGCCCGTCATGGAAGATCCGCCGGTGACGGATGCCGTGCCGCCCAGGGCATCGGTGGCTGTGGCTGCTTCATCGCCGGTGGGCAGCCATGCGGCATCGTCGTCATCGTCTTCGTTGCGCTCATGGCGCCGGGCAATCTCAGCCACGCCAGCGGCAGCCAGCTGCTTGCCGTCGGCAGCCTCGTCGCCCGTCAGCGCCAGCATGCCGTGGGCATGGTGCTTGGCCGCTGTCGGGTGTGCCTGTGCCGACGCGGTGCGCGTCGGCACGGGTTGGGTCATGTCGGTCGATTGCTTGGTCATCGAGGCGGTCTTTCAGGAAAGGAAGTCCGTTGACCGGCGCGATGGCGACATCGGGCATCGTGCCGGAGTTATCTGCACGCTGCATGATGTGTGTCTTCAGGAATCGGCGGTAGAGGCTGTCGGCCGATTGGCCGAGGGGGCGCGATGGGCGGCCTCGCGACCGGAGGTGGCCGTGACGCGTCGCACACGACACCCGCGGCCTGTCCGGCCGGGCGTCGGGGCGCTGTTTCAGGCAGGGATGATGACGCGGGGCCGAAGGCGGTTCAGCCCCGGTCGGTCTCGTCCTGAAGCCGTGGAGGAAGGCTGTCGTGCCCGGCCACTTCCACGGTGTCCAGGTAGCAGGCCCATAGGGCGCAGGCGATGACGGAAAACACCACCGGCAGGACCAGCAGGAAGATGGGCGAGGCAAAGGGCAGGGCCGGGGCACCGCTCAGTACCTGCGTTACCAGGGCCACGCTGATCAGGAAGACCAGCAGGCAGAGCGCGTGGCAGACGAAGGCCAGGGCGTTGCGCCCCACGGCCACGGCCGAGAACACCACCGACTTGAGCAGCGGAAGCCCGTGCAGGCCGGCAAAGATGGGCGCATACCACAGCAGCAGGTAGCAGGGCACGGTGATGACGGCCATCGTCATCATCGACTGGAACACCGGCATGATGAGGTTGCTCATGGTTTCGGCGTCGGGAACCTTGTTGGCCGGCATCTGGCTCAGCGTCTCGAACATGGCCGCCACGGCATCCTGGTAGCCCGACAGCCAGGCAGCACCCGTGTCGATGGCCAGGCTGAGCAGGCCCAGCTGGGCCACGGTCAGCAGCGCCCGGCGGTTGCCCTGCGCCCAGCCGAAGAAGACGCGGGCGTTGAAGATCTGCGTGAAGGGACGTGTGCCGGGCTCCGGTGTGGCGGCGCTCTGCGCGGCCAAGGGCGTGTCGCTGCCGGGCGGTGCCAGCTCCCGCAGGGTGGCCAGGTAGCCCACCAGCAGCACCGGCACCACCAGCTTGGCCAGCACCAGGCCGAGAATGCCCAGGATTCCGAACAGGTTGCTGGCCGTGATCAGCATCAGCATGAGCAGCAGCAGGGGCAGGGGGGCCCGCCCCAGCAGGCCGAAGCCGCGCTTGAGCCAGTACCAGCCATGGCTGGCGGGCACGCGGTGGACCTGGATGCCGCTGGATGTCGTCTGTCCTGCCATGTCAGTGCAGTTCTCCCGAAAGCGTGCGGCGATCGGTCAGAATCCGTTCGAAGTGGGTGGGATCCTTGGGCTGCAGCATGGCAGCCTCGCGGGGCAGCAGCAGGTCGTAGAGGCGCGACAGCCAGAAACGCAGGGCTGCGGCCCGCAGCGCCATGGTCCAGCCCCGGCGCTCGATGTCCTGCAGGGGGCGCACGCTGCGGTAGCCGGCCAGCAGGGCCTCGGTGCGTGCCGGGTCCAGATGGGCGTCGTCAGCCGCCAGGCACCAGTCGTTGCAGACCACGGCCAGGTCGAACAGCCAGGTGCCGTGGCAGGCGAAGTAGAAGTCGATGACGCCGGGGGTGGACGGCGTGGTGAACAGCACGTTGTCGCGGAAGCAGTCGGCATGGACGGCCGAGGCGGGCAGATCCTGCCATTCGGACGTGGCCATCCAGGCCTGCTGGGCAGCCAGCTCGTCTTCGGCCAGCGCCAGCTGGGCGGGCGCAAGCTTCGGACGCAGTTCCTCGATGGCCTGGGGCCACCAGCCCGGGCCGCGCACGTTGGCCGGGGCTGGTCCGAAGTCGGCGGCCGCCAGGTGCATGCGGGCCAGCAGCGCGCCCATGGCCTGACAGTGTTCCGGCGTGGTGTCCACCACCGACTTGCCGGTCAGCCGCGTGACCAGCGTGGCGGGCTTGCCGTTGAGCATGCTGAACAGCCGCCCCTGGCGGTCGGCCAGCGGGGCCGGGCAGGGAATGCCACGGCGGGCCAGATGCTGCATCAGTTCCAGATGGAAGGGCAGCTGCTCGACAGGCAGCCGCTCGACCAGGGTGAGGACCCAGCGGCCCTTGGCCGTGTCGACGAAGTAGTTGGTGTTCTCGATGCCCGAGGCGATGGGTTCGATGGCCAGCAGCTCGCCGGCATCGTACTGGGCCAGCCAGTCCTTGAGCTGCTGATCGGAAACGACGGTGAAAACGGCCATGGGGCGGATCCGGGGGGTGGGGATGCGCCGATTCTAACCGTGTGACGGAATGCCCCGTCGGTTCGTTCGGGCGATGTCGGTCAGCTTCGACGGGTCAGAGCTGCAGGTTCAGCTGCCGTTCCTCGCTGGTGGCATAGAAGCCGCGCTGCTGGTAGAAGTCGAAGATGGCGTTGACCACCTCGTCCGGATCGTCGATGACGCGGATCAGCTCCATGTCGGCAGCCGAGACGGTGCCATGGGCCACCAGCGTGTCGTTCATCCAGTCCAGCAGGCCCTTCCAGAAGGTCGAGCCCACCAGAATGACCGGAATGCGCCGTCCCACCCGGGTCTGGATCAGCGTGAGCACCTCCATCAGTTCGTCCAGCGTGCCCCAGCCGCCGGGCGCAGCCACGAAGGCGGCCGCGTACTTGGCAAAGGCCACCTTGCGCGGGAAGAAGTGCCGGAAGTGCAGGGACACGTCCTGATAGGGGTTGTCGTGCTGTTCGTTGGGTAGCTCCATGTTGAGGCCCACCGAAGCCGAGGCCCCGGCAAAGGCGCCCTTGTTGGCGGCTTCCATCAGGCCCGGGCCGCCACCCGAGATGACGGCAAAGCCTGCGTCGGAGAGCTTGCGCGCCAGCGTCTCGGTCTCCTTGTACCAGCGGTGGTCGGGCTTGATGCGGGCGCTGCCGAAGATCGAGACGGCCGGGCGGATGTCCGCGAGCGCCTCGGTGGCCTCGACGAACTCTGCGATAATGCCCAGCACGTGCCAGGACTCTCTTGCCTTGATGGCGGTCGATCGCTCGCTGGGCATCATGTTGCTCAGCTTGGGTGTATTGGGGATAGCTTTCAGGATGTTCTTGACCATGGGTCCCGGGTTCTTTTTGCTGCTTTTCTCTCCGTACCGGGCGGTTCCGGAGGCAGGCGTGGCTGTCTTTGCTGGTTCCGAGCGTATCAGACTCCGGCCGAGCGGCCGGCTTTGACCCCCAGGCGCGGCCCTGTTTCCGTCAGACCGACGTTTCCCGATGACCGACACCCAGACCCTGCTGCTGGTCGATGGCTCCAGCTACCTGTTTCGCGCCTATCATGCCCTGCCGGACCTGCGCAACAAGGCGGGCGAGCCGACCGGCGCCATCCATGGGATGGTCGGCATGCTGCGTCGGTTGCGCGACGACACCCGGCTGCACGGCGGTGCCACGCTGGGCGCTGTGATCTTCGATGCGCCGGGGCGCACCTTCCGCGACGACCTGTACGAGTACTACAAGGCCAATCGCAGCCAGACGCCCGAGGCGCTGGTGGCGCAGATCGCGCCCATCCATGAACTGACGCAGGCGCTGGGCTGGCCGCTGCTGGTGGTGCCGGGCATCGAGGCCGATGACGTGATCGGCACGCTGGCCACCCGCGCGCGTGCCGCCGGCATGCGCACCGTCATCTCCACCGGCGACAAGGACCTGGCGCAGCTGGTCGATGACGAGACCCTGCTGGTCAACACGATGACCCGCGACGGCGTGCCGCCCACGGTGATGGACGCCGCCGGCGTGCGCGACAAGTTCGGCGTCGATCCGGGGCAGATCATCGATTTCCTGACGCTGACCGGCGATGCGGTGGACAACGTGCCGGGCGTGGACAAGGTGGGGCCCAAGACGGCCGCCAAGTGGCTGAATGAATACGGCTCGCTGGATGCCATCCTGCAGCATGCCGACGAGATCAAGGGCAAGGTGGGCGAGAACCTGCGCGCAGCGCGCGACTGGCTGCCGAAGGGCCGCGAGCTGGTGACGGTGCTGCGTGACGCCGACCTGAGCGCCTGGGTGGGCGGCGTGGAGACGCTCAAGCTGCGTCCCGAGGACGAGGAGGCGCTGCTGGGACTGTTCGATCGCTGGGAGCTGCGTACCTTCGCGCGCCGGCTGGTGGCCGATCGGCAGCGACGCGAGGCGGGCACGGGCCACGTCGCGGGTACGGCGGGCACTACTGCGGGGGAGGGGGCTTCGGCTGGGCAGGG